>Ga0315905_10000456_pt1 | contig 44549 bp, 32 predicted proteins | sample LakEriMetagenome_5_FD_203522 | JGI IMG/M metagenome (GOLD analysis project Ga0315905, IMG submission 203522) | Freshwater fungal communities from buoy surface, Lake Erie, Ohio, United States - Buoy 4 MA121 | ecosystem: Environmental > Aquatic > Freshwater > Lake | place: USA: Lake Erie, Ohio...
ATTCGGAATTTGAACACCTCACCCGCGAGTGCCTTCCCAAACTGAAGAAAGTGCTCCAACTGGAAAGACAGGGAGAGATTGGAGACAACCAACTCCTCTCCTTTGTGGATGTCCACCCCCATCCGTTCCAGCAGGAAATCCTGGATACCCTGCACAACGAAAGGGTATTGGGAAAAAACCGTCATCTCGTGGTCGCGGCTACCGGCACGGGAAAGACCATGATTGCCGCCTTTGATTTCAGGGAGTTCTCCCATGGCTCAAAAGAAAGGCCATCGCTGCTTTTCATTGCACACCGGGAGGAAATCCTTCAACAGGCACTGGCCACCTTCCGCGTGGTTTTGCGTGACCAGAACTTCGGGGAACTGGTTGTAGGTGGAAGCCCGGAAACCGCGTCAAAGCACCTTTTTTGCACGATCCAAAGCTACCAAAGCCGGGAGATGGACACCCTGCCGGCCGAGCGATTTGACTATGTGGTGGTGGATGAATTTCACCATGCCGCCGCATCCAGTTATCTGAAGCTCCTGAAACAGATAAAGCCCAAGGTTTTGCTTGGTCTCACCGCAACCCCCGAGCGCGCCGACAACCTGGATATCCTCTCATGGTTTGATGGCAGGCCCAGTGCGGAAATCCGTCTGCCAGACGCGATTGGCAGGGACTTGCTTGCCTCCTTCCAATATTTCGGAATCACCGACAGCGCCTCGGTTGATTTGAGCACCCTGTCCTGGCAACGAGGCGGGTACAAGCTTGCCGAATTGGATGGCATCCTGTCCGCGAACACAGCCCGGGCTGGATTGGTCATGGACAAGGTCCGGGAGATCTTGCTCGACCCCTTCGAGGCGAGGGCTCTTGGCTTTTGTGTCAGCATCCAGCATGCCCGATTCATGGCGGACCAATTCAATCGCCATCATTTCCGGGCAGCGACCCTGTCTTCCGAATCAACCCATGAGGAACGCAGGGCGGTGCAACGCAAACTGGTTGCCCGGGAAATCAACTTCCTCTTTGTTGTGGACCTTTACAACGAGGGTGTCGATATCCCTGAAATTGACACCGTCCTGTTCCTGCGCCCCACCGAGAGCCTCACCATCTTCCTGCAACAGTTGGGCCGCGGGCTTCGCAAACACAAGGGCAAACAATGCCTGACGGTACTGGATTTCATCTCGGCCCACCGCCGGGAATACCGTTTTGCATCCAGGTTCCGTGCCCTTTTGGCGGACAAGACCTCACCGCTCACCGAGCAGTTGGAGAATGATTTCCCCAATCTTCCCCCCGGCTGCATGATCCGTCTGGAAAAAGTCGCCCGAGAAAGGGTGCTGGAAAATATTCGCGTTTCCCTGGCAAGCAACCAACGGGCAATCATTTCTGGGCTGAAAGAATTTCAAGAAATCTTCGGGCGTTGCCCAACCATGCTGGAGGCCGCTGATTTCCTGGCGACCGACATTCCCTCTTTGTGCCACCGGGGCCTATGGGCCGGCCTACTCCGCGATGCCAGGCTTTATTCACCTTTTGATCTACCCGGAAACCTGGAACAAGAGATCGCAAAGGGGATACACCGGCTGAGCCACTGGGATGACCCGGCAGGCCTGAAGGCCATGCTGGAATTCCTCTCCGCGAAAAAATTTATCGTCGGGCCGCTACCCTATGAAATTGTCTGGATCAGCCAATTTTTATCCACCATTTTGGGCCGGTCAGGGGAGACCATGACTTTGGCCCAAGCCATTCAGAGCATCCTTGAACATTCCCCCATCGTCGACAGCATCCGGGCCCTTGTTGAATCTCTCCTGCGCATTGCCCATCCCGGGTTGCAACCTTTGGCTGAAAAGGGCATTCCCTTGACCCTGCACTGCCAATACAGCCTCAGTGAAATCCTTTTGGGCCTTGGTAGATGGTCCTTTGAGAAGCGCCCCTCATTCCGCGAGGGAGTTCTTCACATGCCCGAGAAAAAGGTGGATGCCTTCTTTGTCACCTTGCAAAAAACGGAGGCCGACTACTCGCCAACCACCTTGTACGAGGATTTCGCGTTGTCCCCGTCAGAATTTCACTGGCAAACCCAAAGCAACACTTCGGTGGAATCTGAAACAGGCCAGCGTTACATCCACCATTCCAAGCACGGGTACACGCCACTTTTGTTTGTTCGCGAAAAACAAAAAACATGCACAGGAAGGGCCGCCCCTTATTTCTTTTTGGGAACCTGCCGGTACCTGAGGCATTCGGGCACCCGCCCCATCAGTATCGTTTGGAAACTCGATACTCCGATGCCTGCGCGCCTTTTCCGGCAGGTCGGCTTGGAAAGTGTGGCATAAACCTCACTCCCTCTTCGCCGCGCTCTGCCATTCCAGGCCCAGTGAGGTGAGCATGTCCCTTTGCGCCAGCACGGCCCAAGGACTGCCGGGGTATTTCTCCACCAGTTTTTTCAGATCGGTTTTTTGCTCTTTCTCCATTTGGCGGCCGGTGCGGTCGCCGCGCGGCTTGGCGCTGCTGGCCAACCGCCAGCCGTTGTGGCCTTTCTCCAGGGCCGGCAATTCCTTGCGGATCGAACCCAGGGCGGACTGGTACTCATAGAGGTAGGCGATCTGGGCCTCGAGCCTGGCCTTCAGGAACAGGAAATGGGCCTGGATGCGCTTGGGCTCCTTGTCGAGGTCCTCTCCCAACTCCTTCAGGGTCTCGTAATCCCCCTCAACAATAGCGAAGACCTTGGCCACATCCTTCTGGTTGTTCTCCACGTTGGCCTTGAAACGGACCTCGTCGGCCGGCTTGTCGTAATAATCCACCATTGTTTGAAGATTCACTTTCTTCTCGCGTCGCACCTCCATGACCAGATTCTTCAAGTCGGCCGGGGGTTCCTGGCCCGAGATCGCCCAAAGGTTCACCTGGACCCGTTTGATGGCTTTCTGAAGGGCGGTTTCCTCCTTGGGGTTGGAACGGTAGGAAGTGGCTTCCTCCACACCCAAAACGGGCAGCGTTTCCACATGGAGCTCCCCGGTTTGCCGGCCACGCTTGATGGGGGGTAGCGCCAGTTCACGCAGGACCTGCGCATTCAGGTCGCGGCCGGTCTGGTTCTCCACCGGCGGGCGGGCCAGCGCGGGGGGGGCGGGGGGGGCCTCGGCCGCATCGTATTTCGCGCCGTCAGCAACCGGCTTGCCGGCGCTTGCCACACGCATCTCGGCCTGTTTGCCATCGCGCTTGGTGCTTTCCAAACGTTCCGCCAAGGGGGGGATCGGCGCGCGCACATCCTTGGCCACACCCTGGTTGATTTTTTCAACCAGGGTGGAGACAGCAATCGGGTCGTCAGGATTCAGATCGCGGGTCGACAGGCTGTTCAGGATTTCCGCCGATGCGAAGGGTAGCACCCCCATCGGCTCGCCTTCAGTCTCGTAGGAATTTTGCCCCTTGCCGCAGGCCAGGATCACCTCCACCCCGTCGGGAGGGGCGAGGGCCAGTTTCTCAAACGCCTCGGGCATCGGGTCGCTACCGGGCCGCTCATGGCCGATGACCGGGTTGAACCGGTACACATCGAGCACGAGGATTTTTTGCCTGGCCGGACTGGCCTTCAACTTGTCAAACAACCAGGCCAGCGGGATCAGCGTGGCCTCCTCATTCAGGTTGCCGTCGAGAGGCGCCAGAAAGGCCTTTTCTCCCACCATGCAGGCATGGCCCGTGAACCAGACGAGCGCCTGGTCCTGCTTGCGGCAGGAGGAACAGAAATCTTCCAACGTTTTCTGCACATTCCGTTTCAGGGGAACTGGCAAGCCCGGCACGGCATCACTCCAAGTGACAACCTGATTGGCGGGGAAACGCAGGCCCACCTGCAGTGACTTGCCCAGCTTGTCGAGACCCTTCCACGGGTTGGAATACCCCTGCTGCACCGGGTTGGCGTAGAGATATTCGTTGATGGCGATCAGCAGGGCCCGGCGGGGAAAAGCCACCGCCTGGGCCACTGGGGCACCGGCTGCTTTGCCTTTGGCCCCCTCCCCTCCCCCTGATTTTCCGGTTGGGCCACTTCCCTTTTCCGCAGAGGGCTCCCCCCTGGCGATCGCCTCGCGGGCCAAATGGTTTTCCCGGTCGCGGTCCAGCACCATCCGCCAGGAATAAACCGCCCCACCCACCATGACCGCCGACAGCACGGACAGGAAGCCGAGCATCACCCAATGGGTCACGCTGGGCCTTGGCCCGGAACGGCGAGGTGCGGGCGGTTTGGATGGCTGGGAATCCCGTGTCGCCTCCGCCTGAGCGGGGACAGGCTGGGGAGGCAAGTCGAGGGGTGCCAGCAAGGGAGGTGGCTGCAGTTTTCCGGCAATGGGGTTTTCCTGGCCTGCAGGAGCCTTGACCTTGAGACTTTTGCCGCATTTTGAACAACGGAAAGTGATCCCGATCTGTTCGGCACCCACCAGCAGCTTTTGCTGGCAGCCCGGGCATCGGATGGTCACACCCGCCGGATTGTCGCCACTGGCCATGCCGAAGCTCTCCCCTTCACCCCAAGGCTTTACTCCTCTTTAGGATACGGCGAAAACCGGCCCCCGGACAAAGGAAAGATTTCGGGGTAATTCACCCCAGCCGGCGCTTGACTCCCGCCCGGAGCGGGGCTATTAGTTCAAATGACTGTTGTTTCAACAAGCTTTGGAGCCTCCGACCATGGTCAGCCAAGCCACTCGCAGAACCCAGGTCTTGGTGATTGGAGGCGGCCCCGCCGGCGCCACCGCCGCCTGCCTGTGCGCCCAAAACGGCCTTGAAACCATTCTGCTGGAGCGTGAGAAAGGGCCACGGTTCCACATCGGTGAATCCCTGATGCCCGACACCTACTGGACGCTGAAGCGTCTGGGTGTGCTCGATCAGTTGAAGGCCTCGCGCCACACCATGAAATACTCGGTGCAATTCGTCACCGAGACCGGCAAGGAATCGCAGCCGTTTTATTTCTTCGAAAACAATCCCCACGAATGCGCCCAGACCTGGCAGGTGGTGCGCAGCGAATTTGATGCCCTGCTGGTGGAAAACGCCGCCCGGCACGGCGCGACAGTCCTTCAGGGGAGCCGGGCCCTGGATGTGATCACTTGCCCCGACAATCCACGCAAGGTGATCGGCGCGCGGGTGCGTCAGCAGGGCTTTGGCGAATTCGACATCCTGGCGGATGTGGTGGTGGATGCCACCGGGCAGAGCGCCCTGATTTCCAACAAGTTCGACCTGAAAGTTCCCGACCCCACCCTGCGCAACGCCAGCATCTGGACCTACTACAAGGGAGCCTCCCGCGAGGGCGGGCTCGACGAGGGCGCGACCCTGGTTCTGGCCCTGCAGAAAAAGAAGGGCTGGTTCTGGTACATCCCGCTGGCGGACGACATCGTTTCGGTTGGCGTGGTTGCGCCAATCGATTACCTGACCAAAAACCGTGGGAACGCCGAGACAGTCTTCAACGAGGAGCTGGAACGCTGCCCTGGTGCCAAACGCCGGGTCATGGCCGGCGAGCGCGTTTCAGATTTCTACACCACGAAAGATTTCAGCTACAAATCCAGCCAAGTCGCAGGTGATGGCTGGATTCTGGTGGGGGATGCGTTCGGTTTTCTGGACCCCGTCTACAGCTCCGGAGTTTTTCTGGCGCTGAAGAGCGGGGAATTCGCCGCCGATGCCATCCGTGACGCCTTCACCCACAACGATTTCAGCGGCAGCCGCCTGGGTTGCTGGGGCGACAAGTTCCTGCAAGGCATGGACCGGATGAAGCGATTGGTCTACGGCTTCTATGAGGGGTTCAATTTCGGCTCATTCATCCGCAAGCACCCCGAGATGAAGCGGCACCTGATCGACCTGCTGATCGGCGACCTGTTCAAGGACAGCGTGGACGAGATCATCGAACCGCTCGACGCCATGCGCGCGGAATTCCGCGCCATGCAGGCCATGGAAATGGCCCAGGAAAATGAGATGGCCCAGCAGGCGGGCATGGCCGAAACCATGTGACCCGGCGGTTTTGTCTGATATTTTGGACCAGAGCCCGGCGACCGTGGTTGCCGGGCTTTTTTCTTGGCCCCGGTCAGTGTCGACCGGGGTGCGGGTGTTTGCAGGGCCGAAACCCCGGTAAGCCATGGCGAAACGCGTGAACAAGGATGCGGAGTCGGGCGAACCGGACAAAAAACCGGCGAAACCCAAATCCCGCGCCAAGGTTGAAAAACCTCCCCCGGAGGGGACTCCTTCCCGGGACCGGTTCCAGCCGGCATCGCTGCGGGATTTCACGCTGGAGCTGGTGAACCAACCCCTTTTGGAGCCGATCTTTCGCGAGCTTTCCGCCGGCAACAGCGCCACCATTGACGGGGCCTGGGGCTCGGCATCGGGACTGGCCGTGGCGGCCCTGGCGGAAAAATGCCCGGGCGTGTTGCTGGTGGCCCTGGCTCACCCCCGGGACCTGGAACCCTGGCGACAGGAATTGGAAAGTTTCACGGGCGCCTCGCCCCAGATTTTTCCGGCCCTGAACTGCCTTCCGGGCGAGGAGGAGCGGATTGACCCGGCCACGCCGGTCCGATTGCGCACGCTGGGCGCCCTGGCTGGCGTGGGCCTGAGGCCCAAAGTGTTGCTGACCAATGTGCACGCCCTCTTGCAACCGGTGGCCACGCCCCAATCGCTGGATGCCAGGCGCAGGCGGGTCGAGCGGGGCCAGGCCGTGGAAATGGAGGAACTGATCAACTGGCTGGTGGAGGCCGGTTACCGGGTTTCCGACGCGGTGGAACTGCCGGGAGATTTCGCCCGGCGGGGTGGATTGATTGACGCCTGGTCGCCCGAGGCATCCTCGCCGGCCCGTTTCGAGTTTTTCGGCGACGAGATCGACTCCATCCGCCATTTCGCGGCCGACAGCCAACGCAGCCTGGGCCAGGTGGAGTGGGCCGACCTGCTCCGCGTGCAAAACGACGGGATTTCCGCCGCCACGGGCAAACAGTTGGAAAAGGCGAAAGCAAGCCTGGTGGACCACCTGCCGCAACATTCGTGGGTGGTGTGGGTGGAACCCCGCGAGATGCGGGAGCAGGCGCATAACCTATGCGACCGTTCGGGTGCCCTGGCCGGCCTGTTCGGCGCCGATCAGATGCAGCAGGCGCTGGCCAGCCGCCCCAGCGTCACCCTGTCGGCCATGCCGGCCACCAGCGTTGAGGAGACCTGCCACCTGGCGGTGGAGTCGGTGGAGAGGCTCTCCGGCAACATCCAGCGGGTGAAGGATGAACTGGACGAGGTGGCCCGTCACGACCGTGTGATGATCGCCTGCTCCAGCGACGGCGAAATCGATCGCCTGAACGAGGTGCTTTCGGCCGGAAAATTGGCCCAGGCCGAGCGTTTGCGGATCATCCGCGGCGCCCTGCGGGCGGGATTCCGGATGATCCCGATGGACAGCCACCTGGCCGGCGCCACGGAGGGCTGGGTTCTTTTGGGCAGTCAGGACCTGTTCCACCGCGAGTTGGTGGGAGGGGTGGCCCTGGCCCCCGAAAAACCGGCCGCCAAGCGTCGTGTGGAATCGCGGGCGATCGATTCGTTCCTTGATCTCACGCCGGGCGATCTGGTGGTGCATGTGGCGCACGGCATCGCCCGCTACCTGGGAATGGAACTGCTCGACCGCCAGGCCGCCACCAGCAACACCGGCAGCCGCGGCCCCACGCCCGCCGAGGCCGCCGAAGAGGCGGCACGCGCCGGCCGCGCCGAAGAGCACCTGGTGCTGGAATTCCGCGAGGGTGTGCGGGTTTTTGTGCCGGTCTCCCGCATCCACCTGGTGCAGAAATATGTGGGCGCCTCCACAGGCCAGGTGGAGTTGTCGCGCTTCGGGTCGGTCGCCTGGCAGAAAAAGAAGGACAAGGCCGCCGAGGCGGTGATCGACCTGGCGGCCGACATGATCAGCCTGCAGGCCACCCGGGCGGCAAACCCGGGTAGGTCGTGGCCGCCCGACAGCGAGTGGCAGCGTGAATTCGAGGGATCGTTCCCCTTCCAGGAGACTGAGGACCAACTGGTCGCCCTGAAGGAAATCAAGGGGGACCTTGAACGCCCCCGCCCGATGGACCGGCTGATCTGCGGCGATGTGGGTTTCGGCAAGACGGAGCTGGCGCTGCGCGCGGCCTTCAAGGTGGCGGACGCAGGCGGGCAGGTGGCGGTGCTGGTCCCCACCACGGTGTTGGCCGAGCAGCACTTCCGCACCTTCAGCTCCCGCATGGCGGAGTACCCGTTCACGGTGGCCTGCCTGAACCGTTTTCGCGGCCAGGCCGAGCAGCGGCGCATCGTCGAACAACTGGCCGAGGGCTCGGTGGATGTGGTGGTGGGCACCCACCGGCTGGTCAGCCCGGATATCCGTTTCAAGGATCTGGGGCTGGTGGTCATCGACGAGGAGCAGCGTTTCGGGGTGGAGCACAAGGAAAAGCTGAAGCTTTTGCGCGAGAAGGTGGATGTGCTCACCATGACCGCCACGCCCATCCCCCGCACGCTGCACCAGGCGCTTTTGGGAATCCGCGACATCAGCAACCTGGAGACACCGCCGCCCGCCCGCCAGCCGGTGGAAACCCGCGTGCTCCGCTTCGACGAGGGCCTGATCCGCCACGCCGTGCTGCGGGAGCTGAACCGCGAGGGGCAAGTCTTCTTCGTGCACACCCGGGTCCAGGACATCCACATCCTGGCCGACCGCCTGCGCCGCATCGTGCCGGAGGCCCGATTTGTGGTCGCCCACGGCCAGATGCACGGCGACGACCTCGAGGCGGCGATGGTCAAATTCCTGGAGCGGAAGGCCGACATCCTGGTTTCCACCACCATCATCGAGAGCGGCCTCGACATCCCCTCGGCCAACACGATCTTCATCAACGAGGCCGACCATTACGGTCTTGCCGAACTGCACCAGTTGCGGGGCCGGGTTGGCCGTTCCAAGGAGCGCGCCTACGCCTACATGCTGCTGGATCCCAGCCGTTCCAGCCGCGCCAGCGACGGCCAGGCCGCCAGGCGCCTGAAGGCCATCGAGGAGTTCACGGCCTTGGGCTCGGGCTTCAAGATCGCGCTCCGCGACCTCGAGATACGCGGGGCGGGCAACCTGCTGGGCACCCAGCAATCCGGCCACATCGCCGCGGTGGGCTACGAGCTGTACTGCCAGTTGCTGGACAACGCGGTCCGGCAGATGCGCAACCAGCCGCTGGCCGAGCCATTGGAGGTGCATGTCGACCTGGGCTGGCCGGCGTACCTGCCAAGAGACTTCATCCCAGGGCAGAAGGCCCGCATCGAGGTCTATCGCCGGCTGGGCCGGGTGCGGTCACTCGACACCCTCCGGGATTTCCGGCAGGAGATGCGCGACCGGTTCGGCGCCATCCACCCCACGGTGGAATGGCTCTTCCGTCTGGTGGAAGTGCGCATCCGCGCTGATAGCTGGAAGGTGAGCGCGCTACAGTATGATCGTTCGCAAGGGGAAAGCGGCCCCGTGGATCTGGTACTTGTGGGCCGCAACCCGCAACGCCTGACGGAACTGGGCAAGACCAGCCCCCGCTTCCGCCGTGCCGACGAGAACCACCTCTACTGCCGGCTCAAACCCCACGAACTGGTTGAGGATACTTTGTACCCGCTGATCGTCTCACTCATCCCGGTGCGGGGGGAAGTTGAGGCATCCAAACCGGACTGACGGTTTGCGCCCCACCGGGCTGAAAGCTAAAATTCAAGGTATCTGAGGGAGAGATTTTCATGCCCGGAACTATCAGCAAGCGGGCTTTCACCGCGGATGAATTCCAAAAACTGGACCAACTCAACTTCTTTGGCCCCGAGGAACGGCTGGAACTGATCGACGGGGAAATCCGCGTCATGCCGCCGTGGTCAGCGACCTGGTCTCCCTTCTCCACGAAATATTGGACAAAAACTGGATTGTGCGTTGCCAGGCCCCCCTTCAGGTCTCCGGGAATTCGCTGCCCCAACCCGATGTTTGCGTGGTGAGAACCAAACCGGACAGGTACACCAAATCACATCCAACTGCGTCGGATTCAGCCCTTGTGATCGAGGTGGCGGACTCGTCCGCCCACACCGACCTGGGTCAAAAAAAGGACCTCTATGCCACCTCTGGTGTGCCTGAGTATTGGGTGTTCGACCTGACTGAGAACAGCGTGGAGTGCTTCCAAAAGCCCCGGGACGGAGCCTATCAACAGCACACATCGTGGCCTTCAGCAGCTTCCGCCCAATCGCTCTCGCTGGGTATTCGATTCCCGCTAGCCACCCTGCTGGGGAAAGAATAAAGCGGGGCGGGCTTGCCGCCCGCCCCGCTTGTGAAATGAATCCAATCCCCGGTTACTTTTCAGCCTTCTTCAACACCTTCCCCTCCGCGTCGATCGGGCCGGCGGCGACGCGGTTGAGGCGGTCGGGGTGGAGGTGTTTCTCGGCCACCGCGCGCACGCGGGCCGGATCGACACTCATCACCTCGGCCTTGAATTTGGTGAGGTAATCCAGGCCCAGGCTGAAGCGCTCCACCACCTGCAACCGTTCGGCAAGCGCCGCGCCGCCGTCGTACTGGAAGGCCAGGCTGCCCACGAGGTAGCTCTTGGCATCCTCCACCTCGTCGGGCTTCGCCTCCTCTTTGCGGATGCGCACAATCTCCTCGCGGAATCGCTTTTCCACCCGGGCGAAATTACCGGGATCGGTGCCTATGTAACACATGAAGATACCGGGCCGGAGGTCCGCCGAGGAGCAGATCTGGGCGCTCACGGTGTAAGCCAACCCCTCACGGTCGCGCAGGCTGCTGGACAAACGGTCGGTGAACCCAGGGCCCGTTCCCAGCACATGGTCCATCACCAGCAGCGCGTAATAATCGGGGTCGTCACGGCGGATGCCCCGGTGCCCGAGCAGGAACTGGAGCTGCACCGTCTCGGGCATGCTGACCACTTCGCTGACGGGTGCCCCGGCGGGCACCTCAGGCAACGCCGGCAGGGCCGGGGCGGCCTTGGCGGGCCAGTCCCTGGTCAGCTCGCGGAGGGTCTTCTCCATCTCGGCGGAATCGAAATCGCCCACCAGGCTCAGTACCTGGTTGCCGGGCGTGAAGACGCGCTGGTGGAAAGCGACCACATCCTCCCTGGTGAGCTTTTCCACCGACTCGCGGGTTCCCGCGCCCCGTCTGCCCAGGGGATGTTCCGGGCCATAGATAATCCGGGCCAGCGCCTCGCGGGCGCGCTGCATGGATTGTTTCTCCGCCTCGAGGATTTCCGAAAGCTGCATCTTCCGGTTGCGGTCAAACGCGTCGGCTGGAAACGAGGGAAAGGCAAGAGCGCCAAGAACCAGTTCCATGGCACGCTTCGCCTGCGGAGTGAGCACACGGAGGCTGGCACCGCCCGCCGCGATGGCCACCTGGGCACCCATGGCCTCCAGTTCCTCCGCGAAGGCTTTGCCGTCGAGTTTCAAGTCGCCGTGGGAAACCCCCTCCTCCAGCAGGCCGCCGGTCAGTTGGGCAAGCCCCGCCTTTTCCCTGGGCTCGTGCAACCTCGACTCGCGAAAACGGGCGGACAGGTTCACCACGGGCAAATCTCGCCGCTCCAGCAGCCAAACCACCGCGCCGCTGGGTAACACCACCCGCCTGGCTCCCGCCAGCGGATTGCCCGAGGCCGGCGCACCGGTTTCCAAGCCCCGGCGCAACACATCCCTTCGGCCGGGCTTGGCGGGCTTTTCGCCGCCCGCCCCGCCCTTGCCGGGCGGGATGGAGATCACCTTGGCACGGTTTTCAGCGGACAAGTATTTCTTCGCGGCGGCCCGGACCTCCTCCGGGGTGACCTTGGCCACTCCCTCCAGATAGGCCTTGGCCTGCGCCCTTCCGTCTCCCTCGCCAATTACCAGGCTCATGGCCACGCTTTGGGCCAGGCCGTGCACTGTATCGCGCGAGTAAACGGTCTGGGCCAGCATCTGCCGGCGGACCCGATCCAGTTCGGCCTGACTGACCAGGCTGTTGGATAGCTGGTCGACCTCCTCGTCAATTAGTTTCTCGGCTCGGGCCAGATCGGCCCCAGCCACCAGTTCCACCTGCACGCCGAACCAACCGGGGTACCGCCCCGTGTCGTTGGAGGCGCTGGCGGCCGAGGCGATCTGCTCTTTTTCCACCAGTCGCTGGTACAATCTGGAACTTTTGCCATCGGCCAAAATGCTGGCGGCCAGGTCGATGGCCGGCTCATCGGGGTGATGACGGGGAACGGTGGGATAACCCAGGATCAGGCGGGCCACCTCGAACTTGCTGGCGAAAGTCTTGCGCGCGGGCAGCGCGGGTTTTTCCTCCGGCAGGGTCCGGCGGGCGGGCAGCTTGGCGGCCGGAATGCCACCCAGGTGCTTTTTCACTTTGGCCAGGGCGTCGGCTGGATCGATCCCGCCGGCGATGACCAGCAGCGCGTTGTTGGGGTGGTACCACTTACCATGGTGCGCCAGGATGCCGTCCGCCTGCGCCGCGCGCACATGGGCCGCTTCGCCGATCACCGGGTGGCCGTAGGGCCCCTTGGCGGTGAACAACAAGGGCAGGATGGCCTTGTATTCCAGGTCCCAGGGCTCGTCCTCGTTTCGTTTCAGTTCCTCGATCACCGCGCCCTTTTCCTGCTCGAACTCATGACGGGAGTCGATGCGCAGGTTGCGCATGCGGTCCGCCTCGATCTCCAGGGCCTTCTCCCAACGGTCGGCCGCGAAATCGAAGTGGTAGGCGGTCACATCCTCCGAGGTGAACGCGTTGTTGGCCCCGCCGTTTTTCAGCGTGGCACGGTCGATGTCACCGGGCATCAGCTTGTCGGTGCCCTTGAACATGAGGTGCTCGAGGTAATGCGACAGGCCTGTCTGATCCAGCAACTCATCCGCCGAGCCCACCTTGTAGACCAACATCGTGGTCACCGTGGCGACACCGGGTGACGGGATCAGGGCCACCCGGAGCCCGTTGTCCAGTTGATGGGTTTGGACCCGGTCATAAAGCGACAGAGCAGAACGGAGCAGCGGATCCTGCGCCCGGGCGGGGGCGGCCAACAGGCCTAAAAACAAAGCGACTGCCAACAATGGAAGGCGGTACATGGGCTGGGGGGCTCCAGGAAACAAAACGGAATTTGCAAAAGGTACGCCAAATCCTGCCAGGACGGCAATCGCCAGAAGACTGCCGGCCGAGCCTAGGGTTTGCCTGAGGTATCCGTGGTGCCGGAAATGGCAGGGACGGGCTGGTTCGACAGGATCCGTTGGCTTTTCAGCCGCTGGTAAACATCGATTTCCTTACCCCTTTGGGCAAGCCGCGGCTTGATGCTGAAGAAATAAACCGCAAGTCCCAACGCCACCATGGCCAGAAACTCGAAACCAAAAACCCAGTACACCTCCGGAAAGATCCGTTTTTTCTCTCCGGGTCGGTAGAACCTGGGGTTAAAACGCCACCACCGCCCGCCGTCACTTTGGGCAGGCTGGGCAGGAAGCCGCGATTCGTTTGGGTCACCCATGAGGCCGATTCCTCACATTCCTCATCCATCAGTCTAAGCAAGGCCAAGGCAGTAGTCCTCCCGCCTCACCCCCATAACCGACCAAGGGCCCCCCCGGGCCGGGTCCATAACGACTGCCGGAACGGGTTCCCATACAACCAAAGAAAGGGTTTACTGAAGTGGACAGGCACAGGCGAATCCCCCGTCTCCCCCAGCTCAAGGAGCGCCAGGCGTGAGCCAGGACCGCATCGGCGAATATCTGCAACAGTTCGCGGCCACCCGCCAGCAGATGATGGAACAGCTTCGCAAGACCATTGTGGGTCAAACCGGAGTGATCGAGCAGATTCTGGCGGGCATTTTCACACGGGGCCACTGCCTGCTGATCGGCGTGCCCGGCCTGGCCAAAACGCTGCTGGTCAGCAGCCTCTCGGAAATCATGGAACTGTCCTTCAAGCGGATCCAGTTCACCCCCGATCTGATGCCCACCGACATCACGGGGACCATGATTCTGGATGAATCCTCCGGCCGTCGCGAATTCCGTTTTGTGGCCGGGCCCATCTTCGCCAACATCCTGCTGGCGGACGAAATCAACCGTACGCCGCCGAAAACCCAGGCCGCCCTGTTGCAGGCGATGGCCGAGCGCGAGGTGACAGTGGGGCAAGAAACCCACAAGCTGCCCGAACCATTTTTCGTGATCGCCACGCAGAACCCCATCGAACAGGAAGGCACCTACCCCCTTCCCGAGGCCCAACTCGACCGCTTCATGTTCACCGTCCGCGTGGATTACCCCAGCCTGGAGGAGGAGAAAAAAATCCTCCAGACCACCACCCGCTCCGGTGACAAGGAAAAGTTGGAAAAGATCCTGTCGAACAAGGCGATCCTCAACCTGCAGAAACTGGTGCTTAGCGTGCCAGTGGGTGAGTATGTGCTGGATTATGTGGCCCGGTTGGTGCGAGCCACCCGGCCAGGCACCCCGGACGCGCCCGATTTCGCCACCAAGTGGCTTGATTTCGGTGCCGGCCCCCGGGCAGGCCAAAACCTGGTCAAGGCAGGGCAGGCCTTCGCTGCCATGGACGGGCGCTATTCGGTGTCGATCGACGATATCCGCAAGGCCGCAGAACCTGTCCTTCGCCACCGGATCGGCGTGAATTTCCAGGCACAGGCTGAAGGCAAAAAGGCCGAGGACATCATCGCGAAACTGCTGGAAGTCATCCCCGAGCCGCAAGTGGAAAGGTACAGCCGAACCGGGAAACGGTAACTTCCCACCGTTTTTCGGCCTTTTTTCCCCGGATAATGCTTTGGAAATTCCGGACATGCCTGCCTAGAAATAGGTGGCGTAATTCCGAGGTCCCCCCCGCATGGGACCAGCTTTGTGTCGCTAGCAATCTTGTTAGATTTCGCTATCCTGTAGAAATATTCAGTTTTTCTTCGAGTGAGGTTCATTTATGCAATACCCCAATATTCGGTCCATGCTGGCACCGCGCAGCCTTTTAGCCGTCACCCATGGCTTGGCCTTGGGATTTGGCGCCTTGGCGGGAATCAAATCGTTCGCGGCTGATGGCGACCCCACGCCGGCACAGATTGCCGAGACGGCAGCCGCATTGCCTGACCCGGCGAAAATGACGCCCTTCAGCAAACAGGTGCCGGTGATTTTCGTCACCCGAGATCCCCGCAAACCGGAAGCCTGGAACAACCTGAAGGAGTTCTGGAACAAAGGGAAAGTGGATTCGGTTGATCCGGCCACCGGCGAGAAGGTCACCCGTGACGCTGTTTTCATCAAGGTGCCCCTTGGACTGAACAGCGCCCCGCCCGTGCCCCCTGAAAACCCGCTCACCGAAGAAAAGGTGATGCTGGGCAAAAAGCTTTACTTCGACACCGTGATCTCGTCGAACAACAAGGTCTCCTGCGCCTCCTGCCATAACCCGGCGTTGGGTTACACCGACCAGATGAAAACCTCCACCGGCATCTTTGACCAAAAGGGCGGCATGAACGCCCCGACCGTTTTCAACAGCGGCTACCACCTATTGCAGTTCTGGAATGGCCGGGCCCCCACCCTGGAAGACCAGGCCCAAGGGCCGCCCCAGAATCCCGTGGAAATGCATGATGGCAAGGGCAACCCCTGGTACCAGGTGGTGGCCCGCCTGCGCAAGAATCCGGAGTATGTCGAAGCTTTCGCCAAGGTCTTCGGCACCCCGCCCACCCGGGATGCAGCCGCCAAGGCGATAGCCGCCTACGAGCGTTTGGCCCTGACGGGCAACTCCCTGGTGGACCGCGCCGAACTGGCCATGCGCACCCGTGTTGAGGAAGAAGGCGAGGGCAAGCCCGAGACGAATGCCGGCGACTTCACCAAAGTGCTGAAGGCCGCCTTTGAGGCGAAGGACACCGAAGCCCTGGGTGCGCTTGGCCTGCAGGCCGGCAAGGACGAGGGCAAAATCGCCGAAGTGGCAGCCTCCATCCAGCGTGGCAAGGAGTTGTTTTCCAACAAGGCCCGCTGCAACTCCTGCCATGTGGGTGATAATTACAGTGACAGTCAGTTCCATAATCTGGGAGTTGGCGCCAAGGATGGGGCATGGCCTGCCAATGCTGATCTGGGCCGTTTTGGCGCCCAGGAAACCGGCCACAAAGATCCGACTCTGGTGGGCGCCTACAAGACCCCCGGCCTGCGGCAACTGGTGTCAACGGCCCCGTACATGCACGACGGCAGCGAGGGAACCCTCGAGGCTGTGATTGCGCTGTACAACAAGGGTGGCAACCTCAATCCCCACTTGAGCAACAAAATGCGGGACGAGCCGGCCGAACGGGAAGCCGCCAAGAACGGTCAAAAGGCGGTGATTCCTCGCAAGCTGAACCTCACCAAGCAGGAAGAGGCCGACCTGGTGCTTTTCCTCAAGGCACTTCAGGGTGACCCGGCTCCTGACATCATCGCTAAGCCCTGATTGGCCCTGCACGGGCCCGGTTTATCTGTCAAAATGTGTGGTGTGGGTAACGGCGACAATCCGTCACCCACACCTTTTTTTGTATCCACCCTGAAGGGCATACTTCTCATGGGCTTGTGGATGCGCGTATTCGCGCGATCGGAAGAGACTCCCGACCCGGTGGAACTGGCTGAGAAGGTGGCTGAGTGGCTGCCTGGTGCCACCTGCCATTTTGGCGCCGATGACAGCGGGTGGTTCCGCCTGGAAATACGGCCGCCAGCGGGTGGCCCCATCCAGGTGGACCGGTATCACTGCGAGGAAGAAGGGGTCCGGCGAGACCTGAACACCTGGGCCGCCTGGGTGGAAACCTGCGACTATTGCCAGGATGCGCCCATACTCATGGAGCGGATCATCCAGTCACGCCAGTTCATTACCGTGATGCGCAGCCTGGATACCCCCGATGAAACCGGCGTGGACCGCCTGTGCGACAACCTGTGCGGCCTGTTGGCCAGCCGTCTGGACGGCATGTGGCAGGTCGATGGCCAGGGATTGAAGTCCGCCGACGGCTCCCTGCTGCTGCAGGAGTATTGATCGACTGATCGGCCGCGGAAAGGTACGATACTGACAGCCCAGGAGATCCGCCCCCGTGTCTGGCAAACCACCCGTAGCCCGAGGTGCAACTTCCAAGGACGCCCCGCGTTCGATGGAGAGCTACCTTCGGCCCGAGGTGATCCAGCAGGTGTCGCGGCTGGACTTGCGGGCCCGCTTCATCGTGGAGGGTTTTCTCAGCGGCCTGCATGGCAGCCCCTTCCAGGGATTCTCGGTCGAGTTTTCGGAGCACCGCAAATACACACCCGGCGATGACATCAAGGACATCGACTGGAATGTGTACGCGAAGACCGAGAAATATTACGTCAAGAAATTCAAGGCCGAGACCACCATGCAGGGGTGGCTCGTGGTGGATTCCAGCGCCAGCATGGGCTGGACCTTCCGCCAGGAAATGACCAAATTCGACTACGCCATCAGCCTGACCGCCGCACTCGCCTACCTGATGATCTACCAGCAAGACCCTGTGGGGCTGGCGGTGTGCGGCAAATCGATCGAGCGCATCCTGCCGCCCAGGGCCCGCCGCAGCCATTTGCCGGCCATGCTAAGCACGCTGACCAACCTGAAGCCCCACGGCGAGACCGATCTGGGTTCGTGCCTGATGCAGTTGGCGGGTGTGGCCCGTGGAAAGGGGCTGGTGATCCTGCTGTCCGACCTGCTGGCGGACATCGACCCGGTGATTGCCGGCCTGCATCGGCTGCGCCATTCCGGGCACGAGGTCATCGTCTTCAACATCCTGGATGAAGCCGAGGCCAAGTTCCCGTTCGACGGCTACTGCCAGTTCGAAGACATCGAATCGCCGGCCATCCTGACCATGGAAGCCAAATCGATCCGTCAGGACTACCTCGAGGCCCTGGCGGCGCACCAGAACCGCTTCCGCGAGGAATGTCACAAGGCCCAGATCGATTTCGTGGCGATGGACACCAGCATCAACTTCGGCACCGCCCTTCTGGAATACCTGCAACAGCGCAGCCGACGCTTCTGACCAGGCCTTCCCGCGCGAGTCTTTCAGGAAAAGAACCAGTTCCCGAAAAGTCTTTTTCGGCAAGATTCCCTCCCCGGTGTTTCCAGCAAGGGCTGCAAATCGCATAATCACCGTTGCCACCCACCACGAATGCCCGAGTCGCAAGACTCTGGAATTTACGACTTTTTTAGGAGATGAACATCATGCATTTGTCCAAGCGCTGCATCGCCGAGGCGATCGGCACCTTCTGGCTGGTTTTCGGCGGGTGCGGAAGTGCCGTGCTTGCGGCGGCCTTCGCCGGCGCGGTGGGCGAAGGCGTCACGGCGAATCTGGGCATCGGGTTTGTGGGCGTGTCGCTGGCCTTCGGTTTGACTGTGCTGACCATGGCCTACACCATCGGTCACATTTCCGGATGCCACCTCAATCCGGCAGTGACCCTCGGCTTGGTGGCGGGTGGCCGTTTCAAGGCCTCGGAGGCTGGCGCCTACATCATTTCCCAGGTGATCGGCGCCATTGTGGGTGCCGGGGTCCTCTACCTGATAGTTTCCGGCAAGGAAAACTTTCAAGGGGTGGGTGACTTCGCCTGCAACGGCTTTGCCGATAAAAGCCCGGGTAAATACAGCATGGTGTCGGCCCTGGTGGCTGAGATTGTGTTAACCTTCGTCTTTCTGTTCATCATCCATGGTGCCACCGACAAGCGCGCCCCGGCCGGATTCGCCCCCATCGCCATCGGCCTTGGCCTGACCCTGATCCACCTGATTGGCATTCCGGTCACCAACCTGTCCGTCAATCCAGCCCGCTCTACCGGCCCCGCCCTGTTTGTCGGCGGCTGGGCCCTTGGCCAGCTTTGGCTCTTCTGGGTGGCCCCCATCATCGGCGCAGTCCTGGCCGGGGCCACCTACAAGGCGGTCTTCGAGACGGCTGAAAAAGCCTGATTGCCAACTTTTTCCACCCCCGGGCCCCGGCATGGGGCCCGGGGTTTTTCGTTTACCCCCTTCCACAGCCGGCTCAGGCATGGACAATGGAGGCCTTGCACCACCTAGGGACCGAGGCACGGCATGAGCAGCCTGATCCTGGCCACTTTCCTCCTCCTTCCTGGGGCGGATCGACCGAATGTCCTCTGGCTAACCTGCGAGGACATGGGCCCCCATCTGGGATTTTGCGGGGATACGTTCGCGCGAACGCCGCACCTGGATTCTTTGGCAACGGAGTCGATCCATTTCACCCGGGTTTGGTCGCATGCGCCGGTTTGCGCGCCGGCCCGCACGGGGTTGATCCTGGGGCGGTATGCCACCAGCGTGGGTGCCGAGCCGATGCGGTCCATGGTGCCGCTGCCATCCGGAACCCCAAGCCTGCCCTCTGTCCTTCGGAAAGCCGGCTACTACTGCACCAACAACAGCAAAGAAGATTACAACGTGCCGTTGTCGGGCATCTGGGACGCCAGCTCCAACAAGGCCCATTACCGCAACCGCAAAAAGGGCCAGCCATTCTTCGCGGTTTTCAACAACACCCAGACGCACGAGAGCCAGATCCGCAACGCCAAGGTGACCCCGCAGGGTGACAGCAGCAAGGTTCCCCTACCTCCCTACCATCCGGATCTGCCCGGTGTGCGCCAGGACTGGAACCGCTACTACGAAAACATCGCCACCATGGATGGCTGGGTTGGCAACAAGCTGGCCGAGTTGAAATCAGCCGGGCTGGATCAGGACACGGTGGTCTTCTTCTTTTCCGACCACGGATCGGGCATGCCACGCAGCAAGCGCTGGCCGGGCAATTCGGGCCTGCATGTGCCCCTGCTGGTGCGGATACCGGAGAAGTGGAAAGCAAGGCTGCTGCCTGACAGCCAACCGGGAACCCGTGATAACCGACTCATCGGCTTTGTGGACATGGCCCCCACCGTCTGGTCCATTTGCGGCGCTGAAACACCCCCGGGGCTACCCGGACTGCCCTTCCTGGGCGGGCAGTCCAACAAACGCCATGAGTTTCTTGCGGGGTACCGTTCGCGCATGGACGAACGGATCGACCTGGCACGCAGCATCCGCGATGGACGGTTTGTCTACATACGCAACTACCACCTGCACCGGCCGCACGGCCAGCATGTCACCTACCAGTTCGAAACACCGACCACCCGCTTGTGGAAAGCGCATTTCGACGCGGGAAAATGCGATGCGGCCCAGTCACGATTCTGGGACCAACGGGAGCCCGAGGAACTGTACGACCTGGAAAGCGATCCCCACGAGGTACGCAACCTGGCCGCCGACCAGGGCCACGCCAAAACCCTGACCTTGATGCGCGAAAGGCTGGCCCGGCATCTGACCGAATCGAGGGATGTGGGATTGATGCCGGAAGGATTGCTGGAAAGCCTGCGGCAAAACGCGCCCGCGCTGGATTGGGCGGCGGATGCGCGCCGTTATCCTGTGGATACAATCCAGGCCTGGGCGGGACTGGCAGCCGGCCGGTCAGCGGCGGACCAACACCAGGTGGCGGCCCTGCTAACAGACACGCATCCGGTTGCAAGGTACTGGGGTGCCATCGGGGTGATAGCAAGGCCCAGTCTGGATTGGTCTGGCGAGAAAAACGCGCTTCTCAAAATGCTCGAAGACCCCCATCGGTCCATTCGCATTGCCGCCGCCAGCGCTTTGGCCAAGAACCAGAAAACTGACCAGCCCTCCCGGGCCAGGGCTGTCGAGGTGCTGCGTCAGCATGTCAACGGGCCCGAACATGGATTCGCTCTGTCGCTGGAGGCGCTGGATGCCCTGGATTCATTGAGCCCGGAAATTCGGGGCGAGCTTATGTCCCTGCGAGCAGCGCTGGGCCCGGCCACCACTTTTCCCGCTCGGGTGAAGGAAAATCCTTTTCGCCTTCTGGAGCACATGGAGGGCAAGCTCAAACCATGATCCGTTTCATCGCTCCGGCCTGGCTGGCCATCAGTCTGCTGGCGTTGCCGGTTTCAGCCGCCGAACCCAAACGCCCCAATCTGCTGTTTATTTTCGCGGATGACTGGGGGCGCTTCGCCAGCGCCTATGGCAAACTGGACGGCCCGGGCTCACCCAACGATGTGGTGAAAACCCCGAACTTCGACCGGATCGCCCGGGAAGGCACGCTGGTCCGCCAGGCGTTTGTCTCGGCGCCCAGTTGCACACCGTGCCGCAGCGCCCTGTTGAGCGGGCAGCATTTCTGGCGCACCGGACGGGCCGCGATTTTGCAGGGGGCGGTGTGGGATGAAAGCATCCCCACCTACCCGCGGCTCCTCACCCAGGCGGGCTACCACATGGGAAAAACCGGCAAGGTTTGGAGCCCCGGCAACCCGGCGGACATCCCCTATGGCCGACCGGTGCCAGGCTTCCAGAAAGCCGGCATGCGCTTCAACAGCTTTTCCAAATTCGGCACCGACCAGGTGAAAAGCGGCGATTCGATTGATTCTTGCCGTAGGACCTTGCTGCGTGAGGTCCGCGGCAACTTCGAGGACTTTCTGAGCAAACGGCCCTCTCAAGCCCCCTTCGGATACTGGTTCGGCCCCACCAATGTGCACCGCAAATGGGTGAAGGGATCGGGCAAGGCGCTTTGGGGAATTGACCCGGACAGCCTGAAGGGAAAGCTACCCCCCTTCCTTCCGGACATTCCTGAAATGCGAGAGGACTTTGCCGACTACCTGGGCGAGGTGCAGGCCCTGGACGCCTATGCCGGCGAGTTGCTCGACGTGCTGGAGAAGGCGGGAGAATTGGACAACACCCTGATGGTGATGAGCGGCGACCACGGACCTCCCGGATTCCCCCATGGCAAATGCAACCTGTACGATTTCGGTTCCCGCGTGGCGTTGGCCCTGCGTGGCCCAGGGGTGGAAAAAGGCAAAGTGAGCGACACATTGGTCAGCCTGCCCGACCTTGCCCCCACCTTCCTGGAAATGGCGGGTGTGAAGCCACCGGCCACCATGACAGCCAACAGCCTGCAGTCGCTGGGTGTGATCAACGGATCCGTGGACATTGACCGCAAAACAATGCCTAGAGACGCGGTCCTTATCGGCCGGGAACGGCATTACCCCACCGCGCGTGATGGCGGATTGCCCTACCCGCAGCGGGCCATCCGCACCAAGGACCACCTCTATATCATCAATTTCCGCCCCGACCGGTGGCCTTTGGGGGATCCCCGCCAACTGCAGGGTGGCACCCCCACCTGGGACAAGTTGGCCAACAACACCGGCGTGACGCTGTCCGACGAGGATGCAGGCCCGGCCAAGGCGTGGCTGGTGCTCAACCGCGACACCGCGCAGGGCAAGCCCTTCTTCGACCATGCGTACGGCAAACGCCCCGCCGAGGAGTTGTATGTCCTTTCGGATGATCCGCACCAGATGCGCAACCGAGCCGGGGACAAGACGCTCGAGGGCATCCGAAAAAACCTGCGCGAACGCCTGCTGAAAACCCTGGAAGAAACCGGCGACCCGCGGGTGCAGGAAAACGGCACGTTTTTTGAAACACCGCCTCTGGCGGGCCCGGTGCAAGGATGGAAAGAACCATGATGGTTTTGTTTTCGATGCTCCTTGGGGCCATGGCTTCCACCCATGCCCCCTCCGTCAAACCCAATTTCGTGGTGATCCTCGCCGACGACATGGGCTGGGGGGACCTGGGCGCATACAACGCGGCCAGCCGCATCCCCACGCCGCGCATGGACCAGATGGCCAGGGAAAGCCGCAGGTTCCTCGACGCGCACAGCCCGTCCGGCGTCTGCACTCCCACCCGGTATGGACTTTTGACTGGGCGCTATTCCTGGCGGGGCAAGCTGAAATCCGGGGTGCTGCAGGGCTATTCCCCCGCGCTGATTGAACCGGGGCGGTCCACGCTGGCCAGTCACCTGAAAGCCAACGGCTATTCCACCTGCTGCGTGGGCAAATGGCACCTGGGCCTGCAGGATGGGGAGAAAACCGATTTCGCCAAACCGCTCACGCCCGGGCCGCTGGATGTGGGTTTTGACCGGTACTTTGGCATCTCCGCCTCGCTGGATATGCCCCCCTATGTTTTTTTGGAAAACCGCGGCCTGAAGACGCCGCTTGCCGGGACCATCGGCGCCAGCAAGATGCGGCGGGAAGGCGGCGGGGGTTTCTGGCGGGCCGGGGCGCTGGGCGAGGGCTTCACGCACGAAGGGGTGCTGCCCGAATTGCAAAAGCAGGCCATCGGCTACCTGTCAGCCCAGACGAGGGAGCAGCCGTTTTTTCTTTACTTCCCGATGACGGGGCCGCACACACCTTGGATGCCCACCCCCGAGTTCCGTGGCAAATCCCAAGCAGGCTGGTATGGCGACTTTGTCTGCCAGGTGGACTCTTTGGTCGGATCGGTGCTCGACACGCTGAAGGCCCGGGGGCTGGATGACAACACGGTGGTCATTCTCACCAGTGACAACGGGGCCCACTGGCTGGCAAAGGACATCGCCCAATTTGGGCATTTATCGAATGCCTCCTGGCGCGGGCAGAAGGCCGACATCCATGAAGGGGGTCACCGGATCCCGCTGCTGGTGCGGTGGCCGGGCAAGGTGGCCCCGGGTACTTCCGACGCGTTGTTCTGCCTGACCGACATCGCCGCCACCTGCTCGGAATTAGCTGGGATACCCCTGGGGCCTGACGGGTTTGAGGACAGCATCGGCGCGGGGGAGCACCTGGTCGCCCAAATACCCGGAAAGAGAACCAGTATCATGCACCATTCTTCCCAAGGGATGTTCGGCTATCGCCGGGGCGCCTGGAAGGTGGTGGAAGGGCTGGGCAGCGGCGGGTTCACCGCCCCGGCCCGGGAAATCCCCACGGCAGGCAATCCGACCGGCCAACTGTACCACCTGCGCGAGGACCCCTTTGAGACCCGCAACCGCTGGGCATCCGACCCCGGGACCGCCCGGGGCATGCTGGCGGAACTGGATGCCCTGCGCAAGGCGGGCCGGTCCCGACCTTGATTCAAATTTTGTGTGAGAGGCTGGAAAAAAACCATGCTGCATGAGCCCCAGGTCAATCCGGGCAAGGACCCCGCCGCGGCCTACAAGTCCCGGGTGGGGGTGCGCCTGTTTTGCGTGTACGCCACTTTTTACCTGCTGTTTGTGGCCATCAACCTCGTCCAGCCCGCCCTCATGGAAATCGTGGTGGTGGCCGGCCTAAACCTGGCGGTGCTCTACGGAATGCTGCTGATCGTCTCGGCGCTGGCGCTGGCGCTCTGGTACGACCGTGCCTGCCGCCGCGAGGAAGCCAGGCACCAGAACCAGACAACCGAGGACCGCTGAGCCATGGTACTGGGTATTTTCCTCACCTTCGTGCTGTTCATCGTCGGCCTGTCGTTCTATCTGGGCCGGCAGACCAAAACCTCCAGCGGTTACTACGCGGCCGGCGGACAGATCCACTGGTTTGTCAACGGCATCGCCTTCGCGGGCGACTACCTTTCCGCGGCGTCGTTCCTGGGCATCTGCGGGATGATCGCCACCACGGGGTATGACGGATTTCTCTACTCCATCGGCTTTCTGGCCGGGTGGGTGGTGGCGCTGTTTGTCATCGCCGAACCGCTCCGTCGCATGGGCCGGTACACCTTCGCCGACGCGGTGGACGCGCCGTTCCAGTCGCGGGGCATCCAGTTGATGGCGGCCATCAGCACGCTGGTGGTGTCGCTCTGCTACCTGGTGCCGCAGATGGTGGGCGCGGGTGTACTGGTGGAACCGCTGCTGGGCCTGGCGCACCACTGGGGTGTGCTGATGGTGGGCTCGATTGTCATCGTGATCGTGGCCACCGCCGGCATGGCCTCCACCACCTATGTGCAGTTTTTGAAGGGCGGGCTGTTGATCCTGTTCTCCGCGGCGCTGGTATGGGCGGTCTGCGCGCGGGGGCTTTCCACACACCCAGGCGACAACGGGGAGAAACCGTTCTACAACCACCGTGTGGTGTCGGCCGAACCGGGCAACCCGCCGCGCCCCGCCGATGCCGGGCTGGCCGTGGTGGAGGAGCACCAGTCCAAGACCGGCCGCTTCGCCCTGGTGGAGGAAACCGGACAAAACTCCGCCCGCCGCACCTGGTGGCGGGTGGATGAGAAGGATAACACCCTGACCCTGGTGGAGGGCGAGTGTCAGGTCACCGACAAAGGGGGCCAGTCGCTGATCAACGGCATGCCAGCCAGCGCGGACAACAAGCTGCGATCGGTGGGCAACATCTCACGCCTGATGGGCCAGAAGGAGGCCAGCACCGGGCCGCTTTCGCCGGTGGGGATTCTGGCGGCATTGGGCCACCCCGAAACCACCGTGCGCACCTGGAAGGAAGTCCGTTTCGACAGCCAGGCCGGGGACAAGGTGACGGCCTACTTTCCGGTGGAAACTCCGGGCTCGCGCCTGCTGCGCCCCGGGATGAAGTTCAAGCTGGAGGGCACCGCCCTGGAACGGCTGGACTTCGCGTCGCTGATGCTGGCGCTGTTTTTGGGGACCGCAGCCCTACCCCATATCCTGATCCGGTACTACACGGTTCCCAGCCCTGCCAGCGCGCGCAAATCCACGCTGGTGGCCATCGGTTCCATCGGGCTCTTTTATGTCCTCACCCTGTTCATGGGGCTGGGGGCGATGACGAACGGCGTGTTGAACCCGGCCGACAGCAACATGGCCGCGCCCCTGCTGGCCAAATCGTTCGGCTTGTTCCTGTTTGCGGTGATCTCGGCCATCGCCTTCGCCACCGTGCTGGGCACGGTGAGCGGCCTGATTGTCGCCGCTTCAGGCGCCGTGGCCCACGACCTGGCCGACCGTTTCATGAACCTGCAGCTACCCGAAAAGGCCAAGATCACGCTGGGAAAGATTTCCGCGCTGGGGATCGGCGCGGTGGGTATCGCCCTGGGCATCTTGTTCAAGGGGATGAATGTGTCGTTTCTGGTGGGGCTGGCGTTCGCTGTGGCGGCCAGCGCCAACCTGCCGGCGATCGTGATGATCCTGTTCTGGAAGCGCGCCACGGCGTGGGGCGTGATCGCCTCCATCGCCATGGGCATGGTCTCGTCACTGGCGCTGATCCTGCTGTCGCCCGACTTGTACAAGCTATACGGGCTCGACCCGCTGAAGGCCCCGGTGGCGCTGGCCAACCCGGGGATCATCTCGATCCCGCTGGGTTTCATCACTCTGGTGGTGGTGTCGCTGCTCACCAAGCAAGTGGAGCGGCACCACCACAACTGACTCTAGGTGTAAGGAAAAAGATCCGAATCAGGCGTGGTGGCCACCTCGTAGAGCGTCTTTCCCAACCGCTGGGCCAAGGCTTCCAGCAATTTCTCCCCCTTGGCCGCGGTGGATTTGGAGGGATCGCCGACGCCGGTGTTGCTGGTGGCGATGTGCCACGGGCGGGTGATGGACAGCCAGCCCTTGTTGATCGCCTCGATGCTGCTCTTGCGGGTGGCGCCATCATCGGCCAGTTCCAGCTTCACCCAGTCGGGCACCAGGGCCATGGCCAGGCTGGTTTCGGTCTCGTCGGCGTGCTCGCCGGGCTTCTCCATGATCTGGGTGATGATGTCAGCCCCCATGCGGAACCAGTCGCACAGCGCCAGGAACACGCCGCAGTCGGGGTGCAACTGGCGCAGCAGCGGCTTGAGCTCGTTGCCGCCGTGGCCATTGAGCAGCACCAGGCGCTTGATGCCCTGCCGGCGCAGCGAATCGGTGATGTCCTTCAGGATGGCCAGTAGAGTGGTGGGCATCACGCTGAGGGCCACCGCGCCGGGAATCTGGAAATAGTTGGTGTTCACGCCGAAGGGCACCGCGGGCAGTTGCAGCACCTTGGCGCCGGCGTCCCAAGCGTGCTGGCAGGCGCGGGTGGCGATCGCCTCGACCTGGAAGCAGTCGATACCGTAGGGCAGGTGCAGGTTGTGAGGCTCGGTGGCGCCGAAGGGCAGCACCGCGGCCTGCCATTTCTGCCGGCGAACGAAGTCGTGGTTTTGCTGGTTGAGAACAAACGGGAGAGGGGCAGCCATGGTCTATTCCATACCGGGGGAAAACGGATCGGCCGCTCGGGTCCGATCCTGAAAGAACATTCATGTTCCCACGAAATTGCCCGTGAAAAAAGCCCCGACGGCCCCTGGCGGGCACCCCGGTTTGGGTGGCGGCGGATGCGCCCCTGAGGCTACAATCGATGTAATCGCAGAAAGCTATCGCAAGATTGCAGGCGTTGAACCCTATCTTTCCTTGGGAAATTTTTTCGGCATGGTAGGCAACCCTGACACCTTCTTTGTTCCGGGGCCGGAAACTCCGCTGGATGACCCGAGCCTCTACATCAACCGCGAGTTGAGTTGGCTGGCCTTCAATCGCCGGGTGCTGGAGGAGGCCGAGGACCAGACGGTGCCGCTGCTTGAGCGCCTGAAGTTTCTCGCCATCACCGAATCGAATCTCGACGAGTTTTTCATGGTCCGCGTGGGCGGGCTGCAGCAGAAGCTGTACGCGGGTGTGAGCTACGGCAGCGGCGCCGACCACCTGCCCGTGCGGGTGCAGGTGGAGGAGATCGGCCGGGTGGTGCGTCAGATGAACGCCGACACCCACCGGTGCCTCACCCGGGAGATTTTGCCGAAACTCGAGGCCGAGGGGATCAGCATCCGCCGGCTGGACCAGATCGACGAGGCCGACCGGGCCAAACTGGCCGAGGTGTTCCGCACCCAGATTTTCCAGGTGCTCACGCCGCTGGCGATCGACCCGGGGCACCCGTTCCCCCGTCTGCTGAACAAGTCGCTCAACCTGGCGGTCCGCCTGGCGAGGCCCTCGGGCGGCAAGATGTTCGCGCTGGTTCAGGTGCCCAGCGTGCTGCCGCGCTTCATCGCCCTGCCCGCCCGGGCGACCGGTCCCCGGAACGCATTCCTGCCCCTGGAGGACCTGATCCGCCTCCACCTGCCGGAACTGTTCCCCGGGCTGAACATCGAGCATGTGAGCGCCTTCCGCATCACCCGCGACAGCGACCTGGAAATCGACAACGACGAGGTGGAAGACCTGCTGAAGGCTGTGGAGGAGCAAATCCGCAAGCGCAAGCAGGGGATGGCCGTGCGCCTGCAACTCGAGGCGGGCGCGCCGGAAGAGACCGAGTCGTTCCTGGGCCAGGCGCTGGACCTGGACACGCATGATGTGCACCGCACCGAGGGGCTGATCGACCTGACCGGCCTGTTCCAGATCCACGCGCTGCCGGGCTACAACCACCTGCGCGACCCGATCTTCGTGCCGCACCCCGCGCGGGCGTTCGAGGACCACCAGTCCACCTTCGAGGCGATACGGGCCGGGGACATCCTGCTGCACCACCCGTACGAGACCTTCAGCCATGTGGTGGACTTCATCGAGGAGGCCGCCCGGGACGAGCGTGTGCTGGCCATCAAGCAGACGCTCTACCGCACCTCCAGCGACTCGGCCATCGTCAAGGCGCTCCAGCGGGCCGCCGACAACGGCAAGCAGGTGACGGTGGTGATGGAGATCAAGGCCCGGCTGGACGAGGAGCGCAACATAGTCTGGGCGCGCGAGCTGGAGAAGGCGGGGGCCCATGTGGTGTTCGGCTTCGTGGGGCTGAAGACGCACTGCAAGGTGGCCCTGGTGGTGCGGCGGGAGGAGGACGGTATCCGCCGGTATGTCCACCTGTCCACGGGCAACTACAACCCGCAGACCGCGCGCCTGTACACCGACCTGGGCTACTTCACCTGCCGGGAGGATTACTGCGAGGACGCCTCGCTGCTTTTCAACTACCTCACCGGTTACTGCGAGCCGCCCAAGTGGAACAAGCTGGTGGTGGCGCCCACGCACCTGCAGCCCTTCATGCTCGACCGGATCGAGCAGGAGATCCGCCACCAGCGCGAGGGGCGCGGCGGACGGATCATCGCCAAGATCAACGGCCTGCTCGAGCCGGCCATGGTGCAGGCGCTCTACCGGGCCAGCCAGTCAGGGGTGAAGACCGACATCATCTGCCGGGGCATCTGCTCGCTCAGGCCCGGCATCCCTGGAATCAGCGAAAACATCCGCGTCATTTCGGTGATCGACCGTTTCCTCGAGCACAGCCGCATCTTCTACTTCGGCAACGGTGGCGATCCCACCGTCCATGTCGGCTCGGCCGACTGGATGGACCGCAACCTCAGCCGGCGCGTGGAGGTGGTCTTCCCGGTGGAGGAGCCGGCGCTGAAGCACCGCGTCATCCATGAGGTGCTCGAGATCACCCGCTCCGACAACGTGAAAGCCCGCCTGCTCCTCCCCTCGGGGGAATATCGCCGGGTGAAGACCACCACGCCGCGGGTGCGCAGCCAGGAGCAGTTCCTGCTGCTGGCCGACCCGGCGCGCCACGCCCCGGCGCCCGACAGCAGCCCCAGGCTGGCCGCGCCGCCACCCAAAAGCCACCCGGCCGATCCGGCAAAACCCCGGGCGGCGAAAACCCCGCGCAAGCCGCCGGCGTCTTGAACAAGAGAGACCCCGAGCGACACACCCGAAACCGTCCCCGAGGCTGATTGACCCATGGATGCCGTTCTGCTCGCCGCCGGTTTGGGCACCCGCCTGCGCCCCCACACGCTCACCGTGCCCAAGCCGCTCTTGAAGGTCCAGGGCCGGCCGGTCCTCGACTGGACCATCTCGGCGCTGCCCAAACAGGTCACCCGGTTGGTGGTGGTGGTGAACTACCTGGCCGAGCAAGTGGAGGAATACTTGGCCGGGCAGAAGCATATCACCAACTGGGCCACCGTGCGGCAGACCACGCCGCGCGGCACCTGGGACGCGCTCTGGTCGTGCCGGCAGGCGCTCAGCGGCGGATCGTTTCTGGTGCTCAATGGCGACGACCTGTTCGGCACCGCCGACCTGGCCGACCTGGCCGCTTTGCCCGGGAAAGGATTCGAGGGGGGCGTGCTCACGCACTCGGTGGCCAACCCGCGGCAATACGGCATCGCCTTCACCCGGGAAGACGGCACGCTGGACAAGCTGGTGGAAAAACCCGATCTGCCGGGGCCGATGCTGGCCAACACCGGCGCCTACCTCTACCCCGGCCGCGCGTTTGACCACACGCCATTCTTGTCACCCCGCAACGAGTACGAGATCACCGATCTGGTGAACCTGCTGGCCCGTGACGGCAGGATGATGCCCGTGGCGGCCAAGGCGTGGCGGCCCATCGGCGACATCCCCGCGTGGGATGCCGCGCAGACGGCGGACCTGAGCCCGTTCGCCCCGGCCCGCTAGGCGCCGCAGAACGGGTTGGTCCGCTTCTCGTGCCCCACCGTGGTGACGGGCCCGTGGCCCGGGTAGACCAGTGTGCCCTCGGGCATGGTGAACAGTTTGCCCCGTATGCCGGAAATCAGGGTCTTGTGGCTGCCACCCGGGAAATCGGTCCGCCCCACGCTGCCGCGAAACAGCACATCCCCGCCGAAGACGATCGGGTCGCCGCCCTCCGGGCGGTACACAAACACCACATGCCCCGGGGAGTGCCCGGGAATCTCCAGCACCTCCAGGCGCATGCCGGCCAGCTCGAGCGTCTCCCCCTCGTTGACCAGCAGGTCGGCCTTTGGGGAAACGATGGGCGCGCCGGCCAGGCCGCTGAGGTTCAGCACCGGGTCGGTCAGCATGGGGGCGTCGCCTGTGCCAATGATCAACGGGGCGCGGGGGTAGGCCTTTTTCATCGCCTCGTTGCCGGCGATATGGTCGGCGTGGCCGTGCGTGTTTAAAATGGCTAGCAGTTGCCAGCCCCGGTCAGCCAAACTTTCCTGAATCGAATCGGTGTCGAAGCCTGGGTCCACCACCAGCGCCTCGCGGGACCCCGGCAGGGCGAAAATGTAGGCGTTTTCCTCAAAAAGGGGTGACACCACGGTCTGCAGTACCAGTGGTGAAGATTGGGAAGGCTGGCTGGGTGGAAAAGCCATGAAATCTCCGTGGTTCCCTGTATCGCCGGGGCGGGTTGTGGCGATGGACGAAGAAGGCCCATAATTCATGAGGCGTGCCTGCTGGCAGATCACCCTGCCCCATGGCCGCATCGATTGCCCCGGTGGATCGATTCTCCCGGGGCATGCCAGGGTTTCGCAAGGGGAAGCCGCCATGTCCAACAGCCCAGCCCTCCTGGCCGCGTTTCGGCGCAATTTCGCGCCGTGGGCCCTGGCCGTGCTGGTGCATGGGGGATTGGGGCTGTTCACCACGCTGATGCTGCTGGCGGCCGAGCCGGTGCCCCCCGCAGCCACGCCGGCCGACGGTCAACCGCCCGCGCAGCCCGCCGGCACCGAGGCGCCCACACCCGAGAAACCCGCCGCGGCCGATCCCAGCCACGGCAAGGACATGTCGGAGTGCATGGAGATCATCAAGCGGGCCGAGCAGGCCCTGACCAAGGTGGACCACTACACCTGCCAGTTCCTGAAACGGGAGTACCTGGGCGGCAAGCTGCAGCCCGAGCAGACCATCGACATGGTGGTGCGGCACGAGCCGTTCTCGGTCTGCCTGAAATGGCAAAAACCCCGCAGCATGGCCGGCCAGGAGGGGATGTGGATCGAGGGCAAGCACAACGGGCGCATGCGCGTGAAGGGCGCTGGCCTGCTGGGCAGCGTGGGTTTCCTCAGCCTGGACCTGAAGGACAAGCGAGTGGCCTCCACCAGCCGGCACTCGATCACCGAGGCGGGGATCGCGAACATCGTCAAGCGACTCAGCAAGGACTGGGCCGGTTTCGAGGCCCACGAGCTGGACCGGGTGCTTCTGGAGGATGTGACCTTCGACAAGCGGGCCTGCCGGCGGGTGCACATCACCCACCCCCGCGAGGAGATGAAGCAGTTCGAGTTCGCCAAGGCGGTGATCACCTTCGACAGGGAGTCGCACCTGCCCGTCGCCATCGAGTGCTACGGCTGGCCCGAGAAGGCGGGGGAAGACCCGCAGCTCATGGAGTCATATCAATACTCCGGGCTGAAATTGAATCCGGGTGTGGACGGGGCGCTCTTCGAGCGTTGATCCCCGCGGCCCGGCCCTGACCCGAACCCGAGGAGCACCATGACAGGCAAAGACCGGCTGGCGGAGCTGTTTCGCCAGCGCGCGGTGAAGTTCGGCCAGTTCACCCTGGCCAGCGGCAAGACCAGCAGCTTCTACATCGACAGCAAGCAGGTGCTGTTTTGCGGCGAGGCCCTCGGCCTCATCGCCGACGGTTTCCTGGATCACATCGCCCGGTGGAATGTCACCGCCGTGGGCGGCCTGGAGGTGGGGGCCATCCCGCTGGCGGCCGCCGTGGTGCTGCGCGGGCATCAGCGCGGCATGAACCTCGAGGGTTTCTTCGTCCGCAAGGCGGTCAAGGAACATGGCAGCCAACAGCGGCTGGAGGGCCGACTGGCCCCCGGCAGCCGGGTGGCCATCGTCGAGGATGTGGTCACCACGGGGGGCTCCAGCGAGCAGGCGATCGAGGTGCTGCAGGCCCAGGGCCACACCGTGGGCGGCCTGGTGTGCCTGGTGGACCGGGGCCAGGGTGCCCGCGAGCGCTTCTCCGTCCGCTTCCCGTTCGAATCGCTGCTGGGCACGGGCGATCTGGGTCTGCCCACCGCTTGACCCGCTCGCTTTAGGGCTTTTTCCACTCAGCCACGGGCCTTCGGCCCGTGGCTGTTCGCTTGGGCGGCGCTAGGCAACCCCGCCAGAAAAGGCTAAAATCCAGCTCACTGGACGGAGGCGCCATGTCCGCGACCATCACCCGCAGGCTGTTCACGGTGGACGAGTTCATTCGGCTCGACCAGCTCCACTTTTTCGCACCCGACGAGCGCCTGGAACTGATCGACGGGGAGATCCATCCCATGAGCCCCATAGGCCCCAGGCATGGCGGACTGGTCAACTTGCTCATCTCCCGGTTGGGCGGCCAGTTGTCCAAAGAATGGATTCTCGCCTGCCAGAATCCGGTCCAGCTTTCACGCACCTGCCTGCCCCAGCCGGATTTCGCCATCCTGCGCCACCGGGCCGACCACTACCGGAACGCACATCCCCAGGCGGACGCGGTCCAACTGGTCATCGAGATCGCAGATTCCACCGCCGATGTGGATCTTGGGAAGAAACGGGAAATCTACGCCCAGGCGGGTATCCCCGAATACTGGGTCTTCGACCTGACCGAAAACACCCTGGAATGCTTCCAGCAACCCGAGGGTGGCGCCTACCGAGGGCACAGGCGGCTCACCGCCGCCGATTCGGCCATCTCCGCCACGCTGGGTATCACCCTGCCCTTGGCGGAAATACTCAATCCCGCCGGCTGAGCCTGCTCACAGGCCGAACAACCGACGCGCGTTGTCGGTGGTGGCGCGGGCCATGTCGGCCAGCGTGATGCCGTGGCATTCGGCCAGGGTCTGGCAGGTGTGGACCACAAATGCCGGCTCGTTGCGCTGACCCCGGTGGGGCCGTGGCGCCAGGTAAGGGCTGTCGGTTTCCACCAGCAGACGGTCCCGGGGGATCCCCGCGGCCAGGTCGCGCAACGCCTGGTTTCCCTTCTGCGTGATCATGCCGGAGAACGACAGGTGCAGGCCCATGGCCAGCGCATCCTCCGCCTGGACGGCATCGCCGCAGAAGCTGTGCAGCACGCCGCGCAGCGGGCCGTTGGCCTGGAAGTCAGCTCGCAACTCGGCCATCAGGGGGGTCGCCGCGTCGCGGCAGTGCAGGATGATGGCCTTGCCCGTCTGGCGTGAAAGCGCCAGGTGCCGGCGCAGGCTTTGGATCTGCACCTCCAGCGGCACTTCCTTCCAGTAGTCGTCCAGGCCCGTCTCGCCGATGGCCACCACCAGGGGGTCTTGGGCCAGCTCGGCGATGCGGTCGAAGGCCTCGGGTGGCAGGCCGTTCAGGTGCGTCGGGTGCAGGCCCGCGGCGGGGGCCAGCAGGGGCTCGCTTCGGGCGCGTTGCAGGCAAGCCAGGCTGTCCTCGGGCCCGGTGCCCACCACCACCACGCGCACCAAGCCGGCGGCCCGGGCGCGCTCCACCACAGCGGACACCTCGCCCCGGAACCTTTCATCCTCCAGGTGGGCGTGGGTGTCCACCAGCGGGGGCAGCTCGTCGGTCGAACTCATGCGCGGGTCATTCCTTGCCTGGGATCTTCGCGTGCGGCATGGCCTGGCCGGGAGCCAACTGGGGCATCCGCTCCAGCAGGTCGGCCTGCGAGGTGGCCGCCGGCTCCGTCCAGCTTGTGATCAGGTACGGCAGCACGCCCGTCAGCACCATGGGCAGGGGCAGCAGCGTCGCCACCAGCTTCTGGTGGGCCTTCCACGGGTCGGCGATGGTGGCGCCGGGTGAGGCGGGGGCGTCGAACAAAAAGCCACGGGCCGCCACGCTGTACAACATCAGCGCGTAGGCCAGCACGAACAGCACCCCGGCCAGCGCGCCGCAGGCGAACACCGCCCGCGCCACCGGCAGCAGGGCCACCGCGCCCAAAGATAGCGGTACCCCCGCCTGCACCAGCAGGGCGATTCCCAGGGCCGCGCCGCGGTCGTTGGGCCGCAGCACCATCAGGCCCCGTGTCAGCGTCAGGCCCAGCGGCACGCACACGCCGGCCAGCAGCGCGCCGTTGAGGCCCATCGCCAGCGATTCTGGCTCGCCACCCACGGGCCAGGCGAACACGCCAAGCCATGCCACCCAGGCGAATCCCCAGGCCAAGAGCGTGGTGACCTGCCAGGGGTTGGTGGCGTTCCACAGGCGGAACAGCACATCGCCCAACAGCAGCAGGCCGCCCAGCAGGCCGGTGGTCAGGCTGCTTTTCTCGCCTGGTGAGAACGCCGTGGGGAACAGCGGGAACACCACCCGCAAGAGCATCAGGATGAACAGGGCCGACAGCAGGCCGCGGGCCATGCCGCCCGCCCCATCAATCTCGGGCCGGGCGCCGTTGCCCTCGGAATATCCAAGCCCCGCGATCAGCCACGCCACGGCCGCGAAGGCCAGGCACCAGCCGGCCCGCACCACCCAGCGGCTTTCCCGCCAGCTTTCCAGGCGGGCCTGCAGGGCCGCCTCCTCGCGCTGGATCAGGTCGGTCAGGTCGTAGCGCTCCTCCTTCTCGCCCCGCAGCTTGCGCAGGCGCAGGCGCTCCAGCGACAAAGCCTCGAGGTCATGGCCGTGCCAGGCGGCGCGGGCCTGCCTGGCCAGCACGGTCAGGTCCAGCGTGTGATACTCGACCGCGGCGTATTCCTGGTTGTAGTTCGCGCCGGGGGTGGAACGCACGGCCCGCCAGGCCGCCTCCTCCACACGGTCGGGCGGGGCGAAATCGTGGCAGTCCTGCGACAGCAACACCAGCGCGCCGGCCAGCGTCAGCCCGGCCGCCACGAAGCCCGGGCGCAGGATCCACCCCGCCGGGTTGCCCAAGGGACCCGGTTCCACCTTCGCGCCGGAAAACCGGCACAAGAGCGCCGCCAGCAGCACAGCCAGCGCCATCAGCAATCCCAAAAAAAACAGATTCTGCTGGCTGCAGGCGGCCAGCAGGGCGGCCTCCAGGCACAGCAGCGTGGCGCGCCAGGCGCCCGGGTTGCCCGCCGGCCTCCAGACCACCGCGGCGATGCTCAGCGCGCCGGCGGCCACGGCCAGGCTGCAGGCCATGCCCACTCCGTCCATGCCCCACAGCCACTCCAGGCCGAAGCGGTTCAGCCAGGCGGTGCGGCCCAGCCAGTCGGTCGATTTTTCCACGGCGGGGTCGGGCTGCCGGTCGGCCGCCAGCGAGCGGTAGTCCAGGCTGCCCTTGTAGCGGAACTCCATGTCGTTCAGCACGCCGAGCTGTTCCAGCGTGTCGTAGCGGTACTGGATCAGCACGGCGATCGCCATCGACAGCGTGAAGGTGGTGGTTAGCAGCGTGATCCAGGCCCCCAGGTCCGGCCACTTGCGCGGCGCCAGACCCGCCAGCACCGCGCCCACCAAAGGCGCTCCCGCCAGCACCGCCATCCAGATGACATCCAGTTCTTCCATGCCCGCTCCAATGCCCGGTCCCGTTCGTTTTCCCCATAGGGGGAACCCGCGCCGGCCGGAAAGTCTTCCCTATGCGCCGAAACGCCGAACCGGTAGGTTACCTGCGGTTTTTTTGCCGGAACAAGCCGAACACCGGGTAGAAAAGGCCGGCAAGCTGGAGATACTGGCAAAATGGCGAAAATTCCCGGCTGCCAGCCCCGTTTCCAGCGCCCCGGCGGGACGCCTGCGGTCGGTTGCCGGCTAACCGGCCGTCCGATGCCTGCCTGGAATCGCACGGTGAAAAAGCCGCTGCCGATCCCGGGCATGCTGCCGTTTGCCCCCATCGGCTGGGACACCTGCCGGCGATCCAGCCTGCAGGCCGACCTCGAGGCCCTGCTCTTTTCCACCGAGGAACCGCTGACGGTCGACCGCATGAAGGCGGCGCTGGGTCTCGACACCACCCAGGTGCTGGGCGGGTTGCGGGAGCTTCGCCGCAAGCTGGCCGAAGACGAGGGCGGGTTCATCCTGCAGGAGGTGGGCGGCGGCTGGCGCCTGGCCACCCGGGCCGAGCTGGATAAACACCTGGCCACCACGCTGGGCCGGGCCCGCACCCATCTGAACGAGACCCTGCGCGACACGCTGGCCATCGTCGCCTACCGCCAGCCGGTCACGCGCGCGCTGGTGGAGGCCGTGCGCGGGGTACCCTGCGCCGACAGCCTGCGTCAACTGCTGGATCTGGGGCTGATCCGCATGGCGGGACGCGAGGCCACGCTGGGCCGGCCGGTGATCTACCGCACCAGCCGCAAGTTCCTGCTATGGTGTGGCCTGCGCTCTTTGGATGATCTCCCCCCGCTGGCGGGGGCCTGAGAAGTGTCCGGCCCCCCGGTATTCGCCCGCGCGTGACTCGCCCATGAAAATCCGCTACCGCCACGAGGATTTCCAGGTGGAGGAGATCCCCTCCACCCCGCCGCCGGCGGCCCACCGGGGCGGCTTCGCGCTGTACCGCATGCTGAAGCGTGGCAAGACCACGCCCGACGCGATGGGCATCCTCGAGCGGGCCTGGCACATCCGCCCCGGGGCGCTGTCGTTCGGCGGCCTGAAGGACCGGCACGCCGTCACGCTGCAATACCTCACCATCCAGGGCGGCCGCCCCGGCGTGCTGAGGCAGGACGGCCTGGAGGTGGAATACCTGGGTCAGCTCCCCTTCCCCTTCACCGCCGCTCACATCGGCGGCAACCGCTTCCGGCTTGTGCTGCGCGACATCCCCGCCACCCAGCGCGAAACGCTCGACCGGGCCCTGGAAGAGGTGCGCGCCACCGGGCTGGCCAACTATTTCGACGACCAGCGCTTCGGCTCGGTGCACAGCCTCGAGGAGGGCTTCATCGGCCTGCATCTGGTGAAGGGCCGGTTCGAGGAGGCGCTGAAACTGGCGCTGGCCGGCACCTACCAGCATGATCCGGCCGAGGCCAAGCGCGAGAAGGAACTGCTGGTCAGCCACTGGGGCGACTGGCAGTTTTTGCTCGACAACCTGCCGCGGGGCCACGCCCGCAGCCTGGTGGCCTTCCTGCGCGACCACCCCACCCGGTTTCGCGCCGCGCTGGAGCGCCTGCGGCCCGAGCTGAAGGGGCTGTATTTGGCCGCCTGGCAGAGCTGGGTCTGGAACCAGGCGCTGGCGCATTGGCTGGAATCGAGCCTCCCGGCGGAAGACCTGATCCGGCTGCCCGGCCGTCTGGCGCAATGGCCCGCCCCGCTGCGGGTCAGCCCCGGGTTTTTGGATCAATGGCGGAACCAATCGATCGAGCTGCCCTGCCGGCGGGCACACCTGCCGCCCGACCACCCCGACCGCGCCCTGTTCGACCAGGTGCTGGCGCCCGAGGGGCTGAAGCTCGATGACCTGCGCGTGCCCGGCACCCGGGAGCTGTTCTTCTCGCGCGGCCGTCGGCCGGCCCACCTGCCGGTGGCCGAGCTGAAGGCGGAATGGCGCGACGATGAGCACCATCCGGGCCAACTGGCCGCCGCCGTCAGCTTCCGCCTGCCCAAAAGCTCGTATGCCACCATGCTGGTCAAGCGGCTGCAGGCCGCGGTGGGGGACACCGGCCAGACGGCCGACAACGGGCCCCCGGAAGACGAGGCCGCTGAAACGGCCTGAATCCCCGGCCTTAACTGGCTGAACAACAAGAACTTAGCACCCCCTCCTCCACGGTCCCCGCCTGCTGTAAAATGGTGTTTGGCCCGGTCCGGCCGTTAGCCGGCCCGCGCCCGGAGACTCACCATGGACCGGTTCCAGCAAGGATGCACCCCGCCGGGCCCCGCCGGCATCACGCGATCGGGCCTGCTGCTGCTGGCTTTTGCCATCGCCGCCTGGCCTAGCATCGGCCGGGCGCAGAGCGGAACCCCCACCCCCGAAACCGTGGCCCAGGTGGCCGCCAGCTTCCAAGCCGACCGGGCCCGCGCGGTGGAATCGGGCGCCGTGGCGATCACCTCGCCCGAACTGATCGAGCGCGCCGACGCTCTGGCCGAACGGGCCGCCCAGGCGCTGAAGGCCGGCAAGCTGCTCGATGCCCAGGCGCTGTACATGCGGGCCCGGTTCGCGCTGCCCAGCGTGCCGGCGCGCCTGCCCAAGGATGTCACCCGCTTTCTGGGCGACTCGCGTCCCCGCCACGCCGACGCCGTGCTGTGCCTGTCGTTCCACCCCAAGGGCACCTCGGTCGCCAGCGGCAGCCGCGATGGTTCCGTGCGCCTGTGGGAGGTGCCCACCGGGCGCGAGCGGGCCCAGTTGCTGGCCCACCAGGGGGAGGTGCGCGCGCTCACCCATTCCCCCGACGGCGACTTCTTGCTGACCGCCGGCGACGACCGCGAGGTGCGCCTGTGGGACCTGAAGAAGCAGGAGGTGGTCCAGCGGTTCACCGGCCACCAGGAGCCCGTCACGGCGCTGGCCATCAGCGCCGACGGCAAGCTGGTGGCCACCGGTGGCGGCGACCGCAAGCTGCGCCTCTACGAGCGCGACACCGCCAAGCTGAAAAGCGAGATCCCCGGGCACGGCCTGGCCATCATGGGCGTGGCCTTCAGCCCCGATGGCAAGCTGGTGGCCACCGCCTGCGCCGACCAGCGCCTGCGTGTGTTCGACACCGCCACCGGCGGCGTGAAGCTGGCCATCCCGCACTTCCAGGGCAACCAGTACGCGCTGGTCTTCCTGAAAGACAACAGCACCGTGGCGCTGGCCGGCGCCCGCCCCAACCGCGTGCTGCTGGTGAATGTGGCCGACGGCTCGATCCTCCGCACGCTGGAGGGCCACACCGAGGCCGTCACCGGCCTGTCGCTCAGCGCCGACGGCACGCGCCTGGCCACCATCTCCGACGACCGCACCGCCCGCATCTATGAGGTGCCATCGGCCAGGCCGCTGGTGGTGCAGGCGCTGGAGGATGTGCCCCGTGGCGTGGCCCTCAGCCCCGATGGCACCCGCCTGGCCACCGCCGGCCTCGACCGCCAGGTGCGCTGGCACGAGCTGGCCTCCACCGAGCAGAGCCGGCCGCTGCCGGGCGCCGGCGACACCAAGGCCTGGAGTGTGGCCGCCGGCCAGGGCACCACCTCGCTGGTGACCACCGCCGAGGGCGGGCTGCGCCTGCTGCGCGGCGAGGACGGCTCCGTGGCCCGCGAGGCCAAGCCCGCCGGCCCGGCCGCCCGGTTCACCTGCCTGGCCAGCTCGGCCGAGAACCCCACCTTCGCGGTCGCCGGAGCGCTGGACGGCAAGGTGCACCTGGTCGACACCCAGACACTGCAGCCCAAACAGATCCTCGAAGGGCACTCCCGGCCCGTCACCAGCGTGGCGGTCGCGCCCGGCGGCTCGCTGATCGCCTCGGGCGATGCCTCGGGCCGCATCCTGGTCTGGAAGCCGGGCGAGGCGAAGCCGGTGGCCACCCCGGCCCCCTGCCCCGCCGCCATCAACGCGCTTACCTTCGCGGGGGATGGCGAGTGGCTGGCCGCCGCCACCAACGACCCGGTCATCCGCCTTTACGAGGCCGGCACCGGCAAGGCCGTGCGCGATGTGCGCGGCGCCGCCACGCAGGTGCTGTCGCTGGCCGGCCTGCCCCGCGGCCGCAAGCTGGCCGCCGGCTGCGCCGACGGGCTGGCGCTGGTCTGGAACCTCGACCAACCCGAGAGCGGCCCCGGCACCTTCAAGGGCCACACGCAGGGCCAGGTGCGGACCATCGCCGTGTCGATCAGCGCCATCGCCGCCCGGGCCGACGGCAAGCTGGTGGCCACCGCCGGCAGCGACCGCGTGGTGCGTCTGTGGGATCCCGCCACGCTGGAGGAATGGAAGGCGCTGTCGGGCGCCAGCGGCTGGGTGACCGGCCTGGCGTTCGACACCCGCGGCGTGCAGCTCACCGCCGTCAGCGCCGGCAAAACAGGCCCCTCCGCCCGCGCGTGGGATCTCGAATCGTCCAACGAGCAGAGCCAGGGCCTGGGCCACACCCGCGAGGTGCGGGCGCTGGCCTTCTCGCCCGACGGCAAGACGCTGGCCAGCACCAGCCTCGACCAGACCACCCGCACCTGGGACACGGCCACCGGCCGCGCCCGGCTGCTGCTCGAGGGCGCGGGAGCCCCCTCGCTGGTCTTCACGCCCGACGGGCAGAACCTGCTGGTGGGCGGCCCCGACCGCAAGCTGAACCTGCACACCGCCGCCGATGGCAAGCGCGTGCGCGCCCCCATCACGCTGGGGCCCGGCGGCCAGCCGAACGCCATCACCGTGCAGAACGCCCAGCGGCGCGCCGTGGCCTGGCTGGGCGACGGCCTGCTGGAGGGCTGGTCGCTCGACGGCACCGGCCCGCGCGAGAACTGGCGCCTGATGGAGGGCAACGGCGCGGTCAACTGCCTGGCATTCTCGGGCGACGGGCAGGTGGTGGCCGTGGGCCTGAAGGCCGGCGGCGCCCAGGTCTATTCGCTGGGGGCGCAGCCGGGCAAGCTGGGCAACGAGATCGCCGCCCACCAGGGCCCGGTGCTCGACATCTCGCTCGACGCCAAGGGCCTGCGCATGGCCACGGCCGACGCCGAGGGCATCGCGGTGTGGGATGTGGCAGGCCGCAGGGCCGTCACGAAGATCGCCACCCCCAAGGGCCAGGCCACCTTCACCCTGTGCCTGTCGGCCGACGGCGCCCGCGTGGCCTCCATCGGCCGCGACAGCATGGTGCGCCTGCACAACGCCGAGACCGGCGCGCTGGTCCGCTCGTGGAGCTTCCCCGGCCCCGGAGGGTCGGAACGCCCCGCCCCGCGGGCCATCGCCTTCAGCCCCGACGGCAAGACCCTGGCCATCGGCACCGCCGAGGGCTGGATCTGCCTGGCCAAGGCCGACTGACCCGATTGACCCATTTAACCCATCCGAAACTAGCTATTTTCAGGATCACCCGCCCGCCATGCAGACCATCCGCCTGTTGAAGCCCAAGCAGTTCGAGACGCAGGAGATCAGCGAACCCGCCGCCCCGGGCCCGGGCGAGGCCCTGGTGCGGGTGCACCGCATGGGCATCTGCGGCAGCGACTTCTCCGGCTACCTGGGCAAGATGCCCTTCTTCAGCTACCCGCGCATCCCCGGCCACGAGCTGGGCGTGGAGGTGCTGGCCGTGGGCCCGGGTGTGGACCACCTGAAGGCCGGCGACCACTGCTCGGTGGAGCCCTACATCAACTGCCAGAACTGCGCCGCCTGCGCGCGCGGCCGCGGCAACTGCTGCGAGAACCTGCAGGTGCTGGGCGTGCACACCGACGGCGGCCTGCGCCCCCGCGTGGTGCTGCCCGCCCGCAAGCTGCACCCCGGCAACGGCCTCAGCCTCGAGCAACTGGCGCTGGTGGAGACGCTGGCCATCGGCTGCCACGCGGTGGACCGCGCCGGCGCCCGGCCGGATGATTTCGCCCTCATCGTGGGGGCCGGGCCCATCGGCCTGGCGGTGCTCGAGTTCGTGAAGATCGCCGGCCTGAAACACGCCATGCTCGATGTGCGTGAAGACCGCCTTGCCTTCGCGCGCCAGAAGATGGGCGCCGCCCACACCGTGGCCGGCACCGGCGGCACTGCCGACGAGGAGGCGCTGAAGGCGCTGAACCACGGCTCGCTGCCCACCGTGGTGTTCGACGCCACCGGCCACCCCGCCGCCATGCGCCGCAGCCTCGACCTGGTCGGCTTCACCGGCAAGCTGGTCTATGTGGGCATCGTGCCCGACGAGATCCCCGTGCCCGACCCGCTGTTCCACCGCCGCGAGATGACTCTGCTGGCCACGCGCAACGCGCTGCCGGCCGACTTCCCCCGCATCATCGACTGGATCCGCCAGGGCCGCATCGACACCAACCCGTGGATCAGCCACCGCGTCGGCTTCGGCGAGGTGATCGGGCAGTTCGACAGGCTTTCCCGTCCGGAGACCGGCGTCATCAAGGCGATGATCGACCTGTCCGCCGCCCGCTGAACCACCCAAACCCAGGAGAATCGCACCGTGCTCAAACACACCCTGCTGCACCCCGCCATGCTGGCCGCCATCGCGCGCGCCGGCCACCACGGCCGCATCGTCATCGCCGATGGCAACTACCCCGCCAGCACCACGCTGGGCCCGTCGGCCGAGCTGGTGAGCCTGAACCTGATGCCCGGCGTGGTGGACGCCTGCCAGGTGCTGGAGGCCGTGCTGTCGGCCGTGCCCATCGACTTCGCCTATGTGATGGACTACGAGCGCACCGGCCCCTACGCGCTGAAGGAAGACCCGCCCGTGTGGCACGAGTTCCGCCGCATCCTGAAGCAGCACCGCCCCGGCGTGGAGCTGGGTCTCATCGAGAAGTGGAAGTTCTACGACGAGGCCCGCTCGAAGAGCCACATCCTCACCGTGCAGACGGCCGACCGCCGCATCTTCGCCAACATGATCCTCGACATCGGCGTGCGGATGGAGGGGGAATGACCGCCTCCGCCCCGGTGGACCGTTCGACCCGGAATCTCCCGCCATGGCGCTGACCATCCTGGCGGTGCTGCTGCTGGTGCCGCTGCTCATCCTGCTGAACGCCTTCTTCGTGGCCGCCGAGTTCGCCCTGGTGGCCGTGCGCCGCACCAAGGTGGAGACCATGGTGGACCAGGGCGTGGCCGGCGCGCAGGCGGTGGACAAGGCCACCAGGCAGCTCGACCGCTCCATCGCCGCAACGCAACTGGGCATCACCATCGCCAGCATCGTGCTGGGCTGGGTGGGCGAGCAGTCCATCGCCCGGCTGGTGGAGCACATGCTGGCCTGGGCCCCGGAGGATCTCGTCGCCCCCGAGTCGCGCACCGTGGTCAGCCACACCATCGGCAGCGTGGTCGCCATCGGCGCCATCACCTTCATGCATGTGGTGTTCGGCGAGCTGTTGCCCAAGACCATCGCGCTGCAGGTGCCCGACCGCGTGGCGCTGTGGGTCTCCGGCCCGCTGAACTGGTTCGCGTGGATCTCGGGCCCGTTTTTGCGGCTGATGAACGGCACCGCCGTCTGGCTGGCCCGCCAGATGGGCCTGCGGCGGACCGGCGCGGAGAACTCGCTGCACTCGGTGGAGGAACTGCTGCTGCTGGTGGAGGACACCGAGGAGGCCGGCATGATCGCCCCCGAGCAGGCCGACTTCGTGGAGAATGTGTTCCTGCTCTCCAACAAGCTGGTGGCCGACATCATGGTGCCGCGCGACGAGGTGGCCGCGCTGGACATCGCCACCCCGCCGGGAAAGATCCTCGAGATCGTCCGCAGCGGCGCCCACACCCGCCTGCCGGTCTTCCAGGACGATCTCGACCATATCGTCGGCATCGTCAACACCAAGGACCTGTTCTACCTGTTCAGCCTGGAGGGGATCGTCATCCTGGAGGACGCGATCTACCCGCCGCTGTTCCTGCAGCAAGACCAGCCCGTCACCGCCGCGCTGCGCCTGTTCAAGCGCGAGCGCCGCCCCATGGCCGTGGTGCGCGACCAGGACGGCAAGACCACCGGCATCCTCACGCTGGAGAATGTACTGGAGGAGATCGTCGGCGATATCGAGGACGAGCACGACATCACCCGCTCCACCAGCGGCTCGGTGATGCTGGCCCCCCAGCCGGGCATGTCCGGCATCCGCCCCAAGCCCGCCCCCAAGAGCGTGGTCCGCGAGGGCTTCTTCGGCTCCACCGGCACCCCCAAGGGCCAGACCTCCACCTTCGGCAAACCGCCGCCTCCGTAAACCGCCCGTCCGGGGTTCCAACTCCGCAACTCCGCAACTCCGCAACTCCGCAACGGGCCTTGCGGAGTTGCGGAGTTGGCCGCCCCACTGGCCGGCAACTTGTCTTTTGGCTTGCCGTGCGGGGGAGTGCACGGCTAGCCAAGTCAAAAACCAACTCCGCAATTCCTTGGAGATTTCGGTGGCTAGCCTGCGGCCCGGGGGCTGCCGCCCCACGGCTAGCCAAGGCAAAAACCAACTACCGCACCCCCTGCGGGTGTTGCGGAGTTGCGGGAGTTGCGGCAGTTGGCTTGCAAGCGTGAATCATCTCCGGCGGGAAACCTCACCCCCCGGCCCCATCTCCATGCATGGAGAGGGGGAGCAACGGTTTGCAAGCCACCGAAAACGGCGGTGAGGTTGTCCAACTCCGCAACTCCCGCACCCCCCGCGGGGGTTGCGGAGTTGCGGTAGTTGCGGGAGTTGACCGCCCAAAATGGGCCGACCACTTCGCTCGAAGTGTGCTGTTTTTTCGCGTATCGCCCAAAAAAACAAAGAAAAAATTTTCGCCAAACCGGGCTCTTAACATCGGCATCTGTCGGCACATGATGCATGAACATCGCCCGGTGGGCCGGACACAGTTCCACGGCACCGGGTCCAGCGGCGGCAAGCAGGATGCGACCC
>Ga0315905_10000457_pt1 | contig 44545 bp, 32 predicted proteins | sample LakEriMetagenome_5_FD_203522 | JGI IMG/M metagenome (GOLD analysis project Ga0315905, IMG submission 203522) | Freshwater fungal communities from buoy surface, Lake Erie, Ohio, United States - Buoy 4 MA121 | ecosystem: Environmental > Aquatic > Freshwater > Lake | place: USA: Lake Erie, Ohio...
AAGCTTCTCCAAAATTCTCTCCACCTCCCCACGCACGGGATACAACAACTGCTGACTCAAAGCCCCTTTATAAGCCTGTCTAGCCCCCGACTTATCCCCCAAGCCCATCATCACCCTCCCTAACCAGTAATCAGCCATGGCTGGGTTAAATAACCTCAACTCCTGACATCCTTGAGCAGCTACCTCCCACCACCGTTTACTAGCCCTAGCATTCTTCAAAACTCGATAACTTTCCCCCAACCAAAACGCCGCTGGTACGGATTGCAAATAACCGCCATCCGGTAAAAGCTCCCATGCCTTTTTTAAGGCTTCCAGGGCTTCCCGATGTTTACGAGCCAAAATCAACACCTGGCCATGACGCAACCAAGTATCCGCTAACTGGGGTTGTAGTTTTGTTCCCTGTTGGGAAACCTGACAACCCCGTTCAATGTCTGGAAAATGTTCCACCAATACCCGCCCCGCAGTCGTCCACATACTCCAGCATTCAGGAAAGCGCGTTAACATCTCCTCCACTATGGAAGCAAGAATCGTTTTACTCTTCACTGGATCAGGTGCAAAGGGTAAAATTTCACACAACCCCCGATAAATTTCCCGATCATGGGGATACAGATAATACGCTTTCACCATCATTTCCGCCCCTTGCTGGTATTCCCCTGTGTGGAATAAGCATCGCCCATAATAATACCAACCGTAGGGATAATTGGGGGATTCTGTGGTAAATTTGGCTAATACCTTCACCCCTTGCGCCCAATCCCCTCGTAAAATGTGATAGTAGGCTAAGGATTTATGGACTTCAACACTATGGGGAATTGTTCCTAGTAAGGAGGTAATCATTTTTTTAGTGATTTTCCCCTCTTCACCGGATACCATTCTCGCCAGCAAACGTTGATCTATTTGTCGTTGTATTACTCGAAAATCATCACCAGCTAGGGCTATAAGGCTGTTAAACCTCTCTTTCGCCGTTTGTATATCCCCCACCACCATCAGGGCATCATAGCTGTAAATCAGGGACATAACATCATCTGGATTAATTGCTAAAACCGGCTCTAGGCTGCGGATAATACCCAGGGGATTTTCTACATTTTGATATACCTGTGACAAAGCCAGTCGGTGAAATACTTGATCAGGTTCTAAACTAGCCGCTAAATTAAAGGCTGTGAGAGCTTTTTCATTGTCACCTTTGCAAACTGCAATCAATCCTTGTATATAATGCTGAGTTACCGGATTTTCAGACAAAAATAGGGCTGTATCATATACTTGTAAAGCCTCTTTTTCTCGTCCCATTAACTGCAATATTTTGCCTAATTTTAGATGCACATCAAGTAGTTGAGGTTGTCGCTCAATTACTTGATTATATTCGATCATGGCTTGTGACCAGTTTCCTATTTCGTAAAGCAAATCAGCTAATTCTAATCTTTTTTTCCATCCTTGAGGATATTTTTCAATGTACTTGTTTAAAGTGATAATTTTCTGCTGTTGTCTGGCTGATTTTGCTGCTATAAATAACTGAACATTCATCTTTAGCCCAGATGGCTGAGTCAATTGTACCAATGATGTGGTAAGGATTCCAGGCATATTAAAGTTGCTTTGTAATTAATTTCTTGCTGTTGGCTTTTTGTAGGTATTGATGATTCCTCATCATGATTCCATATTTGCTCAGATTCTAATTCTCCTACCATGGGAATCACGGTGTTTAATGGTAAAAAGTAATCAAAAACAGTGTTATCTTCCCCCGCAAGATATTTCTTGAACTGCTTTTGTAGAATCTGCCGCGCTTCTTGAATACATTTACGAACATTCTCTTCAGAAATGGTGAGTTGTTTAGCAATATCTCCATAGGATTTGTTTTGACAACAATGTAAAATCAAAGGATAGCGCAATCTATCAGGTAAAGATGCTATTTTATACTTGAGATATGCGGCCATTTCCAGATTCAAAAGCTGAGATTCAGGAAGTGATAAATTGGAAATAAGTGCTGGATGATCTGCAAGTTGCATATCGTCAATATTATCAATTTTTCCAGCTTCTCGTTGACGTTTTCGACGGAAATCTATACAGCAGTTATAAGTAATTTGAGCTAACCACGATTGAGGGTGTCTAATGTCATTTGTAGATTGTATCCATTGATTCCAGGCTTTGAGCATTGCGTGATTTACTACATCTTCCGCATCATGAGAATTACCATTCAGCCATTTTAAACAACAGTTGTAAAGATAACCTTGATGTGATTGCCATAATTGCCAAAAACAGTGACAATTATTTTCAGTTGAAGCACTGAATTTCCTTTGGAATGGTAAAGGATTTCCAGTTTTTGTCTCTGCTAAAGAGAAAGTTTTTTGTTGTCTGTTCTCTTGGATATGTGACATAATACTCACTATTGATAACCCTAGTAATAGTATTTGTACTTTACTATCGTAGTATACTTTAATTTAGTTTTTCATGTCAAAGATTTTTTGATAACTTTTTTAAAGTATTCTGTTTATTTGTAAAACAAGCTACTACTGGGGAGTATTGATGTAATTTAAGAATTGTTTCCGTGATGCAGTAGTTTATGATATTATGAGGTATAGATATTCATGATAAAAATCTTGTGGTGCTGGTATACTTCGACAAGCTCAGTACAAGTCTTGCCCGCATAATCTGTACCCCACCCTGATGGTAATATACAGTATGATTGAGCAATTCACCTGGTGTTGGGTTTCACTTCGTTCTACCCAACCTACTTGGACGACTTTGACTACTTTTGATATTGATATTGTATTCCCAGTCTGGAGACTGGGAACGACAAATTTACCCAGCCTACTTTTTTAGAAGTTTAGAAGTTACTAAAGTTAGTAATTGCTTCTGTGATTTTACTCACAACCTCATCTACAGATATCGCTCCCAATTCCCCAGAAGCACGGGTACGAATACTCAAGCTGTTGGTTTCCACTTCCTTCGCACCTATTACAGCCATTACGGGGATTTTATCCTTCTCTGCGTTGCGAATTAACTTACCCAAGCGATCGCCACTGGTGTCTACTTCCGCACGAATACCGAATGCAACCATCTTCGCAGCCACCTCTTTACTAAAATCTAACTGCAAATCACCTACGGGTAATAACTTAATTTGCACAGGTGCTAACCATAACGGAAAATCACCTGCGTACTCTTCAATCAAGATCCCTATTAACCGCTCTAACGAGCCAAAGGGAGCGCGGTGGATCATTACTGGGCGTTTACGCGAACCATCTTCAGCTACATACTCTAAATCAAACCGCTCAGGTAAATTATAATCTACTTGCACAGTTCCCAATTGCCATTCCCGTTCTAAAGCATCGCTGAAGATAAAATCGAGTTTTGGACCATAGAAAGCCGCTTCACCAATTCCTTCAAAATAGTCCATTCCTAATTGTTGCACAGCGCGACGAATTGCCCCTTCTGCTTGATCCCAAACTTCATCACCACCAATATATTTATCACTGGCTGGGTCACGAAAACTCAATCTAGCTTTAAAATTCTTTAATTGCAGACTTTTGAAAACGCTCAAAATCAAGTCCACAACATTGAGAAATTCGCTATCTAGCTGTTCGGGAGTCACAAATAAATGAGAATCATCAACAGTAAAACCACGTACTCTGGTTAAACCACCCAATTCCCCGGATTTTTCATAACGGTAAACTGTGCCAAATTCTGCCAACCGCATCGGTAATTCCCGGTAAGAGCGTAATTCACTCTTGTATATTTGGATATGAAAAGGGCAGTTCATTGGTTTAAGAACAAAACCCTGTTCTATGGCTTTTGCTTCCTCATCTTCAGCCATTAAAGGAAACATATCTTCCTTGTATTTCTGCCAGTGTCCCGATGTTTTAAATAAATCAACTCTGGCAATGTGGGGAGTAACAACAGGTAAATAACCCCGTTTTAACTGTTCTTTTTTGAGGAAGTCTTCTAAAATTGTCCTTAATAAAGTCCCTTTGGGAGTCCACAAGGGTAAACCAGGTCCAACTAAATCAGAAAAGACAAATAATCCTAGTTCTTTCCCTATTTTACGATGGTCACGGCGTAAGGCTTCTTCTTTGCGACGTTTGTACTCGGCCAGTTGTTCGGGAGTTTCCCAAGCAGTGGCATAAATGCGCTGTAATTGAGCTTTTTTTTCATCACCGCGCCAATAAGCACCTGCAACGCTTTCTAGTTCTATAGCTTTGGGATTAATTTCGCTGGTATTTTCTACATGAGGACCAGCGCATAAATCCCACCATTGGTCTCCTAAATGGTAAATTGTGATGGGTTCTTGTTTAATATCGGCCAGAATCTCCAGCTTATAGGGTTCTTTAATAGCTTCAATGCGCTCTTGTGCTTCCTCACGGCTGACTTCTTCCCGAATTAATGGTAATTTACGATTAATAATTTTGACCATTTCTTTTTGAATGGTTTTCAAATCCTTATCGCTGAAGGGTTCTGGACTATCAAAATCATAATAAAACCCATTTTCAATCCAAGGACCAATTGTGACTTGCGCTTTGGGAAACAGCTTTTGTACTGCCATGGCCATTATATGGGAAGCTGTGTGGCGAATCTTCTTTAATGTTTCTGACTCGCTGGTACGGGGTAAATAGATTTTTTCGGCTGCTGGGGTTTCTTGATTTGGCGACATTGGCTGTTAAACTTTTGGCGAAGTGTTAAAAATAGAATTGACAAAAAATATCTTTACAACATAAATAATAGTCTACTGGCTATGGTTTCTCCTAAATTTAGCAAAAAACTCCACTTAGTTCCTAGTCAGGACTTTACTCCTCTCTTTGGGACAGATGATTTTTTCGTGAGGTTGATTTCTTCCTTTAGAGGTATCCAGAGTTACTCCCAATGAGCTTTACAACGCCATTGCCAAATTTATATAATTGTGCTTAGTACAGCATTGTTACAGATTTTTTCAGATAGGAAGTTATGAACTGATTGTTAAGAATCGTAAATAACGTTAATATAAAAAAAATTAGGAAATATGCTTCTCATATATGGAGGAATCGAATCTACCAAATGCTGATTTACTGGAAGCCGTCTTACAACCGCTGTTAGAGGATTTTCAATATTGGTTTGAGCGATATCAGCAAATTCTGGAAAATGAGAAAATCCCTTTCATGAGTGAACAAGAGCAATTTGACTTACTAAAACGAGTTGAAAATGCACAAAATGAACTCAACACGGCTAAGATATTGTTTACAGTCACAGGTAAACAGGTGGGAATTGATATGGCAACTGTAACACCTTGGCATCAATTAGTTACAGAATGTTGGGGTGTAGGAATGCGTTTAGGTCAATTAAAGGAATTGTAAAGCCTTTAAAACAATCTAAATCAATCTAAATCAACTGTAAATCGTCAGAATACTAGACAATTCTTAACATTGTTTTCATAAAAAAATAATGTCTCTCATGTTACCTTAATCTAAATATAAGGATTGCACTAGATAACATAGGGGCATAGGTACAGGATTTTACATTCTCTTTTACCGTAGATAGTTTATTTACGGAGTTTAAGTTTTACAAAAAAACATTCTCAACCCTGCTATTCTGGAGGAAAACTCAATGCTACACCTACTCTATATTTTAGCTTTTACCGTTCTGGCATTTATAGCCGTTGGTAATTTAATTCGGAATTTGATTATGTTCAGTTTTGACAGGGAAAGGACTTATTCTAGCAACCAATCATCACCAGGTGGTTTTGGTTATTATGCAGCTAGAAGGCAATATGTTCCTCACCCTGAATTGTTAGACAGTGCTGGTAATATAATTAAAGAACCTTTGTTGGTCATGCGTTCCATTAATGTTGAAGATGCGAGAGAACAGTTAGATGCTCTGTATGAATCTTCCCCTAGTCAGAGAATTGATCATTCAGAAGGAGCTTGATTAATACTTTACTGCATTAAGTATGATTCTAGCGGGCAAGATGCCCGCGCCACAAGATTATTAGGTTTGTAACAGCTTAGTCATCCTGTAGATCTTTAAATCCTGTAAATCCTGATTGAGACTATTTACGCTTCAATCACTACCCGTAGATTACCGCGTTTTTTCGCAACCCGACAAGCGGTAGTGCTACCAGAACGCTCAAATTCTAAATCCAAAATAGTCCCACCAACACGCAAATTATGTAATGATAAACGATTGATGGATTCTGGTAAAGCCGGGTCAATAATTCGCAAACAATTATTTTGCGCGTCTGGGACTAAATTCACGATCATTTGCAATAATTGAAAGATACTACCGGTAGCCCAAGCTTGGGGTGTACAAGCAACAGGATACTGTACTGGTGCATTATCACCTTTCATTTCATAACCGCAAAATAGTTCTGGTGGTCGTTGATAAGGTTGCTGGGAAGTCATGTCAAATAAACCTTGAAATAATTCCAAAGATTGATCTATTAAACCTAAACTTCTTAATCCCATGGCAATTAAACTATTATCATGAGGCCAAACTGAACCAATGTGATAACCCATGGGGTTGTAAGCGGGTGATAAACTACTTAAAGTTCTAATTCCCCAACCATTAAACATATCCGGTGCTTGTAATCTTTCGGCTACACTGTAGGCCTTTTCTGGGAGAAAAATTCCTAAAGATAAACAATGTCCAGGGTTGGAGGTAATACTATCTACTGGTTTACCTTCTCCGTCTAAAGCTAAAGCACAAAAATCTTGATCTTCTATCCAAAAATCTTCATTAAAACGAGTTTTTAAGTCTCTAGCTTCTTCTAACCAAATTTCTGCTAAATCTAGCTGTTTTTTCGTTTTTGCAATTTCGGCTAATTTAACTTTAGCAGCATAGACATAGGCTTGAACTTCACATAGAGAAATTGGACCTATGGCTAATTCTCCTTTGAAGTTAACAATACAATCACCAGAGTCTTTCCAACCTTGGTTATTTAAACCACGTTTTGACCGCCGATAATAACTAAGATAACCGGTTTTTTGCATATTCCGATCTATCCAATCCATGGCGGCTAAAGCATTCGGCCAAAGTGCTTCCAAGGTTTCTTGATCATGAGTCCAAGCGTAGTATTCAGCATATAACATTAACCACAATGGAGTCGCGTCAATTGTCCCATAATAGGGTGTATGGGGAATTTCTTGACACCGCGCCATTTCTCCTAAACGCAATTCGTGTAAAATTTTTCCTGGTTCTTCTTCCTTCCATTCATCTTCGTTTTTCCCTTGATAATCAGCTAATAACATCAATGTTTCTTTAGCAATTTGGGAATTTAACATCAATGTTTGGGAAGCGGTAATAATAGAATCCCGGCCAAATAAGGTTGAAAACCAAGGTACACCAGCAGAAACAGTTTTATATTTACCAAAAGATTGGCGTAATAGGTAAATATCTTGTTCTGCTCTTTCAATAACCCGATTGAAAAGACTTTTATCGGAACTAATGCGGGTAATTTGTTGTACCCAACTTTGCTCCTCCATCATCTCCGAGGCTTTGGCTTGTGCTAAGGTAATAGCTGGATTTACCGTTGAACCACCATTGTTATTAATTAACAAGTTCAAACGATAACCGAGTTTTTGGGTTTCGTGAGAGCCTAATTCTAGCCGCCAAATCGCAGTATAACCTTGAAAATCATCCGGTTGTCGGTGTTGGAATTGAATCCGCGATTCCATGATCGAATTATCTAAACCTTGATAGGCTAGAGTTAGGGATTCTTCTTTTTGGTGTTGAGATTGTACGCAAGGGATTAGGTCAATTTCTGGATTTTTTGGTTCTACTAAACGTAAAATTTGTCCCCGTTTTTCCCGACTATGACCCCGAACTTCAAATAAATCTACAAAATCTGCATCAAAGCTGAGACTTAGTTCAAAATTAATGGTGGTGGTGCTGTAGTTCGCTATTTCTATTTCTTCAAATAGTGCGCCATTGAGAACAATTTCCCGGCGTATCCCAATTGTATCAGGTTTTAACTCCTCTGTGATTTTGGGATTTGTACATAAAACTGATAGAGCAAAACCCTTGTCAGTAGTGCTACTCAGTAATACAGGCGATCGCCCATTAATCTGTAATTCTAAACGACTCAAAAACCGAGTATCACGACAAAACAGCCCCATGCTAGAGTTACTTTCGTCTGGGGAACAACTAGAAATATTCCCCATAGTATCCGTCACCAAAAATAAATCATCATCTTTAACGGTCAGCGTTGGTTGTGGTCTTTCACTGACAACACAAGGCCATTCTGGAATTGGTAATTTTTCTGCGGAAATAAATGTTTTTCCATCTAAAACAATTTTTTCTGATAGCTTGCCTGGTGTAGTCATATTTATTAATTTATCTGATATCATTAGTTGAAGTTACCTGTATAGGTGTAAATTGGTTTAGTTTGATGCGGTTCAATTAAAGGAGAAAATATTAACGTTACAACAATGAATCTCTCTAAATGTATACCTTTTTTTTTAAAAGTCAAGGCTGAAAAATGACTATTTTTCAAGAGTTTCTTCCTTGCTAAACCTTGAGAAATGCTAAAGGTAGAGAATACTTACTCAGACACAAAATCTGATGTAAATTACAAAAAATCTGGAGAAAGATGATCACACCCTCAGAACTATGTAACTCATTAATTACCTCTACTTAGTTTATAGCTCACCTAATCAAAAACCTATGTGTAATTATAAAGACTAGGAGTCTTCTATTATGTCTACAACATCAGAAATTGCAGTGGAATTTCGTAATGTCAGTTTTGAAATTAATCACCGTCCCCTATTATCTAACTTAAATATTAGTATTTATCAAGGAGAGGCCTTAATTTTATTAGGGCGTAGTGGTAGCGGTAAAACCACAACTTTAAAATTAATCAATCATTTACTTTTACCCACCCAAGGAGAAGTTTTAGTAGGTTCAAAATCTACAACTAATTGGGATGCTATCAAATTAAGAAGACGTATCGGTTATGTCATCCAGGAAACAGGTTTATTTCCCCATTTTACCATCGCGGAAAATATCGGACTTGTACCATCTTTAGAAAAATGGCCACTACAAAAAATTCAAAATCGAGTCTATGAAATGTTAAACTTAGTAGGACTAGAACCAGAAAAATTTGCTCAACGTTATCCCCACCAATTATCAGGAGGCCAACGTCAGCGCGTGGGAGTGGCTAGGGCTTTAGCCGCAGATCCACCTATCCTATTAATGGATGAACCTTTTGGCGCACTTGATCCTATCACTCGTTTGGAATTACAACAACAATTTCAATATTTACAACAACAATTAGGAAAAACTGTGATTTTTGTCACCCATGATATTCAAGAAGCTTTCTTTTTAGCCTCTAGAATTGGTTTAATGTATGAAGGAAATTTAGTGGAATTAGGAACGAAAAAAGAATTTCTTAATTCTCAACATCCAGAGGCACAGGCTTTTTTAGCTTGTTTGAATGCGGTGAAAAATTGGCAACAACTTAACTAAAATTAGCGTAAAATTAGCAGAAAATCATGTTTTTATTTCAATACGGTTCACAAATAATTATTCACAGTGGAGAACATTTAATCTTAGTAATCATAGCTATGACAATAGCTATTTCTATCGGGCTTCCTGTGGGCATTTTTATCACTCGTCAACCACAACTAGCTTCTCCTATTCTGGGTTTAGCAAATGCAATTCAAACTATCCCTAGTTTAGCCATCTTTGGTTTTTTAATTTCCGTGCCATTTTTGGGAGGAATTGGTAAAATACCAGCCATAGTTGCTTTAACTCTTTATGCTTTACTTCCCATAATTCGTAATACCTATATTGGTATTAATAGCATCAATCCTGCTATTAAAGAAGCTGGAATAGGGATGGGAATGACAGACAAACAGTTATTATTAAAAGTAGAAATTCCTTTGGCTTTACCAGTTATTTTAGCAGGGGTGAGAGTAGCCACAGTTATATCTGTAGGAATTGCTACTATTGCTGCTGCTATTGGTGGTGGTGGTTTAGGAGTATTTATTTTTCGGGGTATTTCGACAGTTAATAATGAATTAATTTTAGCGGGAGCAATACCCGCAGCTTTAATTGCTTTGAGTGCAGATTTTGGTTTAGGATTATTAGAAAAAAACCTGACTAAACCAACAGGGAATAAATCAAAGTTGGCGATTATTTTAGGAATAATTACTTTAATTATAGCTGGATTAATTGCATTTAACTATCAACAAAAACCAGCGACGATTATTATCGGTTCAAAAAATTTCACAGAACAAATAATTTTAGGAGAATTATTAGCACAACAAATAGAAAATCATACTCAGCTAAAAGTAGATCGTCGTTTTAATTTAGGAGGAACATTTATTTGTCATGAAGCAGTTAAAGCGGGAAAAATAGCCGGGTATGTAGAATATACGGGTACAGCATTCACAGCAATTTTAAAGGAAAAACCGATCAATAATCCTGAAATTGTTTATGAAAAAATCAAAGAATACTATGATAAAAATCTGAAATTAACAGTCATGAAACCTTTAGGATTTGAAAATACCTATGCTTTAATTATTCGCGGTGAAGATGCAAAAAAATGGCAAGTTAAAACCCTTTCTGATATTGCTAAATATACTTCACAACTGAACGCAGGATTTGGTTATGAATTTATTGATAGAGAAGATGGTTATCCGGGGTTAGCAAAAACATACAACTTCAATTTTACCAAATCTCCTCAACAAATGGACTTAGGATTAATGTATAAATCTTTAGAAACCAAAAAAGTAGACATTATAGCAGCTAATTCTACAGACGGTTTAATTCCATTTTTAAACTTGGTGATCTTAGAAGATGATAAAAAATATTTTCCACCTTATGAAGCTGTACCTGTTTTTAATGAGGAGATTCTGCAAAAATATCCAGAATTAAGAGATACCATTAATCAATTAGGAGGTAAAATTTCTACAACTGCAATCCAAAAGATGAATTATCAAGTAGATAATCAATCTCAACCAGTGAAAAAAGTTGTCAGTGAGTGGTTAAAATCTCAAAAATTATAATTTTTAGATTTTTGATCAGGTTTTCTCGGCAATTTCAATAAATTTTTTGCTTTGTTAAATCAAAATTCTCACATCTTCCTCACTCAACTCAATAGAAAAATACCTTCTTTTTTGACATTATAATTAAAGGGAGTATTTTCATTTTCAAACTTTGCTGAAGAGATAAAGTGACGAGAAATAACAACATCGTTATTTAGACAAATATTTGAGATTATTTGACTGGTTTTATCAATTTCATGATAGGGATTAATCTCTGATTTCAGAACAACCAGAATATCAATATCAGAAAATTCTTGAGCGTCTTCCCTCGCTTGAGAACCATATAAAATAATTGCTTCCAGTTGGTTTTGATAAAGTTCTTGCAAAGCTTGTTTAACTTCTTGTAATATCAAATTAAGCTGTGATTTGTTCATTGCTTAAATCATCCCTTATAGTTAAGATTTTTGGTGTTTGTTCGTAAGTATTTAGCAACCAGCTATCAGCTTTACATATTGAAATTCAAAAAAACATAAATAGTGTATAAATTTATTCATAAATTGATGCCAATGATGATAAATAGCTGATAGATTCTATTATAGCAGTGCTGAATAGTATATGAATTATCAAGTAAATATTCAACCTCGTCCTGTGGAAAAAGTTATCAGGGAGTTGTTAAAATCTCAAAAATTATTGCTTATCTTAACTAAAAAGTAAAAGCAATGCTAAAATAGAAGAAATATTTAACAGTGCAAAAAAATGAATGCCTATCAAACTTATTTAACCATTGATAATTCTCAACAGGTAGTTCTCTCTAATTTACCTTTTGCAGTAGGAACAAAAGTAGAAATCAAGATTCAGGTAGTTGATGAAAAAAGATTAGCAGCAGCTAATCAATTGCAGTCTTTATTCAAGGAAATTCAATCTTTACCTTCTTCCCAAGAAATCACAGAAGAAGAAATTAGTGAAGAAATTGATGCTTACCGGAGAGCAGAATGAGGGTTATTATAGATACGAATATTCTCATATCGGCTGCTTTAAAGAATAGAGTTCCTGAACAAGTAGTTTTATTTGTTGCCTGTAATTTAGAGTATACTTGGTTAGTGTCAGAAGAAATTCTTGAAGAGTATCAATCAGTATTAAATAGGGAAAAGTTAAACATTAATTTAGATAAACGAAATCTTTTTCTAAAATGTGTAAAAGATGTTACCACGTTAATTAGAACTGATAATACTATTGAGTTTAAAAGAGATAGAAAAGATGCCAAGTTTCTTAGCTGTGCTATAGCAGCTAAAGCTGATTTACTAATTACTGGAGATAAAGATTTTAGCGAGGCACAGACACTAATTGAGACTAAAATTATCTCAGTTTCTCAGTTTAGAGAAGCATATTTATCTTGATGGAAATTTAAGTTAAATTAGAGGATGTTGGAAAAGTTTTCGGCGAATATAATATGGCTTACGGCACGCTACGCTATCGCTACTACACAAGCGAAGTCCACCTTCGTGGACTATTACAGCGGTTTCCGATCTGATGAAGTACAAAGTTGAATCATGAAACTCTTGTGGTGCGGGCATCTTGCCCGCTAGATATGTACCTCATAACACCGGGAAGTGCTGTATATAGATAATTTATCCGTGATGTTCATGAGTTGTCAAACTATCAATTTTGACAACTGAAATTTTCCTTATTTACCATCCCCAAGTACCGGGTTCACCTTTAAATGGTCCAACAATATCACTAGTGATCCATCCTCCATAAAAATTACCAGCTTGAGGTATAACTAACTCATCATTAACATAACAAGCATCCATTAAACCAGGGTAAAAACTATAATATTCCTGAATTGATTGAAAATTAGGACTAGGTTGAATATATTTCCAAGCAGCATTATGAATATACTTGTCTCCCACAGAAACATCATAATATTCACAGACACCTTTCCATTCACAATAACTTTTTTTAGATGTAGCTATTAAATGTTCTAACTTAATATCTTCAGCAGGAATATAATAACCTGGAGGATGACTAGTTTCTAAAACTCTTTTTCCCTTGGTTGTTTCTGCTAAAACAATACCATTAAAAATAATTTTTAGATGTTTATTAGTATCTTGTAAAATAGCAGGACGTGGATAGTCCCAAACAGATTCTTGGCCAGGTTGTGGAGTAATAGGTTGTGGTTTCATGATTTATGACCTCTAAGTTCCTTGGGAATAAACACTTAATTTATTTGATATCGTTGAACAATCACAATTATCAGCATTCAGAATTTTATAAATACAAGTATTTTTGATCCTGATTTCTCAATCCTGAATGCTGAAAAGAAAAGTTATTCAACCTGACACAAAATCAAGCCAAACCATCCTTTTTCATCAGTCCAAGTTTTGATGGTTTTTAATCCTTTGCTGTCTAGTTGTTGTGAGATTTTAGTTAAATCAAACTTGCGAGAAATCTCTGTTAATATACTTTCTCCCTCTGCAAAATGCACCTTTAAATCCAATGCTTCCAAATTAACCCAATGGCTTTTTTGACAATGTAAATACATTTCAATTTGATGATCAACTTGATTATAAATTGCTTGGTGTCTAAACAAATTGATATCAAAATTACCTTGAAAACGCCAATTCAAATGAGAAAGCATATTCAAATTAAAAGCAGCAGTCACTTCTTGACTATCGTTATAAGCAGCTTCTAAAATATCCTGGGGTTTTTGTAAATCAATACCCAATAAAAAGTAATCTCCTAGTTGTAAAGTGCGAGAAACTTGATTTAAGAAAATATCACATTCTTCCGGGTTAAAATTCCCTAAAGAACTTCCCAAGAAAAATAACATCCGTGATTGTAAATAATTCGATTCTAGATGAACTAAAGCCTGTTCATAAGTCCCTAATAGTCCATGAATAGAGAAATCAGGATACTTTTCTTGTAATTGTAAAACACTAGTCTTTAGAATACCTCCACTAACATCAATAGGAAGATATCTACAAGAGTTAGCAATTTTTTGATAAGCAGTTAATAAAGCTTGAGTTTTTGTAGAACTACCACTACCTAATTCTATCAACTCACAACAATTTGTAATTTCTGCAATTTCATCAGCATATTGTTGTAAAATCCAGGCTTCTGTACGAGTCGGATAATATTCTGGTAACTCACAAATCTTTTCAAATAATAGAGAACCAGGATCATCATAAAAATATTTGGGGGGTAAATTTTTCGGTTTTTCAGTTAACCCCTTAATGACATCTTTACCATCAATACTTAGCTCTTGATAATGATGATCTAAAACTGTTAAAGGTTGTGTAATCATTTGCTAAATCCTCTCTGTTTACTCTGCGACTCTGGGTGAAAAAAAGATATTTATTTAATCCAAACTTTCAGCAATTCTAAAACCGACGTGCTGATAAAAAAATGGACGAAACCAGTTACGATAACAAGGTAAAGCCATTGTACCATTCGTTGCCCAAGAACCACCCAACATCATAAAATGTTTATTATCAAAAAATGGTGCAGATTGATCTGGATAAAGATCATGGGTTTTAAATCCTGGTAAGGGGTAGAATCTACTAGACAACCATTCCCAAACATTACCCCGTAAGTCAGAAATAGCAGATTGATTATTTTCTGAAAACATTCCTACAGGAGTTGGGGAAATAAATTGTAAGTTGAGATTGTAGTTATTTGATAATCTAGAATCTTCAGATATTTTCAGAGCTTGATTCCATTCTGCTTCTGTCATTAACCGAGTGTTCTTACCTTTCCACTGACAATAAGCCATTGCTTCATAATGGTTAACTTCTACAGGCCAATCTAAAGGTAAATCTATTTCATCAAATGTAGCACGATAACGATAGTTATTTTCTTGGGTGATCCAGAACTTAGGATATTCTACATTGTAGAGTTGTTTCCATGTCCAAGATTCAGCATTCCAGTAATTAGAATTGTTGTAACCACCTGCTTGAACAAATTCTAAAAATTCTCCATTTGTAATTAGATATTGACTAGCTAAAAATGGTTGGACTTCAACTTCTAAATTACCATATTCACTATCCCACCCAAAAGTTAAATCATCTTGATTTTTTCCTAATTTGACGACACCACCGGGAATTTCTCGCATTTGATTATCAGCAATTTCTCCATTACTGGGTGCATAATTCCATCTTTGGGGACGTTGTAATTTATCAATTGGTAGTTGACGCAACAGCATCGAAGAGGTTTCCAGATGAATGCGACTATGTTCTATTCCCATTAATAAAGCCCAAATAGGATGTTGTTGATGAATGGGTAAATTTAGGGTAGTGTTGTTAATGATTGCTGTAATTTCTGACCTAGCTTTGTTTCGATATTCCCAGAGTTTTTCAACATCAGGCCAGTTAAATCCTTGAATAGCTTCCTCTAGTTCTGCTGGTGTTTCTGGATCAACGCCAATTTCAAACAGAGTTTCATATTGGGGATTAATCCGATTTGTTAATAAACCAACCTGAATTAATTTATTGATATAAAAAACAGCCGAATGTCCAAGATAGAAAATTAATTTATTTCTTAAAGGATCGGGATTTAGATAAAAGGTTTCTTCCTTAATTACACTTTTCATTAAGGTTTCTTCCATTTCCCAGGAATTTTCAAAATAGTTAAGTAGGATTGTGGAACTACAATTATCGAGTTGGGGAATATGGGTATCTGTCATTTTATTAGCCTTGGTAATTAATTCCTTGGTATAACTTGGATTAACTAAATTATTTTATCTGAGATTATGCTAACATAAATATGTTATATTGTCTTCTCAGTATATAGATAAGTTCGTAAAAAAAGTTTACATATTCCGATTACAAAATGTATAATTGAAAGTTACGATTATATGCAATAGAAACGGGTAAAGGCATGAAAATCACCGCATAATTATGGATGTACAACAATTTGCTCAATTAATGATCAACGGTATTGCTGTAGGTAGCATTATTGCTCTAGCAGCCGTTGGCCTGACTCTAACCTACGGAATTTTACGGTTATCTAATTTTGCCCATGGTGATTTTCTCACTTTGGGCGCTTATCTAACCCTGATGACCAATAGTACAGGTGTAAATATTTGGCTGTCAATGATTTTAGCAGCTTTGGGAACAGTAGGAGGAATGTTACTAGCAGAAAAATTACTGTGGTCAAAAATGCGGTCTATCCGTGCCACCTCCACAAGTTTGATCATTATCTCCATTGGGCTGGCTTTATTCCTCCGCAACGGGATTATTTTTATCTGGGGAGGTAAAAACCAAAACTATAATCTACCCGTGATATCAGCTTTAGAATTTGGTACATTAAGAGTACCGCAAAATCAATTATTGGTACTGGGATTAGCTATTTTAGCCATTTTATCCCTTCACTACCTACTACAAAATACCAAAGTTGGTAAAGCCATGCGGGCAGTGGCTGACGATTTAGATTTAGCTAGAGTATCGGGTATTAATGTTGATAGAGTAATTCTTTGGACTTGGGTAATTGCTGGTACATTCACTTCCCTGGGAGGTAGTATGTACGGGCTAATTACAGCCGTGCGTCCAAATATGGGTTGGTTTTTAATCTTACCCCTATTCGCTTCTGTAATTTTGGGCGGAATTGGCAATCCTTACGGAGCGATCGCCGCAGCCTTTATAATTGGCATTGCCCAAGAAGTTAGCACCCCTTGGCTAGGTTCACAGTATAAACAAGGTGTAGCCCTATTAATCATGATTTTGGTGCTGCTGATTCGTCCCAAGGGTTTATTCAAAGGCACAATTTAAGCAGCACCAGCCTACTTCTAACTATTCAATAATGTGGAAGTAGTAAGCTGCTACCAAAAAGTTAACAGCCAAAAGTAATAAAGCCCAACCAGTACGGAAAGCGTAGGAAGGTTTAGCAGCAGGTTTTCCTTTAGCAGTCATAAGCGGTTCTCCTAATTTTGTGGCTTTTTAAGAAATAGCAAACTCACGCGCCAATTTTGCAAATTCTTTAAAAATATTTTTGTAAGGTTGGTCAGTTGTCAGTTGTCAGTTGTCAGTTGTCAGTTGTTGGTAGGAAAAATCTTTTCCTCTGCACCCCTGTCCCCTGTCCCCCGTTCCCTGTTCCCTGTTCCCTGTCCTCTGTTCCCTGTTCCCTGTCCCCTGTTCCCTGTTCCCTGTTCCCTGTCCCCTGTTCCCTGTTCCCTGTTCCCTGTCCCCTTATTCCTCCCCAGCGTGGTAGGAACTGCGAACCAACGGACCGGAACGGACATGATTAAAACCCATATCCTTGGCTATATCACCTAATTCTGTAAATTCCTCCGGTGTCCAATATTTTTGGACCGGCAGATGATCTAAAGAAGGACGCATATATTGACCAATGGTCAGGCGATCGCACTTTACAGAGCGCAAATCCCTCATCGTCTCAATTAATTCATCTATTGTTTCTCCGTGACCCACCATCACACCCGACTTCGTAGGAATCTGATCATTAAATTCTTTGACTGTCGCTAATACAGCCAAGGAGCGGTCATATTTTGCCCCTCGGCGCACGGTTGGGGTTAACCTGCGGACTGTTTCCACATTATGGTTAAAACAAGCCGGTTCAGCTTGAATAATCATCTCTAGGCTATGACGTTGGCCAGCTAGACCTCCACTACCCCAAAAATCCGATGTTAACACTTCAATTTGAGTTGCTGGGTTCAGATCACGGATAGTTTCCATAGTCTTGACAAAATGACCCGCTCCCCCATCAGCTAAATCATCACGGGCTACAGCAGTTAACACCACATACCGCAATCCTAAAAGATGTACTGATTCTGCTACTTTTTGGGGTTCTTGCTCATCCAAAGCCATGGGGGCATGACCTTTATCTACTTGACAAAAAGCACAGGATCTGGTGCAGGTCGGACCCATTAATAAAAAAGTCGCTGTTTTTTGAGCATAGCATTCGCCCCGATTTGGACAACGTCCCTCTTCACAAATCGTGTGAATTTGACGCTGCTTAATAATTCGCTGGACAGTAGACATTTCACTAGCTTTACCCAGAGGACGACGCAACCAGCTAGGCATAGTTATAATTTCTGACTTGATATCAACCTTTTGTGAATAATTCATAATATATACTTACCTATCTCGCTGATCTCAATTTATCTTACTACTTAAACCGAAAAACCAGTTAATTTGCAGTTAGTAACTGACACTTGTGTTGATAATCAAAATACTGTACACTAACATTATCACCTTGCAGCAAGCCCTAAATATAATCAGGGAAATTTAGTAACTGACACTTGTGTTGATAATCAAAATATTGTATAGTAGTATTCTCTACCTTGCAGCAAACCCTAAATACAATCAGGGAAATTAAAAAATCAATTGGCTATCCGAATAAATGAGGTTTCAGTAGGACCAGCAGCTATGGCAAATAACAGAATTTTAGTTATTGACGATACCAGCGTTGTGAGAATAAAAATCAGAGAAATGTTACCTCCTGGTTTCGAGGTAATCGAGGCTAACGACGGTTTGCAAGGCTATAATTTGATACTTGAGGAAAAATTCAATTTGATCATACTAGATTTTCTGTTACCGAAAATGAGTGGTTGGGAAATTTTCCACAATATTCAAGTTAAACCAGAGTTACGGAAAATTCCTTTAGTGATCATGTCAGGTAGTAAGGAAGAAGTAACGGAAAAATTAGTAGAACCATTTGAATATTTTGAATTTTTGGGCAAACCTTTTGATAAAACGCAACTTATTAACGCGATTAAATCAGCAATAGCCAAATCCAAGAAGGGTCAGCAAGACTTAAACTCACCCCAATTTACATCTGATGTCAATGGGGTAGATTCACTTAATGAAATTAAATCATTAAATGACAAAATTGTCAGGATGCAATTAGAAATTGATGGACTAAAAAAACAGGTTAATCAAATTGTCGCTTTTATCAAACAGAAAATCAAGTAGTTTTGTGCTTTGTAATTATTATTACATTAGTAACTGATCAAAAAAGGGGGAATTGGGTATTACATATCTCCAGAAATTAAATACAGGGGTTTCCGCTTTTATGAGGTACATCTTAAGCCCCCTCCTCGCTTGCGGGGAGGGGGTTGGGGGTGGGGTTCTTGTACCTCATAACATCGGGAAGTGCTGTATCTATACCCCAGAACCATTGTAGAGACGTTCCATGGAATGTCTCTACAATCTTTACCTTCAGAGGTTTATGGAAGATCAGCTTTATTACCCATTGCTGAAAAATAACCTAGAATTGCTTTACCTCTTGATTGGTAATAACACTAGCTTGTGTACTGACAATCTTTGCTGCTTGTAACATAGGAGTGTTAGTAACAGAATTGTTAGCCAAAGTAAACAAGGGATTAGATAAAATTCCAGAGATAGTAGTAGCTATCAAAGTTACTATCAAACCGACTTGTAAAGGTCTAAGCCCTGGTAAATCCCAACGCACTTGGGGATAATTTTTGACTACCTCGGACATTTCTTGAGGTTCTTTGACCACCATCATCTTAACTACACGAATGTAGTAATAGATAGAAACCACACTAGTAATTAAACCGAGCAGAACTAACCAGTAAAGACCAGCTTGCCAACCTGCCCAAAATAGGTAAATTTTCCCAAAAAATCCGGCTAATGGGGGAATACCACCCAAAGACAACAGAGAAATACTCAAACCCAGTGTGAGAAGAGGATCTTTTTGATACAAACCTGAGTATTCAGCAATTTGGTCTGTTCCCGTGCGGAGAGAGAATAATATCACACAAGTAAAGCCGCACAAGTTCATAAACAGGTATACCAATAGATAGAAAATCATACTGGAATAACCGGCATCAGTTCCCGCAATTAAGCCAATCATCACAAACCCAGCTTGGGCAATAGATGAATAAGCTAACATCCGTTTCATGCTAGTTTGGGCTAGGGCAACAACGTTACCCAATACCATACTTAGGACAGCCAAAGCAGTAAAAACAAATCTCCACTCATCAGCTACAATCGGGAAGACAGTAGTTAATAAGCGGATAGCCAGAGCAAACCCGGCTGCTTTAGAACCGACGGATAAAAAAGCAATTACAGGGGTGGGTGCGCCTTCATAAACGTCTGGTGTCCATTGGTGAAAAGGTGCAGCGGAAATTTTAAAGCCAATACCCGCAATTACGAAAACTAGAGCAATTACTAAACCTAGAGACTGACCAACATTTGCTGTGGCGATACCCTGAGCGATCGCACTTAATTCCGTTTGTCCACCAGATAAACCATATAAGAGGGAGACACCATACAAAAATACTGCTGTACTAGAAGCACCAATTAGCAGGTATTTCAACGCCGCTTCATTGGAACGGGAATCACGTTTTGTATAACCTGTCAACAAATAAGAGGAAATACTCAGAGCTTCTAGAGAGATGAAAATCATCACCAACTCATTAGCGCCGGATAAAAACATTCCTCCCAAAGTCGCAGTCATCAAAATAGCGATAAATTCGGCTAAAGCCGTACCACTTTGTTCGACATAGCGAATTGACATTAATATTGTCACCATCGCCGATAGAGCGATGATACCACGAAAGACAATACTCAGGTCATCACCATTAAAACTACCAGTAAAGGCAATGGGGGTAGTTGTATCCCATTGAAAGTATAGAGCGATTATTGCCGCTGTTAAACCGAGCGTAGCTAGATATCCTATCCAGCGAGCAGAGCTACGCCCCAAAATCAAATCAACAATCAAAACCCCCAAGAGAGTAATCATGACGATTCCCTCTGGTAAAATCGTTCCCGCATTTAACTGGGATGCAAAATTAGCAAAATCCATGAGATGTATAGGTTTTAGCGATTAGCTGACACAAGTTTATTCTATCTATAGTTTTTAACTAAAATTGCATTGATCTTTCTATCTTTAACAGTTGATAATTCTTATATTTGATTTTAGCTAACCGGATATTCCTGTAAGCATAGCTTAAAGCACTTTATCTGCCAGCCTTTAAAACTTGTTCCGCTGTCAGTTTGAAATTTGGGAATGTCGGCGAAGTAATGGGTTGATTGCCTCGAATTTGCTGAATTTCATACTCTCCTTTGACTAAGGTACAAATGGAAAGGGTAGGTTGTTTCGGTTTCCCAATATGTCGAGTCCCACCTAGACCCGCATAATCCGCAATCCAATATTCAGGAATACCTAGAATTGCGTAGTCTTCGACTTTACGCGCATAATCGTTTTGCCAGTTGCTACTAACTACTTCCATCACAAATTTAATCGAACTGCCCAGCGTGAGGATTGATTGGTCATTCCAAAGTAGTTCTTTCGCAAGTTCATTGCGATCAATAACCATAACATCAGGTCGAAATGCTGTTATACCCAAGTTAGAAGGACGTAGTAATCCTCGCTGAAGGACAAACCAATTTAAACCTATTGCATCAATTTGGGCGCAAATTTTTGTGGTAGTAAAAGCTGAAACTTCTTCATGGTAGCCCGTTGGTTCCAAATCAAACACCTCTCCATCAATCAATTCGTAGCGGTTACTGTCACCATAACGGACGATAAAATCGCCAAAACTTAGTAACTGCTGTTGTATTGGTATTTCGGTTGCAATGGTCATAGGTCAACTTAGCCCCATCAATATCATCACTCTAGCATTTTCGCTAAATCCATGCACTCCGAATTAAAAAGGCTAATGTAAAGTTCACCTTGATAATAACTTGATAATAAGAGGAGATGGCGATCGCCCTAAATTTTTCAAAAAAACAGTAACAGCAAGATGTATGATGTTAATTAATTTTGGCAGGAAATATTGTTTGGTGGAAATGTTGGGTTTCCTTTCGTCAACCCAACCTACAAGATCGGCGATTGCACTAAAGTAAACTGGGGATATTTTCGGATTTTTAGTCATCTTTAGATGACTTTTGCTATTAGACAGGGAATTCATTCCCTGGCGGGTTGTGGATTTTGCGTAAGAAAGCTATAACAGTTTAAGCAATCAAACTGAAATTACTACTAGTGAGAGTGATATCAGGATTACCTAAACGGGCAAATTCAAACACTGTTCCCGTACCCAAAATACTGCCGTCTTGGTTATAGAATAGACTTCCCGTACCTTGACTAAACACAATACGAGCGTTACTAGCATTGACAAATTCATCATCACTAACAACTGCAAAGTCAGTTAAAGCCTGTCCTGGAAGGTTAGTAATGGCGTTAAATGTAGCTTTACTTAATACAATCTGGTCTAGTCCCGCTTCAAACTCGCTAATGTAATCAACGCCTAAGCTGGTACTAAAAACACTATCGCTTTGAAACAGATATTGATCATTACCAACTCCTCCCGTCAAGATATCATCACCAAGTCCTCCCCAGAGACTATCATTACCGGTGCCACCGTTGAGAATATCATTACCTGCTCCTCCCCAGAGGGTATCATTTCCTCCTAGTCCTTGCAGTTGGTCATTACCACTACCGCCATTTAAGGTATTATTCAGTGTATTACCCGTGAGACGGTCATTTCCTGTACCACCTGTGGCATTTTCAATGACGTTATTAGCAGAGAGAATCAGTTTAAGATTACTATTGACCGTTTGTGAAGTTGCAACACCCAAATTCACATTTACAGCAGCAGTCGTCCCCGTCAAATTAATAGTATCAGTTCCCCCTGTTGCCGTTTCTGTAATTGTGTCCGTTCCCAAAGCTGTATTTGCTAGGAAACGATAAGTATCATTTCCATTAAGACCGGTCAGGGTATTGTTGGCGCTATTACCTTGGAAAACGTTATTATTGGCATTACCTGTACCGTTGATAGCCGCTGTTCCTGTGAGCGTGAGGTTTTCTACGTTGGTTGGTAGAGTAGTGGTAGCAGCGGCACTGAGGGTATCGGTAATAGTTGTAGTTACGGTTTGGCTTGTACCCAAGCTGGCATTAGTGGGAGAATTAAGCGTGAGGCTAAAGGTTTCATTAGCTTCATTCAGAGAATCATTGAGAATGGGAATATTGATCACTTGACTAGTAACACCAGGGTTAAAGGTGAGAGTTCCGCTGGTGCTGGTATAGTCTGATCCTGCTATGGCTGTACCATTAGCAGTGGCATATTGGACGGTAATGGTTTGGGTGCTGGCGTTGGAGAGAGTAACGGTATAAGTAACGTTTTGAGGGTTGGTGTTACCTTCAACTATGGTCTGGTTAGCGCTGAGGTTAAGATTAGGTAATAAGTCATCATTAGTAATAGTTCCTATGACGGCTGTGGTTGTCCCAATGTTGTAACCTGTTCCTGTTGCTAATGTTAAGGCTACAGTTTCATTACTTTCAACAATGGTATCGGCTGTGGGGTCTATGGTTAAAGTGGCTGTACTTGCACCCGCAGCAAAGGTAATTGTTTTACCTGTTCCTGGGGTTGCACCTGTATAGTCGGTACTGTTGGCTGTACCAGTGATGCCATAGTTGACGGTTAAGGCACTAGTTGTCGCTCCTGTACGAGTAAAAGTGTAAACCAGATTGGTTGTACTATCTTCCGTAACGCTACTAGGAGATACTGCTAGGGTAATGGTGGGTAAAGCCACATCATCATTAGTAATAGTACCCTGAGCTTGAGCATCTGCAATACTCGCATTTGTGGCGTTACTCAAGTTAACAAAAAAGGTTTCGTTTGCTTCAAATAAGCTATCTCCCAAGACAGAAACGGTAATTTGTTTACTGGTTTCTCCAGGGTTAACATTAAAGATTAATGTTCCCGTTGTGGCTGTGTAGTCACTTCCTGCGGTAGCTGTGCCATTAGCTGTAGCATAATTAACGGTGACAGGTTGGAAAGTTTCACCAGAAAGGGTAACGGTAAAGGTGGCGTTTTTTGTACCGCTGTTACCTTCAGTTAAGGTAACGTCATTTATACTGAGACTGAGGTTAAGAGCGGGTTGAAATTCAAATGCCCCGATATCAACTGTACCACCGGAAATTCGTGTATATCCACTGCCTCGGTTATCAAAGGGGATATTTTCGCTATTATTGCCATCGGCATCAATATCAAAAACGTCTGTTGTGATTAAGGCATTATTGCCTTTATTAATGGCTGGGCTACCGCTAAGTAGTGCATGGGTAAAAATGCCATTACCATTATCTTGTAATAGTCCAAGTTGAGGATTGACGTTAACGATATCTGTTCCAGTGCCAACAGTACCACTTGCTCCTGAAAGATTGCCGATTAGGTTGTTATTATTGCCATTAATGTTGCCATCAAGATCAGGAGATCCACCAATATTTCCAGCAACAATTGAATTTTTTAAGTTAACACTAGCACCCGAATTGTCAATTCCTCCAACATAACCGTCGTATGTTTCATCAACAGCATTTTGAGTTATCGTACTATTAAATATGTTAAGTATTCCATTAGATGCATAAATTCCACCGCCATAGTCAGCTTTATTACCACTCACGGTACTGTTAATTAAACTAGTTGTACCCCAATGGTATATTCCCCCACCAAAACCTAAACCTTGACTAGCAGTGTTGTTATAAATCGTGCTATTGCTGATAGTTAAGGTTCCACTACTATAGATACCACCTGCTGACCCTGCAGTGTTATTTTTAATCGTTGTTCCCAACAGAATGGCTTGACCACTATTATAGATCCCACCCCCAAAATTATCAACATCAACCACTTGATTATCAGCAACAGTTGAGTTGATTAAAGCTAATACACCATCATTGTATATTCCTCCTCCGGACGAGAAGTACGATGAACTGGAATTGTCTTTTACAGTTGTGTTGAATAATAAGGCTGTAGCATTCTCCCCAATATAAATCCCACCACCATCTTCAGTTGTTAATCCTCCTTTGACTACAATATTGCTCAAGTTTAAGTAATTAAACACCTCAAAAACGCGATCTGCATTTGTCAAACCACTAGCATCAATTGTGGCAGGTTGAGTTCCTGTTGATTGAATGGTGACTTTACCAAGAATATCTAAATCTCCCCCCTTGGTATCAATGAGAGAAAAAGCAGTGAGACTATAGGTTGTTCCCCCTGTCAAATTGATAATGTAATCGTTGGTTGTGACAGCATTGGCTATTAAAATCGCATCCCGCAAAGATAAACCTCCCGTAGCAGTACCATCATTTTGATCTGCGGTTGTATTTACAGTTAGGGTAATAGCTGGATTGGGTAGTGAATTACCTCCCAGAATGATAGGATGGGGTTCATCATCGGTAATAGTGACAATTCCTTGTCCAGCGTTGGGATCAATTATGGCATTCGTGGCATTACTAAGGTTAACAAAGAAACTTTCATTAGCCTCAGCAATATTATCTCCCAAGATATTCACATTAAAGGTTTTAGTGGTTTCTCCTGGTGCAAAAGACAATTGACCACTAGTAGCAGTATAGTCAATTCCAGCAATAGCGTTATTATTAGCTGTTGTGTAATTAACCGTCACCGTCTTATCAGTTACGGCGTTTAAGTTGACTGTTACAGTTCCCGTTTTTGTGCCACTGTTCCCTTCAAGAATAGAAATATTATTGATTTTGATAATAGGGGAAGGGATTCCTTGAAACTCAAATGCACCAATATCAACAAGATTATTTGCAATTCGAGAAAAACCCGTTCCGCGTTGATCAAAAGGAGTGGTTTCAGTCGTATTTCCATCACCATCAGTATCAGTTACATCCAGGGGAATATTATTATTATTACCCGCGTTAATCGCTGGACTTCCATCTAATAAAGCATGGGTTTGGGTTGTACCACCGTTATTTTGTAGAGTACCAAGGAGAATATTGGGTTTAACAATATCTGTTCCTGTGCCTATTGTGCCACTTGCTCCCGTCAAGTTACCAATTAAGTTGTGATTATTGCCATAAATTAGTCCACTAATATCAGGATTGTAAATGCCATTTGCAGGAGAACCGCTATTATTTGGCGTGTGAAAATTATTTACAATCATGGTGTTTTTGGTGTAAACTTCTTCTGTTGTACCGTAGCCATCATCGAAGTTATAAATTCCGCCACCCTTGCCGTTATTATTACTGTCTAAGTCAGCAGTATTATTAGTAATAGTGCTATTATTGAGATAAGTTTTTTCTCGATTGAAAATACCGCCACCATTTTCTCTAGCACTATTACCACTAATTGTAGTATTATTCATGGTAATAGTTCCCTCATCAGAGTAACTCCGACCATCACCATTGAAAATACCGCCACCATTTTCTCTAGCACTATTACCACTAATTGTAGTATTATTTATGGTAATAGTTCCCGCCGTATAAGAGTAAGTACCATCACCATTGGAAATTCCACCACCACTTTTTTCAGCACTATTATTACTAATAGTTGTATTGTTAATGGTTGCCGTTCCAAAGTTTAAAATACCGCCGGCGTTTTGAGCAGCCGTATTACCACTAATTGTAGTATTGTTAATGATTGCTGTTGCTGTATCAGCGTTGTAAATACCACCACCAAAACGTGCAGCTTTATTATTACTAATAGTGCTGTCTTTTAAAAGCAGAGTTCCATAGTTTGTAATACCGCTACCATCCTGATTACTCTCATAAAAAGCAGATGCGACGGTGATTTCATTATTAGTAATGAGACTATTACTAATTTCTGCGGTGCTAGTATCAGCGATCCAAACTGCACCTACAGATGCACCAGTAATCGTTACACCATTTAAAATCAAATAGGCATTTTCTTTGACATCAATTGCCGAATCTCCAAAGCCTGATGCAAAACTTGTTTTTAAATTTGTTGCATTAATAATTGCTTTTTGAGTGCCAACAGATTTAATGGTGATTTTTCCACCGGCTAAAATATCTAAATCACCTCTGACTGCTGCTTGTTCATCTCCTCCATTATTAAGTGAAGTTGTATTCTTAATACTCAATGAATAAGTTTGTCCTCCTTGTAATTCAATAATGTAATCATTGGTTGTATTAGCATTGGCTATTAAAATCGCATCTCGTAAAGATAAACCTCCCGTAGCAGTACCATCATTTTGATCTGTGGTTGTTGTCACTGTTAAAACAATTGGTGTATTTTGCTCTACAGCAACTTGTTCACCTCCTACAGTAATATTTGCCCAATCATTTTCTGTGTTAATTCTGTCTAATTCCTGAGTTGTTAAATTCTGTCCGCGCACCAATGCTGAGAATTTTTCTCCCTCATCTCCGGGGGTGTCTATTTGATTAATTTGAGCATCAATAAAATGCCCAATTTCCTCTAACAGAACTGCACTAATAGCTTCTGCTGTAGAAGTTGCGAGAAAATTAGCTGATAAATAAATCTGATTATTGCTACTGGCATAAGCCCCATTGGCATTGCCAAGAATGCTACTATCTAAAATCTCAATTTGCGGAAGTTGACTAAAATCACCAGATAGCCACTGTAAACGCAGAATTTCCGCACCGCTACGGTTGTATTGTGTACCAAAAGCCGTATCAAATAAATTCCAGAAGTTGTCTAAATCGGCAAAGGTGCTGAGTTGGTTATATGTCAGCGTCAGGGCAGAGTTGAGCAAGATATTCATGGATTTGATGATTTATTCCTATGGAAATAATGTGACACAAATACTTACAACTGTCAATCTCTACATTTATGCTACAAATTATAATCAACTTGTAAGCTACTATGCCCCAAATACGTTGTAGGGGCAAACCCCCCGTGGTTGCCCCAAATACGTTGTAGGGGCAAACCCCCCGTGGTTGCCCCAAATACGTTGTAGGGGCAAACCCCCGTGGTTGCCCAAATCCCCGTGGTTGCCTCAAATACCGGGGTAGGCACGGGGGCGCTACCCCTACAACCTCTACATTCTGTTTGGATCTTTTGCGGGTAATTTGGAAAGGTGTAGGCACGGGGGCGCTACCTCTACAACCTCTACATTCTGTTTGGATCTTTTGCGGGTAATTTGGAAAGGTGTAGGCACAGGGGCGCTACCTCTACAACCTCTACATTAAATCCAAATCTTTTATATAATTAATTTTGCCTGCCTAAAGTGTGAATCCTGTATTATTGAATTTCCGGGGTATTTTACAAACTATAGTCGCCAACTATGCGCTAGATAAGTTAAAGATGGAAATAACTGACACTTGACTCTCAAAGGTTACTTTTCTCATGCTCAAAACAATCACCAGACTTGAATTTGAGAAAATTCCCCCGCTGTTGGGTAGCTTGTGTAATTATACAATCACTACTTAGGCGTGATATTTCGTCTTGACATTTCGCAAAAATTAACCCAACTTGACTATTTAGCTGCATAGCTATTATTTATTTTAAATTTCCATGTCAACTCTCGTTATTGTCGAATCTCCCACAAAAGCTCGCACTATTCGCAACTACCTACCAAATGATTATCGGGTAGAAGCTTCCATGGGTCATGTTCGTGACCTTCCCCAGTCGGCCAGCGAAATTCCCGCAGCCGTCAAAGGGGAAAAATGGGCGCAGCTTGGGGTAAATGTAGAAGCTGATTTTGAACCGATTTATGTAGTCCCCAAAGATAAAAAGAAAATTGTTACTCAGTTGAAAGAAGCCCTCAAGGGCGTAACTGAACTGATTCTAGCCACTGACGAAGACCGGGAAGGGGAAAGCATTAGTTGGCATTTATACCAATTGCTTAAGCCGAAAGTGCCGACAAAGCGGATGGTGTTTCATGAAATCACTAAGGAAGCAATTCAAAAAGCTTTGAAAGACTGCCGTACCATTGATGAGCAGTTAGTCCGCGCTCAAGAAACCCGGCGCATTTTAGACCGATTAGTAGGATATACCCTATCTCCGCTACTTTGGAAAAAAATCGCCTGGGGATTATCCGCTGGTCGAGTGCAATCTGTAGCAGTACGCTTATTAGTAACTAAGGAACGTCAACGCCGAGCCTTTCATGAAGGGACATATTGGGATTTAAAGGCCAGTTTAAAGCAGGAAAAAAGTCCTTTTAGCGCGGTTCTGGTGACTCTTGGCGGTACGAAAGTTGCCACAGGCAGCGATTTTGACCCGACAACTGGTAGGATTACCGCAGGTCGCAATGTGGTCTTACTCAATGAAGAAGAAGCGGAAGCCCTAAAAGCCCGTTTAGAAGGGAAAACTTGGACAGTGACGGATATGGAAGAACGTCCTGTCACTCGCAAACCCGCGCCACCGTTTACTACTTCTACATTACAACAAGAATCTAACCGCAAATTGCGTTTGTCAGCACGGGATACAATGCGGGTAGCTCAGAATTTGTATGAGCAAGGGTATATTACCTATATGCGGACGGATTCGGTGCATTTATCTGATCAAGCGATATCCGCCGCCCGCGCTTGTGTAGAACAAAAATACGGTAAACAATATCTGAGTCCCCAACCTAGACAATACACAACTAAATCTAAGGGCGCACAAGAAGCCCATGAAGCGATTCGTCCCGCCGGTAGCAGTTTCCGCACGCCCCAAGAAACTGGGTTGACTGGACGGGAATTTTCTGTATATGATTTGATTTGGAAGCGTACTGTTGCTTCACAAATGGCTGATTCTCGCCAAACTCAAATCACTGTACAAATACAAGTTGAAGATGCTGGTTTTCGTTCTTCTGGTAAGCGCATAGACTTTCCGGGCTACCTTCGCGCCTACGTTGAAGGTTCGGATGATCCTGATGCTGCTTTAGAAGATCAAGAGGTAATTTTACCTGCTTTGAAAGTTGGAGATCATCCTCAATGTCATGAACTGGAAACCGTCAGCCATGAAACCCAACCTCCAGCCCGGTATACAGAAGCAACTCTAGTGAAAACTTTAGAAAGTGAAGGTATTGGTCGTCCTAGTACCTACGCCAGCATTATTGGTACAATAGTTGATAAAGATTATGCCCAATTGGTGAATAATGCCCTAATTCCCACTTTTACCGCTTTTGCTGTCACTGATTTACTGGAAAAACATTTTCCAGATATTGTTGATCCTAGTTTTACTTCTAAAATGGAGCAGACTCTAGATGAAATTTCCACGGGTGAGGCTCAGTGGCTACCCTACTTAAAGGAATTTTACCTTGGTGAGCAGGGTTTAGAAACTTTGGTTAAGGAACAAGAAAGCGAAATTGACGCTAGTAAAGCTAGAACTGTAGAATTAGAAAATTTAGATGCTAAAGTCCGTATTGGTAAATATGGTCCTTATATTGAAGTTAGCAATGGCGAGGAAGTATTTACCGCTTCTATCCCTAAAAACCTGACTCCGGCTGATCTAAACCCTCAACAGGTGGAAATCCTGCTTAAACAAAAAACCGCAGGACCTGACCAATTTGGTCGTCACCCGGAAACTGGCGAACCAATTTATATTAAACTGGGTACTTATGGTCCCTATATTCAATTAGGCGATAAAAGCGACGAAAACCCTAAACCCAAACAAGCTTCTTTACTCAAAGGTGTGACCCCTGAAACTCTCACCCTAGAAATGGCTGTGGGTTTACTGTCTCTACCCCGTGCTTTGGGAACTCACCCAGAAACCGGTGGTAAAGTCCAAGCTAGTTTGGGACGGTTTGGACCCTACGTAGTTCATGACCAGGGGAAGGAAGGGAAAGATTACCGTTCCCTAAAATCTACCGATGATGTCTTGACAATTACCCTAAATCGTGCATTGGAATTACTCGCAGAACCAAAAAAAGGACGTTCTGCAACTAAGAGTAAGTCTAAAGAAGCTTTACGGGAGTTGGGGACACATCCAGAAGATGATGCACCAGTTAGTATCTATGATGGTCCCTATGGTCCTTATATTAAACACGGGAAAACTAATGCTAGTATTCCTGAAGGTGAATCAGTAGAAAATATAACGTTGTCTACGGCTGTTGAATTACTTTCAGCTAAAGCATCTACAAAATCTCCACGCAAAACCACTAAGTCAACTCCTAGAAGCAAAAAGAAAGACGCAGCCAGTTAGATTTAGCAGCAGTCAGCCGGAATAAATTCTTGATTATGACTAATGATCAATAACTATTTCCTATCACCAATTACCCCATTACTAATTAAGGATGTGATAATCTAATAAGTAAGGCAAAACACAAAATGAAATCTCGTGGTAGTTAGTACCATACTTATGGAAATTTGTCAACCATAAGCAAGGCTAAAGTGCGATTATACGCCGGTTTCTGCCACCCTGTTAAATAAAATTGAGGTAGTATCTCAGGAGCGGTCAGTTTAATGGATTATATAGAAAAGGTACTGGAAAAGCTGAAAGAATTAGCTCGGAAGTTAATTGATAGCCTGCTAGGTCCGGAGGCTGAACCGGAACCGGAACTAGTTCCGATTCCTGTCCATGAACGTTCTATGCGCCGTCGCTAAAGTCCTGAAGGTGTGAAAGTTGAATTTACCAGCTTTAAGTATTCTTGTGCTGCACGGACCAAATCTAAATTTGCTAGGACTTAGAGAACCCGGAATTTATGGTTCTTTGACTCTAGCAGAAATTAATCGTTTGTTAAATTCCAAAGCTATGGAGTTACAAGCACAAATATTACCCGTGCAGTCAAATCATGAAGGGGTTCTAGTAGATGCTATTCACGGGGCATTAGGATATCATCAGGGAATTGTCATTAACGCCGGAGCTTACACTCATACTAGTGTAGCTTTACGAGATGCGATCGCTGCTGTTAATTTACCTACTGTCGAAGTACATCTGAGTAATATTTATGGTCGGGAAGATTTCCGTCATCATTCTTATATCGCACCAGTGGTAATTGGTCAAATTAGTGGTTTTGGCGCTCAAAGCTATTTGTTAGGCTTACAAGCACTGGTGTCTTATTTAAGGAAGTAAGAGGTCATGGGGAATAGGTAATGGGTAATAGGTAATAGGTAATAGGTCATGGGGAATAGGTCATGGGGAATAGGGAATAGGGAATAGGTAATAGGTAATAGGAAACAACTGACCACTGACAACTGACCACTGACTAGCCTGATCAAAATTATGCGTTATTCTTTGGTAAATCGGGTTAAGGGTGCTTTTCTGGGAGCTTTTTTAGGGGAGGGTTTAGCTAACCCGAACTGTTGTAACTTGGGTAAAATCGCCGTTTTGGGTACAGAAAGTTTAATTAGTTTGGGGAGGTTAGATGTAGATGATTGGTTAAAGCGTCAAGAACAAGCAGGGATTGAATTAGAAACAAATATTCACTCCTGGGGACAAATAATCTTCGCTATATTACCAGTGGTGATGTTTTTTCATGAAAATCATCAGAAAATGCGAGAAAATATCCTAGAAGTACAAAGAATATTCATATTGAACCAACAACATAGCCAACTGATCACAGATGCTAGTTTAATCATAGGATATGCGATCGCTAAATCCCTAAATGAAAAAATTGACCCTCTCAACCTGATTTCGGAAATAGTTAATTTTTTAGATAAAACATCAAGTTCTTTACCACAACAATTAATAAAAGTCAATGAACTATTAAAAAAAGGAGTGGGACTAGAAACAGCAAGAAAGGAACTGAACAGTCCAGAAACATTAATTAACAATATTGGTTTAGCTTTTTACTGTTTTCTCAGTACCCTAGAAGATTTTTCCTTGACCGTATTCCGCGCTACGAAAAATCATGATTTTACTCATGAGTATATTACGGGTGCAATGGCGGGGGCATTATCAGGGTCATATAATAGTATAGTTGGTATACCAGTAAATTGGCAAATTTCCCCCTCATTCACTAACTCCTCACCATGGGGACTTGATAATTTTTCCCAAATGTTAGAATTAGCCGATAGAATGATGGCGGTGTGGTCGGGAGTATATAACTTTGGCGGTGATTTTGGCGAATTTACAAACAAAGGATATACTATCTTTGCTGCTCCTAAAATTATACGTAGACGTGGAAATAATAGGATTACTATTTGATTTTTGAACAAAATTATGTATTGTACTATTATGCGGGTGTGGCTACACCACAAGAATTAAATCTGTAACCCAGCATGATCAAGGTTTTAGTGCGTTAACGTGCAAACCAACACACCTTATGTATTTTCTCCCAAGATTATACCTAGACGTGGAGTAGAAACGATATGCAGGTCTTAAAGGAAATTATTAGTACAGTAAACCCGGAGAATTTCGTATTTAACTCCATTCAGGGTTAAATGCAAACTGCTATCCCGCCTTAAGTTATGATCTAGCTTGGGAGAGGAGACTATAGGCTATATCTGGGGTATTTTGCGGAAGGAAAGATGAAAACGCAGCGATTTTTGCAGTCTTTGAGACAGCAATTAAGGCAATGGCAGGGACAGTATAAAGCGCTATTTCGTAAGGGAAAGTACCACCAGAAACTGCATAAGCATTTTTTCAAGAATATACTTCTGTATTTATCAGCAAATAATCATCAAGGAAAACAGGCAAAACACAGACAAAAACAAAGATTAACTGCTAAATTAGTTACTAAAGAGAGTGGCATTGATACAGTTATTTTCAGGTGGTTACATGAAAAACGCTCCTTAATAATTTTGGTATTGGCAATATTTTTACTCACAAGTGTGATAGGAAGTGATTTTTATAACCAACCAAAAATGAAAGTTGGTAATATTGCCCTGCAAACATTTATTGCTCCCTATACGGATAATATTGAAGATAAAGAAGAAACCGAACTGCAACGGAAAGCAGCTATAGAAAATTCTGTACCGGTTTTGATGATTGATCATCAGATCAATAAGCAAATTAACGCACGGTTGGAAAAGATATTAGGCATAAGTAATGAAATTCGGTCAATAGTTGGTATTTTCCCTTTTTTAAATAGTTCAATTTTATCGGCTTATACTCAAAGTTATCTGAGGTCTTTGCCTGAATTAGAATGGCAAAAGCTGATAGTAATTTTGGATAATAACAAACAACAAAACACAAAAAAACAAACCTCTAAGTCGCAATTGTCATTGTCTAATAGCGTGGGTGATGAAGCTGCTTTTCTGCAAGCATTATCCGAACTAGAAGCTTATAGATTTATGACAACAGCAAGTAATTTTTCAGCCCTGATTACCCAAATATTGGAAGTTAGAAAAAGATATAATCAAGGGACTGAAAAAGCATCACAAATAGAAGCTGGTGAGAAACTAAAACAGGTTTATACAGCACCCGTACTTTTAGCATTATCTGATCATGATTGGGAAAAAACAGAGGCGGGAATTCGTAAAAGTGCAGCACGAATTATTGCCCAAGGTATAGCTGCCGGCTTACCCAAAAGTATTTTACATAATGCAGTTAGTTTACAGGTACAATTATCTGTTCCTAGTGAGGCTGAATCTTTTGCAAAAAAAGTATTATTGGCGGTACTGCAACCAAATCTTAAACAAGATATAGCACAAACTAAACAACAAGCTCAAATCCTAGCCAGAGAAATACCATCTGTAATGTTTCCTGTGAAAAAAGGCGAGATAATTGTTAGTAAAGGAGAGAAAATTACACAATTAAAATTTCAGATATTAGCACATTATCGTTTGATTGGTCATCAAGTGAATTGGCTGGGTTTAACGGTTTTAGTAGCGATTGTCACCCTCGCTATTTGGATTTTTGTCTGGTTAGAAAGAAAAAGTCATAACTATTTGCGACAACGCGATCGCTTGTTAGTTTTATTACTTACTCTCACTGTCCCCGGAGTATTGGCTCTCGGTTTACCTTATACCACCTGGAGCGCCATTGGTTTATTACTAGGCAGTTTTTATGGACCAACTATAGGTGTAATGGTAGCAGGCTTACTGGCATTAATACTACCAATTACAGTAGATACAAATGTTCTGGTACTGCTGGCAGGGGCTGTGGGCGGAATGTTAAGTGCTTATGTAGCTCATAGATTGCGATCGCGTGAAGAACTAGCATTATTAGGTGTTGTCACGGCATTAACTCAAGGAGGTATATATTTATTATTAAAAATCCTTACTGGTGGGGTATTTGGTTCAGGTTGGTATATCATCCAAGAAGCAGGTTTATTTGCTTTATCTGGTTGGGCTTGGAGTATTGTGGCTTTGGGTTTAAGTCCCTATTTGGAAACGCTCTTTGATGTAATTACCCCTATCCGTTTGGCAGAATTGGCTAACCCCAACCGTCCATTATTAAAACGTCTGGCTACGGAAGCCCCTGGGACTTTCCAGCATACTTTATTAGTGGCTACCCTGGCGGAAGCTGCTGCTAAACAATTGGGCTGTAATGTCGAATTGGTCAGAGCCGGCACATTATACCATGATATTGGGAAAATGCACGACCCCTTGGGATTTATTGAAAATCAAATTGGTAGTCCCAATAAACATGAAACAGAAATAAAAGATCCTTGGAAAAGTGCAGAAATTATTAAAAAGCACGTCACAGAGGGGTTAGTAATGGCCAAAAAGCACAGTTTACCCACCGCCATTCAGGCTTTTATTCCCGAACATCAAGGAACAATGGCCATTGCCTATTTTTATCACCAAGCCCAACAAATAGCCCAAAAAAATCCCCAGATTGTAGTCAATAAAGCCGATTTTTGTTACGATGGACCCATACCCCAATCACGGGAAACAGGTATCGTCATGTTAGCAGACTCCTGTGAAGCTGCATTACGTAGTCTGAAAAATGCCACTCCAGATAAAGCACTCAATATGCTGAATAATATTTTACGGGCAAAATGGCAAGATGAACAATTAATCGCTTCGGGATTAACTAGGGAAGAAATGCCAAAAATTGCCCAAATATTTGTGGATGTTTGGCAACAATTTCATCATAAACGCATTGCTTATCCCAAGTCAAATGGTGATTCGTAGTTAAGATCAAACTGTTAAACTAGAGATCAGAAAATAACAAAAGGAAGATTATGATGAGCGATCGTGATTATACCTTGATTATTGACAAAAGTGGTAGTATGTCCACACCAGACCAAGTAGGCGGTAGAACTAGATGGGAAATAGCCCAAGAATCTACCATTGCTTTAGCTAGAAAGTGCGAACAGTTTGATCCTGATGGGATTACAGTTTACGTTTTTTCCGGCAAATTTAAACGTTATGATGATGTGACAACAGCCAAAGTCTCCCAGATATTTCAGGAAAATGATCCAGCCGGTACAACTAACTTAGCTGGTGTATTGCAAGATGCCCTGAATAACTATTTTCAACGCAAAGCCGCAGGTCAAACTAAACCCAATGGGGAAACAATTTTAGTGATTACTGACGGTGAACCAGATGATCGCAAAGCTGTATTTGAGGTGATTATACAAGCTACCCGACAAATGGAAAAAGATGAAGAATTAGGAATTTCCATGATTCAAGTCGGCTCAGATGCTCAAGCCACCAAATTTCTCAAAGCCCTAGATGATCAATTACAAGGTGTGGGAGCTAAATTTGATATTTGTGATACAATAACCTTGGATGATTTAGAAGACATGAGTTTAACTGATGTTTTAATGAATGCTATCACAGATTAATTAACGAAAATTACTAATATCTGGAGAGTTTAGTCATGCTAGAAAACCGTGATTATACCTTGATTATTGATAAAAGCGGTAGCATGGCTACCCCAGATCAAAAAGGTGGAAGAAGTAGATGGGTCGCAGCCCAAGAATCAACTTTAGCATTAGCCAGTAAATGTGAACAACTAGATCCCGATGGTATTACCATTTACTTATTTTCTGGGAAATTTAAACGTTATGAAAATGTGACATCTGCCAAAGTTTCACAAATTTTCAAAGAAAATGATCCTTCGGGAACAACAGATTTAGCTGGGGTTCTCAAACACGCTACTGATGATTATTTGCAACGCAAAGCAGCCGGTCAAACTAAACTCAATGGAGAAACAATTTTAGTAGTTACTGACGGTGAACCAGATGATCGTAAAGCTGTAATGAAGGTAATTATTGAAGCTTCTCGTCGTTTGGATAAAGATGAAGAATTGGCTATTTCCTTTATTCAAGTCGGTAATGATCCTCAAGCTACTCGCTTTTTGAAAATCTTGGATGATGAATTGCAAAGTGCAGGTGCTAAATTTGATATTTGCGACACTGTCACCATGGATGATATGGAAGATATGAGTTTATCAGAAGTTTTACTAAATGCTATCACTGATTAACAATAGATTTTCCAGGAATGACAAATATGGATTCCATTGATAAGCTATTAGCTGAAGTCAAAACTGAACACACAGAACCCAAAAACACGCCACCACAGGCTAATTTAAACCCAGTCAAAGTGGTTTTATCTACTAATAAATCAGATCTATTAATAGATAAATTATTATCAGACATACAAGCTGATTTTTCCGAAGCTAAAACCGAATATACACAATCTAACTCTAGAAATAGCTTACCGCAAATTCAATTAAATTCACCTCCTCCTAAGTCAGATGGATTTATAGATAACTTATTATCAGACGTACAAGCTGATTTTCTGGAAAAAGACGCGGCCGAAGCACTGCGAAAACAAGAAGAATTAATACAGGAGAAAATTCGTCAAGAAAAACTCAAAGCCAAACAAAGAGAAGCTTTAGAAAAACCCGCCAAGGAATGGTTAGCTAAATTAGATCCTTTATCATCAGAAGGATTATGGTTTGAGAGATTTGCTCAAGGTTATCCTGCTAAATTAGCAGCAGCAATTGATTATTTACAAACTAATTCCTGATTAAGTAAGCCCAATAAAACCGACTTAATCACTCTAGTTCTGATAGCTGGTCTGGTGTAGCCGTACGCAATGCAGGATATGGAAATAAATTTTTAAATCCAGCCAAGCGTTCTCCTAATGATTCTGGTGCAATATTCCAAAGACTTTCATAATAGAAAAAAGCTACTCCCAGATCACGTTGTTGAACAGCGCGGACTTGAGATTGAATCTGTTGAATTGAGACTGGCTTAGTTCTTAAACCTGCCATAATTCCGATTCCAGTAGGAATTATTTGTTTAACTTCTTCGATTTCTGGACGGGAAAGCTTGGAGGTAAAACTATCTAAATTCTCCCGATAAACTTGCATGACCAACTCATCTACTATGTTTAATCTTACCCAATTCAACCAATCTTGCAGTTGAAATTTGTAAGCATAATCATAGTAATTAGGAGAGATAGAGAAAATCATTTTCGGTTTTATCTGCTTAACTGTATTGTTCAGCCTCACCATAAATTCTGTAATCTTATTTGCTCGCCAATTTACCCATTGTGGGTCTTTATAATCTTTGGGTGGACTTTTCTGAGTTTCTTTAGTATACAAGGCAACTGTATATTTATCATAGCCAAATTCATGGGGTAAACTGGTATGATCATCAAATTGAATACCATCAATATCATATTTATTAGTAAGTTCTACCAACAAATCAATAATAAACTGTTGTACTTCTGGGTGAAATGGATTCAACCATGAAACTTCACCAGCAGCGCTAACAGATGTTGTACCACCATCTTGTTTTTGTGTTAACCATCCTGGTTTATTTAATGCCAATTCGGAACTATCAGGAGTCATAAATCCAAATTCAAACCAAGGAATTACCAGTAATTTTTGACGGTGAGATTTATCAATTAAATCCGCGAGAATATCATGTCCATCTAATCCTTTAAATACAAAAGGTTGAATTTCTAAATCCTTGGCTACTTGACTAGGATACATCACATATCCAGCATTCCAAATCACAGGATAGACAGTATTAAAATTGAGTTCTCTGAGTTGGGTTACAGCTTCTTGAACTTTAGTCCGATCTTTGAGAATATTTAAATCATTATTTGTGACCCACACACCACGAATTTCTTGACGTGGTACTTGGGCGTTAACAGGTGTCAAAGTGTTTACCCAAAAAACTGTGATTAGGGAAATTAAAAGCCAAGACCGAAATAAGGGTTTAAGTAATTTCTGGTGGAAATGGAGGACAAGATTGTGGTAATTGACTTTCATTTTAAGTTGAGAATATGCTAACAAAATTAACTATATTAAAATTCGTTGATTCACAAGTAGATGTAATTCGTGAATTACCCTGACATTTATTATTTATAGACAATTATATAGCATTTTCTAAATAAATGACTGAAGAATCTTATTTTTGTTCTGTCATTGGCCAATCACTCCAGAAAAAATATTATAAATATACCACAAATAGTCTAAAAACATATAAGTAGGTGAATGGAAAAAAACCGACATAAGTACATAAGTAACGAAAAATAAAGTTGACCAAAACCGTTCGGCTGACGCTCACGGCGAAGCCTGTAACCTGTTCCCTATCACCTGTTCCCTATCACCTGTTCCCTATCACCTGTTCCCTATCACCTGTTCCCTATCACCTGTTCCCTGTTCCCTGTTCCCTATCACCTGTTCCCTATCACCTGTTCCCTATCACCTGTTCCCTATCACCTGTTCCCTATCACCTGTTCCCTGTTCCCTGTTCCCTGTTCCCTGTTCCCTGTTCCCTGTTCCCTGTTCCCTGTTCCCTGAGTAGTGGTAATTTTTAGGTTTTGTGTTATAACCCTGTTGTGCAAATGAACTCAAACGAAAGACCACTCTATGGAACCAGATAAGCTGGCGCGAATAAAAGAGTACGGTGAATTTATCCTCCGCAAAATTGACTCCGTACCCCAATATCCTTCCCAAGAGGAAGATTGGGTTCCCACTAGCCTTGATGATTGTCTGCTGCGGCTGCGAGAAGCCGCTGTGAAAACGGTAGAACTGGCAACCTCACCGGTGAAAATCGGCGTAATGGGGGAATTTAGTAGTGGTAAAAGTTTGCTGCTAGGGAGTCTCATTGGTTATGCAGACGCTTTACCGGTGAGTGAAAATCCCACCACTGGTAATGTCACCGCTATTCATATTCAAGTCCAGGATGATTTTGCAACTACTCAAGTAGATAATTACACTGTAGAGTATTTATCCCATGACGGGGTAAATGAGTGCTTACACTTCATGCTGAAAGAAGCAAACCGTCGCGCCATATCCGCTGGTGTTACACCTTTACAGGTAGATAAAATTAAGACTGGTAAAGATATAAGTATTTGGTGTGAGGAAGTTTGGAAAAGTTCCAATAATTTAGAGTTGCGTTATTTGCTGCGGGAGTTAGTGCTATTTTTGCGGGCTTATCAGGCTTATGGTGAGGCTTTATGCGGTCACTTTTACCAAATTGATGGTATTACAGCCCGTGAAGGTTTACACCTGGCAGAAATGCCCCTGGCGATTCAATCTCTGAAATTTGAGGATTTACCACCAGCGCATATTCGCTTATCTAGTGCGCCGCAAAAATTAACTATTCAATTATTACGGAATAGTTTTCCCTTAATTCGTCGTGTTGATATTCAAGTGAAAATATCACGGGAAATTTGGGATCTCACAGGTGCGGAAGAATTTGTGCTGTTAGATTTTCCCGGTTTGGGTGCGGCTAATTCTGGAACTAGAGATACATTTTTATCATTACGAGAATTGGCGCAGGTACAGACAATTTTAGTCTTACTTAATGGTAAATCACCGGGGAGCGATCGCGCCAATAAAATCTTTACCATGATGCAGCAACAACGCCCTGGACAAGACCTCAAAGATTTAATTCTAGTAGGTATAGGACGTTTTGATCAATTACCTTTAGAAGGTGAGGGAGGAGAAAGGGAACTCGATTTATTAATTGCTAATCAATCTGATGATCAACCATTACAAATAAGTACAGTTTTCCAAAAATTGAAGGTTCTAAAAACTATTATTGACGGTGCGGAAGCATTTACTTCTCAAAAAGACCGAATTGTTTTATTATCACCATTATTAGGGTTGGCTGAATTAGCCAAACGTTCTAGTCAAGTTAAAGCTGGTTCTGCGGAATTTCTGGCGAATTTAGATTATCCAGATTATCTGGAAAAATCGAGGAAATTACAAAAAAAATGGGGTGATTTAAGCGCAGTTTTACTAGCAGGAGATGGTCGTAATCAGTTAGGAAGACAATTAGGTTATTTCGCTCAAGATGGTGGTATTAGTAAATTAAGAGAATTGATTCAAAGTCATGTTGCTAATCACGGCTTAAAGCAATTATATGAAGATAGCCGTCGGGCTGCTGATACGATTCGTCAGCAACAAGAATATCTTCAAGAAATTATTGCCGAAATTCACGAACAAGGCATACCTATATCTGATACTCCGGCTTTGATAGAATTAAGATCAGCCATAGAAAGTTTAGATAAAATCTACAGAAACTTTCAAAAAGATTTAGGGAAAGAACAACTGAAAGATAGAAGAGGAATTGTAGTTAGTGATGTTGTTAAAGATGAACTAACTTTTAGAATTTTGAATTGGAATCAGTGGACATTATTATTTAATAAAATCCAAAATGGTACAATTACTCTAGCGGAATTTAAAGGTGCAGCCGGGAAATTATTTGATCGAGGAAATCGGGTGAATACCTCTCTACCAACTAAGAGTGATGACTTTTATCCAGCCTTTGAGAAAACAATTAAAGAACTGGAAAACTTTGCCAGCGATCGCATTCGTCAAGCTGTGATAGACTTATTAAACTCATTAGCCCATAAAATCACCTTAGAACGGGAAAAACTGCAAGCCATTCTTCAGCCAGAAATGGAACAAGAAATTGAAGAAAAATTTGGATCTGAAGAAGCTGATTTATTTTATAAACTGTTATTAGGATGTGATCCGCGTCAATGGAAAGAAGCCATTATCACTGAAATAAATAACCATGATCAAACTATCAATCCAGGGAGTATTTTTCCCCTAGCGAGACAAGATGAAAAACACAGTGTAGGACAAATATTTGATTGGTCTCCTGAGAAAAATCAAACATCACTGAAAAGTGCTAATCATCAACTTTTTGTTTTGCGACTAAGGGATGAAATTACCGCTAGTGCTAATCTTCACCTAGTACAATATGTCAATGAAAGTAATCAGCAGGTAAATATAGAAATCAATGGAATTTTAGATCAAATAATTCCCAGTTTGCAAAACCTTTCCAAACAAGAAGCACTACTAAGATATATTGCAGCTAGAGATTCACAAGGGGAACTGGCTATTCCCACCTGGTTAGACATTTTAGCCGATATTGCTACAATTAATGAGGCTGAATTATTTATTTATAGCAATCTCCCATAAGATCCGCGACTTCTTTTTCAAATTGTGTAAATAAATGATAAATTGATGTTAGGATTCGGGGATCTGACCTCATTAATTCTGCCTTATTTAATTTATCAGCATTCAGTGATCAACCATCAACTTAAATAAGGAACATTAAAAATGCCTGTGGAAATTCAGATTCCACCTAGTTTTAAATTAGGTGTTAAAGAAAACTCACAGTTGCATCTACCTTCGATTCAAATTGTTGCTGTTAATAGCAACATTCCGTACATTTCTCGAATTACCTGCATAGTGAGGGGGACACCAAATCAATTAGCAGCAAAAATTCAAAGAACCTATAGACAATTTCACTCAGTTACACCCAAACAAATCATTAATATCTGTCAATTAGGACAAGATATATGTCAATTAGATTCACCTTTAATAACATTAGTTGACTGTACCTTAAAGGTAATTGTTGAATACTTCGACTCTGACAGTGCAGGACAACCAAACTTGTCTATATCTAAACATATATCCGCCGAATGTGATCTTTGGTTTATACCCATACAAAAATCACCAAATTCATTTACAAGAAATCATCAAGCCATGAACAATTCGCAATTTGACACCTATCTAAATAATTTAAGTCAACAACTGAGTGAAAAACTCAACGAAAAACAAAAGAAAAGATTTCCGGGTTGGTTAGCTTTAGATTTTGGTACTTCTAACTCCACAGTTACACTTTTTGATCCCATTGAAGTCCCCATTGCGGAAGTTTTACCCAAAGAACAAGAACTGAGATTAAGACAACGCATGGCTGAATGGTTAAATTCTCCCCCAGATTTAGCCTTAGTAGATGTTAGTGCTAGTGAGTGGGAAAAGTTTCTAGTTGATATTAGTAAAAACTTACAAATACAACCAGATCAATTAAGTGAGATTTTTGAAAGTGATCACAAAGAATTATTTTTAGAAGCCATTCGACAAATTGAATTATGTTTAGGAACAAGCGATAGATTTCGTCGGGCTGTTAGTAAAAAACTTTATGCTATATATCATGAAGTTTTTCGTGTTCCTACATTAGAATCACAAAATTTAATTCCCGTAATCTTAGATATTGACCGCCGCAATACAGAAATTCCCAGTGAAATGGAAGTATCGCAATTAATCCCATTAAAACTACAGATGGGTAGAGACGCAAGAGATAACAGAAAAAAAGCAATAGCCCAGGGAACAACTGTTTCAGTCAAAGAAATTATTAGCAGATTTCATCATTCACCCAAACGCTATTTTGGACAAGATCGATCTTTCCCAATTATCCTAGAAAACGAAGAAGAAAATATTCAAGTTAATCGCCTAATTCAAGCAGCTTGGGCGCAATTAATTGAGTTAACAGAAGATTATCGTCAACGGGCTAGACGCAGGTTTTCTGAAGGCGATTTTTTAACAGCAGTTGTCACTTATCCCACCGTAGCCCCGCCAATAGTTCGCAAAGAAATTAAGCAACTGGTACAAGAATTAGGTATTGATGATGTACAAACAGCTTATGACGAAGCGGTTTCTGTCGCTATTTTTTTCCTGTGGCGAGAATTTGGCGGTAATTTGAATATTGGCATTGAATCTTTCAAAACTCGTTGTCGTCAAAATGGGAATAAATGGTCACAAAATGTTCTGGTTTTAGATATTGGTGGTGGTACAACAGACTTAGCTTTAATTGAACTTACCCTAGAAGATAAAACTCCATTTTTTGCAGACAATGAAGATAGAGGTTTAGGAGGACGTTACTATAAATTAACTCCTAAATTATTAGGTTCTTCGGGACATTTACAACTAGGTGGTGAATTAATTACATTGCGAATTTTTCGCCTATTAAAAGTTGCAATTTCTGATTTTCTTCTCACCGCAGTCACGACAGGTGACATTGAAAGTGATAAATTAGAAGACTTAATTAACTCCGAATTAAACGAACGTTTTTTAGAAAACGGAAAATTTCAAAGCGGTAGTTTATTAAAATGTATAGATAAAGAAAATCCCGAAGGTGACGTTGCTTTTAAAGATGCCCTAGATACAGCCGAAAAAGTCTTACCAACTCGTTGGCAACAAGCACCCCAACGACTGCAAACCTTTTATACATTGTGGGATCATGCCGAAGCCGCTAAACTCAAATTAGGACAAAAAAAACCCAAGGATGGTTCTTTATTAACCTTCACTTTAAATGAACAACAAATAGGCGAACTTCTAGCCCAAAGTTCAGTTAAATTTCAAGTTAGAAGCCCTGAATCTATTTCCTTAACTTTAGATAATCAACAATTTGACCGGGCTATCATCTCATCTATTAAAGAAGCAATTGGTATTGCTAAAGGTTTAATCGAAAGTCGTCTCAATTCAGAACCTAATCAAAAAGTAGATTGGTTAATTCTATCTGGAAAAACTTGTAATCTTGATTTAGTTCAACAACAAATTTACGAAGAATTTAGTCAATCACCATATTTTGTTTGGAACCCAGAACGGATTACTTTTGTTTTAGAATTTACAAAACTTGCCACCTCCGCAGGTGCTTGTTATGCCGAAAAATTGCGTCGTTTTCGATTTGATCCTGAAGAATCTAAAAATCTGTTACGCAAGGGCGCAAATCAATTAGAAATTGATGTTAAAAACCTGTTTTATTATCTTCCCTGTAACTTCAAACGCAAAACCCAAAGTAACGAACCATTAGCAATTTTTACCT
>Ga0315905_10000460_pt1 | contig 44346 bp, 33 predicted proteins | sample LakEriMetagenome_5_FD_203522 | JGI IMG/M metagenome (GOLD analysis project Ga0315905, IMG submission 203522) | Freshwater fungal communities from buoy surface, Lake Erie, Ohio, United States - Buoy 4 MA121 | ecosystem: Environmental > Aquatic > Freshwater > Lake | place: USA: Lake Erie, Ohio...
ACTCACGCGCGCTCGCGTAACGCTCGGCGGGATCCGTGGCCAGAGCCTTGGCGACGACCTCATCGATCCCGGTGGGCATCGTGCGCACGAAGGCCGCACCACGCGCCTCGGCTGCAGCACTCACCCGCACCGGTCGGTCGTGCAGCAGCCGCTCCACATGCTCGGCAAGCCCCCTGCCTTCGACGGCAAACGGCGGCTGGCCGCAGAGCACGTCGTGCAGCAGTGCACCGAGACCCCAGACATCGCTGCGCGTATCCACCGCCTCGCCTCGCGCCTGCTCGGGGCTCATGTAGGCCAGCGTGCCCATAGGTACATCGGTGGCTGCCGTGACCGAAGGATCGGTCACTGCGGCGATCCCGAAGTCGATCACGCGCGGCACGCCATCGTCCCCCACGATGACGTTGCCCGGCTTGAGGTCGCGATGGATCACGCCTGCGCGGTGCGCATGATCGATGGCCTCGGCCACCATCGCCACCAGCTCGATGCGCGCGCGGGCATCCAGACCCGCACGATCGGCCCAGCGCGTGAGCGGCAGCGCACCATCCACCAATTCCATCACGATGTACGGGGACTCGTGCTCAGCGTCGACCGACAGGCGTTCGGCGCCGGCCGCATAGACCCGGGCGATGCTCGGGTGCTCAAGCCGCGCCAGCGCTTCGGCCTCAACGCGAAGGCGCCGCCGCGCCGACTGGCCCAGCCGCTCGCGGCGCACGATCTTCAACGCCACACGGCGACGCGGGAAATCCTGCACGGCGGCGTAGACCGCGCTCATTCCGCCGTAGCCGATCAAGCGCTCCACGGTGCACCCGGCTACGAACGCGCCGACGAGGCTGCTGGGGATCGAGCCCGTGGGTTCATCCATGCCCATGAACCCGGTCCGACCATGGTGCTGGAGCAGGCTCTCGACCTCGTCCACGACATCGGGCTGGTCGCTGCGAAGGCGCTCCAGGTAGGCACGACGGCTCAGCGCATCGAGACCTACCACATGCGCGAACGCATCTTGGATCCGATCCCCCCGCGGCTGGGCCTGGTCACCGAACGTGCCCACCGACTCAACCACCTCGTTCAATCCAGCGACGCAACCACGCGCGGGCGAAGGCAAGGTCCTTCTCGACCGTGCTCAGGCTCACGCCGACGATCTCACTGATGAGCGCGACATCGCAGGACTCCATGTAGCGCAGGCGAGAGACCTCGGCCGCGCGTGGATACTCACGCGAGAGTGCAGCCAGCGCACCCGCCAGGTTCAGGCGCTCTTCGCTACTTGCCGGCTGCCCGACACGGTCGTGCAGCGTGCGTGCCACGAAGGTCAGGGGAACCGGTGCCTCGCCGCTGCCGCGCTTGAGCGCCTTGCGCAGACGTGCCAAGTCGATCAGCTGCTGACGGACCGCGTGGCTGACTGCACCGAAGAAGTGCTTGCGGCTGTCCCAGCGGATCGGCGGCGATCGACCGATGCGGATGAACACCTCGCTCACCAAGCCCGTGGGGTGCAGGTCGCCCAAGGCCGCCTGCGCCGCCGTCTCTCCGCGCAACGCAGTGGCCGCGATCTCACGCACCTTTGGATAGACGAACGACCAAGCTCGTGCTGCCGCGGCATCGTTCCCGGCCAAAGACTCGTTCAGGAGCTGCGTGAGGGGCGCGTCCATCGACGGATGATGGTAAGGATCCTGACGTCCTACCGCCGGATGCCCCATAATTTTCCGCATACCCAAGTTTTTAGTACGGGTCAGTACGCCGATGACGCTTGATCCGGGGCAGCCGGTGCGCTGGCAATCAACTGCGCCGGCAAGCGAGCTGGCAGCAAAGTTCACTTCGCCCGCAGCCGGAGCACGCCGCCGGCGTCGCCGGCGTCGAGAGCGGCCAGGAACGGTTGCGCCATGCGCTCCGCGGCCGCCGTGCCGGCAGCGCGCGACCAGGCCTCGCGCGCCGTCGCGCCCTGCCCTGCGGCGAACGCGGCGACCGCCGCCTCGGCCTGCGCACGCTCCGACTCCGGCAGCCCCGGCACCGATGTCCACAGCTCAACCGGCACCGACTGGCCAACCACCACCACGCGACCCAGCCGCAGCATGCCGGTCAGGCCCGACGAGCGCGCACCCTCGGCGATCGTGGCGTCCATCAGCACACCGGTCCCAAACTGCTTGTTCGCGCTCTCGAGCCGAGCCGCCAGGTTCACCACATCACCGATCGCTGTGTAGTCGTTGAGCCGCGGTGGCGCGCCGCAGTCTCCCACGATTGCCTTGCCCATCGACAGGCCGATGCGCAGCGACAGGCCCTCCATCCCGGGCTGGCGACAAATCTCCGCCATGCGTTCCTGGCAGCGCACCGCCGCGCGGGCCGCGCGCTCGGCCTGATCCGGCTGCGGCTCGAAGGCGCTCCAGAACGCCATGAGACCATCACCGAGGAACTTGTTCACGTAGCCACCCGTGGCGATGACCTCGTCGGTCATGGCACCCATGACTTGGTTCAGGGTGGAGACCGCACCCGCACCACCAAGGCGCTCGGCCATCGTGGTGAACCCCGCAAGGTCGCAGAACATCACGGCGATCACGCGCTCTTCGCCGCCCATGCTCAGCGAACCGGGGTCCTTCGTCAGTCGCTCGACGAGCTCCGGCGACACGCGTGCACCGAACTGGCGCTGGATCCTGGCGCGGTCGCGCGAGTGCAGGAACGCGCTCACGACCGTACCGCTGATCCACGCGCCCACCGGTGCGCTCACGGGAACGACCAGCGGGATGATCGCGTGAGCCTCGTCAAACGCCACGATGCCCGCCCCCCACAGCCACACCCCTGCCATCGCGAGCACTGATGCCGCAGCCACAAGCGCACCGGTGCTCGCGACGAGCAACGCGGCGATCAGCGCCAGCACGAGCCCCACTGCCAAGCCGGACCAATCAGGCAACGCCATGCGCGAGCGGCCCTGCAGCATCATGTCAGCGACCACGGCATGGGTGAACACGCCCGGTGTGCGGGCGCCGTAGATCGTGGGCAGCACGTCTGCGAGCTGCCCCGTGGCGTTCCAGCCCACGAACACGAGCTTGTCCTTGAGTTGCGGCCCCACTTCGGCGCGGATGCGCTCGAGCCCAGCCGTGGCCTGGGCGCGCTCAGGCAGCAGGGCGGCGATCTCGCGCAACCGCGCATCGGGCTCGTCGGCGAGCATGAACTCTTCCTCGATGGCCGCGGCGAACGCCACGAGGTCAGCTTCGGTCGAGAGTGCGACACCCGCACCCGCAAGTTCGCGCAGACGCGCATCGATCCGATCACGTGCCTGCCTGATGCGCGCCGCCTCGGCGAAACCCGCGAGGCTCAGTTGCACGCAGCCATCACCTTCGTTCCCGCCCGCCAGGACCGCCGCCCCAGTGAACGTGGTCGTAGGCCAGTCGATGCGCAGCAAGCCGCGCTCCAGAGGCAGTGCCCGATCGTCGATGACCAGCGCATCGTCCCGGACCTGCATGCGCCCCGGCGGCAAGCCGAGCACGATCGCAGCACCCGTCAGGCCCAGCGAGAGCATGTGACCACCCTGCGCCTCGAAGCGCACTTGCGCGCGACGCTTCATCTCGTCGGCATCGGTCTGGCCCGCCGTGACCGACCCGCAGTACCGACCGGCCTCTGCCAACGCGAGCAGCGGCGGCCGGTCCGTGAATGAACCGCGGCCATTGGCGCTCGTGCGATCCTTGAGGACCAGCAGTTCCCACGCCGCGCGTTCGGCGAGCGCCGCCGCCATACCTTGGCGCACCGCAGGGTCCACACGCCCCTGCGCGAAAGCATCCGTCACGGATTGGGCGCGCTCAGGCACGATCATCGCCAGGAACTCTTCCGGCGTCGTCGTGGGTGCGATGGGCCGAGACCCGAGCACGGCTCCAAGCGCGGCCCACGTCACCGCCCGCATCGATGCTTCAGGGCTCTGCATCCCCGCCTTGAGCAGTGATGCATCCAGGCCCCTGGGTCCATCGCCGACCTCCGCCGCGAACGGCGATGCATCCGGTGCAGCGGCCACGCGCCGCAAAAGCCCCAACGAGGCTTGCGGATCCCGTGCCCATCGCGCCGCGGTGTCCTCGGCCGCGCCGCCGATCTCGGCCGCGAGCACGAACTGCGTGCCTGCAACGCGTGCTTGCTCGATCACCGCCGCCAGCTGTGCGTCGCCATCCGTACCCCGTTCAGGATTGCTCTGGAAGACATCGAGCGCGATGACCTTCGGGCCGCACAGCACGATCTCGCGGAACGCCGCCGCCATCTCGCCGCGCGTCCACGGCCAGCGCGCGTAGTCGTTGGCCTTGTCGTCGATGGCCACCAGCGCGATGCGGTCACTCATGGGCTCGGCGGTCGACCGCGCATTGCGGTAACGCCAGTCGTTCGTCTGGTCCTCAAGAGGGGAGAACGCACCGAGAGCCCCCAGGCCCACCACCAAGGCGGCCCCTGCTACGGCGGCAAGGAAGGTCACTCTCGAGAAGGCCATGCGCGCATTGTGACAAGCCCTGCGCCGGGCGTCACCCACTCACTCAGGGCTGGCCATCGCCCGGTGGCACCGCCGCGGTCGCCGCGTCATCGGCGTACTGCTGCGCCTGCGCGGCGGCGGCGACGGCCTCTTCTGCAGCAGCGGCTGCCGAACCGGCGTTGGACAGCGCCTGCGCGATGCCAAGCTGGATGTTGTCGATCGCAATGCGGGTCGCCCATGTCTGCGCATAAGCCTGGAGCTGGGTGTACTGGGCGGATGCCGCTTCAAGGCTCTCGATGGCGTCCTGGATCTGGCCAGCGAGCACCTCGAGCGCGTTGTTGGGCTGCAGCACATCGCCGCCGGACAGGCCATAGTCACCCACGGCATCGATGGCTTCGGCTTGGGCACTCTGGGCATCGGCGAGCGCGGCTGTTGCCTGGTCGATCGAGATCGCAGCCGAACCGAGCGCTCCCGCACCATCGGGATCACTTTCGGAGGGTTCGCTGCCGGCGGCAGCCAGTGCCGCAGCGGCGTCGGCCTCGTAAGCGGCAAGTCCTTCGGGAGTGTTGAGTGCGGTCAGCACCTGTCCACCCGCACTGGCCGCCGCGAGCGCCGCCGCACTGGCATCAGCCGCGGATTGGGTGGCGCCGGCGGCTGCCGTGCCTGCGTCCGCAGCAAAGCCGGCAGTCGCCAACGACTCCACATACGCCGCTTCCCAGTTCCGTTGCCCAGCCAGATCCAACACCGTCTGGTAGCTCACCTGAGCCTGATCACGGTTGAACACGGCTGTATCGCGGAACCCCTCAGCGGCAATGCGGCTCACATCCGCCGCGGCCACGTTGTCCTGCCAGGAGATGTAGTTGCTGGCCACCTGCACGGCAAGCTGGTGGTTGGTGAAGAGCGTGCCGATGGCGCCTTGGGCCTGCACGGCGGCCGTGCGCGACGCAACGGCATTCGATCGTGACAGCACCATCGCGTCGATGGCGCGATCGAGCTCGACAAACGCCAGTTGCGCCTGCGCATTCTCGCTCACCAGATCACCTGCAGCAGCGAGCAGGACTTGCATCTGCGCATCGGCGTCGATGGCCTGCTGCTGGAGCTCGATCGCGCGGCCGATGGCCAGCCGCTCCGCATAGGACTGCGAGGTCGCGAGTTGTTCCTCAGCCTGCGCGAGGAACTCGGCTGACTCGGCGGCGCGCTCAGCGATCGCAGCAAGCTCGAGCAGCGTCTCGCCCAAGGTCGAGTTGATCTCGGCCGACGGCGTGGTGGCATAGAGCGCCTGGACGGCAGCGAGCGCGGCCTGCGCGATCTGCTGGTACTGCCCGATCGAGGCGTCGCCCGCTGCCATCTCAGGCACGAGCGACTCGAGCAGCGCGAGGGCGCCAGCGAAGTTGCCCTCGGCAGCCTGTGCCGCCGCGAACGCCGCTTCGGCGTCGGTGCGCCCCTGCGCAACGAGTTCGCCGAGCTCGACCAAGCGCGCAGCACGATCACCGAACAGATCAGTCGAGGACTCGACCGCTGCCACGAGCGCCGTCAACTGCTCCTCGGTCAGGTCATCCTGGAAGCCGACGAACGCGGCGTCACGATCGGCCAGCATGTCGGTGCGCGAGGCGATCACCTCCGTCGACACGGTCTCGCCTTCAGCCGCGCCATCGACAGCGCGATCACGCGCATCCTCGAGGACAGCCATCGCGCCCTCGGACTGCTCGACCGTCTCGAACTCTGCCGAGCACTGCTCGAACCGCTGGCTGATCCCGGCGAGTTCCAACTGCGTCAGGAGCGACTGTTCCAACGCGATGAAGTACTGCTGCCGGGCGCTGGATGCGTCGCCGCGCCCCGATTGCGTGGCGTCGGCATTCTGCTGTGCCTGCAGCGAATCCGGGCTGTTGCCGACCGTGCCGGTCTGCTGCTGGGTCAGGGTCTGCTCGCGCTCGGCCTCGGTCTGGCCGCCACCCAGGGGCGGCGGACCGATCGCGGTGAGCAGCGCATGCTTCACGGGGTTCTGCATGGCCAAGCTCGATCGCGCCTGGCCCGACAGGAAGTAGGTCATGTTGCCGAGCGCATAGCGCAGCTCGATCGCGCGCATGGCATTGGTGCGCGCGCCAGAGATCTCGGCTCCCTTGAGCGCGCCGTAGTTCAAGGCAAATCCAGTACCACGCACAGCGAGCACGCTCGACGGCGTGGCCACCTTGAAGTCCGCGCCAAGTCCCGTGTTCTCCACCTTGAAGTCAGCACGGCCGCTCTTCAATCCCGCGAGCGTGCGCAGCTGGTCGCCGTCCTTCACGCTCATGGGAATCGAGAAGACCGAGCCTGAGTCGATCAGCACCGTGGCGTTCAGCCCCACGCGCAGCGTGGTGCGACTGCCATTCAGGCCCGTGCGCACTTCGCCGCCGACGGGCAGGCGATCGTCAACCTTCGCATCCTGCCACGGCGCATCGGCGTTGGCGCGCCACTTGACCTTGCCCTTGACATCGATGAAGAGCGCGTAGACCTCGCCATCGGGTGCGGCCTGCGCAGCAGCCTTGACGTGCTCTGGCGCTTCGTCGGCATGCGCGGCGCAGGCCATGCCCAACGCCAGCATCGGGATCGCAACGAGGGTAAGGATCCGCATGGCAACTCTCCTAGCCGCCACGCGCAGGCGTGGGCGGCAACGGCATCGTGGTGTCAGGCCCGGCCTCTTGCTTGGTCGGGTCCGCAAACCGTGGACGCTGTGAGAGTAGGTTCTGGTCCAGCCGATTCAAGAAATCCCTGAACTCAGGGCCCGAAAGGGACTGATAGTCGGTCCGGGTCGGCATGATTCCACGCGATTCCAGTTCGCGCAGGCAGTACCGACCGCTTTGGCCGAAGACCCGCATCGTCAAGCCGCCCTCGATGCCGCCAAGACGGCAGCCCGCCATGGCGATGTCACCCGACGAGGCGCTGTCGTTGGCGGGCTTGTCCCAGTCCTTGGGGACCCACCCCTTCTGGCGGGCCAGGAGCACGCGCTCCTCATAGTCCCGCGCCGGGTCAACCCCGTTCGCGACCAGGAGCAGCGCATGCAGCATGTCGTTGTTCGTGACGGCGCTCATGGACTCGACCTTCTCCATGAACTCGATGTCCTGATCGGCGCCCGGGAACTGATCGACTGCGCTCGACTCCGCCGCCTGGCGGCTCACGCAACCAGTCATGGCAACGAGACCGAGCACGAGCACGAGGCCCACGCGCACCGACGATGCCCAGCGATCCATGCGCTCAGAACGCATAGGTCACCCCTCCGTAGATGAACTGGCGCAGGTCTTCCTGGTTGTCCGGGAAGATCTCCTCGTTGGGGAAGAACGCGCCGTAGAGGAACTGCAGGTTCACGTCGCTCAGGATCCGCCAGTCGATCGAGGCATCGATTTCCCAACCGACCCAGCTCGATCCGCCCTTGTCGACGAACGCCGTAATGGGTGCTTCCGAATCGAGCCGCATGTAGGTAAAGCCCGTCACGCCAAGACGCATGTCGCGGAACGCGCGCCACTGGCTCAGCCAGTTGCCGCTCAAGCCGAGGCTGTTGGTCCACAGGTTGGCCGGTGACGGCGCGAACACATAGCCCGTGTAGAGAAAGCCGTTGCTGTTGAACTCCTTGTCGACTTGGCCCGGCTGCGGGCCGCCGAAGGTGTTGCCCGAGTCAAGTCGGCCGGCGTCGCCCGAGCCGAGGATCGCCTGAAGGTCGAACCGAGTCTGCGCGCGGTCATCGAATCCGCGCTGCAGGCCGACCACGCCAGCCCACGCACTGATGTCATCTTCGACCTGCGGCAGCACGGTCCCCGTCGGGCTGATCGAGCTGCTGAGCGTGGTGCCGGTCTCGTACACGCCCTCGGCGCGCCACTGCCAGTTGCGACCGAGCGAGCCGGTCGCTCCAAGGCCGTAGTACTGGCTCTCGTAGTCGAACTCCGTCGGGTATCCGCCGCCACCGGGCGCAAATCCCTCGAGCAAGTCGTCGGTCTGGCCCGCGTTGCCATCCTGCTGCAGCAGCGCGAAGGCATAGGGAACCAAGTCCTGACCGCGCCGCCATTCAGCCTTGAGCCCGTAGTACGCGCGGTCGGTGTCGGTGTCGTAGCCGGGGCGCGACGTGTCGTAGTCGATCGTGTCGTTCCCGCTGGTCACGCCGGCAAGACCCTGGATGTTCACCTGGCCGATGTTCCAGTCAAACGTGCCCGCGTACATGTAGGTCGAGAGCGTGAGCCCCTGCCCCCACACGATGTACTGGCGGCCGCCGCGCAGCTTCAGGTCAAGATCGCTGCGCTTGCCGCCGCCGTTGACCATGGCCCCGCCCAGATCGAGTTCGTACCAGTAGAGCTCACCGATCGGCACGGTCCAACCGTCTTCGTTGGGCGGCGCGGGCACGTTGTTCGAGTCCCACTCGTTGTACCAGAGTCGGATGCGGCCATAGAACCGGTGCACGCCGTCGAGCTCGGCACGCGCATACCACCGGGAGTCGTACTGCTGGAGCTGCGACGTGTTGCCGAAGGTGTCGTCGATGTAGTTGAAGCCGAACCGGAACGAGCCACCCACATCCAGCAGCACGCGCTCGGAGATCGGCGTACCAGCCAGGAACTCCTGGCGCTGGATCGCGTCCTGCTGGTTGAACAGCTCGACGAGCGCCTGCGTTGGCTCGGGGCGTGCCGCAGGTGGCAATTGTGCATATGCCGCCGTGGCGACGACGGCACTCAGTGAAGCAGGCGCGAGCATGGTGATTCGGGCGGTCATCGAGCGATCCGTCCACAAGGATCGGGCAATCGGACCACCCACTTCCGCTTTTGTCTACTCTTCCGCTTATGAGCCTCCGGATCCTGCCGCTCGGCGTAGGCAGCGCCTTCTCGAGCCGGTACTACGGCACCTCCTGCGTGATCCAGGGGCCGGGCGGGCACATCCTGCTGGATTGCCCCGATCCGATCCGCAAGGTGATCCGGGAGGCGACCGAACGCAGCGGATGGAGCGCGCGCGCGGAAGACCTGAGCGAGGTCATCCTCACCCACCTGCACGGCGACCACAGCAACGGTCTCGAGGCGCTCGGATTCCTGCACTGGCTTCAGCGCCAGCAGCACGGCACGCCCCTACCGCGGGTCCACTGCGGCAAGGAGGTCGCCGACCGGCTCTGGCCCAAGCTCGCACCCGCCATGGACCAGGATGGCCGTGGCGGCATCGGCGACTACCTCGACATCTGCCCACTGCCCGAATCGGGCCAGCGCATCGTCGCCGGCGTCACGATCGAGTGGCGGCGCACCACGCACATGATCCCGACGTGGGCGTTCCGCTTCCGCGTCAAGGGCGCGAGCTTCGGCTGGTCGAGCGACACCGGCTTCGACCGGTCGCTCATCGACTGGCTTGCCGAGTGCGATGCCTTCGCGCACGAGACGACGCCGCCTCCGTACCACACCGCCCTGGCTGAACTCAACGCGCTGCCGGACGAGATCCGGCGCAAGATGGTGCTCATGCACCTGACCGACAGCTTCGACCCATCGATGACCGACATCCGCGTGATGCAGGAAGGCGTGGCGATGGAGATCTGCAGCGGCAAGCTCGAGTTCATGCCGAGCCTGCAGGGCTGAGCACGCACCCGAAGGCGCACTGCCAACACGGCGACCCGGGGACGCTCAGCGGCGCTCGGCCATCGGCACGTACGGCACGCCGTGCGGCCCGATGTAGTCGGCCATCGGACGGATCAGGCGGTTGCCCTTGAGCTGCTCGATGCAGTGCCCGCACCAGCCGCTGTTGCGGCTCAGCGCGAACATGCAGGTGAAGAGGTCAAGGTCCAGGCCCAGCGAGTAGTAGGTCGTGGCGCTGTAGAAGTCGACGTTGGGGAAGATCCCCTTCGCCGCCACGGCCTTGTCCATGATCTCCTCGATGCGACGGCTCATCTCATAGAGGTTCAGGTTGCCGGTGTCGGCCGCGACCTGCTTGGCGAAGGTCTTCAGGTAGGTCGCGCGCGGGTCGTACGCCTTGTAGACGCGGTGGCCGAAGCCCATGATGAGCTCCTTGCGCTCGAGCTTGCCCGCCATGTAGGCATCGACCTTGTCGATCGTGCCGATCTCGTTGAGCATGTGCATCACTTCCTCGTTGGCGCCGCCATGGAGCGGGCCCTTGAGGGTGCCGACGGCCGTCGTGATGGCGCTGTACATGTCGCTCAGCGTGGCGATGGTGACGCGCGCGGCGAAGGTGCTCGCGTTGAGCCCGTGGTCGGCGTGCAGGATCAGGCAGACGTCCAGCGCCTTGGCCATGGCATCGGTCGGCAGCTCGCCGTTGAGCATGAGCAGGAAGTTCTGCGCGATGGTCAGGTCAGGCTGGGGATCGACGAAGGGCTTGCCCTTGCGGTGGCGATCGAAGCGCGCGATGAGCGCCGGGGTCTTGGCCACGATGCGCAGCGCCTTGCGGCGGTTGGCTTCGGGGGTGTTGACGTCGGCTTCGCGGTCGAACATCGCCAGCGAGCTGATCATCGTGCGCAGCGCGTGCATCGGCGGCGTGGAGCGCGGGAACTGGCGGATCAGCGCGTCCATCTCCGCGGGCAGCATGTACTCGGCGCGCAGCTCGCGGCAGAAGGCATCGAGCTCGGCCTTGGTCGGCAGCTTGAGGTTCCACAGCAAGTAGACCGTCTCCTCGAAGGTGCTGTTGCGCGCCAGCGAGTCGATGTCGATGCCGACGTACTCGAGCACGCCCTTGCCACCGTCGATGAACGACATCTGCGTCTCGGCGGCGACGGTGTTGGCGAGGCCCTTGTCGAAGGTCGGTGCGGTGGCGGTGGCCATGTTTCAGTCTCCCAATGCGGTTCGTTGATGCGAGTCCCGGACTATAGTGCGGCCGGGTCCCGAATCACTCCGCATGCGGGCCCATCCCCATGATTCCGCTCGGCACTGACCGCCCCTCTGCCGTCGTCCCGCGCGTCACCGTCGGGATCCTGGCCATCAACACGTTCGTCTGGATCGCCTGCATCCGGTCGCCCTGGGCGGATGGGATTTATCGATCCCTGGCCCTGTCTGGGTTCGACCCGCACTGGTGGCAGTACGCCACCTACCAGTTCGTGCACGATCGCGGCAGTATCTGGCATCTTCTGGGCAATGCGATCTTCTTCTGGGCCTTCGGCTCGGCCCTCGAGCGGCGATTCGGATCCCTGCTCTTCGCCACGGTCTATCTGGCGCTGGGCACCGCGGTCGGCGCGCTCTACCCCATGGTCTCGGGGCCGTTCGGCATGCTGGTCGGCGCCAGTGGCACCGTCTGTGCCTGTGCCGCAGCGTTCGCCGTCTTCTACCCGCGGGCCCGGGTGCTCCTGCTCTTCTGGGGGTTCTGGCGGGTGCCGGCACTCTGGTTCGTCGCGATCTTCGCGGCCCTCGACTTCATCGGCTTCACGCGCGGGCGCGGCGACGGCGTGGCCTACGAGGCCCATCTGCTCGGTTTCGCGCTCGGCGGGCTCTCGGCGTTCATCATGCTCTGGCTGAAGGTCCTGCCGCGCGATGACTTCGACCTCTTCTTCATCATCAGGCAGTGGAAGCGTCGCGCCGAGATGCGTGCTGCCCTTGCCGATCGGCCCGGCGGAGCGTTCGAGAGTGCCAGTCGCGACACGGCCCAGCGATTCGCCGCCACCGCCAAGCCCACCGACGACCGCATCCCGCATGCGCGGGCTGCGTTGAGTGCCGCGATGCGCGCTGGCGACTGGACCAAGGTGGTCGAGGGCGTGCGCACGCTCACCACGCTCACACCGCACTGGTCACTGGCCGAACCTGCGCAGCTGCAGCTGGCGAACGGCCTCCACGAGCACGGCCAGCACAGCCTGGCCGCTGATGCCTACGCCAACCTGCTGCGCGTGCACCCCAAGTCTGCACAGCGCGAGGCCGTGCAGCTCATGCTTGCCACGATCTGCGTGCGCTACCTGCGTGACCTTGATCGCGCACGGGCCACGATCGCCCTGCTGCGCGCGAGCCCGCTGTCGGTGCCGGCGGCGGAAGTGCTCACTCAGCTCGAACGGGAACTCGCGTGATGGCCGGCTGCAGGGTCAAGATCTGCGGTGTCCGCGATGCCGCCACGGCGCTGGCCGCCGCACGCGCGGGCGCCGACTTCGTGGGCGTGATCTTCGCGGCGGCGAGCCCACGCACCGTCGACGAGGCCGTGGCGCGGTCGATCGTCGCCGCGCTCGAGTCGGGAGCGCCCGAGTGCACGCCGGTTGCGCTCTTCGTGGACCAACCGCGTCACCCTGCGCTCGGTTGGTGGCCCGGCATCGTGCAGCTGCACGGCAGCGAGCGACTCGATGAGGTGCGGTCGCTCACCGACCGCGGCATGCGGACCTGGAAGGCGATTCCCTGGGACGAGGAGCGCGTGCGCCTGTGGTCGGGTGCCACCGAACCCGAGGCGATCGTCGTCGACGGCCCCAAGGCAGGCAGCGGCATCAGCTTCGACCACGAAGCGCTCGCGCTGATGCGCGGTCTCATCGCACCGCACTTGGTGCTCGCGGGCGGACTCACCCCCGCCACCGTGGGCGGCGCGATCCGCACCGTACGACCATGGTGCGTCGATGTCTCCAGCGGCGTCGAGCGCGAGCGCGGCGTGAAAGACATCCATCTGATCGAGGCGTTCATCGCGGCCGCGCGACAGGCTGCCCGACCCTAGACTGCGCCCCCGTACGGCCAACCCGTGCCGCGCCAACGGCGGCGCGCCCCATCCCGGAGACACGACGCATGGCGCTTCCCCAGCTGAACGACGAGCAGGTCCGCACGATGTCCCGCGAGGAGAAGGACCGCTGGTGGCTGGAGAATGTCTTCCGCGGCGACATGCCGCAGCTCACCCTGCGGGCGGCCCTGACGGGGTTCCTGCTCGGCGGCGTGCTGAGCGCGACCAACCTCTACGTCGGTGCCAAGACCGGCTGGACGCTCGGTGTGGGCGTGACGAGCGTCATCCTGAGCTTCGTCATCTTCCGCACCTTCGCGCGCATCGGCTTCAAGGACCTGACGATCCTCGAGAACAACGCCGTGCAATCGATCGCGACGGCGGCGGGCTACATGACCGGGCCGCTCATCAGCGCGCTGATGGCCTACATGTTCATCGAGAACAAGGCCATGCCGGCCTTCCAGATGATGGTGTGGAACATCCTGGCGAGCATTCTCGGCGTGCTGGTCGCGTTCCCGATGAAGCGGCGCTTCATCAACGATGAGCAGCAGCCCTTCCCAGAAGGACGCGCCGCTGCGGTCGTGATGGATTCGCTCTATCCCGATGCGCCCGCAGGCGGCACCAAGAACATGGTCGACGGCATGCCCGTGGCACGTCCGGCGAGCGCCGCCGACAGCGAGGGCACGCGCGCCGGCATGTTCAAGGCCAAGGCCCTTGCGATCGCCGCGGGCCTGGCGGCCCTGATCCACTCCATGGTTGCCACGGGCATCATGGGCTTGCTGCAGATCAAGTCCGGCATTGCCCGGCACATGGGCGAGGTCTGGCACCTGCCCGAGCACCTCACCACGACCTTCTTCGCATGGATGGCCGCGCGCGGCAGCGACATCATGCCGCGGCTGGGCGGGATCCCCGCCGAGCAGCTGGGCCTGCGCCTGGGCCTTGAGCTCACCATGTTCGGCGCCGGCGGCCTGATGGGCATGCGGCTGACCAACAGCCTGATGGTCGGCATGGCCCTGGGCTTCGGCGTGCTCGCCCCCGTGATGATCGGCGCCGGCGAGATCAACCCCAAGAACTACAAGGCGATCGTCGATGCAGCCGGTGCGTTCGACCCGTCGAAGGCGATCTACGACGAGCGCCACATCATGAACAACTGGACGCTCTGGCTGGGCGTGTCCATGATGGTCACCGCCAGCATGGTCGGGCTCTTCGCCAAGCCGAAGATGCTCATCAGCGCCTTCACCGGCATGTTCTCCAAGCGCTCGGCCGGCAACGACTGCCTTCGGGATGTCGAGTTCCCGCTGTGGATCACGCTCGTCGGCGTGCCGGTCATGGTCGGCATCACCGTCTGGATGAACTGGGCGTGGTTCGATGTCGATCCGTGGCTGGGCCTCCTCTCGATCCCGCTGATCATCATCCTCACGCTGATCGCGGCCAACGCCACGGCGCTCACGAGCATCACGCCCACGGGCTCGCTCTCGAAAATCACGCAGTTCACCTTTGGCGCCGCGAACCCCACCCACGCCGGCACGAACCTGATCACCGCGGGCATGACGACCGAGGTCGCCAGCAACGCCAGCAACCTGCTCATGGACATCAAGCCCGGCTACATGCTCGGCGCGAAGCCCCGCCAGCAGGCCTGGGGCCACATCATCGGCATCGTCGCCGGCGCGCTGGCGAGCACGCCGCTCTTCTTCATCCTCTTCCTGAGCAAGTGGAACCCCGAGAGCGGCCAGACGCTGCGCGAGGCCGCCACCGAGAAGTTCGCGATGATCGGTGCGGTGCAGTGGTCGGCGATCGCCGAAGTCATCCGCGGCATGGCCAGCGAGGGCGAGACGATCCAGCGCGTGCAAGGCATCGACAAGCTCTGGGGCGTCATGCCGGTCAGCGCCGCGTGGGGCATGATGTGGGGCGCGATCGCCGCCCTCGTGATCGAAGTCACGCGCATCGCCACCAAGGGCAGGTTCCCCCTCAGCGGGGTGGGCATCGGCCTGGGCATCGTGCTGCCGCCTGAGTACACGATCATGATGTGGATCGGCTCGGCGTTCTTCACCTTCATGGAAGGCCGCTACCACGAGCGCATCGGGTCGTTCGGCCACAAGCTCTGGGTCGATGGCAAGGAAGCCGTCTGCGCTGGGATCATCGCGGGCTGGGCGCTCTTGGGCGTCTTCAACGGCGTGATCGAGGCATTCACGTCGCTGCCGGCCGATGAGAAGCAGGCAGCGGCCATGGAAGCGGCGGCCGTGAAGGAAGCCGAAGGCGAACGCGACACGATCCTGGGCCCAGACGGCGCGCCGGTGAAGTGAGCAGGCTAGGCGCCGCGTGAACGCGTCGACCCGTCCATGCGGCTCCGTGCGTGATCGTCACGCGCCTGCTGCGCCGGCCATTGCGGCCGCGCGCGGTGCACCCGCCCGTGCGATCCACTCACGCATGGCGTTGCTCGTGGCGGACCAGCGGCGGCCCAGGCGCTCGTCCAGGAACGCGCGGTACATCGCCACCAGCGTGCGATCGAAGGTCAGCATGCTGTCCACCCGGCGCTCGATCGCAGCGCGTTCGTGTTCATCCGGCTCCTCGGGCTGCGGGATCACGAGCCCGCTGACGGCCAGCGACTCGCCTTGCAGCGAGAGCATCCACTGCTGGCCGCTGGCGACGACGACCAGCCCGCAGCGGCGCGGCCACTTGCCCGCCTGCAGCGCCTTGCGCGCCTCGGCGCTTGATGCGGGGCCATCTCCGCGCAGGTTCTGACTGCCGCCGATCCCCCACGCGCAGGTCATGTCGAGCACGCGGTCGATCATCACGTGCACGGTCTCGCCCGGGGTCTCGATCTCGCCGCGGTGCTCGCTTGAGCGCCACCACAGCCAGAGCAGGAAGAGATTGCCAAGGAAATCCAGCGGCTCATGCGCGCACCACGGCACCTCGGGGCGGCCATCGCCCATGGGCTTCTCGCCCTCGCCGTCATCACGCGCCTGGCCGCTCGGCCGCGTCGTGAACGCATCGGGCCGGATGTCCTCGAGCTCGCCGCCGCGGCCTTCGGCATCAAGGAGCTTGGCCGCCAGCCCTGCCGCACCGAGCCGGTCGATCCGCACCTCGAAGGCCGCCTCGCAGAGCGAGCGCAGTTCCTTCGAGAGCGCATCGCTCGACGCGGGCGCGAAGAGCGTGCCGCCGGGGATGTCCCAGAGCACGGGCACCTGCTTCACGCGGCGCCACATGCCGGCCGAGATCTCATCCATGCACCGGCGCTCGGCGTGTTCCTTCGCCTGCAGGCGCTCGTTGCGCGAGAGCCGGCGCTGCTCGCCATCGGCCGTCGCGGGACCGCGGGCCTCGTCCTCGGCCATCGCCCGGTACGCGCGACGGATGTCAGCCGGCACCTTGGCCGTGTCCACGCGCATGGCCACGGCCAGGCTCATGCCGAAGCCGCACGACCCGTAGCCGAACTCGGTGTCGAACACATGCCGGCCAGTGATCCAACCACTCACGCTCTCCGTGCCGTTGCCGGCGCCGTCGGGGCGGATGCGGTGGTCATGCAGCGACTCGTAGAGCCCCCCATCGGCCACGCTCGGCGCGGAACCACTGACGGCGAAGCGGGAATAGGCGATGGAACCCTGGCGAAAACCCATGCCGGGAGTCTGCGACCGCAGCGCGCCGGACGCGACGCCCGGACAGGTTGTCCACACGGCTGACGGCCCACAGCGAGGGGATTCGTGGCGGTTCCCTGTCGGAAGCCGCCGATCTGCAGCCGTACCCTGCACGGCATGACGCCAGCCAGTGCTCCACGACCCCGGCGTGAACTGATGGGGCCATCCTTGGCACGGTGTGCGCTGCTCGCGGCGGCACTGCTGCTGCCCATCGCTGGATCTGCCGCGCATGCCGAAAAGGCACCGCTCTCGATGGACGAGCTCCAGCAGTCCGACCTGTGCCTGGTCGGCGTCGTCACCGCGCGCACGGAATCCACCAGCGGCATCCCGCTCGTGGGTGAGCGCACCACGGCCATCGCGCTCACCGTGCAGGTCGAGCAAGTCCAGTTCGATCGCATGGCCTCGGGCGCGAAGTCCGGAGCCCCGATCACGATCGGCGCGTGGACCCGCAGCATGGGCGTGCTCGGCGGCACCGGTGCATCAGGGCACTTCGTCATACCACCGATCGGTCAGCGCGTGCGTGTCTTCGCCAGCGCGCAGACCGGCAGCAACGGCGCATCGGGCCAAGCGATCGAGGCTGAGTTTCCCAACGGTTTCCAACCACTCCTCAACGCGAGCATCGTGAGCGGTGATGATGAGTACCGCAGCGAGATCACGATGCCGCACTTGGCCGATGCCGTGCGCGCCGCGGTGCGCGCCGCCACGCTCGCGGACCCCGCCACGCCGCAGCCTGCGGGCGCGGCAAGCGGTTCGCGCCAGGCTGCGACGCCGTTCGATCCGCGGATCGTGCACTGGGACATCCCCAAGCGTGTGCCAGATCCATCGTGCCCGACGGCGTTCGCCGATCGTGCGCTTGGGTCAAGCGATTGCCTGGCGCTCTTCCTGCGTTGGCGCCAAGCCGATGCGCGCGGGCTCGACACGCTCGAGTCGGCGCTGCGCAGCGGCCTGCCGATCGTGGGCTTCCGCACGAGCACGCATGCCTTCGCCATGCCCGAGGCCTCGCGGCGGACGTGGTGGAACAACGACTTCCCGAAGCAGGTCTTCGGCCAGCAGTGGATCAGCCACCACGGCCACACGAGCACCACGCGAATCCTTCCCCCCGATGGCGCAGCCAAGGATCACCCCATCGTTCGCGGCGTGAAGGGCGGGCAGATCGTGCCGAGCTGGCTCTACCACGTTGAGCCGCTGCCAACAGATGCCACGGTGCTCCTCTGGGGCGAGGCGATCGGCAGTGAGCAGCCCGAGGGCGCCCCGCGGCGCCAGCCGATCCTGTGGGTGCGCGAGCATGCAGAGCCAACGACCAAAGAGGCTCGTCGCGCGCGATACGCCGCGGTTGCCGCTGCACGACGGGATGCCGGCCCCGACACGCCGCGTCCCTTCGTGCCGAGCCAACTCATGCCACGCCGCATGGCGTTCACGACGCTCGGGCACCCCGGGGACTTTGCCGATCCCGATGTCCGGCGCCTCGCGGTGCAGATGGTGCTCTGGGCCGGCGGGCTGGAGCACGCCATCCCTGCCGAGGGCATCGCGCCGGCGTGGCCCGCGGACTGGGCGCCACCACCCACGCGGTGAGCACGCTCAGGCCGCGCCGCGCTGCTCCAGATCCTTGGCGAGCCCAAGCTGCACCAAGTGCTGCATCGGGCCGTGGGGCTTCGACTTCTCCTCCTCGAGCCGGCGCTTGGCGCGCGGGTTCGCGTAGGTGCTGAAGACCATGGCCTTCACGGTCGCCCACAGGCCCGGGAAGCCGGAGAACGTGTAGTCGACCGCGCTCGGCTCGTAGCCGCAGTGCACCATGCAGTTCTGGCACTTGGGGTTGCCGCTCGCGCGGCCGTAGCGCTCCCACTGCGTGTCGCGCATCAACTCCTCGAACGTATCGACGTAGCCCTCTTGCAGCAGGTAGCAGGGCTTCTGCCAGCCGAAGATGTTGTAGGTGGGGTTGCCCCACGGCGTGCACTCGAAGTCGCGCTTGCCCATGAGGAACTCGAGGAAGAGCGCGCTCTGGTTGAAGCGCCAGCGGCGGCGGCCATCCTTGCGGTTCGAGAGGATCATCTCGAAGAGCTCGTGCGTGTTCTTGAGCTTGAGGAAGCCTGTCTGGTCGGGCGCCTTGTCGTAGGCGTAGCCCGGGCTCACCATCATGCCCTCGACGCCCAGGTCCATCATCTCGTCGAAGAACGCGCGCACGCTGTTGGGATCGGCGCCGTCGAAGAGCGTGGTGTTGGTGGTGACGCGGAAGCCGCGCTCGACCGCCAGGCGGATTCCGGCGATCGCCTTCTGGTAGGTGCCCTCGCGGCAGACGGCGAAGTCGTGGTTCTCCTCCTGGCCGTCCATGTGCACGCTGAAAGTCAGGTACTTGCTCGGGGTGAACCAGCCGGCCTCGAGCTTCTCCTTCAGGAGGAGCGCGTTCGTGCAGAGGTAGATGTACTTGCGGCGCTTGACGAGCTCGCGCACGAGCTCGGCGATCTGCGGGTGCAGGAGCGGCTCGCCGCCAGGGATGCTGACCATGGGTGCACCGCACTCATCGACGGCCTTCAGGCATTCCTCGACCGACAGGTCGCGCTTGAGGATGTGGGCCGGGTACTGGATCTTGCCGCAGCCGGCGCAGGCCAGGTTGCAACGAAAGAGCGGCTCCAGCATGAGGACCAGGGGGTACTGCTTGCGCCCACGGAGCCGCTGGCCCAGCACATAGGTCGCCACGGTCCACATCTGCGAGATCGGCACTGCCATTTTTGGCTCAACTCCTGTTCCAGCGTCCGAACCGGACGGGGTTCGGGATCGTAGCGACCCCTTGTGGGCGCCATCATCGTTCCATCCCTGCTCTCCCCCGCCGCGGCCGGCTTCGGCATGGTCAGCGGGCTGGGCTTCGGGGTGGACCTCGCCGGGCTCCTCGGCAGCGGTGGGTTGCCGATCTCCCCCGATGGCGCGTCCCCGGGCTCATCCAAGGCGGTTCCGAAGGGCAAGGCGGGTCAGGCCCCTCGCGTGCAATCCACGATCGGTCTTGATCGTTCCACTAGCATGCCGCTCCCCATGGAGGCCTGGGAGTCACAGACCGACGAAGCGCTGCTCAAGGCGCACCTTGACGGTCGTGATGGCGCGTTCCGCGCGCTGCTTGAGCGCTACCGCGTGGAGCTCCACCGCTTCCTCACCATGTTCATGGGCTCGGCCTCGGCGGCCGACGATGTCTTCCAGGACACGTGGGTCCAAGTGCACCTTTCCGGCAGCACGTTTGACCAAGAGCGCACCTTCAAGCCCTGGCTCTTCACGGTGGCCGCGAACAAGGCGCGCGATCATCTCCGCCGCCGCAAGCGCCACGCCATGACCTCGATCGATGCCCCCATGCGCGGCACCGATGGCCAGGTCGCGCTGGCCGACACGATCTCACGCAACGATGAATCACCGAGCGACCCGATGGGTTCGCACGACGAAGCTCAGATGGTCAAGACCGTGGTGGACGGGCTCCCCGCCCACCTTCGCGAAATCCTTCTCCTTGGGTATTTCCACAAGATGCCGTACCAACAAATCGCCGAGACGTTGGGCATTCCGCTTGGGACCGTCAAGAGCCGCCTGCATGCGGCCGTGGCTGCCTTCGCCGATGCCTGGAAGCGCACGCAAGCCGGACAGGATGCCGCATGAACCAGCACGAACCACACCTCGATCCGCGCGATGCGCACATCGTTGACCAGCTTGTGCACGCCGGCTGGGACCCAACCAAGGTCACGCCCGGCTCGTCTCAGGATGCCGATGCCCTGCGCGCGCTCACACGCATCGGCACGCTGCTGGACCGCTACCCCACATCAGCCCCTGACGATGCCCTGATCGATGCCACGCTGCTCTCAGTCGAGCGCGCCGATGCCGACCGAAGCGAACGCATGACCTTGACCGATGCGCCGATCGCGCGATCGCGCTGGCGCATTCCCGACTTCATCAGCGTGGCTGCGTGCCTGCTGCTCCTGGTGGGCGTTGCCTTGCCGATCGCCAACCGCGTGCGATCAACCAGTTCGCAGACGCTGTGCGCCAATGGCTTCCGCGAGCTTGGCTCTGCATTCGCGGCCTACAGCCACGACAGCAAGGGCAACCTTCCGATGGCCGCCGGCCTGGGCTCGATGCTCAACGCGGGTCCTTCGGGCGATCTGCCCACGTCAATGCCGGCGGACAATGCGCAAGCCATCCGCGTCCTTGCCGACAAGGGCTATTGCCGGCCGGGCTGCCTGCACTGCGCGGGCGCACGACAACTGTCGTTCCGCGTGCCGCTGCACGCCACGCACGTGCGCATCACCACGCTGGTGCTCTCGCCGCTGGCCGCCGATGCCAATCCGATCCTGCTCTCGCCCAAGGTGGGCATCAAGTCCGCCAGCCCGAACCACGGCGGTGAAGGGCAGAACGTGCTCTTCAGCGACGGCGCAGTGATGTGGAAGCAGCTGCCCTTCATCAGCGTTGGGCCCGAGGGTCGCCTGGACAACATGTGGACCCTGCGCGGCGTTTCCGGCGGCGAAGGCGTGGACTTCAAGGGCGTGAAGTTCGACCAGTACGAAGTGTTCCTCGGCCAATAATCGCCAAGGCGCCCTCGGTCATCCACAACCCAAACCACGCACGATCGGTGCCCTTGCGGTGAACGCGGGTTGCCGCTACCCTTGCAGATCTCTCCAAAGCGGGTGCACCATGCCTAAGAACAAGAGCCACAAGGGCCTCCTCAAGCGCGTCAAGATCACCAAGAGCGGCAAGATTAAGTTCAAGCCGCCGCGGAGCCGCCACTTGAAGAGCAACAAGACCGGCCTGCAGGTCCAGTCGTACCGCAAGTCGCGCCATGCGCGCTCGGGCGACATGGGGGCCTTCGAGAAGTTGCTGTTCCGCGGCCTGCGCTCGCAGGAACAGCACGAAGCCGATGATGCCAAGGCTGCTGGCGAAACCACGGCTGCCACCGAAACCAAGGCAGCTCCCAAGGCCAAGCGCGCCGCCAAGGCCAAGGCCTGATTCGACCGTTTGATCAGATCGCCTCGGCCACGGTGGCCAAGGCATTCGCACAACGACCGACGGGAACGAAGACTGGCCCAGCCAGCCCCGATCGGACAAGCAAGGAGTGAACCATGCCCCGTGCACGTAAGGGCGCAGCCCGTACCCAAGCCCGTCGTCGCCTGCTCCGCGAAGCCCGCGGTTACTTCGGCACCAAGAGCCGCCTGAAGCAGCAAGCCAAGGTTGCGCTGATGCGCGCCGGCCGCTTCGCCTGGCGTGACCGTCGCGCGCGCCGCCGCGAATACCGCAGCCTGTGGATCACCCGCATCACGGCCGCGTGCCGCATGCGTGGCATGCGCTACAGCGTGTTCATCAACGGCCTGTCGCGCGCCTGCATCCTGCTGAACCGCAAGATGCTCAGCCAGATCGCTATCGAGGACCCGACCACGTTCGACACGCTGGTCGAGACGGCCAAGAAGCACACCACCTGCAAGGTGGCTGCCTGAGCCGCGCTGACCGAACCCAAGCACTCCAGCCGCCCCGCTTGACGCGGGGCGGCTGTGTTTCTGCAATGCCCTGATGCCGCAGCCTGCACGCGCTCCGTCGGCCCGCCTCGCGTGGCTCGCTGCCGCGCTCGCGGCCGTGGCCTGCGCGGCATGGTGCGCATCACGCACGGGCGATCTTGGTCCAGCCCGCACCCCGGAGCTGATTCGGGTGGCGTTCCTCTCGGCGTGGCTCCCCTGCCTGTGGATGCTCTCGTCGGCAGGATGGGGCCGGCTGACCTGCAGCATGCTGCAGCTGCGTCGCAGCGATCCGGTCGAACGGGCTGCGCTGGTGATGGGGGTCGGCGTGTCGATCCACCTGATCATCGATGCATGGTGCGCATGGCTGGGTGTGCTCGCGTGGCAACGGCCGATCGGCGCATCGTTGCCGCTCGTGGCGGGGCTCGCGGGTCTTGTCGGCGCACCGCGCCGCGTCTCGATCGTGCCGCCGCGCCTGACGTGGCTGGTGGCGCTCGCGCTTCCGGTGGGCGTGCTGATTGCGGCAGCCTCGACTGCACCCGGCTGGCTCTGGCAAACGGAGTTCGGCGGCTACGACGCATTGACCTACCACCTGCTGCTGCCGCGCGAGTGGCTCGACGCGGGCCGCATGGCCACGCTCGATCACAACGTGTACTCGGCGCTGCCCTCCTTCATGGAGGCATCGTTCATGCAGATTCTGGCCTTCGCACCCGATGCAAAGGTTGCCGGCACGTGGGCGCAGTGGCTGCATGCGCTGATTGCGCTCCCGGCCGCGCTGGCGTGTGCCGGCGCGGCACGTTGCGTGGCCCGCGATGCTGGCGCATCGATCGAGGCGATCGCTGCATCGGGCTGGCTTGCGGCGATCGCCCTGCTCACGACGCCCTGGATCATCGCCACGGGCTCACTCGCGTACACGGAACTGCCGGTGGTGCTGGCCATGGCGCTGGTCGTGATGCTTGTGATCGATCGCGATGATTCGCAGCGCGCCAACGTGCTCGCGCTGGCGATCATCTGCGCGGCGGCCGTCGGCGCAAAGGGCAACGCTGCAGGTGCGCTGGTCCTTCCAGCGATGGCGCTGGTGGCGACGGCACAGCGCCGGCAGATGCGGTCGCTGCTCGCGTCATGCGTCATCGGCATCGTGATCGGCGCCGTGGCGCTCATGCCGTGGTGGCTGCGCAACTTGATCGATGCCGGGCAGCCGTTCTTCCCATTCGTGCGCGCGCTCGGCCCCGGCCAGTGGTGGACCGATGGACAGCAGCAGGCGTTTGCGTCTGCTCATGCTTCACCCGGCGGATCGGGGCTCACCGCACTCTGGAACGAGTGGCTTCGATTCGGCATCGGTGCGGCACCCGATGTTGCGGAGCCATGGCGGCCGCAATGGCTCCTGCTGCCGTGGCTCGGCCTGATCGGCGTGATCGCCGGCCTTCGCCCGCGCGCCGGCCGCCTGCCGTGGAGTGGCATCGTGCTGGCTGTGCTCGTCATGGCGAACCTGGTGTTCTGGGTCGGTTTCACCCACCAGAAGTCGCGCTTCCTCGTGCCGATCGCCGCACCGATGGCGATCGCAGCGGGCGTGCTGCTGGGCGCTCTGGCTTCGCGGCGTTCGGCCGCAGCGCAGACGGGAACACGGGATGCCTTTGCCCGCGCGCAACGCACTGGCGTGAGCCTGCTGGCGATCGGCATGGCCTGTGCCGTGCCGTGGTGGTACGCCACCGACGGCCGCGCTGGCGCACCGGCTGCCGCGATCGGTGCTGAAGACGTGTTCACGGGTGAAGCGCTCGGTGACGAACTGCGCGCATCCGGTGCAGGCGACGATGCATGGCTCCAAACGGCGCGGGCAGCATCGCCGGCGTTCGTCCTCAACGAGATGCTCGCGCCCTGCGATCGCGTCATCTCGCTCGGCGAGAGCCGCGGCTGGTATTGCAACCACATTCCTGACTACCACACCGTCTGGGATCGAGGCCCGCTGGAACGCATGCTCGCGAGCGGCGTGGGGGCAGCTGAATGCGTGCGTGAACTCCGCAGCACCGGGTACTCCCACGTGGTCGTCGATCACTCGATGCTTCGCCGCTGGCGCGCAAGCGGCTGGCTGGATGCAGGCATCACTGACGCGCGCGTGGACGCCTTCCTCGACCTGCTCGACCCGGTGGCCGAGACCGCCGGCGAGTGCTCCATCCACCGCATCCCGAGAGCCGACACACCATGACCACCGTGACCCAATCATCACGCCGAGCCGTTCTGGTGGCGATCGCCGCAGCCTCGATGTCGGTCGGCTGTGCCAGCGAGCCGGCCGCCACCACCGCGCCCGCGGCGGCGCCCGCATCGGCTCCGGTCGCCGTGATCGATGGTCGCGTGCTCGATTGGCGCGCATTCGGACCGCTCGTGGCCGAGGCGAGCGGCGGCCCCGTGCTGGAGGAGGTCGTGCTCGAGTGGCGATGCGAGACCGAGTGCGCGAAGGCCGGCATCGCCGTGGGGATGGACCTCGTGCTCGCCGAGGAGCGTCGCGTGCTCGAGTCGCTGGACCAGGATCCCGAACGCGCCATGCGTTTGCTGCAATCACTCAAGGCTCGCCAGGGGCTTGGACCGCTCCGCTGGCAGGCGCTCCTGCGGCGCAATGCCATGCTGCGCGCGCTGGTGTCCAAGGACATCGTGCTCGACGAGGCCGTGATCGAGCAGGCTCGCGACTCGCTCGTCGGCCCTCGGCGCGATGCCAGGCTGATCGTGGTCGCGGACCTCGTGGCGGCCGAGCGTGTGCGTACCGCGCTGCGCGATGGCGCATCGTTCCCCGAACTTGCCGCTCGCGAGAGCCTGGACACCAGTGCACCTCGCGGCGGGCTGGTGACCGGCGTCACGCGGCGCGATGCCGGCTACCCGAGTTCGTTCCGCGAGGCGCTCTTCACGCTCGCGCCCAATGCAATCAGCGATCCCCTGCTCGTCGAGGACCGCTTCATGATCGTCCAGATGCTTGCCGAGAGCACGCCGCCTGCTCTCGACCCTGCCGAACTCGACCGTCGCGCGCGCGAACGGGCGCGCATCGCGCAGGAGCGCGTGGCCATGGAGCGGCTCGCTGACCGGTTGCTGCGGACGACATCGCTGAGCGTCTTCGACGAAGCCGCCAAGAGCAGCCTGGATCGCATGCGCACCGAGCGCGCGCGGTGATGCACGGATGAGGGAGGGTCGAATCGTGCGACGTACGCCGCCGACGGCGCGCGGCTCAGGTCCGCACGCCGCTCAGGCGCCAGACCGCCAGCGGGATCAGGATCGCGATCGGGATGAGCACGCCCGCCGTGGGACCGAGCCCTGAGAGCGGCACGCTCATCGCCACCATGGCACCAAGCGACATGGGCACGGCGAAGGCGGCGCAGCGGACTGACTGAGCCAGCAGGTTGGCGGGTTCCCGCAGCAGGAAGTACGGCAGGCTCGCGACGAGCACGAGCAGGTTCGCCAGGATCGCGCCCCAGCGACCGATGACGAAGCGGCGGGCATCGGCGGCAGGAAGACTTCCATCCTCGACCATCGACAGGATCTGACGCGACGAGAGCATGTGCGCGAACATGCGGTTCTGCCGCATCACGAGCGCACCGGGCGAGAGCGACGATGGGAACTCCGCCACCGGCGTGCTGCTCGTGAGCTGCTGCGCGCGCTCGTCCCGGGCATCGGCCGTGACCACGCGCCGGCCATCCTTGAGGATCCACGCCTGGCGCCCCTCGTCCCACGTGGCCGAGGGAGCCTGGACACGTGATTGCAGCGTGCCGCTGGCGTTGCGTTCGAGCGCCACGAAGCCACGCATGGTGGCCGAGGAGCGATCGAACGCTTCAGCGTGGAGCAGTGCGCCGCGGTCATCGGCCACGAGCTGGACGGGAAGCTGCTTGGGCCCCTTCTTCGCGAGTTCCGTGTGCTCGCGAAGAAGGCGCGCCGCGAGCCGCGGCACGATGACCTCGTTGTCGAAGGCCTGGATGGATCCGAGCAGCGCACCGCCCAGGATGATCGGTAGCGCCACGCGCGGCAGGCTGATCCCGGCCGCCATCATGGCGACGAGCTCGCGGTTGCGGTGCAGCTGCGCCAGGGTGAAGCCCATCGCACCCACGGCCACCAGCCCGGCGAGGTACTGGTACATCTGGAAGATGCGCGGGCCGTGGAAATCTGCCACGGCGCGGATGATGCCGAGCAGGCTGGCCTGACCATCGGGGCTCGCGGTACGGGCCGCTTCGACGAACTTCTGGGCCTGCACGATCGTGTCGACCGAGACGGCGAAGACGAAGAGCAGCAGGAAGATCACGGCGAAGTTGCCGAGGAACCGCAGGAGGATGGTCCGGTCGAGGATCCGCATCGCTGCCTCAGTGCACCGCCACCTTGCGCCACGCCCACCACACGATCGCTGCCACAGCGGCGTTGCCCGACCACATCACCAGGAACCCCCAGACGAGCGCACCGTCACGCATCGAGTGCTGCCCCGAGTTGATGAGCAGGATGTCGATGATGGCGGGGACGAACGCGATGGCGTAGACGAGCAGCGGGCTCGAGCGTCGCATCTGCACGGCCAGTACGGCACCCATCAGCAGGAGCAGCGGCGCACAGACCGCCTGCGCCAGGCGCATCCACGCGTGCGCCGTGGCCTCCCACACGACCTCGCGCCGCAGGTTGGCCCAAGCACCGGCCGTGGACCCGATCGACTTCGCGATCGGGCCAAGCAGTGCCGTGCTCTGCGATGCAGCGAGCGCGTCATCCTCGAGCGCATCTGCGGTCATCGATGCCACGGGCAGCGTCATGTCTGGACGCACACCGTCCAAGGTCTCGGGCCAGCTGGACGAGAGCCCTTCCACCGTGGGCTGCATGAGCGTGATCGTCAGGCGCACTGCCGTCGCCGGATCATCGCCGCGGTCGAGCGGGGCGAGTTCGAATCGCGCCGAGGCTCCACGGCCTCGACGGAGCAGCCGGCCTTCCTGGCTCTCCTCGATGATGACCGAGCCACCCGGCGCACCCACCGCCTGGCCACCCTGGATGCCCGCGGCTCGGAGCTCATAGCGGCGGCCCGAGCGGTCATCCACGAACGGCACGGCGATCCCGCGACGAAGCTGAGCATCGGCGAGCGCCAAGGCTCGAGCACTGCGGACCATGCGGGCGATCTCGGCACGCCGCTGGGCGCTGTCGACGCTCACGTCCGGGTTGCGCATCATCGACACGAGGTCGAGCAGGTTGGCCATGTTGGGGCCTCGCTCCGAGGCGCTCTGCACCTCGACCGCGTCCGGATTGGCCTCGGGAACGAACGCCACGGTCCCATCGAGCAGACGCACCACGTTGACCTGGCGCATCGACGCCTTCATGAGCAGGCGCGACTGGCCAGCCCGGCCCTCGACGCGATACAGGTCCACCACCGCCGACTCGGCCACGAACTCGGTCTCGGGCACCCCGCCCGGGCCGAACTCGACCGCGACCACGCCCCGCATGCCGATGCGGTCGGCCACGCCATCGGGCGCGTCAAGCAATTCGGCCTGGTCGGCATAGACCATCATGCGGCCGGCGTTGAACGCCTTGCCGTCGCGCACGGTCGCCACGAAGACCGCGGCGGCATCCTGCGTGATGACGGACTTCATCGCGGCCCAGAACGGCGGGATCACCGCATTCACGAGGATCGCCATGATGATCGCCAGCGCCACGCCCAGGACCAGGTGCGGCCTGAAGATGCTGCGGTAGCTCAGGCCCGACACGCTCATGGCCAGGAACTCGTTGTCCGAGACCATGCGGTGCGTGACGAGCGTGGCGGCGAACCCGCCGGCGAAGGGCAGCGCGAACTGCAGCATGGGCACCGTCGCGAGCGCCACGTACTTCGCCACCCCGAACGGGCCAAGGAGATTCTGCGCAAGCGGACGAATGACCGCTCCGAAGGCGACCACGATCACCATGACGGTCGTGGTGAGCACGAGCACCTTCGTGATCTCCGCGATCACATGCCGGACCAGGATGCTGGAGTCGGTGCGCATGGTGCGATCAGCGCAGACCGTAGTCCTTGATCTTGCGGTAGAGCGTTCGTTCGCCGATGCCCAGCAGCTGGGCGGCCTGCTCCCGGTTGCCCTGCGTGCGCGCCAGCGTCTGGCGGATCGCTTCCTTCTCGAGCTGCGCCATGTCGATCCCCGCGAGCGCACCATCGGGCGCGGTTGCCCCGCCCTCATCACGATCGGCAGCGCGGATCTCCTCCGGCACGTCGCCCACATCGATCGCATCGCCCATGGCGGTGACGACCATCCGGTGCACGACCATCATGAGCTCGCGCACGTTGCCGGGCCAGTCGTAGGCGACCAGACGCATCATCGCGGCCTGCGTCACGGACATGGGCGCTCGACCGAGTTCCTTGGCGTACTTCCCGATCCCGTGATTGACCAGCAGCGGGATGTCCTCGCGGCGCTCGCGCAGGCTCGGCAGGCGGATCTCGACGCCCTTGAGGCGAAAGAAGAGGTCTTCGCGGAAGCGCCCCGCCGCGATCGAGTCGCGCAGGTCGCGGTTGGTCGCGCTCACGAACCGCACGTCGACCTTGCGCAGGTCGTTGCTGCCCAGACGGATCACGTCACCGGACTCGAGCACGCGCAGCAGCTTGGGCTGCATGGTCACCGGCATGTCGCCGATCTCGTCCAGGAACACGGTGCCCTTGTCGGCGTACTCGAAGACCCCTTCGCGGTCCCGGTCCGCACCCGTGAAGGCACCGCGAACATGGCCGAAGAGCTGGTCCTCGAGCAGGCTCTCGGCCTGCCCCGCCGCATTGAAGGTGACGTAGCGCTTCTCCTTGCGCTTGGAGTGCCGGTGGATCGCCGCCGCCACGAGTTCCTTGCCGGTGCCGCTCTCGCCGGTGATGAGCACCGGGATCGTGGAGGGAGCGACCTGATGGATCGTGCGCAGCACCTGCTGGATGGCCGCCGACTGGCCCACGATGCCGTCGACTCCGTAGGCGGCGTCGAGCTGGGTCTTGAGGCTGCGGTTCTGCTGGCGCAGGGCCACGGTCTGGGCGGCCCGCTGGACCAGGTTTCGGAAGACGACCAGGTCGAGCGGCTTCTCGATGAAGTCGTAAGCCCCCCCTTGCAGCGCCGCCTTGGCCGTGGGCACATCGCCATGGGCGGTCACCAGAATCGTCTCGGCCTGCGGTTGGCTGGCCTTGGCCTGGGCCAGGACGGCGAGACCGGCATCGGGGCGTTCCATGACCAGGTCGGTCACGATCACGTCGTACATCCCGCCCTGCAACTCCTCGGCCGCGGCAGCCGCGGAATGCACGACCGTGCACACATGGCCCGGCTTGCGCAGCGCGTCGGCCATGGTCTGGGCGTGCTCGGGTTCGTCGTCGACGATGAGCACCTGCGCGCGCACCGTTTCGTCGTCCTTCGGCATGCGTGGAGTGTATGGACTCCGGCGAGGGACAATCGTCGATGCACGACGCCGGAGCATGCCGATGAACCATCGTCGGGCGTGTACGGAACCCCGGCACTTGGGTACGATCGATCGACGCCGGGAACGGATGCCCGGCGGATGCACTCAAGGCACGAGTCGTGGTTCGGAAGGCGTGGCCAGGAAGGCGTGAATCGCATGCGGAGCGAAGCAGCTGGGCAGTGTGGCTCGGGCACGGCGCCCTCGGCGTCGACCGATCCGGTCTTCGGCGGGAAGCGCGTCCATTTCATCGGGATCGGCGGGTCGGGCATGAGCGGCCTTGCGCAGCTGCTGCAGCGTCGCGGCGCGCGCGTCAGCGGTACCGACCAGTCCTGGAGCGATGTGCTCGATCGGCTTGGCGGTGATGGGATCACCGTCTCGGTCGATGCCCAGCCCACCGAGCTGCCGGCCTGCGACCTCGTGGTGGCCAGCGCCGCGGTGAAGGATCACCATCCCCTGCTTCAGGCCGCGCGCCGTCAGGGCATCGAGGTCCTGAACTACGCGCAGGCGCTCGGCCGTGTGATGATCGGCCGCACCGGCATCTCGATCGCCGGAACGCACGGCAAGAGCACCACCACCGGCATGCTGGCGCACGTGCTCATCACCTCGGGCATCGATCCCAGCTTCATCGTGGGTGCGACCTGCAACCAGATCGGCGGCGGCAGCCGCGTGGGCACCGAGCGGATTCCCGCCGGTTCGCTCGCGGGCGCCCCCGGGGTCATGGTCGCGGAAGCGTGCGAGTACAACCGCTCGTTCCACAGCCATCGCCCCACGCTGGCCCTGATCAACAACATCGAGGAAGACCACCTCGACTTCTACACCGGCGGCCTCGACGAGATCATCGCCTCGTTCAACGCGTTCGCGGCGCGCCTGCCCGATCGCACGCAGGGCGGCCGGCTGCTGATCGCGCACGATGGCGCCCACCGTCGCCGCGTGACCGCCGGGCTGTCGTGCGCCGTCAGTTCCTTTGGCTTCGCGGCCCTCGCCGACTATCGCGTGCAGTTCGATGCGCAGAGCCGCGAGTGCAGCGTCTCGCACCGTGGCTCGGAGCTGCTGCGCTGGACGAGCCGGCTGCTGGGGGATCACAACGTCCTCAACTCCGCGGCGGCAGGGATCCTGGCCACGTGGGTCGGAGCCGACCGGGCGCGCATCGAAGAGGGCCTGTCCACCTTCGGTGGCGTGGACCGCCGGCTGCAGCACATGGGCGACCGCTCGCTGGCGACTGGCGGCACGGTGCGCGTGTACGACGACTACGGCCACCATCCGACCGAGGTCGATGCCACGCTGCGCGCGATCCGTGCCGGGCTCGACCCCACGAGGCTGCTCTGCGTGTTCCAGCCGCACCAGCACAGCCGCACGCGCCATCTGCTTGATGAGTTCGCGCAGTCCTTCGGCCACGCCGACATCGTGCTCGTGCCCGACATCTACTTCGTTCGTGACAGCGCCGAGGACGCTCAGAGCGTGTCCAGTGCCGACCTCGTCGCCAAGTTGCGCGATCGCGGCGCACAGGCGTGGCACATCCCATCCTTCGAGGGGATCGTGCAGCGGCTGGACGAGATCGCGCAGGACGGCGACTTGGTCGTCGTCATGGGCGCCGGCCCGGTGTGGGAGATCGGCCGTGATTGGCTGGCGCGGGCGGCGGCCCCGGCAACCGGGTCGAAGCCGTGAGCACGACCATGGATCGCCACTGGACGAGCCTCTTCAGCGACCTTGATGTCCAGGTGCAGGCCGATGCGCCGCTTGGGCCACTCACCTGGTTCGGCGTCGGCGGCCGCGCCGATGCGCTGGTCGTGCCGCGCTCGCCGGAGGCGCTCGCCGAGCTGGTGCGACGCTGCCGCCACAACCAGGTCCGCGTGCGCGTGCTCGGCTCGGGCGCGAACCTGCTGGTCGATGACGCCGGCGTCGAGGGCGTGGTGATCAGCCTGAACCATGAGTCGTTCGCTTCGCTCGAGGTCAACACCGAAGGCGGCATCGAACTCATGAAGGTCGGTGCCGGGCATGACCTGATGAAGCTCGTGACCGAGTGCGCCCGCCGCGGCCTGGCCGGGATCGAGGGCATGACCGGGATTCCGGCGCAGATCGGCGGCGCACTCGCGATGAATGCGGGCGGCCGCTACGGCGAGATCGGCGATGCGGTGCATGCAGTGGCGATCGTGCGCCCCGATGGCGAGTTGCGCGTGTATGCGAAGTCCGAGCTGCACTTCGCGTACCGTCATGCCACGCTCCCCGAGGGCGTCATCGCATGGGCCACCTTCTCCATGCGCGAGGACAATCCGCTGGCCGTGCGCGCGCGCGTGCAGGAGTACATGGCCTACAAGAAGTCCGTCCAACCGATGTCCAACAGCGCCGCGGGCTGCATGTTCAAGAACCCCGTTGATCCGTCGACGGGCCAGCGCGTGAGCGCGGGCAAGCTCATCGACGATGCGGGGCTGAAGGGGCACCGGTTCGGGAAGGCGTTCATCAGCGAGCGCCACGCGAACTTCTTCACCTGCGAGCCGGGTGCCCGCACCGACGACCTGCGCGAACTCGTGCGCGTCGCCCAGGGCGCCGTGCGCGATCGCACCGGGCTTGGCCTCGAGACCGAAGTGGTCTTCTGGAGCCGACACGGAGACGGCTCGTGACCCGCACGAGCGTGCTGGTCCTGAAGGGCGGCCCCGACGCCGAACGCGAGGTGAGCCTGCGCAGCGGCGGCCGCGTCGCCCAGGCGCTCCGCGATGACGGCACCTTCGACGTGATCGAGTTGGCGATCGATGCCGCGAGCGCAGATGAGCTTGCCGCGCTGCAAGGCGACGTCGTCTTCCCCGTCCTGCACGGGCCATGGGGCGAGGGTGGGCCGCTGCAAGAGCTGCTCGAGGCTGCGGGGCGCCCGTTCGTCGGATGTGGCTCGAATGCGGCGCGCATCGCCATGAACAAGGCCGCCACCAAGACCATCGCGGCGCGTGCCGGCGTGCCAACACCCCGCGCCCGTGTGCTGCGCGCGGGTGACGAGCTCGACCTTGAGCCACCGGTCGTCCTCAAGCCCAGCAACGATGGCTCGAGCGTCGACCTCTTCGTCTGCCACGATCGTGCCGCGGTCGACCAAGCCCTGGCCACCGCGTTCACCCGGCGCGAACTCATGCTGGCCGAGGAGTTCATCACCGGTCGCGAGATCACGGTCGGCTGGCTCAACGGCCGCGCGCTGCCGATCGTCGAGATCGTCCCCGCCGAGGGGCTCTATGACTACGAAGCCAAGTACGTCCGCAAGGACACGCGCTACGTGCTGGACCCGGAGCTGCCGCCCGGGGTGGCCGAGCGCGCGCAGGCGGCGACCGTCGAGGTCTGCCGAGCCTTGGGCTGCCGGCACATCTCGCGAGTTGACTTCATGATCGACGACCGAGGCCCCTGGATGCTCGAAGTCAACACCATGCCCGGCATGACCGACACGAGCCTGGTCCCGAAGGCCGCTGCGCATGCTGGCCTGCCCTTCCCGGCGCTCTGCCGAACGCTGGTGGAGTGCGCTCTGGCCGATCGCTCGCGGCGGCCCTGAATTCTCGACCACGCAGCGACGATTGGCCGATAGTCGCCCTCATGGCGTCACGTTCGTCGTCGTCCAAGGCACCTGAAGCATCGTGGCGGGCTACCGCCGAGCGCATCGCCGGCATCGGTGCATGGGTCGGCTGCGCCGCCGTCATCGTCATCCTGGCCACGGTGGTGCTCCCGCGCCTGCGCGGATCCGCCTACGGATCCACGTCGGCGCGGACCGCGATCCGCTTCCCCAACGCCCCCCGTTGGATGACGACTGCCGAGATGAAGCCGATCGAGGATGCCGCGCAGTCGATCGTTGCCACCGGCAACGGACGGGACATGCTGCAGACCCTGCAGCGCTACCTCGAGTCGACCGGTTGGTTCGAGTCCGTGGAGCAGGTGCGCCTGGTCGACCACGACGGCATCGAGGTCCTTGCGACCTACGCCACCCCCACTGCACTCGTGGCTGATGGCAGCATCGATCACCTCTGCGACGCTCGAGGCCACCGCATGGCGCGCGACTATCGCGCGAAGGATGGCCCAACGCTTGTTCGCGTGCTCGGCGTTGCGGGGCCGACCCCCGCGGTGGCGGCTGCATGGCATGGCCCAGCCCTGAAGGATGCGATCGACCTGCTCCAGACGATCGATGCACAGCCGTGGCGAGGCCAAGTCGCCGCGATCGGCGTGGGTCGTCACGCCAAGGACGGTTCGCTCGAACTCGTGACGACCGGCGGCAGCACCATCGTGTGGGGCCGGGCTCCTTCGGCAGCATCGCCGGCCGAAGTGCCGACGGGTCAGAAGCTGGAGTACCTTTCGTTCCTGTATGCCAAGCACGGGCGCATCGACCACGGCCACCCCACGAGCATCGACGTCCGGGTGGACTGCGCCAGCGCCCGCTGAACGCACCCCCACGCCCCTGCCGCGCTGGCTCGTGATTGCGGCGTTCTGCTGGCTCGCCGCATCGTGGGCGATCAGCACGGGCTTCATGACCCCATCCACGGCAACTCGTGCGAGCGTGGCCCACGCCGTGCAGGTCTTCACGCTCATGGTGGCCGCGGGCGCCGTGGTCGGTTGGCCGCTGGCACGCCTGAGCCTGCGCAGGCCCGGGTCCATCATGCGGACCGTCGTGCTTGACGCGATCACGATCGTCGTGCTCCTGCACGTCACGATCTTCCCGCTTCGGGCGATCTCGGGATGGAGCCGCGATCGTCTGCTGCTCCTGGATGCAAGCCTGATGTCCGCGATCGCCATCGTGGCCAGCGTGCTGCTGGTCGGCTTGCGCACGGATCGAACGGTGCGACGAGCGCTGGCCGGCATGGCGATCGTGCTGCTTGCTGCCGGACCCGAGGCACCCTGGATCGCGCTTGGATTCCAAGCACCGAGCGTGGCTCGCGCATTGCCTGGTGCGCTCTCGGTGGCCTGGTCACTGTCCGACCCGAGCCCCGGTCCGGTGAGTGCTGCCATGACGAGCGACACACTGGCAACAGCCATCATCGCCGGGGCAGTGCTCTGCACGGCGCTGGCTTGGTCACGTCGTGCCGTCACGCTTGCGTGATATGGCCGATCGGGCTACCTTTTCCCCATGGAACTCGTGACGCGGGCTGACAAGGAGCGCCTTGAGGCGCAACTGGCGGCGCTTCGTGCGCTCGACAAGCAGCTCGTGGAGCGCATTGCCGAGGCACGCGCCCAGGGCGACCTGCGCGAGAACGCCGACTACCACGCTTCGCGCGAGGACAAGTCGATCAACGACGCCAAGATCCGCGAACTCGAGGCCCGCCTCGCCGGCGTGCAGGTGGTGGACCAGTCGGAGATGCCCAGCGACATGGTGTTCCTCGGCGCCGAGATCACCATCCGCGACGAGACTTCTGGCCGCGAGGACCGCTACAAGATCGTGAGCAGCCTGACCGACGCGGACGATTTGCCGTACCGCGAGGTCACTTCCACCGGCCCGATGGGCCAAGCCCTCATGAAGGCCCGCGTCGGCGACACCGTGCGCGTGAACCTGCCCAAGGGCGAGAAGCGGCTGACCATCATCATCATCCACTAAATGAGTCACGGCTCCCAGGCCGTGAGGATTGAGTCGCGGCCCTTCGGCCGCCAATCGGGCTCAGGGAGCGCCGCGATCGAGTACGACTCGCCGCCCGGGCTCGGTCGTGGCGACCTGCTCGAAGCCGTCCGGCCAACGCACCGTGACCTTCACCGGCCCCTTCCCTGGCAGACCCAGGTGGGCCTCTGGCGAGAACGTCGATTGGAACGGCCCGCCGCCGGCGAGCCAACGCCGCTGCACCAGGCCAGACTGTTCCGCCGTGATCATCGCACCGACCGCACGGTGATTGCGCGACCCCCCACGCGTGTCGCGCAGGCTCACCACCAGCCAGTCACCCTTGCCGTCATGATCGTTGCGCAGGACGCGCAGCGGACCGTTGAGTTCGCCGATCACCGCATCGACATCGCCGTCGCCATCCAAGTCCCCGAACACCGCCGTGCGATCACGATGCGGTGCGGCCAACCACGCAGCATCGCTGCGCAACGGCGAGAACCGCTTTCCCGTGCGCTCCAGCACCAATCGCGGCTGTGCGTACTCGGAGTCGAACGTGGCCTTGGTCGCATTGGGATAGACGTGCCCGTTGACCGTGAAGAGGTCCTCGTCGCCATCGTGGTCCAGGTCCGCAAAGACCGAGGCCCAACCGCACAGCGCCCGCGATGGTGCGCCGGTGCCGTACTGGCTCGAACGGTCATCCCAGAAGCCATCGGTGCGATTGAGGAAGAGCGTGTTGGTGTCGCTCGAGAAGACCGTGGCGTGCAGGTCCGGCCGGCCGTTGCCATCCACATCGCCCAGCGCGACGCCCATGGTGGCCTGCTCGATGCCTTCAAGGTTGGTGCTGCAGCCCATGCGGCGTGCGCGCTCCGCGAACCTGAAGCCGCCTTGGTTGACGTGCAGGTGATTGCCGCTCGAGTCGTTGCCCACGAAGAGATCGACGAGCCCGTCGCCAGTGAAGTCGCACGCGATCACGTTGAGTCCGAACCCGGGCGCCACCGCACCGACGCCGCTCGCCTCCGTCACGTCGGTGAACCGGTCGCCATCGTTGCGCAGCACGACATCCTGCAGCGGCATCAGGCCCTTGGGGCCATTGATGACGGGCTGCCCCTTGAACATCGCAGGCGCCAAAGGCTTGGCGGGGTCGTAGTCGACGTAGCGAGCGACGTAGAGATCAAGGTCGGAGTCACCATCGAGGTCCGCCAGCGCGCACCCCGTGCTCCAGCCTCCCGGCCCAGCCGCACCCCAGCGCTCGGTCGCGTCGATGAAACGCCCACCGCCGCGGTTCAGCCAGAGGGCGTTGCGTCCGAAGCCCGCGATGAACAGGTCATCGCGACGGTCACCATCGACATCTCCGGCCGCCACGCCAAACGACCAGCCGCGATGCGTGAGACCGCTCTGCTGCGTGATGTCAGTGAACCGGAGGTCACCATCGTTGCGCCAGAGCCGGGCTCCCGGGCCCTGCATGGGGTCGGCGAGCGTGGCGCCATTGGGCATGAAGAGATCAAGGTCGCCATCGTCATCGACATCGATCAGTGCCAGCCCCCCGCCCTTCACTTCAAGGATCTGCGAGCTCGGCTGCGCTCCACTGGTCATGGTCGCCTGGATGCCCGTCGATGCCGTGACGTCCGTGAAGCCGATGGGCTTGGTGGTCGCCTCAGGCGCCGGAACCTGCGTTGTGGCCGCGGGAAGGAGCACATGGCCGGCCACGACCGCCAGGGCCACCAACGCTGCGGCCATCACGGCTGCCCCCCCTTCGCCGGATCCACGATGCGCCCCATCCGTTCGCGCGCCTTGAGCTCTTCCACGCGCGCGCGATCGGCAGCCTGGGCATCGCCAAGCCGGTCGTAGCACCGTGCAACCTTGGCCCAGACTTCGTAGTGGTCGGGCCACGCCCGCAAGGCCCGCCGGTACAGGTCCACTGCATCCTGCGTGCGATCGGACCGCAGCGCGAGGTCACCCTGACGAGCCAGGATCTTGCCGCGATCACGACTGCGCGATTCCTCCGCGCGCTCGGCTTCAGACAAGCACGCCATCGCGCGCTCGAGTGCGGCCGCGGCGGCGTCGACCTGGTCCTCATCGATCTCGACCAAGGCGATGCCGTACCACGAGTCGCCCGCCGTCGGCACTGTGGCCACATGCGACGTGAACGCCCCGCGTGCACCATCCAGATCGCCTGCGTAGTAACGAGCCCAACCCAGGAAGTGCGCCACATGCGCGTGCTCGGGGAACTGTTGCGCTCGTTGGGTGGCCTCGATCGCCGCTGCACCTGCCAGCGCCCGCTCGAAGAACGGCACCGCGTCGCTGTATCGCTTCTGCTTGTGCAGGCTCAGACCGAGGACGAACGCTGCTCGGGGCTGATCCGGATGCGCCACCAACGCAGCGCGCGCCACGGGCTCAGCCTGCTCGGGATGGTTGCGAGCGATGAGCTGCAGCGCCACTCGGGCCTGGTCATCACCCGGTGGCGGGGGCGGCACGTCCGCGTTGGCGCGCTTGAGGGCTTCTGCCACCTCGGGTGGAAGTGACGGCTGATCGTCGGACGGTGACGTCGGCGTGGCTGGTGGAGCGTGCGCCGCTCCACGGTCGGCGGTGCCCGCTGGGTCGACCGGTTCCGGGGGGGTGGCCCCGCCCCGCCCCGGGTCGGAGCATCCGAGGACCATGAACACCACGGCGGGAATCAGCACGCGCATCGACCCATCCTACGGAGCAAAAATCCGTGGGGTCGACCCGGTTTTTCGCCCCAGCACCCCCCCGAGACTTGCCCCACCGCCGAGCCGGGTGAATAGTCGTCAAGATTCTCGCGAATGTCCTTTCATACGTTATTGAAAGGCCTGGTCAGGGGATCTACATTCTCCACGCCGGCTGAGGCCGTCAACGTCGTTGTCCGAAACAGTCCATGCCAGAAGAGGAACGATTGATGCGACGCATGATGCTGCCTGCTGTCACCCTGCTTGCCGCGGCCCCACTCGCGAGTGCGCAAGTGAGCATCCAGCCCAAGGCCGGCGCTCCGCTCGCGGGGTTGACCCCCGTACAGCTGGAGCTCTTCTGGGCTGGCCAGGAGGCGTACTCGACGCCAGTCACCCTCGAGATGGGCCTCGGGCCCATCATGAACAAGAGCAACTGCGTGAGCTGCCACACCAACCCCATCGGCGGCTGGGGCAGCATCTCGGTCAACCTTTTCGGGATGGACGACAAGGGCGAGTTCATGATGATCCCGGGTGAGACGCAGTCGCTGCTGCAGACGCTCGCCGTCTCCCCACTCTGTGCCGAAGTCGTTCCCGAGGAGGCCACCATCTTCGTGCAGCGTGTCACCAACTCTTCGATGGCGTTCGGCCTCATCGAGGCGATCCCCGATGCTGCCATCGCCGCCAACGCCGACCCTGCCGACGCCAACGGCGACGGCGTCTCCGGCCGCGTGCACTGGGTGCATCTGCTGGAGGACCCCACGGGTCCGCTGCGTGCAGGCCGCTTCGGCTGGAAGGCCCAAGTCGCCACCACCCTGAGTTTCTCGGGCGATGCGACCCGGAACGAGATGGGTATGACCAACGACCTCGAGCCCATCGAAAACGCTCCCAACGGAAACACGGCCATCCTGAGCGAATGCGATTCGGTCGCCGATCCCGAGGACACGCCCGATCTCGAGGGCTACCGGTTCATCGACCGCGTCACGCACTTCCAGCGCTACCTCGCCCAACCGCCGCAGACGCCCAAGAGCGGCATGACCGGCGAAACGGTGTTCAACGCGATTGGCTGCAACGCTTGCCACGTTCGCGATTGGACTACGTCGAACGCCCCCGCTCTCGAGGACGCCATCCGCAACAAGGCCATCAAGCCCTACAGCGACTTCCTGATCCACAACATGGGCGGGCTGGGCGATGGCGTGCAGCAGGGCGACGCCGACGAGACCGAGATGCGCACCCCGACGCTCTGGAACCTTCGCACGCGCGACCCAATGCTGCACAACGGTGCGGCCTCGGGCGGCACGTTCACGACCCGCGTCACCAAGGCGATCGAACTGCACGGACCGTTCGGCGAGTCGGCCAGCAGCGCCGCCGCCTTCATGGCCCTCGGCGGCACGCAGAAGGCCCAGCTGATCGCCTTCCTCGGCTCGCTCGGCAAGCTCGAGTTCGACCTCGAGCCGGACAACCAGGTCGATGTCTTCGACTTCATGCTGTTCCAGTCGTGCTTCGCCGTTGGCGCCGCTTCGCCCGACACCAACTGCGGCGTGGCCGACTTCAATCAGGACGGCCTCATCAACACGGTCGATGCCTCGGCGTTCATGCAGGCCTACGAAGGTGCCGAAGGCACCGGGGACTGCGACAAGGATGGCGAGCTCGACCTGATGGAGATCCTGCTCGGCGCTCCCGATGCCGACGGCGACTTCGTCCCGGATGACTGCGCCGGCTGCCAGGCCGACTTCGACGGCGACGGCCAACGCAACGGCGTCGACCTTGGCATCCTGCTCGCAGGATGGGGCACCGCCGCGGCCGACGCGGACGGCGACGGCATGACCAACGGCGTCGACCTTGGCATCCTGCTCGCCGGCTGGGGCGCCTGCGACTGACCGGCGCCGCCGAACAGACCTGATCCAGCACCACGACCGATCCCACAGACCAGACCGACGCCAGGAGACACCATGCAGACCAGCCGCTTCGTCCTGACCCTTGCCGCCGCGATCACTGCGTCGGCCAACGCCCAGTGGGCAACGTTCCAGAAGCAGACCTCGACCCGCATGGTCGCGAGCGCTTCGCTGATCGTGAATCCGAACCTCGAGCACGACTTCGCCGTGGGCGACTTCGACAAGGATGGCGACCTCGACCTCGCCTGCATGCGCAAGTTCCCGGGCTCGGTCCAGGGTGGCTTCCGCGACATCCTGTTCATGAACGAGAGCGGCGTGCTGGTCGATCGCACGATCGAGTTCGGCTCCGCGGCCGACGCCGCCGGCTCGCAGGGCATGCTCGATCCCGCCAACGACCGTGACGTCGAAGCCTTCGACGTGGACAACGACGGTTGGCTCGACCTGATCACCGTGACCACCATGAGCGACCAGGTGAGCGCCATGCTCGGCCAGCCGCGCGTGTACCGCAACCTGGGCAACAACGCCCAGGGCCAGTGGCAGGGCTTCCGCTTCGAGGACAACCGCATCCCCACCATGGTCAGCAAGACCGGCGTGGCGGCCAACCCACGCGCCTGCGACGCCGCGGTCGCCGACTACACCGGCGACGGCTACGTCGACATCTACTTCGTCGACTACGACACCCCGGAAACCGTCGGTCAGACGATTTGCTTCGACCTGAACTCGGATGGTGACACCAGCGACACCGGCGAGTGCCAGCAGTCCCCCGCCGAAGACGCCGCGAAGGACTACGACAACCGCCTGCTCATCAACCAGGGCGCCGCCAACCCAGGCTTCTTCACGGACAGCGGCACCACCCGCATGACCGCTGCCCAGCTCGTCAGCGAGTTCGGCAACATGTGCGAGCCCGGTGACATGAACCAGGACGGCCGTCCGGACGTGGTCCGTGTGAATACGCTGACCAGCGGTCAGGACGTGGCGGTGTACTACCCCAATGCGGGCGGAACGACCTTCACCAAGGACATCGTCTACCCGGGACTGGCACCGTACGGCCTTGGCGTGGATGACTTGAACGGCGACGGCAAGCTCGACTTCATCGTGGCGGATGACGGCCAGGACCGCTACGGCCTCAATGCAGGCAATGGCACCGATGGTCTCGCCAACTTCACGCTCACCGTGATCGCGGGAAGCCCGTCGGAGTTCGGCAACACGATCTCGATCGCGGACCTCAACAACGACGGCCGCAAGGACGTGATCGTGACCGACGTCGACAGCGACCTTGGGCCGTTCTGCCCAACCAGTGGGCGCACGACCAAGTTCTATCGCAACACCGGTTCCGACAGCGCCCTGCTGGTCAACGAGGCCGGCACCGTGCCTTCGGCCGAGCAGACCGGCTGGACCGACGCAGCCCTCATCGACATCAACGGCGACGGCTGGCGCGACATCGTGTCGGGCACCTGCGGCGGGATCAACGTGTACATGAACACGCCCCCGATCAACATGAGCTGGTCGATCGTGGGCGGTGCACCGTCGACCGTACCCCCGGGGCAGACGACCACGCTCACCGCCAACGCCTCGATCGTTGGCGGCGGATCGATCGTCTCCGGCAGCGCGAAGCTCTTCACCCGCATCAACAATGGTGCATGGTCGGAGTCGGCGCTTCCGAGCGTTTCGTCCACGCAGTTCCTGGTGAACCTGCCGGCGCTCGACTGCGGCCAGAGCCTCGACTGGTACATCTCGGCGCAGTTGTCGAACACGGGCACCGCAACCTGGCTGCTGCCCGCCGGCGGCGCCACCGGACCCTTTGGTCTCGATCCTGTCTCGGGCACCGAACTCATCTACTCGAGCGAGTTCGAGAACGGCGCCGAAGGCTGGACCGTGGAGAACACCTCCGTCACGTTTGGCGCGTGGGAACTCGGCGACCCGATCGGCAGCAACAGCGGCGCCACCCCCGTGCAGCCTGAACTCGACAACTCGGCGACCGGCGTGAACTGCTGGTTCACCGGCCAGGGCACGGTGGGCGGTACGGCAGGTGCAGGCGACCTTGACGGTGGCCCCACTGTGCTGGTCTCGCCCGTCTTCACCATCGGCGGCCAGGATGTGACCATCTCCTATGCCCGTTGGTTCGCCTGCGTCGAGCCGACCGCTGCCGAAGTGGATTCGCTCTCGGTGGAAGTCCGTGTCGACGGCGGTGCGTGGCGAAACTTCGAAACCTTCACGTCCAACACCGGATACTGGACCGTCCGCTCGGGCAACCTGAGCTCGGCCATGTCGCCCGGAACCACCATGCAGCTCCGCTTCGTGGCGCGTGACAACCCGAACAACTCCACCACCGATGCGGCCATCGACTCGATCCGCATCGAGCGCGTGGTGTGCACCCAGGCCCCCGCCTGCGCGGGCGACCTGGACGACAACGGTGCGGTCGACGGTGCTGACCTCGGCACGCTGCTGGGCCAGTGGGGCGGCACGGGCTCGGCCGACCTTAACGGCAACGGCACGGTCGACGGTGCTGACCTAGGCGTGATGCTCGGTGCATGGGGCGCTTGCCCCTGAGCGAGAATCAATCTTGACGGAACCTGCGGCCCCGGCCTCGTGCCGGGGCCGTTTTCGTTCCAGCGCGCTGCGACCGGCATGCGCTCCGCGCCCACAGGCTCGCCGACGGCAGCGACGGATCAGTCGCCGATTGGCGCCACGGGAATCGCCACGGTGCGACCCACGCCGTCGACCACGACCTGAGTGGGCTGGGTTGGTCCCGCTCCGGCAGGCCACCGCACGGTCACGACCGAGCGCGCCTGTCCATTCGGCAGACCGGTGGTAAATGACGGATCGCACGCGCTGAGGTAGCTGCGGGCGCCGCTGACGACGCACGCTGCAGTCGGACGGTCCGGGGCATCCGCCGGGGCCACGGTCACCAAGGCCCCGATGCCCTGGGGATTGCCCGGCGGACCCTTCAGCTCGATGCGCAGCCATCGACCGTTTGGAGGCAGGTCGTTGCGCAGGAGCATCGGTGCGCCCCCGGCCTGCGTCAGGGCCAGGTCGAGGTCGCCGTCGCCATCGATGTCCGCAGTCGCCAGACCGCGACCGACGACCGGTCGAGCCAGATCGCCGATCATGCCAGCGGGCAGCTCGCGCAGCAGCGGGCTGGATGCACCGGGACCCGCATTGAGGAAGAGCTGGCCCCGCTGGCGCCAGGCCTGGCTGGGTTGCACCGTCGCGATGCGTTCCTCGATGTGACCGTTGGCCTGGACGAGATCGGCATCGCCATCGAGGTCCATGTCCGCCATGACCAGGCCGAACGTCAGGAACGCGCGTGATGCGGGGCCGAGGCCCTCGATGATGGCGTCGTCGCTGAAGGCCATCGTGGTGCCACGCTCGACGTAGAGCGAGCTCATCTCATTGGCAAAATTGCCGATCGCGATCGCCCACTCGCGTGGGCGCAGCCACGCCGTATCGATGCCCATGGCGCCGGTCGCACTGCCGTTGCGATCGAACGCGATGCCGCTGGGTGCACCGACCTCGACGAAACTCGCACGGCCTGGCGATCCCTCGTTGCGGAAGAGGAAGTTCGCGACGGTGTCGTTGGCGATGGCCACGTCGATACGACCGTCCTCGTTCCAGTCGCCGAGCACCACGCCCAGTGCCTTGCCCACGGGCTTGCCGGTGCTGGCATTGGCGACGGCGAAGCCGCTCTCGGCCGTGGCATCGACGAGCCCTGCCGCCCCATCGTTGCGCAGGTACGTGAGATCGACGCCCTCGAACCCGGTGGGCGAGCCGTACGCGCGCCCGATGCCGGTGAGCCGATAGTCGACCGCCAGGTCGATCTCGCGCGACCATCGCACATAGTTGCAGACGATGACGTCGAGGTCGCCGTCCTGATCGCCATCGACAATGGCCGCACTCGTGCCCCAACGAGAGGCTCGTGGAACGTTCAGACGGTCCGTGGCATCCTCGAAGCGCGGTCCGCCGCCCCGCTCGGTCCGGTTGAGGTACACGGTGTTGCGGCCCACGGTGGTCACGAAGAGATCGGTGCGGCCATCGCCGTCGAGATCGCCGGTCGCCACGCCCATGCCGTAACGCGGCCCCTCGAGTCCGCTGCCCTTGGTTGCCTCGCGAAACTGGCCGAGCCCATCGTTGGTCCAGAGCCGCACGCTGTCGTGCACGGGCTCAGGCTCGCTGGCGAAGGGCTCGCCCTGCCAGCGACAGCCATCGATCAGCACCAAGTCCTGATCGCCGTCCGCATCGACGTCGAGGAAGCCCACGCCGCCGCCCATCGTCTCGGGCAGGAGGTATTCGCCGGTCGCCCCGGTCGTGTGCACGAAGTCGATGCCTGCGGCCTTCGCGATGTCCGTGAACGGCACCGCAGTCATGGGTTGATCGACCACCCGCCGCAGCGCCGGCGTGACCGGCGTGGGATCGGGCTGGCGCACGGGCGCTGGCTTGCGCAGGATGAACCACGCCCCCGTGCCGATCGCACCGAGCGCCACGACGGCAGCCAACGACCACCATGTGGCACGACCGATGATGCCATCGTCCTTGACCTGATCGTGCTCGGGTTGGGTCATCGCGGGCGCAGCCTACGCGCAGCGGTGGACGCCATCACTCGCTGCTGCCACCAGCCGCGCTGCCTGCGGCCGCCTGCGGGGCGGCCGGCGCCGTGATCGACGCCTCGAAGCGCC
>Ga0315905_10000461_pt1 | contig 44324 bp, 33 predicted proteins | sample LakEriMetagenome_5_FD_203522 | JGI IMG/M metagenome (GOLD analysis project Ga0315905, IMG submission 203522) | Freshwater fungal communities from buoy surface, Lake Erie, Ohio, United States - Buoy 4 MA121 | ecosystem: Environmental > Aquatic > Freshwater > Lake | place: USA: Lake Erie, Ohio...
AAACGCTGCAATTAATTTATCGCGTTTGGCTAAAGCGTGAAAGTCTACCGAGGGATAACTGCTCCCATGCTCCCGTTGAAGTAGAAAGTAAAGTCTAGTTTTGTCTAGGTTTTATATAGCAGAAGATTTCTAAATTAATTACCAATTACCAATTACCAATCACTAATATTATGACTCGTCGTCGCTCTACTCCTAGTATTTATAAATGGTCGCGTCCAGCCATTGGAGCGATCTCCGGTTTTGGTATCCTGAATACAGGATATCTCACTTTTGAAAAGCTGACCGGCAGCACCCCGGTTTGCACTACACCAGAAAATGTTAAGAGTTGTGTAGATGTCCTTTCCAGTCCTTGGGCTACGGTTTTGGGTCAACCATTACCTGTATTTGGTTTATTGGCATACATTGGGATGTTCATATTCGCTTTAGCTCCTTTGGCCTTGAACTCAGGGGAAAATCAAAAAAGTCAGAAACAACTAGAAAATGTGACTTGGTGGTTGCTGTTGATAGGAGCGATCGCTATGTCGGTTTTTAGTGGATACTTAATGTATGTACTAGCATTTGAACTCAAAGCTATTTGTCTTTACTGCATTGCCTCTGCCTTATTTGCATTAATCATGCTAGTATTAACCGTCATGGGTAGGGATTGGGAAGATAGCGGACAACTTTTATTTACCGCTTTAATTGTAACGATTGTGACGCTAATTGGGACTTTAGGAATTTATTCTCAAATCAGTCCATCAGGTAGTATTACTGAATCAACTGATGGAAAACCTACAGCAATCACCTTTACCCCAAAACAAGACCCAAATCCTGAATTTGGCTGGGAAATTACCACTAAATCTGGAGAAGCGGAAATAGCCCTAGCCCAACATCTGGTTAAATCTGGTGCTAAGGAATATGTAGCCTATTGGTGTCCCCACTGTCACGAACAAAAGCTACTTTTCGGGAAAGAAGCTTATCAAATCATTAATGATAATTCTAAGGTAGAGTGCGCCAACGATAGTCCCAATGGTAAACCAGAATTATGTAAAGCCGCAAAAATTGAAAGTTTCCCAACTTGGATTATTAATGGTAAAAGCTATAGTGGAGTACAAAATCTAGAAGAATTAGCAAATATCACAGGTTATACAGGTCCGAAAAACTTTAAATATTTCCGCTAATGCAACTATTTGGCATTGAACAGTGGTAATTGTCCATGGGGAATAGGTAACAAGAAACAGTTAATTAATTTTCTGCTGCTTCTCCTGTTTCCCTTGCCTGTTACCTCAGAAAATAATGATATTCTTTAGTAGCGATCGCTTATTAAAATAGAAAGTAAAGGGTGAGGGATAGGGAGGTGCTGCTGCAAGCAGATTGCATAATACTAATCTGTTGTATATTAGAATATCAATCATCACTAAAATATAAAGAGGTTAGACTGTGCCTAAAAATAGTAGACCATCAAAAAAACCACTGAACCCATTAGAAAAATGGCTGGCTTTAGAGTGGAATAGGCCAGAAAGATCCTACAATCCAGATGTCCGAGATTTTTTGGCAGGATTGCTTGATTATCCTAAAGATTATGTTGTCACAGAGGATGCAGGTGGAGGAGGATATCCAGATATTAAGCTTTTAACCTCTGAAAAAATTGCTTGGGTTGTGGGTGATTTAAAAAAAGATGATAAAGAACTGACTACAGAACCCGGACGACAAAAGTTATGGAATCAAAAACGCAAATATGTTGAAGGTTTAACTCGTTATGTTGTATTTCTGACGGCTCACTATCTTTGGATTGTTATGCCAACAGGTGAGGCTGTTGAAGGATTAGAAAATCCAATTTTTTTATCTAATATTACTTTTGAAGAATTGAGAGAAACCCTCAAATTTATTGCTTATTCACAAGCATCTCACAATAATCAATGGCAAACTTTTATTGAGGGAAAACTACCTTATATTTATTTAAAACTTGATGAAAATGATACTTTAAATCAATTACGAAAAGATTTACAAATTAGTTTTACAGAATTAAACGCTGCCGCAGAAGATGTTATTGCAGAATTAAGTAAAAATTATGAATATTTTAAGCAGCAAGAAAAAGAAGCTGAGGGCAATTTAGCATCTGCGACAGAAGATAGTAAACGTCGAGCAATGATGCGCCTGAAACGTAAGTTTAATTTTGAAAGGCATTTATGTGAGGATATTTTACCTCAGTTTGAAGATCAATATGGTCGAGAAGTTAATGCAAAAGGTCAACAAGCGCAAGAAAGAATTAGGGAAGCATTTGCAGCTGATTCTGTAGCTGTATTGATTGCACGAGTTTTATTTTTACGATTGGTAGAAGATTTGGGATTAACCAATAGACGACGACTTTCTAATGGTGGTCCACAAGATTGGTCAGCGTTTGTTGATCAACTAATCGGAGATGCAAAGGCATTAGTACAACTGGTTGCTGAGGATTTGGGGCGGCTGTATCATGAGCCATTTGAACAAAATGTGTTTGATTGGATTTATGAAACAAATGGAGCATTAAATGAAGCCTTGCAACGTCTGATTCTTCGATTTAATGCTTATGATTTTTCGGGGTTGTCTGAAGAAATCTTAGGAGACATTTATCAAGCATTTTTACCTGCTGCAAAACGCAAACGCTTAGGAGAATTTTATACACCCCCTGCAATTGTTGATTGGTTATTAGAACAAACAGTTTTCAGTCACGAAGAAGGAAAATTACTAGATCCCTCCTGTGGCAGTGGTTCATTTCTCGTGCGCTATGTTCATCGCTGTTTAGAAGATGCAAAAGCGAGAGATTTAGATGTAGATTTTGTATTGCAAGAGCTACAAAAAAATGTTTGGGGGTTTGATCTGAATCCATTTGCTGCTTTTATCAGCCACTTTCAATTAATGTGGGCAATGATAAGATTTAAACCTTCTAGAAATCAAACAGATATTCCCAATATTTATGTTTATAACTTAAACAGTTTGCTGCGGGATGATGATTTGGTTTCGATTTTAGGAGAAGATTTTTTATCTCCTGGATCATTGGAACGCGATCGCAGTCAGTGGAAATACATTCTCGGAAATCCGCCTTACATTCGTGCAGAACGGGTAAAATATGGCGAGGAAATGAAAGGACTATGGCAACAAGTCTGGGGACAAAATGCCGATACAGGTTTAGTTTTTCTCTATCGTTCTTTGACAGAATGGCTAGAACCGGGTGGTTTTTTAGGCATGGTGGTAAGTGGTGGCTATGCTAATTCAGAAGCAGCCGCAAAGGTTTGGAAACTTCTTTATCCCAGACAAAATGCAGCATTAAGAAAAATAGTTTGGCTAGAATTTGCTGGAAAACAGTGGGATGCAAATGTAATTCCTATGTTGTTAGTAATTGAAAAAACATCAGCCCAAGAAGATGATGAAATTGAAGTTTATGTTCCTTCTAATTGGGGTAAAAATCAGCAAGTATTGATTTTTACTTTTTTTGTGTTAATACAGGGTGGTTTACACCAACTAGCATCATTACTACTACAACAGGACTTACCTGTAAAAGTGCGATATGCAGATTTCTTTGATGCTAAAATTAGTCCAAGAATTACTGCTATTGATCCAAGTAATCCCACAGAAGGTTTGTGGGGAGATTATTTGTTGCCATTGTTGCATCCTCATGATGTTCCAATATTAAAAAATCTTTATCCAAACGGTAATGGTGGAAAGGTTGTTGAGTTAAAAGAAGCCGTTGCAAAACAAACAAGTGGAAATAACCGCCCATTTTGGTTCACTTACGGAATTCAGGTAGGTAAAAATGCACAAGTTACTGAAAGCTCTACAGGCAATCGTTCAATCCAAATACTTAAAGGTAGAAACTTGTCAATTGGTTGGTATGGAGAACCTGAAGGATGGATAAATCTTGAAGATGTTCAAAAACCTAGTATTTGGAGAGATAGGATACATTCAACATTTATCGCTGTTCCAACTCTTACAAAAGCATTATTTTCATCAGTTGTGTATACACAAGATATTGCCGCTCACAATACAGTAATTCTTGCGCTTCCTAAAATAGATGGACCTGCTGCCGAATCTATAGCTGCTTTTATTAATAGTAAGTTAGTACGTTTCTATTCTTTAATAAAAATGCGTACAGCAGTTCTAGAAGGTTCGTCACGGACTACTATATATCCTCGAACTCTTGAAGCTTTACCCTGGGTGAGAAATTTAGAACCTGATATAGAACAGCAATTAGTAGATGGGTATAATAATCTAGCTCGTTTAGCTAGTATTGCCAGAAAAAATCCCAAGGAGTGGTTGTTATCCGAAGTGGAAACACAAATTCTCACCAGTCGCTACAGGTTGAGCGATCACCGTTTGGGTTTAAACTTTTCTAACTGGAGTAAAGAAGACGTATTAGCAGAAGAATTAATCTTGGATAATAACTGTATTGGCACAGGTTTGTTTTCCATAGAACTGGTCAATGCTGATTTAGCCGAGTTGGTTTATTTACTCTTAACTAATAGCACTGATGAATCTATTTCTAGAGCCACCATTCAAAAATTGAATGTGCCTCAAGATTATATCACTTTGATGCAAACCTATCGCCAGCGATTTGCTGATTTTCAAGAAGTTGAATCCGATTTTTTCAATGCTCTTCACCAAATTGATGAAACTGTTTACACCATGTTTAACATCACTGATGAAGAAAAAAATCATATTGAAAATCGTCTTGGTAGTTTCCCGTTAAACAAGTTACAACCTCGATATCCCTGGCAAACAGTTAGACCCCGATCTATCAACGTATATACTGAAGACAGATTTGCATAAACGTATTGATTTGAGTGCATCCATATAACCCATTTTCCGTCCGCTATATCAGCTATTACCCATTACCCATTCCTGATTTTTCACCAGAGTATGCACTTGCCAATTAGGATCAGTTTGGGGATAATCTAAACGATAATGTCCACCACGGCTTTCGGTTCTAAAAACAGCACTTTTGAGAATTAATTCGGCCACATCTAATAAATTACGAGTTTCTGCCCAAAGCCGCAATTCTTTTTCAATTTTTGGTTGTTGAAAACTAACTGATTGTCCAGGCTGTAAACTTAATAATAATTGACTTAAAGGTAAAGCAGCAAAGTCTTCTTGCCAAGATGAAATTTGCAAAATGGCATTTTCTAAACTTGATTTTTCTCGACAAATACCCGCACTTTTCCAGACTAGACGGGGTAAATTTTGGCGAATTTCTGTTAATCGTCTTTGTTGATTTTCCCAATCAATTGCAGACGGGTTAACTGTAAAATTTCCATTTTTAATAAAGTTAACAGATTTCTGTTTTTGAATTATCAATTTTTCATGATCAAGATTAGCCATTTGCGCCCCAAAGACAATACATTCTAAAAGAGAATTACTGGCTAAACGATTTGCACCATGCACCCCCGTACTAGCGGTTTCTCCAACAGCGTATAAACCGGGAATATTGGTCGAATTAGTCACATCTGTGAGAATACCACCCATCCAATAATGGGCGGCAGGTGACACAGGAATGGGTTGATTAAAGACATCAATACCCCAACGTTGACAAACGGCGATGATATTGGGGAAACGATGACGAATTTTCTCAGGGGGAATAGGGCGCAGATCTAACCAAACATGGGCTGTAGCCGGGTCAGAGGCGGTATTTTGTAAATGACTAAAAATTGCTCGACTCACCACGTCTCGCGGCGCTAATTCCCCGGCTGGGTGGTAATCAAAAGCAAAACGTCGTCCGGTATCATCCACAAGGTACGCCCCTTCACCGCGCACGGCTTCACTAATGAGAAAACGTCCTGGTTTACTCAAGGCTGTAGGATGAAACTGGACAAATTCTAAATCCCGAAGAATCGCCCCCGCCCGCCAAGCAATGGCCACACCATCACCTGTACTTACTTCTGGGTTAGTAGTTTGGGCAAACACTTGACCACCGCCACCAGTAGCTAAAATTACTGCTCCGGCTCTCACCCAAGTAATTTTACCTTGATAAAATAGGCTAATTCCCAAACATTGACCGGTTTGAGATTCTATCCACAAATTCAAAGCCAAAGCTTGCTGAATTACTGTGATATTCTGACGACGTAGAACTTGATTTTTCAGGGTAGTTGTAACTTCCCTACCAGTGGTATCAGCCGCATGGAGAACGCGAGGACGAGAATGGGCTGCTTCTAAGGTTAATGCTAAGTTACTGTCATGACGATCAAAAGCGACTCCTAAATTAACTAGGGATTGAATACAACTGGGAGCTTGTTCAGCTAAAAATTTTACAGCATCTAGATCACATAAACCCGCCCCGGCTTTTAAGGTGTCTTCAATATGCAGTTTGGGCGAATCTTCCGGGGACACGGCTGCGGCTATGCCACCTTGCGCCCAATCACTAGCAGACAGGGAAACTGTTTCTTTAGTAATTAAGCCGACTTGTAAGGATGCTGGTAAACATAGGGCTGTATATAGTCCTGCTGCACCAGCACCGACTACTAAAACATCAAATTGGTTAGGAATATCTATATCAGACAAGGTGAGGTAATAGGTAATAGGTAATAGGTAATAGGTAATGGGTAATAGGTAATTGGTCATGGGTCATGGGTAATGGGGAAATCTATGAAACTTCTTGCCGCTTACCTCTACCAATCACCAATTACCAATTACCAACTAGGGTTATCTGTAGATACCGTTGTTAATGCGATCATCACCTTCGTTGAAGTTAGGCTCAAATTCTGTCACGGTGAAATTATCCAAGTTGGCTTGCAAAAGTACTTTTTGTCTATCGCTCAATTCTGGGATATTTAATACATCCTCTACTTTTTTGTAGGGAGCATTTTTGATAATTGTACTGCCCAAGGTGGGATATAGTCCTGGATACTTTTGGAAAGCAGCGATATTGGTATTATTCAAATCAATTTTTTTACCAAAGTCCGTTCCCAGTTTCTCATCTGCTTTGTTTTGGCGAGCAACTGCTAAAACTGGAACTTGATTTCCTGCAAAGCTATTGAAACTAACAGCTTGGGCTGTTTGGGTAGTTCCCAATGTTCCCCAACAACCTAGCAACAATGTAAATACAGTGAATAAACGCACCAATCCTTTCACGATTTTTTACCTCTTTCTATCAAACAGCAATTAAATTGTTGATTATTTGCAGCCACAAGCCATAAACCGCAGGGCATAAGCCAGAATTTTCAGGTTGTTAGAGCAGTTTCTATTCTAACTTGATCCTGATTTTCTCATGGTTTAGCTTCTTCGTTTTAGCTTGGGATCTTGCACAACAGTCATCAAGAACTAATATACAGCGTATCAATATCCACAATATTCACTACTATTTGGTTGACTTTGACTTTTGCCAAAAATTTTTCCTCATAGCACTTACGCGCCTATTTTTGGGTGTTTTCCCCAGTGATGGGAATTTCACGCTAGAACCGCTGCTATTAAGAATAGACTGTCTACTAGAATTGTACTCAAAATTGCCCCTCCAAAGGCATACCAATGGCATTGTTTATTCAGTAAAGAGACTGTTCCCACTGTCATCAGTATTAACGCAAGAATAACAGCCCAGCCTTCTCCCCAGGGTGTTTCGACTTGTTCTAAGGCATTTTGTAAGATTTGTGAAGCTCCTGCCGGGGTTGTTCTCATAATTTGTCGCCAATAGGGCATCAAATCTACTAAATAAAAATAAATATCGGTTAAAACTGTCCCTAGCAAAGAACCTAAATAGAACCAATTGCCGATTTTACCCCAATTTTTGCGTAAACACCACAAAGCAAAGGGTAATCCTAGTGATTCTATGGGTATATGCCAGATTGGTTCATATCTTAACCAACCCCAATAAATTGCCCCTGTCAACCAAGTCCAGCTAAACCCAAAGAGTAAATCTCCCCATAAATAGGTTCGTGAACTTGACATTAATCTCATACTGAACCAAAGTAAAAAGCCTGTTAAAAATACACTGAGCGCAGGAAATGATCTTACTAGTGGTGCTTCCACAAACACTGGTACTGATACTAAAAATACTGATGCTGCAAATACTAACCAATTTTGTCGGGAAGATATAAAGTTTATTAAAGACGTATTTTTAACGCCATCATCAATATCTAGCGTAGGGTTAGTAGCTGTATAGGAGAAGAATGTATGATTAATCAAAGTTTCTAATATTTGTTACTAAACTTTACTTATTCCACAATATCATAATTGATAATCCCCCCTGGGGGCATCTTGATTATACACGAAATTTATTGATAGGACTATGCACTCAAGTAAAGAATGAAAAAATATTATTATTTCCAAAATAAATCTCCGCAGTAGGGAAATATTCACCTCAACTTCTGGAAATACAAGATTGATTAAATAATTTGGATATTTTGTTCTAGGGATATAAGTTATTTATATAAGATTTTAGGAAAAAAGAACTTTCTCAATAACGGGGGGTTCATTCTCATGATTATTGAGAATTTTGTCAATAATTTCACGAGTTTTGGTAATTTCAGCCGAGGGGCTTGACAGTGTTTTGAGTTTCGGGTATGATGATGTTATTGGTGGGGAATAGTGCGCCCATATATATAGAGTTTTGAATTACTAAGATTATTATTTCCAAAATAAATCTCAGCCGTAGGGAAATAATAACCACAACTTCTGGAAATACAAGATTGATTAAATAATTTGGATATTTTGTTCTAGGGATATAAGTTATTTATATAAGATTTTGGAAAAAAAGATTTTTCTCAATAAACAGGGGTCTATTCTCATGATTATTGAGAATTTTGTCAATAATTTCACGAGTTTTGGTAATTTCAGCCGAGGGGCTTGACAGTGTTTTGAGTTTCGGGTATGATGATGTTATTGGTGGAGAATAGTGCGCCCATATATATAGGGTTTTCAATTACTAAGATTATTATTTCCAAAATAAATCTCCCCAGTAGGGAAATATTCACCTCAACTTCTGGAAATACAAGATTGATTAAATAATTTGGATATTTTGTTCTAGAGATATAAGTTATTTATATGAGATTTTAGGAAAAAAGAACTTTCTCAATAAACAGGGGTTCATTCTCATGAATATTGAGAATTTTATCAATAATTTCACGAGTTTTGGTAATTTCAGCCGGGGGGCTTGGATGTTTTGTTTGCTGGGACTGGTAGTGGAAACCGCTTAACGGGTGGTAATTGATTGGGCCGACAAGATATAATTTCACTATTTTCCCCAAACATAAGGAAATTGGGGGAAAATAGATAAAAATCAATTACGGTGATTATTGTTGTAGCGAACTCTTGTACCAGCCCAAAGTAACTTTTCCCGCAATGTTTGATAATAGGAATTATTTGCCCGTAAGACAATAAACTTAGCACGACAATCAGCCATGCGGACATCCACGCGGTGACCTGGCCAAATAGAGGTGGATAACACACCATCCATCCATAGTTTGGTACTTAAATCATAATCTCCCAAAGGCCAAATACTGACCACAGAACCGGGAGGTAAGACAAGAGGACGACTGGAAAGACTCATAGGACAAATGGGAGTGATGGTAATTGTTTCCATACCATCATGGATAATTGGTCCACTAGCAGAAACAGTGTAACCGGTAGAACCTGTGGGAGTGGAGATAATTAAACCATCTCCCACATATTGATCAACTATCTCACCATCAATTTCCATTTCCAGAATTGAGGTAATCATTCTGTCAGCAGAAGCGGGTTTGACACAAAACTCATTTAGAGCTAAGTAACTCTCGGTAACTGGTTCTAAATTTGATCCGGTTCCCTCATATACCGCTGCTTGTAACATCATGCGTCGTTGGATAGCATAACGATCTTCTAACAGACGCTCCCAAACTACTTCTGGGTCTTGAAATTCATCTACTGACTCCGTTAAAAACCCCAAATGTCCGCCTACATTAACTCCGAGAATGGGAATACCAGCGGGGGCTAAATGCCTAGCACTGGTTAAAACAGTACCATCACCACCAAGTACCAAGGCTAGATCAATTGGTTGAGTAGCGGAGGCCAAAAAAACCGGATAGGGGTTATCTTTTGGTCCGCTAGGTCCCATCAATACTTGGCAATGACGATTTTCTAGTTGTTTAGCACAGAGTTCAGCCCAGCGTTTACTCTGGGGATCTCGTGCTTTATAAGCAATGATTACCTGCTTGAGTTGCACGCGCTATTACCACTTCAGGAGGTTAAACTGCTCCATGTCAACGGTATCACGGTTACGATAAATTGTTAAAACAATCGCCAACCCTACCGCCGCTTCAGCAGCAGCCACGGTAATCACAAAAACTGTGAACACCTGGCCTTTAATTAAGGTTGAATCAAGGAAGTTGGAAAATGCCATTAAATTCAGATTAACGGCATTTAGCAATAACTCAATTGACATGAGTACCCGAACTGCGTTGCGACTGGTAATTAAACCATAAATCCCAATACAGAACAAAGCCGCTGCTAGTAATAAAAAGTATTGAAGTTGCATGATTGTCGGTTGTTAGTTGTCAGTGGCGCTACCAGTGGAGATGAGTTCTTTCGGGCGCTCTGGGAGGGTTAAAATTGTTTGTGGTAGGTCTGAGGTTGGTAATTGGTCAGGTAGATATTCTCGTCGTGCCAAAATAATCGCTCCTACCATGGCTATGAGCAAGAGGACGGAAGCTAATTCAAAAGGTAGCAAAAAGTCGCTAAAGAAATGCTCACCAATGACTACGATGGAATTTTGACTGACTTTCCCGTTGCTTGAGTTAGCCCAAGGTGTGGCTACTACCATTGTGCTTAAAAGAGCAAATAGTCCAAAACTGACTATAGCTGTAAATACTTTTCGTAATCCCGCACTAGGTAATGGTGAAAAGTCCTGTCTTTTGTTTACCAACATAATGGCAAACAGTATTAAAACGTTAATTGCACCAACATAAATTAATATTTGTGCTGATGCAACAAAGTCACCATTTAGCAATAAGTACATTCCCGCAATGCTGATGAATACACCTCCCAGCAAAAATGCGGAATAAACAATGTTAGAGAATAGCACTACACCTAATGCTGCCCCAATCATCATTACACCAAGAATGCCAAGTGCTACAGACTGTACTCCCTCTGCTAGATTCACTGTTTTTGTCCTTAGTTAGTTGTCAGTTGTCAGTTGTCAGTTGTCAGTTGTCAGTTGTTAGTTGTCCGTTGTCAGTTGTTAGTTGTCCGTTGTAAATTATCTTTCCTAATGACTAATGACTAATGACTAATTATTTTTCTGTTTCTACTAGGTCCTCTGGACGAGAACCAGCACGGGGAGCATCAGCTGGTACTCCGTGGGAGTCCATGACACCTTTAGGTAGGTAAGCAAGTTCTCGTAATGGTGTCACCATTGGATCGTTTGTAACTTTATACGGTAAACGTCCCAAGGCTACGCTATCGTAGTTAAGTTCATGACGATCGTAAGTGGCTAATTCATATTCTTCTGTCATGGATAAACAGTTGGTGGGACAGTATTCCACACAGTTACCGCAGAAGATACAAACTCCGAAATCAATACTGTAGTGTTTGAGCTTTTTCTTTTTGGCTACTTTGTCCATTTCCCAATCAACTACAGGGAGGTTGATAGGACATACACGCACACAGACTTCACAAGCAATACACTTGTCAAATTCATAGTGAATGCGACCGCGAAATCTTTCACCAGGAATCAATTTTTCGTAAGGATATTGTACGGTAACAGGTCGCCGTCTCATGTGGTCAAATGTGACGGATAATCCTTGACCAATGTAACGACCTGCTTGTACCGCTTCTTTGGCGTAATCACCAACTTGTTTGAGAAAATTGAGCATTGTGTGTCTCTCTTTACAATTTTGGATTTTGGATTTTAGATTTCAGATTCAATCCAAAATCTAAAATCTAAAATGCCTTACCCACCGAATGCGAAGGGAAAGGCTAGTTTGAAGGCTGCTGTTAAGAGCAGATTTACTAAGCCTACTGGTAAAAGGAATTTCCATCCTAAATCTAGCAATTGGTCAATCCTTACCCGTGGTACTGTCCAACGAATAAGAATGGCCAGAAATACTAGTAGGTAAGCTTTAATTACGGTCATGGCAATGCCTATCACCGCTGTAACTACTTGGATGATAGGATCGCTTTCACTGACTCCTAACCAACCGGTAATCATGTCAAGGGGTATAGGACAATGCCAACCACCAAGGTACAAAATTGCTACTAGTAAGGCAGAAAGTACGAGATTAATGTAGGAACTCAGGTAAAAAAGCGCGAATTTCATCCCTGAATATTCCGTTTGATACCCTGCTACTAGTTCTTCTTCTGCTTCTGGTAAGTCAAAGGGTAAGCGTTCGCATTCTGCTAGAGCGGCTATCCAAAAAATGATGAAACCTAATGGTTGTCGCCAAATATTCCAGCCAAAAACCCCAAAATTAGATTGTTGATTCACGATGTCAACGGTACTGAGACTGTTGGACATCATGGCGATCGCTAGTACACTCAGTGCTAGGGGAATTTCATAACTAATGGACTGCGCTGCTGCCCGTAAACCTCCCAATAGGGCATATTTATTATTACTGGCATAACCTGCCATTAATAAACCAATGGGTTGAATACTGGATAATGCAATCCACAAAAATACCCCCATGCCCACATTAGTAATGATGATATTCTGTCCAAAGGGTACAATTAAATACGACAGAAATACTGGTAAAACGACAAGAATAGGTCCAAGGGTAAATAGCCAAGGATCTGCCTTAGCGGGGATGATATCTTCTTTAAATACCAACTTCAGACCATCTGCTACAGGAACTAGCAATCCAAAAGGTCCTTGATATTCTGGACCTATGCGCTGCTGTGCTGCCGCAGAAATTTTTCGTTCTAGCCAGGTGGCAACTAGTACGCCTACTGTAGCCCCAATAAGCATCAATACCATTGGTAATGGCATCCATAGGGCTTTGGCCGCTCCTGGGGGTACGCCTAAGTCCTTAACAGATTGAATAAAAGTTCCTTGAAGGTCAATTCCTGGATTCATGTTTGCTGCTCTTGTAAATCAACTTGCTGATGAACTATTAAATGGAATCAGTTATTGCCATTTTCATCTTTTGTCCTTCAGCTTTAGTAATTATCCCTGCTGAGATGATGCCTGATTGAGGTTCAATACCTTTACCAACTCATGAGTTTAGTATATCCTGGGATGGTTTTTGCCATCAGACAGAACAGACAACTTTTCTCTATGGTTAAGATTGGGAATTGATGATTGGTGACTAGGGAAAGCAGTTAGACAAAACTAAATAGGCCGTTTTTCCTCTGGTAACGGTGATCTAGTGTATCTAAATTGTCTGATTTTCTGCAACAGCCTACTGTTGTCAGCCGGATTTGTAATTTTGGATGATCAGCCCCAATAGAAGATGTGACATTTATCAATCTGTCCACTGAAGGGCATAAATTTAAAATCCAAAATCTAGAGTTGAGTTGTTTGTCAGTTAACGTTGATCAATCGGAGTGTAAGCGACTTCATGACGACCATTGTAAACCTGGGTAGGACGGAAAATCCGGTTTTCTACCAGTTGTTCTTTCCAGTGTGCTAACCAACCTGCTACACGAGCGATCGCAAATACTGGTGTAAATAGGTCTGTAGGAATCCCCATTTTCCTATACACTAAACCGGAATAAAAGTCAACATTAGGATAAATCCCTCTGTTACCCAATCTTTCGGAAACTACCCTTTCCATTTCTACGGCAATTTCATAATATTCGTCATACCCGAATTTCTCAAACAACTGCTCTGCCAAGTTTTGTAAGATTGTAGCGCGGGGATCTTTGACTTTGTATACGCGATGTCCAAAACCCATAATTTTGGCTTTGCGCTGAAGAAGATCATCCACATAAGGGACAACATTTTTTACAGAACCAATGTTTTCTAGCATCTGAATTACTTCTTCATTCGCTCCCCCATGCAATGGTCCGCCTAAAGTACCTACGGCACTAGCGACTACAGCATAGGGGTCTGTCAGGGTAGAAGCTGTGACTCTAGCACTAAATGTAGAAGCATTCATTGTATGCTCAACATGGAGAATTAGGCAAACATCAAATATCTTGGCTGCTAAAGGATCGGGTTCTTTCTCATTTAGCATATACAGGAAGTTAGCCGCATAGTCTAAGTCATCCCTGGGTTTAACGGGGTCGTTACCTTCCCGCATTAACTGGAACGCCGCTACCATTGTGGGAATAGTCGCTATTAACCGGACAGCGGAGTTACGAATATAGACCGGATTATGTAAGTCACGACGAGAATAGAATAAACCTAAAGCAGCAGCCGAAGCTTGAAGAGCATCCATAGGATGACCGCTTTCAGGAAAGCATTTCATCATGTCTCGAATACGGTACTTGATGCGTCTGTGGAAAAGAACTTCATGTTCAAATGCTTTTAGTTCTTCTTTCGTTGGTAACTCACCCCAGATTAAAAGATATGCAGTTTCTAGGAATGTACTTTTTTCCGCTAATTCCTCAATCCTAATACCACGATATTCTAGAATTCCTTTCTGCCCATCTACATGACTTATACTCGATTGGGCTGCGGGAATACCTTCTAAACCAGGCTTGTATTCGCATACCGTCATGGCAACACCATTTACTTTGTAAAATATCTGCTCACGTTAACTTACCAGAGACTATTTTCACTACAAGAGTTGCCGATATTACAACTATTCGATGCGTTTATATCGAATAACTCTTACAGCAGGTACTTGGGCTGTGTCAACCAGAACATTTGACTACGACCCAAGGGAGAACCGTCATCTGGTAGTTTTATTCCTATCATACCTGCTTTTTTGAGGATAATCCTCTCTTTTGCTTCTCCCCAAAGGAGAATTTCTGCCCAATGGCTTAAACTAGGCTCATGGCCTACTAATGCTAGTTTGGTTTTCTGGGGATAATTCCTGGGTTTAAGCCATTCTTGCCACCAATTTTGAATATCACCTTCAAAGCTAAGATGATCAGATGCTTCTAATTGGGAACTTAGTCCAGCAGCAATGAGTATTTCTGCTGTTTGGTAAGCACGGACTAGGGGACTGGTGAGTATTAAATCAAAGTTAAAACCGAGTTTGACTAATTTATGGGCTATTTTCTCGGTTTTTTCTCTTCCTTCTGGGGTGAGTTGTCGTTTTTCGTCTTTTAGTCCTGGTTGATGTTCTTCGGCGATACCATGACGGATTAAGTATAATTCCATGTTGTTAGTTGGGTGTTTTTATATTATTTTTTGTTTCGCGCAAAGACGCAAAGAAGCAAAGGCGCAAAGAAGAGGGTAAAAATCAGCGGTTTTGCAATTCAACCCAATCTACGATAGATCGCTGTTATCTGTAGAAATATTTTGTTCAGCCTCTGATTCAGCTTCATAAATCAGCGGATATAGTGAAAGTCTATCTCTCATATCTCTAGCTAATTGATCAAATGTTATGCAAATTACTTTGCGTGAGTCTACTAAAACTTTATTTAAACGCCATTTCAATCGAGTTTTGTCAACCTCCGAAAGAAAATCATCTCTACCTATAACAAGAATGCCGTAAAATTCTATATTCTCACTTCCAAAAATAGAACGAGCTAAAGAAGTATTTTTAAAATCATCAATTTTCCAAAACCAATCAATAATTTGACTAAATCCATGTTCAAATCTAGGTGACCAATCTGATGTACTTCTTCCTTTTTCTACAAATATACTATCTTCTGTAGCATCTTCAAATTCAATGAAACAGTAAGTATTATTTACAGAATCACCAATGGCTAAATCAGCACGGAAATCTCCAAAAAATGTAAATTCATGTTTAATTTGGTTGAATCTAATGATTTGAGGAACGTAAAAACCAATAAATGCAGACAAATGTAGTCTCTGTTTGAAGAAAGGAAGTATATCCTTACTTTCTTTTAATTCCTTATTATTGAGAAGTAAATTTTCAAATTCTTCAAGCTCAAATAAGCACTTTTTAATGTCTAAATTGAATGAGTCTAGTCCTTTCATGTTCTATGCCTCTTTCAATGAGCCATAGAATTTCTCCAAACGGTCATGATTAACTATATCAATGATCGTTACTTCGCTATCTTGAAATTTAAATATAATTCTATATTTTATCCCTGCTCGTGCAATGAAATAATTGGGAAGAGATTTCAGTTTATATGTTTGAGTTTGTGAACAAAAAGGAAATTCTTCCAAGCAATTTATTGCCCGTATAACTATTCCTTGATCTTTAGTTGGTAAAGCATCAAGTGCTATTTGTGCCTTATTAAGTAAAACTACTTGGTTGTTGTTTAACTGTTGGTTATTAGATTCAATACCTGAATTCATGACATGACAGAATTTTTCTAAATAATATCCACATTATACTACTATTGAGACTTTGATCACTTGTTAATTAGCGATAGCGAAGCACTGCTGCAAGCAGATCGCACTCATCACCATAAAAGTAACTGATCAGATGGTGGAAATATACCCTTAACTATCAGTTGACCTTCTGGGTGTAAAGAAACAATATGTCTGAAAATACCTGATGCTTGTTTTTCAAGCTGACCATATTGTGTGCCATCCTCCTTTATCTGAGCTAATAAGTAGTGATGACCTTGTTGGTAACAATAATGCTCATTTATCGGGATAGAAATATCACCATTCTGTAGAGTGAGTGGTATCGGTTTATCAGAAATCGTTCCAATAAAGATAGTTGTAGAAATAGGTGGACTACTTGGATTATAGAGTTTCAGCCATCGCTCACACTCAGAACTATCAATAAGGGATACACAATGATTTATAAATGTTGAACTTTCATGAGTATCTGTTACAACAGTTGGTTGATAAAAAACAACTAAACCAATAGGTGAATTCTGTCTTTCTTGAAAGTATTGTGTAGCCCATTCTTTGCATAATTTAATGGAAGCTGAACTTGGTATGTCAATAAATACCATTCTTGTTGTTAGTGGATCAATTATTGCAGCGTGTTTTGTGAAATTGGCATAGGCATCATCTAGCTTGTCATAAAGGTTTTTATATTCATTTTTGTGGTATGGAGAGCATACTAGAAATGTATATGATCGGTGTGTTTCACTAAACTGATAATTCTCAAACGGTAAATTCTGGATTTTAATAATCCAACAACTCTTTTCAACGTCTTCAAATGAATCCTCAGTTCCATTCTGAACAGAGTTCAGTATTTCTGGTAATATTTTTTTCAAAATTTCCCAGTCAGATTGAGTTGGATAGTTTTTTGCAAATACATAGAAACCAACTGCATTTAGTTGGTGTTCAGAAAGGGCTTTTACCAGTTGAGCCTCAACTATACTACATTGATGATTAAATTCTTGCTGGTGACTAGACATACCATAGCTTTTAACAGAAATCTGAATTGAGGCATTTCTTGGTAGAAAAACTGTCCCATCATAACCAGGGTTGGAATTAGCAGCAGGTTTTATAGAAACGCCTTCTCCATCAAACAAACTTAAAGCAAGTAACTCAAATAATGCTCCACGTCTATTATTTCTATCTTCTTTTTTAATGAGTTTTACCTGTTCAGATACCCAATTAGGAGCAACTGGTTTTAATATTTTAAGAGAATTTCCTAATAGTAGCAACTCACACGTAGAGAGCCAATCTTGTCTTTGCCACAATTGTTGAACTGGGTTACTATTTCCTGTATTTAACCACTCTTCACCAAATTCCGATACTAATATGGCAAGCATTTCATTCAATTTATTACTAGGAACTTCATGAATAGGATTTTGTCTACCAAGTAGGTAATTCATTTTTTATCAATCCTTTAAGAAAAATTTATTGGACACACATCGGTTTTTATTTAATTGATCACTAGATACAATGACAATTATTCCTCGCTATAAGGATACAATTCAAAATATTATCAACAGTAAAAAAAACAAATTTGTAGTTAATATTTTACCGCCAAAAAATTCATTCTCATGGGTTCAGCATTGCTAAACCCTAAATTAATCAAGTCTTTTAATCCGGTTTCAAGACTAAATTGGATTATCTCTCGGATTTACCAATCTTAATAATTTCTGCTTGATTTGTGCGTCGAAAACTTCCCATTTCATTTTGGCATAAGCTGAATTTTCATTACTACCTGATAAAAAACCCATGGGAATTTCAAAGCCTCCCGCACCGGTTCTCCCCCCACCAAAAAATCTGCCGGCGCTATCTTGGCCAAAGGCTTCTTTGATAAATTCATCAGGATCTAGGGTCAGTTTTGTCGTCCGCAAAGAACCTATAATTACTTCTAGTTCGTCGTCTTCATCATGAACTATTCCATATACTACCGCAGTATGAACATTTTCTTCGGTAACTAAAAAATCAGCGGCTTGGGGAATTGCGTCCCGATCATCATACCGCAAGTAACCAACACCAGCTATGGAAAAATTATTTTGAACAATCCGGTTTTTAAGCGATCGCTCAATCACATCCATTACACGCTTAGAACGATTTGCTTGTAAAATGGCATTTAGTAACTGAGCATCATAAAATCTGCTTAAATAACCAGCAGCCATAAAGTCTTCTTCTTGGGCTTGCATTAACCTGTTTGTATCCGATCTTAATCCGTGCATTAATGCTGTAGCACATTTAATGTGCTGGTTAATACTATTATCTAAGGTTAATAATCCGGCTTGTAAGTATTGAGTAAAAATTGTCGCTGTAGCCCGCACGTAGGGACGAACATCCATAAATTCGGATTTGAGATCCCCCTGCAAGCTATGATGATCTACTAGCACTATTAAGGGAATTCCCGCTTGTTGAATTGCTGGTAATAATTGAGATGTAGTTCCCTGGTTGTCAATTAACACGAAACCGTGATAACAGGACAAGTCTTTATTTTTCAGGGTTTGCATTGTCCAGCGTTGAGCAGGTAAATTAGTTAACTTAACTAAAGCAATATTTTCTTGATGGCTTAATGTTCCTGCGTAAATAATATCACATTTGATATCATACTGTTGGGCAATTAATTGATATGACCAGGCACAAGAAAGAGCGTCAGGATCAGGAAAATCCTGTAAAACCACTAATTGACGTTCATGGCGGTGTCCTAGCAGGGTTTTTTGTAACTCTTCGGATTTCTGAGACGCTAAAGAACTGCCACGCTGAACTAAATAGATACCTCCATCACTATTAGCAGGTGATAAAGATGTCCGAGCTAAAGGTGGGGCTTCAATAATATCTTTCTCTGTTTCTACTTCCTCTGGATTTGGATCTTTAGCTAAAGATAAACTCTCGAATTGAGCAGCGGGATAATTCGCGTACATAAGGAACTGTATTTCTAAGCGTTGAGGGTGATTTTCTTTATCCATTTAGATATCATGCCAGAGATAATGCGCTACTAAAACTACATTAGAACCGGCTATTATCTAAAGTTCATTGTTGATACTGTTAATGACATTGTTTATTTCTGTGCTGAAAACCAATTAAGAAGTGCTTATAAATACCAAGAATCAAGCAAGTCTTGGCTTTTGGTATCTATTTCACTTCTTGATTTAGGAATCCGTCTCAGAGGGTGTTTGAAAGGTTTTTGAACTCTCCCTAACCCCCTCTATGAGAACAATAAAACTGTATTTTCTTGTTTCTTTTAGGAAACGGGGACTAAGGGAAGTAAAAATGTGATGAAAATTACGGGATACCACTTTTCAAACATCCTCTCAAGAAATATGTAAATTTTATGAAAATTTGGTGATTATCTTGAATATTGATTTGACTTGTGCTATTATCAATATTCTGTGTTCAAATTTGTTTTTCAATTTCTCGGCGGCTTCCCCACTTATAATTTTAATTTATCAGTTGAGAACAGAAGCTCTCTATATCCCTTTTTAAAGGATATAGCCCCAATTCTTGAAAAACAAGTAATTTCTGACGCTGCGGATATAAAAATATCAGCTTATGGTAATTTTACCCTAAGCTGGTTAGCACTAACCCAAAACTGGTAAAAACTCCACTTGTAGCCACTGTTTGAGAGTCAAACAATTATATCCACAAGTGAATTTTTACCTGAGTTTTTGTAGTTGATTATATATAATGTCAAAGGCCTATTACGTATTTTTGCCACTCTTGGTGCAGTCCACTTTTCAGGTGTTTTGTTACCTCAAAGTAAAGACTGCTATAAGGTTGGCGAGGTAAATGACGCAAAGGCATCCGTGCTTCTTGGGGTGTCCGACTGCCTTTTTTGACATTACAACACACACAAGCAGCAACGATGTTTTCCCAAGTGTCACCCCCCCCTCGTGATCTAGGTATCACATGATCAAGTGTCAACTTATCCCCTGTGTAACCACAGTATTGACAAGTATGTCCATCACGATGCAGGATATTCCGACGGGTCAAAGGAACTTCCATATAAGGAACACGGACATAGTGGCGCAACCGGATTACGGTTGGCTGTGGAAAGTCCGTGTAAAGGAACTTACCATTGTATTCTAAGCGTTCAGCTTTGCCTTTCATCAACAACACGGTGGCCCGTCGCCAACTGGTGATGTTGAGCGGTTCGTAAGAGGCGTTCAGGACTAAAACCTTCCCCATGAATCTGCGCTCAAGGTATTAGTTTTACATATACTAACACAAATACATTTTCTTGGGGATAGGAAAAGAATTTATACTTTTATTCTCAACTCAGATCCCCGACTTCTTCAAGCAGTAGGGGATATTGTGGTCACTATTTTCTCAAATTTAAAAAAAATCGCAATAAAGAAGTATTTAGGGCTTGACATTTGATTTTAAATTTGTTATGATAAAACTGATAAGGAAGAACTATCATAAAATAATATTGAAGAAAAATTGTTGAATATGCGGACACACTAATATTACTCACGCCACCGTCTTGTATAAATTACCGGATAAAAGTTAAACTTCCTGATTAAATTGATTAGGACTGGCCGGGAATTTTGATATTTTCCCAAATTTGCCAAAAAAAATCGCAATAAAGAAGTATTTAGGGCTTGACATTTGATTTTAAATTTGTTATGATAAAACTGATAAGGAAGAACTATCATAAAATAATATTGAAGAAAAATTGTTGAATATGCGGACACACTAATATTACTCACGCCACCGTCTTGTATAAATTACCGGATAAAAGTTAAACTTCCTGATTAAATTGATATAGCTTCTAGGGGATGGGAGAAGCTTTTCGGTGGTGTGATAGGAGTGGAGTCTAATGTTAAATCGCAAACAAACCCCAATTTTTACTGATCATCAAGAACGTGATGCTTATGCTTGGTTTTCTCAGCGGGCTTGGGTAGAAATTGATTTGGGGGCTTTGTCTAATAATGTCAAGGAGTTGGTAAAGTTTTTATCTCCATGTACTCAACTAATGGCAGTTGTCAAAGCTGATGCCTATGGACATGGAGCAGTAGCAGTTGCTAAAACTGTATTAGAAGCGGGCGCTAGTTGGTTGGGTGTAGCGACTGTTCCCGAAGGTATTCAATTACGGGAAGATGGTATTCAAGCCCCAATTTTAATTTTAGGGGCAACCAACACACCAGAACAAATTCAGGCGATCGCTTGTTGGCAACTTCAGCCTACACTGTGTAGTCCTAAGCAAGCTTTAGAGTTTTCTAATGTATTAGAAAATATTAACTATAATTTACCCTTACCTGTACATATTAAACTGGATACAGGAATGTCTAGATTAGGCACGAATTGGCAAGAAGCAGCAGAGTTTATCCAGTTAGTGCAAGGATTACCCCATTTGCATATCGCTAGTATTTATTCTCATCTGGCAACAGCAGATAGTTCTGATACTAAGGTGATGACAGAACAGCATAGACGATTTGAAAAAGTAATAGCACTCATCAAAGCTAAAGGTCTCAAAATTCCTACTTTACATTTAGCTAACTCAGCGGCTACTCTCACAGATGCGGGATTACACTATGATATGGTGCGCGTAGGTTTAGCAATTTATGGGCTGTATCCTGCTATTCACTTACAAAATCAAATCAAACTTAAACCTGTTTTACAAGTTAAAGCTAGAGTTACCCAAGTTAAAACTATAACTGCGGGGACTGGAGTTAGTTATGGTCATCATTTTATTGCATCTGAGGAAATGCGGCTGGCAGTGGTTGGTATTGGTTATGCTGATGGTGTACCCCGTAATCTTTCCAATAAGATGCAAGTATTAATCCGTGGACAGCGTGTACCCCAAATTGGCGCAATTACAATGGATCAAATGATGTTAGATGTAAGTTCTATACCTGATTTACAAGAGGGGGAAGTAGTTACATTGTTGGGAGAACAGGGAAAAGAGCAAATATCGGCTGATAATTGGGCAAATTGCCTAAATACTATTTCTTGGGAAATTCTCTGCGGCTTTAAGCATCGTTTACCTCGTGTAACTGTCATATAAATGGGAATATGGGCATAAATTTTTCACATAGCCCAATTCTGAATTTATTAGGACTTACGGAGGTTCTGCAAGAAATTATACTTTTTGTAGTGCGGGCTTTAGCCCTAATTATCTGATTATGTTTCCGTAGCGTCTCGAAAACAGGACTAAAGTCCTGACTACAGCAATCCTGTTGATTTTAAAATTTAAATTTATTTAAAATTTAAATTTTTTACCTATTGTCATAAATAATTTGTTATGCTAGAATTATGAAATGTCAACGCGGATATGGCGAAATTGGCAGACGCGCTAGATTTAGGTTCTAGTTCCGAAAGGAGTGAAGGTTCAAGTCCTTTTATCCGCACTTTTGATTCCCTGTCTTAGTCACTGCTTTATTAGTATTGGTTTTTCTACTATCTCATCCTACCTTTCTTACAGCCATTTTAATATTTTCGCATAAACGCATGAACATGAAACATATTACCGTATCGTAAGAAGTAAAAATACAGAAATTAGATTGTGGTATAAATAGATGAAAACTCCTGCAATGTAAACTAGTTTAACTGACTGTGAAATATTATCAACAACATCCTCATGCCTTTCCTGTTCAATATCTCCAGGACTTGTGGGGAGAAATCCAAGCTTCTCCCTATTTTGCTATTAATAACCTTAACCGGGATTTTGTGAATACTAAAGGCTTTTCTGTGGTGTTTCAGCGTCAGGGTTTAGCGGAAGTTATCCAAAAATTTCCCTATTTTAAGCCTTATTTAGATTTAGCACTTTTACCTAGTTGTAATGCTTTTTATCTGAATCCTTTACTACTTAAAGCGGGTTCTCGTGTTGACCCCCATATTGATCGATCTTTGCGCTCCTATTGTAAAACTGTTGAACCACCAGCATTTGTAAGCGTTCTTTATGTGCGTGTACCAGAGGATATGCAGGGAGGAGAATTAGTGCTAAAATCTCAAAAACGCCAAGTTGGACAAATTAAACCCCAAACCAATGCTTTAATTTATTTTCAGGGTGATTTAACTCATTCTGTGAATGCTGTTACAACTGCGGGAAATCGCTTAAGTCTTGTTTGTGAACAGTATAGTTTAAATGAAGATGAACTTGAGGAAATACCATATTTTACCTTAGAGTCGAGGGTAAATCAAGGGAATGGCAAAAAACAAAAACAGTAATTCATAATATCAATAATTTAAAGATAGGAGGACGACACCCAGGAGTTAAGGAATAAACGAACCACTCCAGGTACAGAGAATACAGAGAAATGCAGGTTTATTGTCTTGAGTGAGGATAATACCATCAAACTTTGGAACATAGAAACTGGATGCTTTGTGCAAATCCCGAACTTCTAAAATTTGGTCAGTTTATCCCATATTACTAAATGTATCTTTAAGGACAGAACGCGCTGCTAAATGATTACGAGTAGAAGTGAGAATTTCCGCTTCTCGTTCTAAACGAGCCACTGTATCCTGTATTTCTAGTAATGCTTGTTGTTCTGGGGCTACACCATAGAGATTACTACCTATCCAATAAGATAATTCTGTGGGTAAATCTGGTAAATCATTGGGTAATTCAATATTTTGTTCCGTTAATTTGGATGAAAGACGAACTACATCCCGTAAAAGTTGTTCTACCTCAGATGCTAAAGGACGTAAATCCTTAGCTGGTGGTTGATCTTCAATCCATTCTACCAAACCAACACGATAAGGTTTTTCCCGGACATATTCTAAAACACGAAACCTTTGCTGTCCTAAAGCTAATAGTTTCATTCTGTCATCAGGTAGCCGTTGACAATGAAGAATTTCCGCACAACAACCAACGTTAGCAATTGTCCCATTAACTGGGTCAATCATCAATACCCCAAATCGGCGATCGCTCTCCAAAATGGTATTCATCATGATTCGGTAGCGAAATTCAAAGATATGCAAGGGTAATGGTCTGGTAGGAAATAGAACTACTTCAGGTAATGGAAACAGGGGTAGTTCACGAACTGCAATTTTAGAAGAGGATGTCATTGTTAATTGGTTGAGTATAAATTGTCTGCTTAAAATATTATATTCTTTTCTAATTTTTCCCGACTTGGTTTATATTTTATCATTATGCTTTATGAATCAAAAAACCCTGAGATAAATTTTCTCAGAGCTTACTAAATGTCAGTGGTCAGTTGTGCGTTGTTTTTTCTTTAACCACTGACAACTGATCACTGACCAATGACAAATTTACAATTTGACTTCAATATCCACACCAGAAGGCAAATCTAGCTTCATGAGTGCATCAATAGTTTTAGAAGAAGGCTGATAAATGTCAATAATCCGTCTATGGGTACGGGTTTCAAAGTGTTCGCGGGAATCTTTATCTACGTGAGGTGATCTGAGTACGCAATATATCTTTCGTTTTGTTGGTAAAGGAATAGGTCCTATAGCTGTCGCGTTGGTACGGTTAGCTGTGTCTACAATCTTCTCGCAAGATGTATCTAATAAACGACGGTCAAATGCCTTCAAACGAATTCTAATCTTTTGCTGCTGTAGAGTGGCCATATCAAAGTTTTCCAGGTTCGGTAAATTTTAGACTTTAGATTTTAGATTTTAGATTTTAGATTTTTAGATTTTTAGATGTCATCTCGAATTTAAAATTTAAAATCCAAAATAGTTTTTGGGAATAGAAAGGAGCAGAGATTTTATTGTTTATCTCCGCTCCTTTGTCATGAGAGCAAAAAGGTGAGTGTTATTTCAAGATTTTAGCGACAACACCAGCACCAATCGTCCGGCCACCTTCACGAATAGCGAAGCGCATACCTTGTTCAATAGCGATCGCGTTGATCAGTTCTACTGTAACTTTGATATTATCGCCGGGCATAACCATTTCCACATTTCCACCTTCCCTATCGGTAAAGGCTTTGATTGTTCCAGTTACATCAGTTGTCCGCACATAGAACTGAGGACGATAACCAGCGAAAAATGGTGTTTTCCGACCACCTTCTTTCTCAGTTAAAACGTAAACTTCCCCTTCAAACTGAGTATGAGGTGTAATTGAACCCGGTTTAGCAATTACCATACCGCGCTCAATGTCTTCTTTTTTGATCCCGCGCAGTAGTACACCGGCGTTGTCGCCAGCCAGACCTTCTTCAAGACTCTTCTTAAACATTTCGATCCCAGTCACGGCGGTACTGCGGGTATCTTTGATGCCAATTAGCTCAACAGTATCCCCAACCTTAACTTTACCGCGTTCGATCCGTCCAGTAGCCACAGTCCCACGACCTGTGATGGTGAACACATCTTCCACAGCCATCAAGAATGGTTTGTCTATAGCCCGCTCAGGGGTGGGGATATAAGAATCTACAGCGTCCATTAATTCGTAGATTTTGTCTACCCAAGGATTTTCACCTCGTTGAGTTTTGGGATTTGCGGTCATTGCTTGGAGAGCTTGTAGACCTGATCCTTTGATAATGGGAATATTGTCACCATCGAAATCATAGTCGGTGAGCAGTTCCCGCAATTCCATTTCTACCAATTCCAGTAATTCCGGGTCATCCATCATATCTTCTTTGTTTAAGAAGACAACCAAGCTAGGAACACCGACTTGTTTTGCCAACAGAATGTGTTCACGGGTTTGAGGCATAGGACCATCCGTAGCTGCCACTACCAGGATGCCTCCATCCATTTGCGCCGCACCTGTGATCATGTTCTTCACATAGTCAGCGTGTCCCGGACAGTCTACGTGAGCATAGTGCCGACTTTCAGTTTCATACTCTACGTGAGCAGTATTAATTGTAATACCCCGAGCTTTTTCTTCCGGTGCATTATCAATTTGGTCGTAACCCTTAGCTACAGCTTGACCCATAGCCGCCAATGTCATTGTAATAGCTGCTGTTAAAGTAGTTTTGCCGTGGTCAACGTGGCCAACAGTACCGATATTAACGTGAGGTTTATTTCTTTCAAACTTTGCGCGTGCCATGAATAATCGTTTCCTTTTTTAATTAAGCGTTCCCTTTACTTTTGGCAATGATAGTTTCAGCCACACTCCGAGGTACTTCTTCGTAGTGACTAAACTCCATCGTAAAGATACCCCGACCTTGGGTTTTTGACCGGATATCAGTAGCGTAACCAAACATGGTTGCCAGTGGCACTTTTGATGCGACCTTTGCCAGTCCTTGTTCAGTGCGTTGGCTTTCAATCTGTCCTCGACGGGAGATTAAATCGCCCATCACAGTTCCCATAAAGTCTTCTGGTACTTCAACTTCAACTTTCATCATCGGTTCTAATATCACTGGTGAAGCTTTTAATACTGCTTCTTTGAGTGCCATTGAGCCGGCGATTTTAAAAGCCATTTCTGAAGAGTCTACATCGTGGTAAGAACCATGAACTAGGGTAGCTTTTACGTCAATTAGAGGATATCCAGCTAAAATACCAGATTCACAGCTTTCTTTCATACCCTGCTCGGCAGGTCCAATATACTCTTTAGGTACTACACCGCCGACAATTTTCGAGACAAATTCAAAGCCTGTCCCTGGTTCTCCTGGTTCTAAGTTGATGACAACGTGACCGTATTGACCTTTACCACCACTTTGACGGATGAACTTACCTTCTACGTTGGTAACTGTTTTCCGAATTGTTTCCCGGTAAGCTACCTGGGGCGCACCCACATTCGCTTCTACCTTAAATTCGCGTAACATCCGGTCTACGAGAATTTCTAGGTGTAATTCTCCCATCCCTGCAATTACGGTTTGGTTGGTTTCGGGATCAACACGAACACGGAAGGTGGGATCTTCTTCTGACAGGGATTGTAGTGCTTTGGAAAGCTTGTCCATGTCGTTCTTGGTTTTGGGTTCAACCGCTACCGAGATTACAGGTTCGGGAATAAATAGGGATTCCAAAATTACTGGTGAACCTTCATCACAAAGGGTATCACCTGTCAAAGTATCTTTTAATCCTAAAGCCGCACCTAAATCACCCGCCCGTAGTTCGTCCACGTCTTGTCTATCGTCTGCTTTCATCAGCACTAGGCGAGAAATCCGTTCTTTTTTGTTCTTGCTGGCGTTGAGAATATAACTACCTTTTTTCAACACACCAGAATAAACACGAACGAAGGTGAGGCGACCATAAGGATCAGCCATAATCTTAAATGCCAAAGCTGATAATGGTTCGTTATCATCAGCATGACGTTCTACGGGATCACCGTTGAGCAGTGTGCCTTGAATTGGTGGTACTTCTGTTGGTGCTGGTAGGTAATCTATCACTGCGTCCAACATGAGTTGCACACCTTTGTTCTTAAAGGCTGAACCGCACAGCACTGGTACAATTGTCCCTTCAATTGTTCCTTTCCGTAGAGCAGTACGGATTTCCGCTTCTGTCAGTTCTTCGCCCTCGAAATACTTGCCCATTAAAGTATCTTCGGTTTCCGCTACTGCTTCTACCAATTTTGTCCGATACTCTGATGCTTTTTCTTGCAATTCCGCTGGGATTTCTGTTTCTTGGATATCAGTTCCTTGATCGTTTGTGTACATATATGCACACATCCGCACCAAGTCTATAATCCCCTTAAATTCGGTTTCACTACCGATGGGTAGTTGAATGGCGATCGCATTGGCTCGTAAGCGATCGCGCATTTGCTCATGCACTTTATAGAAGTTCGCACCAGTGCGATCCATCTTGTTAACAAAGGCAATGCGAGGTACTTTATAGCGATCTGCTTGTCGCCATACTGTTTCTGACTGTGGTTGGACACCACCTACGGAACAAAACACGGCGATAACACCATCTAATACCCGCATGGAACGTTCTACTTCAATGGTGAAGTCTACGTGACCCGGAGTATCAATAATGTTAATTTGATGATCTTTCCAACTGGTACTAATTGCAGCGGCGGTTATGGTAATTCCTCGCTCCCGCTCCTGCTCCATCCAGTCTGTAACGGCTGTTCCTTCGTGAACTTCACCAATTTTGTGAATGATCCCAGAGTAAAATAATATTCTCTCTGTCGTCGTTGTTTTTCCCGCATCTATATGCGCCGCAATACCGATATTGCGTACTCTCTCTAGCGGGTTTGTGCGTGCCACCATTACCTCCTATCGTTGTCGCCCTATGATATCTTGTATATTACTGCTATATAAATCCTAGACAAGGCTAGATATTTACTTCTTACTTCAATGGGAGCATGGGAGCGGTTATCCCTCAGTAAGCTTTCACGCTTTAGCCAAACGCAATATCACTTTTTTTTGCTCTGAAAAAACTATCACTATAATTGCTTGGTTTTCGCGTCAGTAATAGTTTGATTAAAGACTATGGACTTGCCACGTCCTGCCATCAGATAATTCACATTGTATATGAATTACCGAACAGTAAAGGACGATATATCGCTTTTCTACTTAGTTTAGTAACGATAGTGTGCAAATGCTTTATTTGCTTCTGCCATACGATGCGTTTCTTCCCGCTTACGAATAGCACTGCCCGTTTCATTCGCCGCGTCCATTAACTCATTCGCCAGTCTTCCGGCCATAGTTCTCCCTGGACGTTGACGAGAATACTGTACTAACCAACGTAATGCTAGGGTAGTACCCCTATCTGTACGTACTTCCATTGGTACTTGGTAGGTTGCTCCACCGACTCGGCGAGCTTTTACTTCTACTAATGGTGTCGCATTCCGCACTGCTCTTTCAAAAGTTTCTAAGGGACTTCCACCAGTACGTTCTTCAATAGTTTTCAAAGCGTCATAAACTATTCTTGCGGCAATTGATTTTTTGCCATGACGCATTAGCCGTCGCATCATCATACTGATTAGGCGACTATTGTACACTGAGTCAGGCGGCACTGGCCGCCTTTGACTAACACCACGACGAGACATACTTCATCCTTGAATAGGGAATTTGGCAACGAAATTATATGTTATCAGAACACAGGGGACTAAAAGCGGTTTTATCAGCCGCTTCATTTTCCTGATTTTTTGTTTATGGCTCTATCAGTTTTGACATACCTCCTCTTCCTTTCATGAGAGAGGATTGCTTAACGCTTCATTGGGTTGTGCTATCGAAATATACCATCTCCCTCGACGTTCGTTTAAAGTCTCCCAATGCCATAAGGCGACTATTCACAGGATTATTCTCAGAAGCTCATGCAACTTGCTTTTTATGCCCGATACAGCTTGATTTCTGCTTGTGTAATTTTGGTCAGGACGATTAACCGTATTTAACGCGATTAACCGCCGCTTACCTATTTTTTCCCTGCTTTCTGGCGTTTAGTTCCATATTTGGAACGGCCTTGTTTCCTGTCTTTAACTCCGGCTGTATCTAATGTACCACGGATAATATGGTATCTAACTCCGGGCAAGTCTTTCACCCGACCACCGCGAATCATAACTACGGAGTGTTCTTGTAAGTTATGACCGATACCTGGGATGTAAGCTGTGACTTCAAATCCAGAGGTAAGCCTGACCCTTGCTACCTTGCGGAGTGCTGAGTTGGGTTTCTTCGGTGTTGTTGTGTATACTCTGGTGCAAACGCCTCGACGTTGAGGACATTCTTTCAGAGCAGGGGACTTGGTTTTCTGACGCGCTAGTTCGCGCTCACTACGTATTAGCTGCTGTATTGTTGGCATGAGTTACAGCGCGTGAAGCTGCTTTATGATATAAGTTTTAACAAATCCTGATTATATCATTTTTTCTGATTTTATGTCAATTATTTTGGAAGGGAACAGGGAACAGGGAACAGGGAACAGGGAACGGGGAACAGGGAACAGGGAACAGGGAACAGGGAACAGGGAACAGGGAACAGGGAACAGGGAACAGGGAACGGGGAACAGGTAATTCTTAACTACTGACAACGGACAACGGACAACGGACAACTGACAACTGACAACTAACAAATAGAGAAAGAATTACCACAACTACATCTGGATATTGCTTGGGGGTTATCAAAGCGAAAACCACCACCCATCAAATCTTCTGCGTAATCTAGTGACAAGCCATGAATGTAATTTAGGCTTCCTGGGTCTATAACTAGACGAATATCATCAAACTCTACCATCTGGTCTGTGGCTTGTACAGTTGTATCAAAACCTAAATCGTAAAACCAGTCAGCACAGCCACCAGATTTCACCCGCAAACGAAATAAAATATTTGCTGGTTGTTTGGATTTTAAGCGCCTGATTTCATTAATGGCTGCTGAACTTAAATTGATCATGGAATTTTTTTATTGGTCAGTGATCAAAAAGAAAAAAATCTCCCCTGTCTATTCCCTTGTATCTATTGTCTATTTTTCACGTGCATAGTCATCTTGATAACGAATAATATCATCTTCTCCTAAATATTCGCCATTTTGCACTTCAATCAAAATCAAGGGAATCACGCCGGGATTTTCTAAGCGATGAGTTGTACATTGGGGAACATAGGTTGATTGATTATTGCTTAATAATATCTCGTGATCGCCACAAACTACTTTGGCTGTACCTGAAACAACTATCCAGTGTTCACTACGGTGGTGGTGCATTTGTAAACTCAGGCGATGACCTGGTTTTACTTCAATACGCTTAATTTTATATCCGCGACCCTCTTCCAAGACTGTGAAAGACCCCCAAGGACGTAATTCACCCGCAGCAATGCCTCTAGAATTAATTGTTGGTTGTAAAGTCAGTGTATTCGTGGGGACAGTTTCTGATAATTTAGCCATAATTACCTCATTTGGAGACATAATAAACCCGTTTTTAGCTTTAACAGTTGATGATAAAGGGGGCGAAATTCGGCCACTTTGATTAAGATAGCAAAAGTCAACACTGGCTGGTAAAATGAGAATGTTCAAACTCTATGTCTACATAAAATCTTTATCAAAAACACGACTTAGGATAAGATGTGAATAAGATCGCCGATTTCTTTGAAGGTTTCAAGATATTTTCCGTTCATCTACTTAGGGCTTGCTGATAGCGTAGCGTGGCGTTAGCCATATAAACCTAAAACCATTTATTAATAAAGGGTTTCGCGGATTTTTACCACAAAAAAGTGCAAGGTTTTGGCTAATGGTGTCTTAAAATAGGTGCATTTTTCTTTGTCGGATTTGGAAAATTGAGGATATCCAGACAGTTAAAACTGCTTCCTGTTTACTGTTTCCCGTTCCCTGTTCCCTGTTCCCTGTTCCCTGTTCCCTTCCCATAAGTGCATTTTTCTTTGTCGGATTTGCAAAATTGAGGATATCCAGACAGTTAAAACTGTTTCCTGTTTCCTGTTCCCTGTTCCCTGTTCCCTGTTCCCTGTTCCCTCCCCTCACAGACAACTTTTTCAGCAAGCCCTACTTACTTCTTTTTTGTGTTTTGGGTAAGTCCTGACTTTGATTCTAGGAAAATTCCAATACCGTTGTGAATACGGGCTGCTGTATTAGGAGAACGATCCAGCAATTGACCACCTAAATAAAGACTGGTAGAACTACCACCGTCTAAATTTAAAGCGTTGATACAACCCATTGTCTGCATTAGTTTGGCTTGTTCTTCTAAGGTTGGACCTCCACCACCAGCGCGATTATGTACGGCAGCAATGATTAAGTTGCCTGTTTTAAGGGTACAAATACTGCTACGAACTGCTTGACTTTTCATAAAAGCAGAACCGAATTTCTCCGCTTCTCCGTCGAGGACTATTTGCCGATTTTCTAGTAATAGGGGTCCTGCACCGATAATATGGGGATAACGACTAAATTCTGGTGTGCTGGTGGTGTTGGCAATGTTAATTTTTGTGCCAATGGGTAATTGTGGTGTCTGATTACGGAAAATCAGCAGATAACCATTTTTGGGAATAGGAATAGCATTTATACCAGTTTTACCTCCCGGTAATTGATTAGTTACTTGATTGTTTTCTACAACAATTATATTTTCATTCTCAGTTAAGGGTGTATAAGTAGTTCCCCATAAAGATGTGTAACGAGAAATACCATTTTGAACATAGCCAGTATTGAGTAAAATAATAGGTAAATTTTGATTATTGTTGCTGGTTAGGGTTTCTGTGAGGGTGAGGCGACCAAAATAGAATTGTCCTTTATTATTCCAAGCTATTGCTCCCCGGTTGAGAATTGGTCCTGATATCCATTGATTATCTCGCCTAATTGCCCCCAATGGCAATTTATTATTGCGGTTAAAATAACCACCATTGATTGCTGCTACGGCTAAGTAATTTTGAGCAGTTTGGATTAAAGGGGCAGTACCAGTTAATGTTTGCACGTTGGTTAATATAGGTTTAATGCTTAATCCGACGGTACGAGGGTTAATATCTAACCAAACCACGGGAAAGCGGTCTGTTCCTAAAGTTACTAGCCGCTGTCGCCATTGTAACCCCTGCGCCCAGGTAATATTTCTCTCGACCATTGCATCAGGTTGAATATCAATTACTAGGCGATTTGGTTGGGAGAGAGTGCTAATTTGTACAGATTGTCCGAAGGGAATACTCAAATTGATAATTGTTTGATTATTGACAATTTCTATTTTTTGAATGGGTGATTCTGTGCTTTGTGCTATGGGTGGTTTAGGGTTATAAACTGCGAGTAAAGCCGCATCAGCAATAGTATCTAAGGTGACGGTCCATTCCCGGTTGGCTGGTGTGGTAGATTTGGGGATAATTTCATCAGGATCTACTACTTTTTTGACTGGTAACTCTTGTCTAATTTGCCAAAAAGTGGGGTTATCTAAGTCTAGTACAATCCGATCCCCTTTTGGTTGTTTACCAAGACGAATATTTTTCAGTTGAGAAGGAGGAGTAGCAATTCCTAATGTGTTACCATTAGTTTTAATTTGCCATTTTGCTGTTTGAGCTAATTTACTTATATTTAAATAGCGATACCCACCTCTCAGTTTAGTATTAAGAATTATGGGATTTGTCAAGCCAGAAAACCACTGTATTGGCTGTTTACCAGGATTGTTACTACTGAGTAAGTCTATACCCATCAATTGCTTAACTGCGCCATCACTGATATAAGTTTGATTTCCTGTGGGTTGTAACCATGCTCCTGGTAAGGTTCGCCCATTTATAGTAATTTGATTACCAGCACTAACAGCAGTGGGAACGGAATTTGGTATACTAGGAACGTTTTGGGCGAGTGCGCCATAATTAGCAGTTAAACATAGTCCCGCTGACAGCAGTGGTGACAGATAATTGAGCATTTTCCAGATCATTGTGTTTTTTGACAAAGTTATTATGCAAAAACCAGCTTAACGAAAATTTATCAGAAAATTAAAAAAAATAATTACCTTTTTTAGAAATAATCATGATAGTATGTATATTGGGTTTTTGTCTCTTATCAAGAGTAGCAAACAGTTGTCACACTAAAAATACTAGCGATAACTGCTTTAAATAATACACACTGCTTGGAGACTATCATCATAGTCTTGGAGATTAAATCTAAAATTCCCACAGCTCTAAAATTTTAGATTAGGGTAATTTTTTTTAGAGTGCATAAACAAATAAAAAATAGATAGGCACTGGTAACACAGCTTTGGCTAAATGTCAAGCTAAGGCTAAAATTGTTATCCCTAAATTTTGGTAATTATGTATTTTTATCGAGTGCCAATAAATGAGAAAATTTCCCTATAGCAGTAGTAACAACGTCTGTACCTCAACATTTCAGGAATAAAGTATGAGTCATCAATCAAGTCAGGGTCAGCAAACTACAATGTCAGATATCAATTGTCAAGATACTTATTTAGGACAAAAGTGGTTGGTAGAAGAAAGGGATGCTTGTGGAGTAGGGTTTATTACCCATCGTCAGAATATAGCTAGTCATGAAATTTTGGACAAGGCTTTAACTGCTTTAACTTGCTTGGAACATAGGGGAGGTTGTAGCGCTGACCAAGATTCTGGTGACGGTGCGGGAATACTGACAGCAATTCCTTGGGAATTATTGGCACAAGATAACAGTCACGGAATTGACTTTGCTGATGTGAGTCATAAGGCTGTGGGAATGATATTCTTGCCCCAAGACTCGGAAGCGGCTCAAGTTGCTAAGAACGCATTTGAGCAAATAGCAGCAGAAGAAAAATTGACTGTACTGGGCTGGCGAGTAGTTCCGGTGCGTTCAGAGGTGTTAGGTGTACAAGCTAGAGAAAATCAACCTCGTATAGAACAGGTTATAATTTCTTGCGCTGATAAAAGTGGTGATGAGTTGGAAAGAGAACTGTATATTGCGAGTAAACGCATTATGCAAGCGGGAAGGAGAATTTCTGAGGATTTCTATGTATGTTCTTTCTCTAGTCGCACCATTGTTTATAAAGGCATGGTACGTTCGGCTGTATTGGGGGATTTTTACGAGGATCTCAAGCATCCTGCTTTTAAAGTATCATTTGCGGTATACCATCGCCGCTTTAGTACCAATACCATGCCGAAATGGCCTTTAGCTCAACCCATGCGGTTATTAGGTCACAATGGAGAAATTAATACCCTGTTGGGGAATATTAATTGGATGATGGCACGGGAAGCGACTCTGAGTCATCCAATTTGGGAAGATCGTTTTGATGAACTCAAGCCACTGGTAAACACTGATAATAGTGATTCTGCTACTTTAGACAATGTATTAGAGTTACTGGTACGTTCGGGACGTAGCCCTTTAGAAGGGTTAATGATGATGGTTCCCGAAGCCTACAAAAATCAACCTGCTTTAGCGGAATATCCAGAGATTGTAGACTTTTATGAATATTACAGCGGTTTGCAGGAAGCATGGGATGGACCAGCACTTTTAGTATTTAGCGATGGGAAAAAGGTAGGCGCAACATTAGATCGCAATGGTTTACGACCTGCGCGTTATGTCATTACTAAAGATGATTATATCGTTGTGGCTTCGGAAGCAGGAGTTGTAGATTTCCCAGAAGAAAATGTTCTGGAAAAGGGTAGACTAGGACCGGGACAAATGATTGCGGTAGATTTAAATACCCAAGAAATCTTGAAAAATTGGGAGATTAAACAACGTATTGCAAAACAGTATCCTTACGGGGAATGGTTGCAAAAATATCGCTTAGAATTGAATCGCTTAGTTAAGGGTGAGTCAAATGGTAATGGTAATGGACATCATAGTCTAAATGGCAATGGGCAGACTAGCAGGAAAATTGATACACAAGTCCTATTACAACAGCAAATCGCTTTTGGCTACACTATAGAAGATGTGGAAATGGTAATTCACCCCATGGCCAGCACTGGTGCGGAAGCGACTTTCTGTATGGGTGATGATACTCCATTGGCTGTGCTTTCAGAAAAACCCCATTTACTGTATGACTATTTTAAACAACGTTTTGCCCAAGTGACTAATCCAGCTATTGACCCTTTGCGGGAGAAGTTGGTCATGTCCTTGACAGTGGAACTGGGGGAAAGGGGGAATTTATTAGAACCTAAGCCAGAGTACGCTCGCAAGCTCAAATTAGAATCGCCTGTACTAACTCAAGCAGAATTAGAAGCAATTAAACTGTCAGGATTTGCCACGGCTGAGTTGTCAACTTTATTTCCCATATCTACAGGACCAGATGGTTTGAAGTCTGCTGTGGAATCTTTGCAAAAACAAGCGGCGGAATCTGTACGGGCTGGGGCGAAGATATTGATATTAAGCGATCGCACTGGTATGGATATTGCCGCAGAATATACTTATATTCCCCCGTTATTAGCCATTGGTGCGGTTCACCATTATTTGATTCGCGCTGGGTTGCGAATGAAAACGTCCTTAATTGTGGATACAGCCCAGTGTTGGAGTACCCATCATTTTGCTTGTTTGTTGGGTTATGGTGCAGGTGCTATTTGTCCCTATATGGCTTTGGATACTGTCAGCGCTTGGTGGGATGATCCTAAAACCCAGCAGTTTATGACTAGGGGTAAAATTGCTACTTTGACCTGGGAAAAAGCTATAGAAAATTATCGCCAAGCTGTAGAATCAGGTTTGTTGAAAATTCTCTCGAAAATGGGAATCTCTCTGCTTTCTAGCTACCAAGCAGCACAAATATTTGAAGCGATTGGTATTGGTCGTGATTTACTAGAATTGGGTTTTCGGGGAACAACTTCCCGTATTGGTGGTTTAAGTGTGAGTGAATTAGCTCAAGAAGTTTTATCTTTCCACAGTAAGGCTTTCCCAGAATTGACAGCTAATAAGTTAGAAAATTTGGGTTTTGTTCAATACCGTCCCAGTGGAGAATATCACAGTAATAACCCAGAGTTGGCTAAGGCTCTACATAAGGCAGTTAATGGTAAGCAATATGACCATTATCAAGTGTATAAACAGCATCTGCAAAATCGGCCTGTGACAGCACTGCGTGATTTATTGGATTTCCACAGTGAACGAACACCAATTCCTTTGTCAGAAGTAGAGTCCGTGAATGATATTGTCCAGCGTTTTTGTACCGGGGGGATGTCTTTAGGGGCTTTGTCACGAGAAGCACATGAAACTTTAGCGATCGCTATGAATCGCATTGGTGGTAAATCTAATTCTGGTGAAGGTGGAGAAGACCCGATTCGTTACAACGCTTTAAATGATGTTGATACTGCTGGTAAGTCTCCTACTTTCCCCCATTTGCATGGGCTAAGAAATGGTGATACTGCTGCAAGTGCCATTAGACAAGTTGCGTCAGGGCGGTTTGGCGTTACGCCCCAATATTTAGCCACAGCTAAACAAATTGAAATTAAAATCGCTCAAGGTGCAAAACCAGGAGAAGGTGGACAGTTACCAGGACCCAAGGTTAGTCCCTATATTGCCATGTTACGGCGTTCTAAACCCGGTGTAACTTTGATTTCTCCACCACCCCACCATGATATTTACTCTATTGAAGACTTAGCACAGTTGATTTTTGATTTGCACCAAATTAACCCTAAAGCCCAAGTTTCAGTAAAATTAGTCGCAGAAATCGGTATTGGCACAATTGCTGCGGGTGTAGCTAAGGCTAATGCTGATATTATCCAAATTTCAGGCCATGATGGCGGTACCGGTGCATCACCCCTTTCTTCTATTAAACACGCTGGTACTCCTTGGGAATTGGGTTTAACAGAAGTACATCGAGTCTTAATGGAACACAGGTTACGCGATCGCGTCATCTTGCGTGTAGATGGTGGTTTAAAAAGTGGCTGGGATGTATTGATTGGGGCTTTAATGGGTGCTGAGGAGTTTGGTTTCGGTTCGATAGCTATGATTGCGGAAGGCTGCATTATGGCGCGAATTTGCCACACTAACAACTGTCCTGTGGGTGTCGCTTCTCAGAAGGAGGAACTGCGGAAGCGGTTTACAGGAGTTCCCGAAAACGTTGTCAACTTCTTCTATTTCGTTGCGGAGGAAGTGCGGAGTCTGTTAGCTAAATTGGGATATCGTTCCTTATCAGAGATAATTGGTCGCGCTGACTTATTAACAGTACGCTCTGATGTGAAACTCAATAAAACCCATCTGAACCTGGATTGTTTAACTAAGCTACCAGATACAAAAATTAATCGTAGTTGGTTAGTACATGAAAAAGTTCATAGTAATGGACCTGTATTAGATGATCAGTTACTAGCTGATAGGGATATTTGTCAAGGAATCCAGGAACAAGGGATAGTTAGTAAAACCTACGCCGTTGTTAATACCGATAGAACCGTCGGGACTCGGTTAACTGGGGTGATTGCTTCAAAATATGGTGACAACGGCTTTAAAGGGCAAATTAACCTGAAGTTTCAAGGTAGTGTCGGGCAAAGCTTCGGCGCGTTTAATCTTGATGGTGTAGTTTTGAGCTTAGAAGGTGAAGCTAATGACTATGTAGGAAAGGGAATGAATGGTGGGGAAATTATCATTAAACCTCCCGCAAATGCGACTTACAACCCAGCGGAAAACGTCATTGTCGGTAATACTTGCCTTTATGGTGCTACTGGTGGTATATTATTTGCTAATGGTTTGGCTGGAGAACGGTTTGCTGTACGCAACTCAAAAGGTACAGCCGTGATTGAAGGTGCTGGTGATCACTGCTGCGAGTACATGACTGGTGGTGTAATTGTCGTCCTGGGTAAAGCAGGCCGGAACGTTGGTGCAGGAATGACTGGTGGTTTGGCTTATTTCCTGGATGAAGTCGGTAATTTCCCAGATTTCGTAAATCATGCTATTGTTAAAGTCCAGCGGGTTGCCAGTGATGCGGGTGAAAAACAGTTGTATGATTTAATTAAAGCCCACGCTGATAAAACTGGTTCACCCAAAGCCTTAGAAATTATCGCTAATTGGCCAGAGTATTTACCCAAATTCTGGCAATTAGTACCACCATCTGAAGCTGATAGTCCAGAGGCTAAAGTGGCAGAAAAACAATTAAGTTCTGTGTAATTTGTCTGAATCAGGATGTTCAGGATTTGAGGATTTACAGGATTTAATTAAATACTTTATCCTGTTTATCCTTTAATCCTTTTTTGTCTGAATCAGGATGTCCAGGATTTGAGGATTTGCAGGATTTATTCTTTTACCTGTGCGTATTCCAGTAGGAGTTTGACTGATTTATTTCTCGCGTCAGGTTTGTGAGTGTTGGTGATCAGGAGGTTATTGGTTGAGGGAATTTTGGGGAGAATGGACTCCAACTGCAACAAAATTTCTTTTGTACAAACTTCTAGTAATGTGCTGTTGGTGTACTAATCTTCCTCCACTCCCAACTGGTGGTGTCATGATATCGGATAATGCTTGAGGAATGGTTTCTTTAGATTCTGGGGGTATTCTGTATAGTTAAAGTTTGACCATTGTTGATCTAGAGTGTAGGTTTTTAGTTGTTTGATGGTGCGAGTTAGAAAGAATTCGTTTTCACCAAAGTATAAGTATGTTGGCATGGTAGTACGGCAATTGTATTGTCGTACATGAGCGATCGCTCATTTAAAGTTGGTGTTTGAAACCTTAATCCACGTATGTTTAGAGGTTGATATGGTGATAAATTTGATAATTGCTACATATTTATAATAAGCATGATCTCAAGGTCGAATCATGCTACAATCTAAGCTTATTTTGAATTTTCGAGCAACCATATAAATACCGTAAGATTATTCATTATACCTTTTAGTATATATAATTGATAACAACAAAATTAGCCTAGATATAGATCTAGATTCTCGATTTATTCACTATGCCACACAGCTACAATAAGAACTCTTTTCAAGTTGGTGGGTCAAATTTTAGCAATCCTCTTTTATGCTTGTACTGTTCGTTGGTAGTCCTAGAGCTTTCAATAAAGGATCACTTTCATCAATCTGGCTCATGGAAAACAGGGCACCGTATTATTGATTGGCTCACTAATGATTTATGTGAAACGTCTCTAGGATCACAGCTAGACTCTAAACTTTCCGCTTTATACTGCACCCACAGAGACGGAACTGAGGTTAACGTTGATGCTAATCGTTATCCTGATATTAGATATCTCAGGCATGAAACTGATTTTCCTGGAAAATCCACAGATACACAATTACAAGAAGCTTTAGAAATTATTAAGGATATTAGAACTAGCCTGATCAGCAAAGGAATAAACCTATGATAAATGTAAATCAATTTCTGAAAGCAGCAAAACGAATTGGGGAAATCAAAACAGTATTTCGATTTCCATATGTCCATATAATTTGTATATCACCTAGCTTTACTGACCTTGAGCAGGATGAACGCGAGTTTAGTTTCTGTATTTCAATCGAGACTAGTGTGGCAGAACTACGAAAAGTCCTGCGAAATTCTCTGCTTTCATTACGATTACTTACTTATGATGAATTTTTATCAGAATATCCTAATCATAGAGATCGAGGTCATCATTGGCTTAGTGCCCTTATCAATCAGAAACTAGAAAAAGTAGATTTTACAGAGAAGCCACGTACAGAGATTAAAGTTATTCACTTTTACGGTTACAAGGGAGGTCAAGCTCGTTCAACCCTTCTTGGACTGCTATCAACAGCCTTAGCAGAGGATGGATGGAAAGTCCTTGTGGTTGACAGTGATATTGAAGCTCCTTCACTTGATATACTCTATGCTAGGACTTCTCGCGCTCTATCGGGAACTTTACTAGGAGTTATTCAATCTACATCAGAAATAATCCCTCAGCGTGTGAGAACACCCGCAGAAGGGAGAGGATACGTAGACTTATTAGCTTGCAGACCCGAATCGGCAGAATTTGATATTGATGCATCTGCTTTTGCCCTTCGTTGCGTTCTAGAACCTATGATTATCGAAGATGCTGCTCGACGTATTGTGCAGTTTGCAACTGAAAAAATATATGATGTTCTATTAATTGATCATAGATCAGGACTTTCACCTGTAACCTTACCCTGGATGAGTGTACTTCCAGCCCCGACAGTTGTTTGTGTACGGCTTGATGAGCAGTGGAGACCTGCCAAGCAATTTATCAAATCAGTTCTCCGAACTAACTTTGCTAACCCTGGTGTTTTTGTTTCGTGGAAACCAGATGATGAAAACTTAGACTCGTATCGGCAACGTAATAACACGCAGATTGATTCGCTGTTGGATATTCTTGCTGAAACAATCTCTGAAGCTGCTGAAACCTCAGATGATTTTAAAGAAGAGGCTGAAATTTCTTCTGTTGAACTTGAAGACCACTGGATTGTTTGGTCTTATGACAGTGCTTTTCGGCAAAGCAGATTACCAGATAAGAGTCAGTTGTCTGGTTTGAGTATCGAATCACTCACTAAACTGCGTAGCATTCTTGATGTTAGTTCTAAAAAAACTGAGGATATAACCGAAAATGCTCCAGTTCTTAGTCCAAGTGGTGCTTCTGACGAAGGTGATTTGATTCAAACAGAAGCTCTTCGAGAACTCAGTGTCCCTAATAATTCAATTTCCTACATTTTAGGACGGAAGGGAACAGGTAAGACTCGGTTACTCCGAGAGCTTGCAAAAGCAAAGATTGGTGAACCATTATTAGTTGATTCAAACAGCAAAGATGGTAAAGGGCTAAAGTCTCCTAGTCCAGAATTATCTAGAGCAGCAGATCTTTATAAAGATGCACCTGAAACGCTATGGTGGCATTTACTTTCTGCTGCAATTGATGCACCTGAAACATTTACCGAAGAACTAGCAAGATTGTTTTCCGAAGAGATGAAGCAGCCTATAGACGATGACCCAATTTTGCGGATTCTTGAAAAGATACAGGGAAAGCCAAAACGTACTTTTTTGATAGATGGTCTTGAAACAGCATTTAATGCCAAACTTATTTTCGCCTATGCTGAAGCTCTTTTTAGATTTATGCAAACTGTTGAAACAGATTCTAGGCTATCTAGATACATACACATTAAGGTCTTTATTAGAAGTGATCTTGCCGGACGAGGCTATCAAAATATTGAACAACAACTGTATGGTAAAAGCCTTTATCTTAGCTGGGATACACAAAAAATTTTCAATTTTATTTTGTCGCGCATAACCCAGATTCCGTGGTATAAAGAGCATTTTATAGATTTGATTAGAGATATAGAAGAACATCGATCTGAAATTCTCAAAGGTTCTCTCTCAGTTGAGGCTTGTGAAGCTCTTTTAATGATGGTTTTCCCCGAAAAAATACGTAGAAATAATCTGGCTACAAAAACCTTCCTAAAAACATATTTTGCGGATAGTGCAAGTGATAGACCTGAAATTAGCACAAGTGATAAACTCAGATATTATCCACGAGTTTTTGATAAGTTCCTTCAAGTAATTGCTGATCCAAAACCGACTGCTGTTGATTCTTTTCAAGGTTCGCAAATTAAAGATGGCAAGATAAACCAAAGTCTTCTATTCACTGCTCATGAAGCAGCAGCTAGAGAGTATTTAGGTCAACTTCAATCTGAGTTAAATTACTTAATCAGTCTTTCAGACGATCCTAATCAAAATCAGGACAAAATTAAAGCTTTACTAGATGCTTTTGAAGGGTTAAAGACTCCATTTAAGCTGGATGAATGTATTGCAGAACTTGCTTCAAAAGTGGGTATAGACGCAAAAGAAATTAGAAATGCAATTGAACGAATGAAAAATGTAGGGATGTTTGAAGATCGTCCAGATTATTCAGGGCAACTTAGGGTTGGTCGTCTCTTTAAATCATCGTTAAGAATGAAGTATGTTAGGAAGAAAAATAGCCAAATATAAACTGAGAAACCAATTTACGATGTCAAATATCTGTGTAATGTCTTTGATTGATGCAGAAGTAATGTATTTTAGGAGAGATTACGAAAAAACATTAATAAAACTACTGTGCCAAAATAGATTTATTTTGAACACTTCACAAATCTATAAAAGTGTAATCTGGAAAGACAAAAAATTGTAGGCGATCGCCCCATCACCGTAGACGATCGCTGATCATTAGTATAATCCCCTACTCAAAACAAACTCAACTGCTTTCCCACATCACCTTGAGGCTCAACAACCGAAAGTAACTCATCTCGTTTTTTAGCTATCAACTCCAAATAATACCCACTGGAATAGACTTCAGAATTAGTCAACCCCGTAATTCCTTGATAAAACGTCACAACATCCCCACTCATTGCGTATTTAGAGATGTCTACTTTATCTGTATTTATCATGTTCATCCTTTCATCTTTTTTGTCTGAATCAGGATGTCCAGGATTTACAGGATTTAATTACGATTATGTACATCTTTATCCAGAATTGGTATAAGCTGAGAGACATTTAATTTGCATAATTAAAACAGGCAGGACTTGTACTGAGCTTGTCGTTCGCGTAGCGTGGCGTTAGCCATAGTATGCGTGTTCCACAAGAGTTTTAGTTGTGAGCAATATACAATCTAAATGTCCAACAGCTTATTTATCCTGTTCATCCTTTCATCCTGGGTATCCTGATTCTGACATTATTTCTTTAAGGTTTCTTGGGTTTTTGGGGTTTTTGAGATTTTGTTTTATTATGGGCAATTAAGGATGGATACTGATCTTGCATTTCTAGAAGTTCGGGAATAGTGACAAATTCATAACCCTGTTTGCGAAACTTGCTAATGATTTCTGGTAATGCTTTAACAGTCTGAGATCGATCTCCACCTCCATCGTGCATTAATACAATACCACCTGGTTTAGCTTCTCTAAATATATTATTCATTAACTGAGGCACGGCCGGACGTGAATAGTCTTTGGAATCAGATGACCACATAATAACAGCATATTTATTACTTTTAGCATAAGCTACCACCCCATTGGTCATATTGCCACCAGGTGGACGAAATAGACTAGTTTTCACCCCTGTAGTTTGATAAATTATGTCTCCGGTATTTGCAACTTCCGCAGCGGCTACCTGTGCATTCATGTGATGATACCAGTGATGCCAAGTATGGTTAGCGATAGTATGACCATCTGCAACTATTCGTTTTGTCAAGTCAGGATAATTCTTAACATTTTGTCCGACGACGAAAAATGTGCCTTTGATGCGATTTTTCTGGAGAATATCTAATACTTTTGCTGTACTATTAGGCCAAGGACCATCATCAAAGGTTAGGGCGATAACTTTTTTTCCTGGGGGGAGTTTAGCTTCACTGACAACAATTCCTTGAAAGTTAGTCGGTACATCAGTGGAAACACCTTTTGCTTGTGCTTGTTGTTGCCAGCTAGTCAACATTTCTGTTTTTAAATCCTCTAACCGCTCTTGAGTTACCATCAGAACAGCAGTATCATTATCCTTGGTGCTAACGCTGCGATTTTCAGCGTCAGAGGTGTTACCTTTGAACATGATCATCAAAGCAATGCTTAAAGCACCAGTTAAGCCAAGTATTGATATTAATATTCCCTGCGTCTCAAAAAATGACTTGTTATTTTCCACAGCATAACTCCTTCAAGGGGTGAGCAATAAATGATCAGGATCATGACTCTGATGCTAGGTTATAACACATTTCTCTATATACTGAGATTCACTAGCCTGAGATACACAACTAACGTAGTTAACCAAGGTCAAACAGTGTCAATTGCTGATAGTTCGCTCTCTGATTGACCTGACTCGTAAAATTACCTTCAGGTTCTAGAGTCTGGGGCTGATCCTTGCCCGTTATCGCTGCGGTTTCCATCAAGGAATCCCGAAACTTCTGACTTCTTTTTAACAAGATTTTCTTCACATCGGAATGT
>Ga0315905_10000462_pt1 | contig 44268 bp, 37 predicted proteins | sample LakEriMetagenome_5_FD_203522 | JGI IMG/M metagenome (GOLD analysis project Ga0315905, IMG submission 203522) | Freshwater fungal communities from buoy surface, Lake Erie, Ohio, United States - Buoy 4 MA121 | ecosystem: Environmental > Aquatic > Freshwater > Lake | place: USA: Lake Erie, Ohio...
ACTTAATTACATCTTTAAGAGTGTTGATCATAGTCATAGGATCTTCACTCTGTTGAGCAATCATTAATGCTTTTTCTTCACGAACTAGAAATGGTCTATATTTAATTTCTTTTCCACTAGACGGAATGGTCAACGTATACGTTGGGGTATTACTCATTGGTAAAGCCATAGTCAATCTCCTTTAGTCATATTCTTTATAAGTTTATTCAATTCAGCAGTGCTACCTACAAAGATAGCATTATTGGTCACACTTTTAGATGAATCTTTTGGACCATCTAATTTAGATTTCTGTTGGTGCAAATCTAATAACTGTTGGTTTATATCCGCCAACTGTTTCACCAAATTACCCACAACCTCAAATGCACGTGGGTGCTCAGATTGCTTGGCTACCTCAAGTGCATGCATTAGTGCTTCTTGTCCTTGAGATAAAAGATCGTGCAAATTGCCACGTGCTTTATCAAAGTCATTCTCAACCTTATCAGATGGCTTCTGGATTATTTCTCCAGTAGCAGCATCAATAATCTCAACTTCAGTTTTAGTTACCGTTGGGGTATCAAAAACTTCAGATAATTTATCATCAAGTTTCATTAGTCATTCCTAGTATTACGAACAGGTGGATCTTCCAAATTAGTATTTATCGGTTTAGCAATAGGTGTTGCAGGAATAATCCCTGCTATCTTTTCTTGACCACGTGACCAAGCAGCAATACCAAGTATAGCACCCATAGCCATATGAAACAAACCAGCACCTTTAAGTGTTAGCGGATCCCATTGGCTAGTTACTGTACCATTAGCCATTGCTTGTAGGATTGACCATGCCATTGGAAAAATAGCAAAGTCTAGAATACAAATGACCATGTACGTCCAACCCATGGCTGGACGCCATTTTTTATTCACCCAAGATTCTTGTTCTATCATTAATCGTTACGAGTGTTTCTATTCACTGGATCTCCAGGTTCTAGATAACTACCAGTCATTCCCATTGGCATCTGCGGCATTCCAGGCATTGGTGGACGAGCAGGCATGCTTACTCCACCAGCTGGTGTTGGTGAAGATGGTGGGCGAGTCCAACCAGCATTGGCAGCTTTTAGTGCTTCAGCTTGAGCAGCTTTATCATTACCAGCAAGCATAATACCAGACAGTGTACCTGTTAGGAATGTTGCGATAGGAATAATCAATTCAAAAAACTTTGAATCAATTGGTGAGATGGCATTAAGTGGTTGTGTCACAAAGATAATAGAGTATAAAACTACAAACACAATTCCAGTTAATGTTAGAGCTAGACAGATTCCAATAAAGAATCTCAGACGAGCCATTAGCTGATCTTCGGTATACATAAATTGATCATTCATTTGCACGATACTCCTGATGTTGGGGTAGATTGTTTAGGTTGTTCTGTAACTGGTCCGAGTCTTGGATCACGCTGACCTTTAAAAATATGTTCTGGGCAAGATCTTGTTATATCACATAGTGGCAATTTACAAATATCTTTATCCCAATTGGCTGGATCTTGACATGGATATCTGTAACGATCTCCGCCAAAGAATGCCAGCACCAACGGCAATACTAATAATATTGCTAAGTATTTAAATAGTTTTTTGTCGTTCATTTTATCTTCCAGAAAATATAGAAGTAATACCAGTAGTTATATTTTGAGTTTCCCCAGTATTAACTTGCTGTTGAAAACCATTAAAGTCATTTGTATATTCAGCTGGCACACTTTGTGCTTGACTCATACCAGGAATAGGGTTTCCATTGATAGTAGGCATTTGAAAGAATCTTGAAAACTGAGATTCCTTAACTTCTTTCGGTGTACTGTACGCAGTTGAACGCCAGTACTTGTAATTCATACTAACTTGAAGTTTCATTACTTCTTTTGTTTCGTAACCAAGAGATATTGGACTAATACTCTTTGGATAACATTCAGAAAGTTTAACTGAGTAGCGTTTTCTATCTTTTAAATCTTCAACTTCAATGTCTAAGTCTGTAATATAATTTTCATAATATTCAAATGTTCTTGTGTAGGGATTTTGAATAGAATCTAACCAACGATCAAAGAATAGTTTAACTTCCATATTGTTATCAACATAGAAAGTCATACTAATATTATCAAATGTTTTCTCAGAAGGTACTTCACGGATCTCTCCGTATTGTCTAATTTGATTGGTTATTAAGTTTTGACCAGGAAGTGAAATCTCTGAACAAAACAACAATAACTTTCTCATATTTGTAAACGATCCTACTGATTTTGGTGGGGTCATCATTACTGCGTATCTTGATGAACGCATTAACCCTTCAGTTTTAATCGTTGATATAAAATTTCTTAAGCCAGAATTCTTTTGCGCTGGCGGATTGAAAATAGCCATTTAACCCATCTTCCTTTTTGAATCTGTCCAAACTTGTTGGGTAGTTGCACCAACAAATCGTTCAACTGGCAATAACATAGCAGTTGCCCAGTCGTATGAGGGAACTTCTCTAAATGCAGATCTAACATGACTATCTAAATAATGTTTGACGCAAGGAATAGCTCCATTAAATCGTGATACACCATCAATTAGTGCCCAAGAATACTTAATTCTAGTGGCTTCATTTAGCTTATTATTGCTGGCGTACTGCATAAGTTTATCCAACAATCTAATACGTAATTGGTAAGGCAAATAGTGCATATTTAACCCAAGGAATCCACCTTGAACTTTTCTAAACGGAAATACCAAGGGAAATCTGTCGTAGTAAGGTAACTCGTTTTTAAGTTTAGGGTCATACAAAAACATATACAGCTTACCAGGCATAATGGTCATCTTTAGCTGCTGCGGATTACCCTTTAAGACTTTAGGTGGCGTTATTGATTGCTTAGACATAAGCAATGCTTGCTGACTGAACCAAGCACGAGACTTCTTGACTGCGTCGTCAAGGTTATACTTGTTTCGTTCGAATACGTCTTGGAGTGTAGGTGATTGTATAGCCATACTATTATTTAGGTTACTTTAACCCAAGTTCATGCTCAGTAATGATCTTAAATTCCCAATTCCTATCTTTAGCGTATTCAGTGGCAGCTTTCCATTTGGCTTGATTCTTGATAAAGGTCATAGACTCGGTTAAATACCTTTGAGTTTGACGACCTGGATATACTGGAGGTTGGGTTTGGCTAAAGGGTTTTACTTCTACTAGGTAAGTTTTTAATATCCCATCCTTTTGCTTAACTTGTATTTGAAAATCCACGAAATAACGATGTATTCTATCATCGGTTGGGCATCTGTACGGAACAACTGTCTCTTCGGATATCCACTTGACAACTGCTGGGTTTTTATCACACCAAGAAGCGAATCTGGTCTCCCACGACGAACGCATAATTATGTTCGTTGGATCCCCAGTATACTTTTGTGGAAACAGTGGTTTGAATAATCTTTTGTGGTACATCGCCTAAATAATAGTAGTGTAATTGCTAATATTTAGGGTGCCCAATGCCAAACGCAGATAGAAACGCAGCAGAACAGGCTTTACAAGAAAGACTGAAAACCTCAACAAAATCATTCCAAGGTGGACCTCTAGAGAGAACTGCTTTTGGTGAGGGTAAATACGACATTAAACAACACTCGTATCCATCAAATTTGATGAGTTATGAGTATGGTGGTAACTACGTTATATTTTACATTAACGTGGCAGTCGAGTCAAAGTTATTCAACGATAAAACTATACAAACCGTAGCTGATGTTCCGCCACGTTTACGTAGCAATGGTTTAATTGCTCAAAACGAAAGGCTATTTGGTAATGGTAGTACTGTAGGAGATAAAGCAGCATTTGTTGGATTAAATGCAGCTGGACAAGTTATTGAAGGTGCAGTAGGTGGTGGATTATTGGCTGGTAGAAAAGGTGCTGTTGCTGGTGCATCTTTAAATGCAGCCCCAGCAGCAATTGGTATTGGTGCTGCAGCTACTCAAGCAGCATCTGTTACTCGTGCTCAGAAAAGATTAAAAACAGCAATCGCCTTACACGTACCAAATCAATTAAATATTCGATATGGTGTAAGTTACTCTGAAGAAGATACATTTGCATTTCAAGCAGCAGCTAGCGGTGCAGCAATTGCAAAGTTTTTAGCGAATGGTGGGAATTCTGGACAAGCAGCTAATGATACTGCAGCTATTGCGGCAGCCATGGGATTAAAAAGTGACAAGCAAGGTGCAGCTGCTTCAGCAGCCATGGGTCTTGCGGCAAACCCAAAGAAAGAACAACTGTTCAAGAGCGTAGACTTTAGAACATTCCAATTCGATTATCAATTCTTCCCAAGAGATATTGGCGAAGCTGAAAATGTATTGCGTATTATTGAGCAATTCAAGTATCATATGCACCCAGAGTTTAAAGACACAAATCAGTTTTTATACATCTATCCATCTGAATTTGATATTGCGTATTATCAAGACGGTAAAGAAAATACAAATCTTCATCGTCACACTTCTTGTGTTCTTACTGAGATGAGTATTAACTACACACCAAACGGACAATTCAATTCTTTTGCCAATGGTATGCCTACTCAAATCAACGTAGTATTAAACTTTAAAGAACTTTCTACTCTCACCAAAGATCTTATTAAGGAAGGTTTATAATGTACTTTCAAGATTTCCCAAATTTCCTTTATGATTTTGAGTTTACTAAAAATAAACGTGATGCTCTTGTACTAACTGACATCACTCGCAACATTCGTTTTCGTAGAGATATATTGGCAAACATTACAGTTTACGATGAGTATGATGTTAAAGATGGTGAAACTCCAGAGATAGTTGCCGAGAAAATTTATGGTAATGCCGAGTATCATTGGATTATTATGTTGGTCAATGAACGCTTTGATTACAGAGCTGACTGGGTATTATCAATACCAAGACTAGAAGAATTCGTCGCAGCCAAATATGGTGCACAAGCAAATGCTATTCATCACTATGAAGATAGCAAAGGTAATATTGTTCATTCAACAGCATCAGGTGCAGTTTCTGTTTCAAATCGTCAATACGAAGACTCAGAAAATGAAAAGAAACGTAGAATTAAAATAGTTTCTCCTGCACTTATCGATACTGTTTTAAATAACTTCAAAGAATTATTATAATGCAACCTTCAAGTGTATTGAGATTTGCTGGTGATGTAACAATAAACAAAGTTCTTGTTATTACACCAAGCGGATTTTATCAAGATATCGCCAACCAAGTTAAAGGTATTCAAATCTTTGAAGATTTGTTATCACCATTTATCACAGGTTCACTAGTAGTAAAAGATTCCTTAGATTTAATAAATCTATTCCCATTCGTTGGTGAAGAATTCCTAGAGTTGGATGTAACAACACCTACTCTAAAAGAAGGTAACATAAAAGGTAAATTTTATATTTACAAAATGACTGATCGTGAACTAATTGGTGACAAATCTGTGGCTTACCAATTGCACTTTACGTCACAGGAATCGTTGTTAGACTTAAACAAATCAATTAGCAAATCATTCTCTGGTAAAGTTTCAGATATTGCTACCAAGTTTTTAATGGATAAAACTATCGGGTTGCAATCTACTAAAAATAATATTGTAGAGCAAACTTCCAACGAAACCAAGTATGTATCAAACTTTTGGTCACCTGTTAAAAACTTAGTTTATTTAACAGAACAAGCACTTAATAAAAGTGGTTCGCCAACATACGTATTCTTTGAGAATCGTGATGGGTATAATTTCGTTTCACTTGAATCATTATATAAGAAACCTGTTAAACATAGTTTTATTAAAGACAACTATGTTAGAGATCCACGTGGAACTACAGGATCTGTTAGGAATGTTCAAGAAGATTATAAACGCATAACTGACTTAAAAATTCCAGTTGGTATTGATTACATAGATAGAATTCAAAGTGGTGTGTATGCATCTAGAATGTATACATACGATTTAGCTACAAAGAAAGTTGAAAGTAAAAACTTTAGTGCAGTTGAAAAATTTAATCAAAGAAGTCACTTAAATGAGTTTGCACCTTACTCTAAAAAAGTTATTTCTCGTTACGGTGCAAAACTATTCAATGAGTTAAAGTATTATAATAACTTTAGTAACTTTGGCGATGCTACTCCAACTAAGAGTATTCAAGAACGTATTTCTTTAATGAAGCAATCTGAATCTACTAAAATTGAAATCACAGTTCCAGGTCGTTGTGATTATACAGTTGGTCAAAAAGTAGATATTAAATTATACAAAGCTGAACCAACTAGTAAGAATGATAAAAAGACCTTAGATAATATGTTCTCAGGTAACTATATTATTTCTGCTATAAATCATATGATAACAAGAGAAATGCACGAGTGTTCTATGGAACTAATAAAAGATTCTCTATTAGTAAATCTTGATGGGAAAACCAAATAATGAATTTATTCACAGGCGTAGTTGAAAACAGACAAGACCCACTAAAGTTAGGTCGTTGTCAAGTTAGAATTGTTGGTATTCATACTGACGATAAAACACTTTTACCAACATCAGACTTACCTTGGGCGTATCCTGTTCAACCAGTAACTTCTGCGGCAATTAGTGGTATTGGCAATTCACCAGTTGGTCCAGTTCCAGGAACTTGGGTTGTTGTTATGTTCCGAGATGAAGATCAACAGATGCCTATTATTATGGGTACTATTGGTGGTATCCCTCAGACTAAATCTGGTGCACGAGCACTTGATGATTCAAACGATTCTATTCTACCAACAGATGGTGGGTTTCTAACTTCCAGTGATGGTACTATTGTAACTGATGGATCTGGTAATCCAATTACAACTGGCACTAATCAAGCAAACAATTCTGCGCCAACTACACCAACTCCTGCTGCAATTCCAGTAGCTAAGAGTGGTAACACAATAACTAAATTAACACCACCACCAAAATCTGGTGCTACCAATAAAGCTACTGATGGTATCAAAGCATTAATTGCAGCTTGCGATAAAGTTGGATTAACAACAAAGTACGCTAAAGCTGCTTTGTTGGGTATTGCTGGTGGAGAATCTAAATGGGTTCCGCAATTAGAAGCGTACAACTATAATCCAGTTAGATTAAAGCAAATCTTTTCCACAGCAACACCTGAAGTTGTTGAACGATATTCGTTTGCTGCTAAAAAGGGCATGTCCCGAGAAGAATTCTTTCACTTCTTTTATGGTCCAACATTCCGTGGCAAAAACTTTCTTGGCAATAAAACAGACCAAGATGGTGGTAGATATTTTGGACGTGGCTTTATTCAATTGACTGGTCGTGGTAACTATGAACGCTACAATAAACTAGCCAATCAAAAGTTTGGTTTAAACCTAGACATCGCCAATAATCCAGATTCTCTGGACGCAGACATGGAAACATCTGCATTAATTGCTGCAATTTATATTACCGACCGAGTTAAAGGTTGGGAAAAGTTAATGTATGAGCCAGGATTCTTTCAAGCTGCTAAGAATGCTGTTGGTGTAAACTCTCCAGACATTGCGCTAGTTAAACAACAGTATTATGAGTATTTCTTGGATGGTTCAAATGATCCAGTTTCCACAAATAAAAACGCAACTGCCACTGAGCCGAACTTAACACCTGAAGAAATAGCCAAAGCATCTCCAGAAAAGCAAGAAGCGTATAAAGAAGATCGTTCAGGAAACTCTGCTCAGTATGGATTTACAGATCCTTCTGGCAAGTATCCGCTGCGTGATCATATGAATGAATCAGATACCAATCGTCTAGCACGTGGTATTATTGACGGAACTTGTTTTAAGTTTAAAGATGCTGTTCGAAAAATAGATATTCCAATTGCTGGTGGAAAAAAATACTCACAACCATTGTCTGCTTACAATACAGTTTATCCATACAACAAAGTTATGGAAACTGAATCTGGTCACATTATGGAGTTTGATGATTCTCCTGATGGTGAACGTATACACTTATATCACCGTAAGGGAACATTCTTAGAGATTGATCCAAATGGTTCTCAAACAAACTTTATTGTTGGCGATGGATACCAAATCGTACTACGCAATAATAACATTTATATTGTTGGAACTGCAAACTTAACTGTTGGTGGAAACATTAATATTCTATGTCAAGGTGATGCAAAGATTGAAGTTGAAGGGCGTAGTAATATCGCACTAAAAGGTGATGCTGAGTTGGGTGTTGCTGGTAATCTAGACATGACTGTTGGTGGCGATTATAAACTTAAAGTTGATGGCGATTACAATATTGAAACTACAAACCTAACAACAAAGACTACTGGTTATCAGATTCACGATTCAGCTGCAGACTGGTCTGTTAAATCTGCAGGCAACGTTGCTGTTAATGCTGGTGGAAACTTTAACGCTGACTATGCTGAAATGCAATTTGCCAATGGTCAAGCTGAAGTTGAAGATGCACCTGTTACTGGCTTAACTGCACCTGAATTGATTAATGCTGTTATTGCGGATTTTAAAAATATGGAACCACCAGAAAGATCGTTTGAAGATATTGCTAAGTTTGAAACTCCAGATGAGTGGGTAACACCAGAAGGACAACTAGAAAAAGAAAAGCAGTATGATACTCCTTCTTATAAAGCACCAGAAAATAAAAATGGTGATGCGCAAGAATCAGCGGTGCCTCCACCAAATAAAGTTCCAGGAAAGACAATTGACACTGCACCATTCTATAACACTACTGACTTCCCACCATCATACAAGTTATCAAAGAACTTTACTGTTGGTCAATTAATAGAACCATCTGTTATCCTACGTGATGCAACTATTATGGGTAAACTATTCAGTAAGCAAGATATTATTGCAAACTTGGCAGCACTTGCAACAAACGTAGGTGAACCAATATATGATTTATATGGTCCAACAAGTGGTAAATTTGCGGCAATGTCTTCAAAGGGATTGTGGTGTATCAATTCTGGCTTGCGTAATGGTACAAATAATTCTGAGCATAATATGGGTAGAGCGATGGATCTTAGATTTAACCCTAAACGATCTTTTGAGGAAATGTGGAAGTTGGCGGTTCAATTGGAAAAGATTTTACCATACAACCAATTGATTTTAGAATACAGAAAACCTGGAGCAAATTATAATCCAGGTCCAGGCTGGATGAATTGGATTCATATTTCATACTCAATGGAAGGTAATAAGAAACAAGCATTCACCATGATTGATGATAAATCAGTTGACTCAAAGGGTAATGTAGCACCTGGTACTCGTGGATTATTCTTGTTTGGTAACTAATAATGTTTAGTCCAGCAGAATCTGTTTTATATGGACCAGATCAATTAAATGAACTGGTAAACTTTACTCAGACTATTACATATACCAATGATGAAGTTCTTTATCCAGGAGAAACTTGGGTGGTTTCAATAACACCAAGTGAAGTTAATTCTACTGTAAATATTACTGGTGGAACTATAAGTGGATACTATTCATCGGCATTTGATGGGTATTCGATAACATATTTAAACAGATCTAATGAATATAAAACTGCACCAGATTGGTCACAGATCGCAAATGCCAGAGAGATTGTTAATTATACTCCAGCTATGGTTCAATATAAAACATTTAATTATACTGCCACTGCAACTAGCAGTCCAAGTAATATAACTGAAACCAAACAGTATCAGATTACAGTTACTAATAATTGGACAGTTGGGTTAAACTTACTAAAAGCAGCTATTGCTCAAACTATTGCGGAGAGAACATAATGCCAGCTGTAGCAAGAAAAGATGATTTATCTACGGGACACGGATGTTTCCCACCAACAGCTTTAACTGTTACTGTAGCTACCAAGAGTTTCTTTAATGGTAAGCTGGTAGCATTAAAAGATAATGGCACTCAGTTTATACAGCACGTATGTGGTAGAACTACTCATACTCAAAGTCAGAGATTTATCACCAGTGGTTCTTCTAAGACTTTTATTGAAGGCAAAGCCGTAGCAAGAATCGGGGATGATATTGCTTGCGGAGATGCAATTGCTCAAGGATCCCCCAACAGTTTCATAGAATAAGCTAAATAATAAGATGGCACGCAATACTAGAACTTTTTCGGACTTAGACTTAAATTTCACTGCTCACCCAGTGACTAAAGACATTACACTTCGTTTTGACGAGAATGCCGTTAAAACTAGCCTAAGAAACCTAATCCTAACATCAAACTATGAAAGACCTTTTCATAGCGAAATTGGTTCACCAATTAAACGATTGTTGTTTGAACCAGCAACTCCAATGACTCAAGTTATGATTAAAAAAGCAGTAGAAGATACTGTTATTAACTTTGAGCCCAGAGTACAACTACTTGATGTTGACGTTAATGTAAGTGGAGAAAACAACTCAGTATACGTCAGTATTTATTTTAAACTCGTAAACACCGAAAGACCTTTGAGTCTAGACCTCGTATTAGAGAGAACACGATAATGGCTAATAAAAAAATTAACGTAGCAGAATTAGATTTTGATGGAATTAAACAAAATCTAAAAACCTTTTTAGAAGGTCAAACTCAATTTCAAGATTATGATTTTGAAGGTTCTGGTATGAGCATTCTTATGGATGTATTGGCGTACAATACCCACTACAATGCGTTATATAATAACTTAACTATAAACGAGATGTTCTTGGATTCCGCTTCTAAGAGAAACAGCGTTGTTTCTCTTGCTAAAATGTTGGGTTACGTTCCAAGATCGTGCTCTTGCTCAAGAGCTAAAGTTAGACTAACTGTAAACAATGGTATTACTGGACCGAGTTCTCTAACTCTACCAGCAAACTCGAATTTTGCCACACAAGTTGATGGCGTTCAATATAATTTTTATACCACAACTCAGTATACAATTACTGGTGCTGGTACTTCTTATACATTTGATAATGTTGAACTTATTGAAGGAACACCATTAACATTCCAGTGGGGATATACTACTGGTGCTAGATTTATCATACCAAATTCAAATATTGACCTTACCACATTAAAGGTAAAGGTTCAAGAATCTATAAACTCAACAAAGTATGAAACTTATACAAGTTCTTCAGATATTACTACTGCAGATTCAACCACTAAAGTTTATTTCATTAAAGAAATAGATGATGGTTTATATGAGCTAACTTTTGGTGATGGTATTATTGGCAAACAACTATCTGTTGGTAATGTTGTTCACGCTGATTATATGGCATCAAGTTTAAGTGCGCCAAATGGAGCTAGAATATTTAATTATAATGGCGAAACCTTAATCAATAACGCAACAAATGTTGTTAGCACTCTAGCAATCGCAGCTGGTGGTTCTGGTGCTGAGGATATTGAGTCAATTCGTTTTAATGCGCCAAGAATGTATGCCACACAAAATCGTGCAGTAACTCCAGAAGATTACAAAGCAATTATTTACTCAGCATTCCCAGATGCTCAATCAGTTTCGGTTTGGGGTGGTGAGGATAATAATCCACCAGTGTACGGTAAAATATTTGTTTGTGTTAAGCCGAAAGATGCTAATAAATTAACACAATTACAAAAGGCAAGTTTATTATCAACTGTACTAACTAGCAAAAACGTAGTTTCTGTTAGTCCTGAATTGGTAGACCCAGACTTTATTAATATCTCGTTGAATGTAAATGTATATTACAATCCAAGAGAAACTACTAAAACTGCCCCAGAAATTGCTTCACTTGTATCTCAAACTATATTTGGGTATGATGATAGTGACTTACAAAGATTCGATGGAGTATTCCGTTATTCTAAGTTATCTCGCTTAATTGATACCACAGAAGACTCTATTACAAATAATATTATGACTGTGTTATTGCGTAGAAATATAGCACCACGTTATGGTGTTTCCGCACAGTATATGTTAAACTTAATTAACCCCATTGCATACTCTGAAGTTGCTGGTGGTTCTATTGCAAGTACTGGGTTTTATATTGAAGGTAGTGATGACATTCACTATATTGACGATCTTAAAACTGACTTGCGTTTATTTACATATGGTACAAACGCAGAAAAAATTATTATCAATGACCGAATTGGTACAATTGACCACGAAAATGGTATTCTAGATATTAGAAACTTAAACGTATCTGCACTAGCTGATATTGATTGGGAATGGACAGTTAAACCAAAATCAAATGATGTAGTTTCTGCGCTAACTCAAATTGCTAAAATTGCTAGAGATCATATGTACGTAACAGCAATCCCTGATAACTCGTCATCTGGTGATTTACGTGCTGGATATAACTATACGTTCTCAGACTCATCAGCTACGGTTTTAGGTGATAGAGTTGCAAATAGTTCTTCAATTCTTGATAACCAATACTAAGGAAATATACCGTGTTGGTTAAACCAAAATTATCGTCACTAATCCAATCACAACTCCCAGAGTTTGTAAGAGAAGATCACAAGACGTTTGTAGCGTTTCTAAAAGCGTATTACGATTATCTTGAAACACAAACACCAGATATAAAAAGTCTACGAGATTTAGATACTACTCTTGAATCGTTTATTGTTCACTTTAAAAATGAACTTGCATTAAACTTACCAAATAGTATTGAGACGGATCCTAGATTTTTATTACAACATATTAAAGATCAGTACTTATCCAAAGGTTCTGAAGATTCGTACAAATTATTATTTAAATTACTATTCAATAAACCAGTAACTATTGATTATCCATCAAAGCAAATGCTACGTGCATCTGATGGTAAGTGGAATCAAGACGTTTCATTAATGGTTAAAGTTACATCAGGACATCCAGATCAAATTGTTGGTCGTTTAGTTGATGTTGTAACTCCAAGTAAAATTATTCGTATTCAAATTGATCGTCGTCAATATATTGAAGTTGAGGTAGAACGTGTAACTAAAATCTCTGAAGACATTTATGAATTCTATATTGATCGTAGATACTTTGGAGAAATTAGTGTTGGCGATCGTTTACGTTATAAAACAGACACCATTTATTTCACTGGTGATATCTTAGCTACAACGTCAAATCTTAAAGTATTAGTTCCAGGAGAAGGATTTAAGGTTGGACAGCTTTATGGTATTCGTAATGGTCAGGGAACTGGTTCCATTATGAAAGTTACTAAGACTAGCAGTAATGGTGGTATTATTGCTGCGGAATTTATTAAATTTGGTGTTGGTTATACAACTGATTTTACATCAACAATATACGCTGATCTTGGTCAGTCTGTGACAGGCACAGGTGGCAGTTCCTTGCAAATTATTGGTGGTAATGTTAGCGTTTCTGAATCCTTAGATGGTTTTACTGAGGCTGGTACAATTAACATTGCCAACTATTGGTTAGCTTATGGTGATGGAACATATGCTGGTGAATTATTACGTGAATTCGGAGATAGTGGAACTGGTTCTGCTATATCAAGCCCATTTGAACCTGCTGTTGTTAAAGTTAGTCTTGGTTCTCTTGCTAAGTATCCAGGTTATTATCTAAACAATGATGGTTTCTTAGATGATGCAGTCTTTATTCAAGACAGTAGATTTTATCAAGCATATTCTTATGTTATTAAAATTGATGAACGTCTAGAAACTTATAAATCTTACGTTAAAACATTACTACACCCAGCTGGTATGGCTGTATTTGGTGAGTATGATATTCGTAACGAGTTTGATATTGGTATTGAACTAGAATCAATGATTAAAATTCTTGCTGTTACCGAGCAAGATGACGTATCTGTTGCAGACCGAATATCTGAATTGTTCATAACCAAAGGATTTGAACATAGCGTATCGATGGCCAATGATTTCTTACCGTCAAAAGTACTTGCTAAGTTATTAAGTAATCATCTACTAAACGATAACATCACCCAAGATATAAATTCAGCTGTTTTAACTGATGAAATCTCTGCACGAGATTTCGGTAAGAGTTTAAATGGTCATCTACTAAACGATGGCATAACTCTAGATAATAACGCAGCATTAATGCTTTCTGGTATAACTACCATGGAGTTTGGTAAGCGTCTTGATGATTTCCCTGTAATGGGAGATACTATTACTGCCAGAGATTTCGGCAAAAGATTAGACGATTATCCTGAAGTTACCGAAGTAATGCTCCGTAGTATTACTAAATATATTGATCCCACAATTTCTGGTGTAGATGAAACTATCCCTCAAGATAGTGGTGGATTTATGCTTATTAACCCTTACGCTGACGCAGGGTGGTTCTTAGAACAATACGTCGGCGAACCAATCAATTTCTAAAGGAGATTCATATGAATTTAATCGAAGGCTTAAAAATGAAAGGCGAACTAACTATTGTTGTTCGCGATGAAAGTGGACTAGTTAAAAACTCTATGCACGTTCCAAACTTAGTTGTTACTGCTGGTAAGAACTTTATTGCTTCACGTATTGTTGGTACTGCATCTCCAATTATGTCACATATGGCTATTGGTACTGGTACTGCAACTCCAGCAGCTGGAGATACTACGTTAGGTACTGAGGCAGGTCGTGTAGCTACTACAGGAACAGCTTCAACAAATCAAGTTACATTTACATCAACATTCCCAGCTGGTACTGGTACTGGTGCAATCACTGAAGCAGGCGTATTTAATGCTGCTTCTCTAGGTACTTTATTGTGCCGTACTACTTTCCCAGTTGTAAACAAAGCTGCTGGCGACTCTATCGCTATTACTTGGGTTGTTACTGTAAGCTAACCTTTCTATAAAGAGATAGTATGTCTTCTTCATCACTGTTAAAATCAGGATTACATAATTCCATTGCTGAGGGATTGTTTAGTGAGATTCAAAATCGTAGTGCTCGCTATTATTATTTTCTAGGTAAAACCTTAGAGTGGAATAATGAATTGCAGCCACCATTTCCTATTGACTCATTTGATTACGATCTAAAAACTCGTAATGAAATTATTACAATGAAAGAAATAAAGTCAACAGACGTTGCTTTTATTGTTGAGCGTAGAGATTGGACTGCTGGTGAAATTTATGATATGTATGATGATAAGTACAGCGATGAATTAGACAGTATTGATTTAATTTCTGGTGGATTTGGTTTTGCTGATGCTCCAACTGTTACTATTACTGGTGGCGGTGGTACTGGTGCAACTGCTATTGCAACTATTGTCAATGGTGTTATTATTGATATATCGTTGACGAATCCAGGTCGTGGATATAATGCTGTTCCAACTGTTACTATTACTGGTGGCGGTGGCGAAGGTGCCAGTGCAGTTGCTATTTTACCTAAAGCATTCTCTGGCGTACAAAGAATGGAAGATGCTAATTTTTATGTATTGACTGATGAATTTAACGTATATAAATGTTTAGATAACAATAATAATGCTCAATCTACATATAAACCAGTTGGTACAACAGTTGACCCTGTAACTATGCCAGATGGTTATATTTGGAAGTATATGTATTCAATACCTATTGCACTACGCAATAAGTTTTTTACAGATGCATATATGCCAGTAGTTACTGCATTGCGTGGTCAATTTTATTCAAATGGTAATATACAAAACGTAAGAATTGATAAAGCTGGTAAGGATTATACTTCAGCGAGCATTTCAGTAGTTGGTGACGGTAGCAGAGCCAGTGACCCATTATTAATTACAGGAACTAATATCGTTAATGGTGGTTCTGGGTTTACCACTGCAACAGTAACTATTGATCCACCATTTGCAGGTAACATATGGACTGCAAATGTGCAAGTTCTACTCGGACAGAAGTTTTACCATGGTCTTAACATATATGAAGTGACACTACCTGGAACTTTTGCTACACCAGCACCTACTCATAAATCTGGTATTGTTTCCAGTGGAACTGCTGCGTTAAAATATATCGGTACAACAGCCAGAGCAACTGCAACTGTTAGTGGTGGTAGCGTTACTGCAATTAATCTTATTGGTAGCTTACTTGAAGTTAATATGACTTCAGGTGGTCTTGGTTATACATCAGTACCAACTATTACATATACTGGTGGGGGTGGTTCTGGTATTGTTTCTTCTGCAGTTATGTCTGGCACATCAGTGCAAAAAGTTGTTGTATTAGATTCTGGTGATGGCTTTACCAGTGTTCCAGCAGTACAATTTGGAACTACTTGGGCAGCAACAACTGCGTACACAGTTGGTCAACAAATATTTGCTTCAAATAGACTTTACACCGTAACTGTTGCAGGAACATCAGGATCATCAGCACCTACTCATACTTCTGGTAGTGCAACTAATGGAACTGTCACATTATCATATGTAGGCTTTCCAGCTACTGGTACTGCTGTGTTGCGTTATGGTGCTGGTTATTCATCTCTACCAAATATTAGTTTTACTGGTGGTGGTGGTGCATCTGCGTATTTTAGTGGTGTTAAATCTGAAGCGAAACTAATTCCATTATTGTCTGGTGGTCAAATTGTTGGTGTTCAGATTGATGATGGTGGGGTTGGTTATACTTACGCTAACTTAACAGTTTCTGGAAATGGTACACAAGCAGAATTAACAGCTGATCTTTCTCCAGGCGACGTTTCTACATTACAAGCCAATACTGAACTACTAACTATTGATGGTAGAATTATGTCTTGTAAAGTTCAATCTGGTGGATTTGGATATGCAGCTGCTACAATTACTATTGAAGGCGATGGGACTGGTGCGACGGCACAAGCTGTTCTTTCACTTGGTCGTGTTATTAAAATTAATATAACTAACTATGGTCAAGGATATCGTTGGGCTAGAGTTATTATAACTGGTAACGGATACGGAGCTAAGGCACGTGCTGTTATTACTCCATTTGGTGGTCATGGTAAAGATTCAATTAATGGTTTATACACAAGATCATTAATGTTTTACACAAACGTATCTAAAGATAAAAATCAAGGGTTTGATGTAAATAATGACTTCCGTCAAATTGGTATTATTAAAAATCCAAGAACTTATAGTGGAACAGAAAACTTAAATTCAGCTTTGGCTTCTACTTGTTTTGTTATTAATGGAAGCATTAATTTAGCTCAATTTAGTCAAGATATGATAATTCGTTTATCAACAAATAACACTCGTTTTAGAATTGTCAACCTAACGGCAAATTCTGCTTTAGTGCAATCTCTAGATAATGGTATCCCAATTACAGGTGGTGTTATGTCAAATGAAGCATCTCAAACATTCGGTATTAATGGAGTGACTCTTCCAACAGCAGATAAATATTCAGGTGACTTGTTGTTTATTGATAATAAGCAAGCATTTACACCAACAGCAGATCAAACAGTTACTTTAAGAACTGTTATTAAATTCTAATAAATAGTAGTAGAAACTTAACTAGAATAGAGCAAAAAGAATGATAGATTTTAACACAGAGCCGTATAATGACGATTACGATGAAAATAGTAAATTCTATAGAATCCTATTTCGTCCATCTTTTGCAGTTCAAGCTAGAGAACTAACTCAATTACAAACCATCCTACAGAATCAGATTGCTCGTCACGGTAATCACATTTTTAAACAAGGTTCGATGGTTGTTCCTGGTCAAATTTCAATTGACACCAGTGCTAATTATGTTAAACTACAGCCACTATACAATGGTGTTGCAGTAGAAACATTTATTAGCCAACTACAAGGTAAAACTGTTACTGGCGCAAATCAGGGACTTACTGCAGAAATTATTAAGGTTCAGAGTCAGCAAAGTACTGAGCCTACTACAATTTATGTTCGTTATACTAGTTCTGGCAACAATAATACTACCAAAGTTTTTGCCAATGAAGAAGTTATTACTACTTCAGATGGATTATATTCGTTTCAAGCTCAAGCTGTAGATTCTACTGGACAGGGAACAATTGTTTCTATTCAACGTGGTATTTACTATGTTAACAATTTCTTTGTATTGGTTGATGATCATTCTCTAGTAGTTGACAAATATGGCACTACTCCATCTTTTAGAGTTGGTCTACAAGTAACAGAATCAACTGTTACTCCAGAAGATGATGAAACTTTATTAGATAATGCTCAAAATAGCTACAACTTTGCAGCACCTGGAGCACATCGCTATTATATCGATTTACAATTAGCTAAGTTACCTCTTAACTCAGTTGCAGATAAAGATTTTATTGAATTGTTACGTATTGAAGATGGCGTAAACAGAAAAATCGTAAGTCGAACAGAATACTCAATTCTTGAAGAAACTATGGCTCGTCGTACTTATGATGAGTCAGGTGATTATACTATTCGTAATTTTAATATTGATGTTCGCGAACATCGTACAAACGATCGTGGTCAGTGGGTTCAAAATACACCATTCTTAATTGGTGACGTAGTTACTAATGCTGGAAGAATCTACGTAGCTAAGAATAGTGGAACTTCTGTAACAACTGCACCAGTTCATACTAGTGGTACTGCTTATGATGGTCCAGGTTCTACTGGTATCCAGTGGGAATTGACAACAACTCCAACATATAATCGTGGTATTTTTAAAACTGGTGATGAAAACAAATTAGCTATTGGTTTAGAGCCAGGTAAAGCATATGTTCGTGGATATGAGATAGAAAAGATCGCCACCGAATATGTTGCTATTAATAAAGCACGTGACTTTGTTCAAGCAGATAATGCATTTACACCAGCTGAGATGGGTGCATTTGTAATTGTTACTAATTTGACAAAGCTCCCACTAATTACAACCAATCAAGTTGTTACCCTACAAGATAGAATAACAGCAACTCGTGGTACTCCAGCTGGAACTACTATTGGAACTGCACGTGTTCGTGCCATTGAATACGATAATGGTGTATTAGGAAATACTGCAGCTACTTACAAATTGTTCTTATACAATATTGAAATGACTAATGGTAAGTCTTTCGATCGTCACGTTAAACAAATTGCCGCAATTTCTTCTGGTTTTACTGCTGATATTAACCCTACCCTTACACCAAGTATTGGTTCTGTAACTGCTGCAGGAACTGCAGTTACAGGTACTGGAACTTCATTTTTAACAGATTTAGTAGTTGGTGATTATATTAGAGTTGGCACTACTAATCACTTGGTATCAGCTATTGCATCACAAAATGCTTTAACACTAGATGCTGCAACACCACTAACTGTTACTGGTTCTGCATTTTCTTTAATAGAAACCACCATTATAGATGCAGCAAAAGAAAGTACTAACTTTAAATTACCTTACCCAACAGTTAAATCTGTAAGAAGTGCACTTGGTACAAATGATACTAGGTATAGTGTTACTGGTTACTTTACTGGTGTAGTAGCATCAGGAACTTTAACTATTAATGCTTCTTCTGGAACTTTTGCTTCAGGTACTGTAACTGGCAATTTTATTGTTGCTAGAAACGATACTGGTGATATTGTTCCAGCCACAGTTGTTGTTGCTGGATCAAGTGCAACTATTAACGTTGGTGCGCCACTAAATGGTGTAACTTGTATTGTTATTGCTGTTGTTGAAAAAACTGGTGCTGGTTCTACTGAGAAAAGTAAAACACATGTGATTGGTGCAACTACTACCTTTACTACAGCAACTGTTGCCACTGCGCAAGTTCTTTCTCTAGGTAAAGCTGATTGTTGGAAAATTAACAGCATTATGATGGACACTGGATCTTTTGCATCACCATCTGGAACATACAGCATTGATATTAGCGATCGCTATGATTTTGATAACGGACAACGCAGCACTCACTATGATCTAGGTAGAATTCTACTTAAAGATACTTACGCTCCTCCATCGGCTCCTGTTAGAGTTACCTTTGAGTATTTCACTCATACTAGTGGTGACTACTGCACAGTTAATTCATTCCCAGCAACTATTCCTTACACTTCTATCCCCACCGAGTTGCGTGATGGTTTAGACTTCCGTCCACGCATGGATGATAATGGAAGTTTCTCTGTAGTAACTTTGTTACCAAAACGTGGTTCTACTATTAGTGCAGACTTTACTTACTATCTTGCCAGAAATGAAAAAATTGCCATAGATATTAATGGAGAAATTTTTAGTATCTCTGGAACATCTTCACTAAGTCCAGGAGATCCTGAAGATCCAGCCACTGGTATGGTTTTGTATAAACTACGTCTTGACCCATATACGTTTGATATAAACGATGTTCTTGTTGAGAGTGTTGATAATCGTCGTTATACAATGCGTGATATTGGTAAACTAGAAAAGCGTATTGATAACCTTGAATACTACACTTCTTTATCTTTACTTGAACAACAAACAGAATCTTTAACAATTACAGATAGTTCTGGATTAAACAGATTTAAAAATGGTTTTACTGTAGATAACTTTACTGGCCATAGTGTTGGTCAAGTAAGTTCTCCTGATTATCGTTGCGCAATTGATATGGAGAATGGTGAGTTACGCCCATTCTATTCTATGCGTAATGTAAACTTGATTGAGCGAGCATCTACTCCAGCTGCTAGAGCAGCTGCTTTCTATCAACAACATTCTGATGTAATTACTTTACCTATTCTAGAAAACGTTGAGTTAGTAAAACAAAATTTTGCTTCTCGTACAGAAAATATTAACCCATTTGCAGTATTTACTTTCTTAGGTAATGTTAAACTAAATCCACAAACTGATGATTGGTTTGAAGTAGATCGTCGCCCAGATATTATTAATAACATTGACGGAAACTTTAGCACAATGTCTATCTTGGCTGAAAAAGCTGGTGCTATTGGCACAGTTTGGAATGCTTGGCAAACTCAGTGGAGTGGAACTCCTGTTTCTCTAGGACGTTCTGGTGGATTTGGTAGAGGATTTTGGCAGATAAGAGAAACCTTTGCAACTGAAGTTGGTCAATCTAGAACTGGTATTAAAACTTCATTAGTACCTAAAGTAGACCATCAAATTGTTTCTGATCGTGTACTGTCAACTGCAGTAATCCCTTACATTCGTTCCAGAAATATTCTAGTGCAAATCCGTGGATTAAAACCAAAAACACGTTTCTACCCATTCTTTGATAACGTAGATATTTCTGCTTATTGCACACCAGCCACTAAAATCACTTATACTTCTACTGGAGTATTTGATACTGATACCAACGTTGGTGGTGTTGCCACTGAAACTGCTCGTCGTATTAATGGTGACACTCAAGTTTGTTTAAATCGTGGTGATTATATTCGTGGTGTAACTTCTAATGCTACTGCAGTTATTGTTGGATCTGATCTTAATAAAGTTGATCCATTAAATTCAGCTACTTGGGTTAAAACACTTCACGTTGTAAATATTATCGGCACTTTCCAGAATGGTGAATCATTCACTGGTTCTGTATCAAACACAGTTGGTGTAATTACCAGCGTAGGAACTATTGCTACTGCAGGAAGTAACATTATAACCAACCAAAATGGTGATGTTAATTTAATATTCAATATTCCAAACACAGAATCTATTCGTTTCCGTACTGGTAGCAGAGAGTTAAAATTAGTTGATGTTCCACTAGCTACTGGTGCATTTACTTCTCGTGGTCGTACTAATTATCGTGCTGAAGGTATTGTTGAAACTAAACAAGCAACAGTTAATGCAGTCCGTAATGCAGAGTTGGTTCAAGAAGCTGTTCAAGACACCCAAACAATTATTGAGAATTCAACTAGTATTGTAGCACAAGGTTGGTGGGATCCTCTGGCACAATCATTCTTGGTTGATAATAAGGGTGGTGCATTCTTAACTAAAGTTGATGTGTTTTTTGCTACTAAAGATAATAATATTCCAGTTACAATGGAAATCCGTGAGTGTGTAAATGGCTATCCTGGAAAACGTGTATTACCGTTCTCTAGAGTTACCCTAAAGCCAGAGCAAGTTGCATTATCAACAAATACTGTTGATCTAGATGGCGTAGCTACTCCTTCTTATGATACACCAACATCTTTTGTATTCCCATCACCAGTTTACGTTCAAGACATGGGTGAATATGCAATCGTTTTAATGTCTGATTGCAACAATTATAATGTTTGGATTTCTCAGTTGGGCGATGCTGTTCCAGGAACTTCTAGAACTATTTCCGAACAACCATATCTTGGATCATTGTTTAAATCACAGAATGCTTCTACTTGGACAGCTGATCAAACTCAAGATTTGAAGTTTACAATCTATAAAGCTAAGTTTGACACTAGTGCTGTTGGTACAGTTCAGTTTGTAAATGATGTACTTCCATACACTACTCTAGAACAAGATCCGTTCCAAATGACTGCTGGGTCAAATATTGTACGTGTATGGCAGCAGAATCATGGATTAACTGATAATGCTAAAGTAACTATAACTGGCGTTTCTGGCACACTAAACGGTATTCCAGCAAACCAATTAAATGGAACTTGGTTTGTTACAAATATTGATTTAGACTCGTATACTATTAGCACTACTGCAACAGCTACTGCTACTGGTTATTTTGGTGGTAGTACAGTTCGTGCCACTGGTCAAGTTCAGTACGATGCATTCCAACCAGCAGCTCAAATTCAAAGTTTCTCCGAGACTTCTGTTTCGTATGGAATTAAAACTACTTCAGGTAAATCAGTAGATGGATCTGAAGCTCCATATGCTCAGGATATTAGTTTCTTGGATTGCTTGGCTAATTCAAATAACTACGTGTATAGCCCTAGAGTTGTTGCTTCTGAAGTTAATGAGAATACTTTTACTGGTGGTAATAAGTCGTTGACATTTGCTGTTAATATGTCTTCAACCAATGATTCATTATCTCCTGTGTTAGATACTCAGCGTATGTCTCTGACTGCGATTTCAAATAGAATTAACTCGGCTACAAACACAAATACCAATGTAACACCAGTAGACTTTATCACTGTATTTACTGGTGCAACTGGAGCATTTAGTTTCTCAGGTTCTACCATTACTTCAAGTGTTACTGCTGTTACAGACTTAATGAAGACTATTGGAATTGGACATTTTATCCGTGTTACTTCCGCTACTACAGCTGGAAATAACGGACAATTCCTAGTAACTGATGTACAAAATACTACAGGAAGCACTTGGGTTATTACAGTTTCTGGTGTAACATTCACTAGTGAATCTGCAGTTTCAGGAACTACTGTTGATTCAATTAACTTGTTTACGGATGATATTAGCCCTGTCGGTTCATCTTCTGCTTCCAAGTATGTTACAAAACCTGTTAAACTTACATTACCTTCTACGTTCTTAAAAGTAAGATTTGCTGCAAATATCCCTAGCCAATCTGATGTTCTTGTATATTATAAGACTTCTCTTGGTTCTACAGGAACTTTAGATAAGACTAAATATACTCTAGCAAGTCCCGTTTCTGCCCCAACTAAGGTTGAGAATGGAAACGAATCTTTCTACGACGTAGATTATTCATTGACTAACCTAGTACCTTTTGATGCAGTTCAAGTCAAATTGGTTATGAAGTCAACAAATAGTTCTGCTATCCCAAGAATTAAAGACTTGAGAATTATTGCTTGCGCATAATATGAAAATACTAAAAGTTTCTGGTCACGATGACTTAGTTAGAGATACTACTTCTAATGCCATCGTGAACACTAATATGTCTGCATACGCTGAGTATGTTAATCGTAGAAACGCTGTTCAAGAAGAAAGAGAAACAATTGCACAGCAGGGCGTAGAAATAAATAATATTAAATCAGAGCTTTCTGATATAAAACAAATGCTAAAAACATTGTTAAACGCTCGCTGAATCAAAAGGAAAAATAATGGCGACATTAGTCTTAAGAACTACCAAAGGTTCTCCCCTTACCAACGTAGAAGTAGATGCTAACTTTACAAACTTAAATGACGAGTTAGCAACTAAGCTAAATTCAGCTAGTTACAATGCTGCGGATATCTTAACAAAGATAAAAACAGTTGACGGAACAGGATCTGGTTTAGATTCAGACTTTCTTGATGGATTGTCTGCGTTATCTACTCTACCTGTACCAACGGATAAAAGTTCTATCGTTGCACGTGATGCAACTGGTAATACTACTTTAAATGCACTAACTCTGGTTGGAGCACTATCTGGAACATCTGGTTCGTTTTCAGGTAATCTCGCTGTTGGTAGTATTAGTATTTCTGGTGGATCTATCCCAGTTAGTGTTGGTGGTACTGGTGCTACTAACGCTACTAACGCTAGATATAATCTAGGATTAGAAATTGGTGTAAACGTACAAGCATATGACGTTGAACTAGCTGCTATTGCAGAATTAAATTCTGCTGCAGATAGATTGCCTTATTACACTGGCTCTGGAACTGCTGCTCTAGCAACCTTTACTTCTTTTGCCAGAACCCTAGTTGATGATGCGGATGCTGCTTCAGCAAGATCTACTCTAGGGCTTGTTATTGGTACAGATGTTCAGCCTTACGATGCGGACTTGGTAGCACTATCAGGTATCGCTACCAACGGTATTTACGTTAGAACTGGCAACGGATCTTCTGTAACACGTGGAATTAGTGGTACTACTGGTAAAATTGTTGTTACCAATGGCGATGGTGTTGCGGGTAATCCTACAATTACTACTGGTGAGGACGTACCTTCCTTAGCCTCAAATAACACCTTTGCAGGTACTTCAAATACATTTAGCGGTAGTGTTTTTGCTAATTTATTTCAGCAATCATCAGATGCTAGATTGAAAGCAGATGTAAAAACGCTAAATAATGCTGTAGATGTTGTTAATAAACTCCGTGGAGTTTCTTATCTAAAAGATGGTAAGAAGGAAATCGGTTTAATCGCTCAAGAAGTCGAACAATTTTTACCAGAAGTTGTTGGTGAAACTCCAGACGGATTTAAGACTGTTGCGTATGCAAACGTGGTAGGACTTTTAATTGAAGCTATTAAAGAACAACAAAACACTATAAAAGAATTAAATACTCGCTTAGAGAAACTGGAGAAATAATATGCCTGTAGCTGCAACTGGATTTAGAATATCAAACGGCACAGACCTTAATGGTTTATTTTGGACATGGCAGGGAGACACTGGTAATCGTGGTGTAAACGATTCAAACGGTAACTGCGGATGGGCTTGTGCGTGTAACGCATGTAATGATGCATGTAACTGTAACTGCGGTAACTGTGATGCTGCCGACTTAGCGTTCAACGTGCACGTTACTGACTTCCGTTTGAACGTGTTCCGTCAAACTTCATATAACGATGGTTTACGTCACGAATCTCAAGAACAAAGTATGGGTCATTTTAGATACTTGCGTGTGAACTGTAACTGTAACTGCGCATGTAACTGTAACTGCGCATGTAACTGTAACTGTTAAGGATTATAAAAAATGACTGTAAAATTAACAAAAACAATAATTACTGGATTTGACCATTTAGAAAATACACCTATTGGCGTAAACCCTAATATTCGAATCACTCAACAATACTCTTCTGATACAGTTATTGTTAAAATTGAAAAGGTAATCCGTCCAGATTTGACTAGAGAAGACGATGTAGAAATTTCATACGAAACCTTGCTTGAGCGAACTTTTACGGCAGCCGATTTTCCTATGGTAACCGATCATAATGCGTATTATGCAGAGTATAATGTACTAACTAATTCTTTTGAGATTTTAGATGTTTTAGCTTTTGGAAAATCTAAAAAATCATCAGTGCCAAATTACCACGGTACTGAATTACATAGAGATATTAACAAACGATACACTGAAAATCTCTTACCTATATTTTACGTAAAAACATTTGATGCTGCTGCAACAGGATTTAATTGTTCTTTAATAAATTTCTACTTTAATAATCACGAAGGTGACGCTGCTGATACAATAATCTTAAATTCTGATGTTGAGGAAATGACTACTCAAGAAAGACATCTATGGATTAATGAAAATCTAGTTTCATATCTAACATTTGTAATTAAAAATGAAGATGGATCCCAGATTATTGATGCAGAACAAACTAGATTATTTGCAGTAAATGCACAAGGTCAACCTACTAGATCAAACAAATACAAAGTTAGTTTGCCAGCGGCAAAGTATAATATAGAAGTTAATGTTGAAAAGGGATTATACCCAGAAAATGCTAACACATATAATATTCGTGTAGTTAATGGATTTATTAACAAAACACGAGTATCTTCTGGTGCAGGTACGTTTGGTGTTAAGTTAGATATATCCGAGTTAGATGCTGGAGATTTTTCTAAACTTAAATTTGATCTTGGTCAGTTTGAATCTTACGCTGAACTTTGGGTTGAAATTATTTAAGTCTTGCGCAAGTACTACTAAATACCTTGTGTCACCACAAGGTATTTTACATTTATTATAAAGGAATTACATGGCTGCTTATAAAATGATTCTTCAAGGATCAAATGAAGTGAAACAGGTTTTAGTTTATGACCCAATGACATCAGAGATGTATTGGGAAGAAACTGGCGAGAAACCTTCTCTGGAATACATCTCAAATGGATTAACATATCAAATAGATGTAAAGAAGTGGACTCCAGCAAAAGTAACAAACCCCCACGATCCAAAACTTCACGGAACTAAATCACGCACCCCAACTGTAGTTAAGATTACAATGGGTCTTAAGTGTAACTATGCGTGTTCTTATTGCAATCAAGCTCATCAACCACACGATCCCGTTGGCGGTCCAGAAGATGCTGAAGAGTTGATTAAGAAAATGAAAGAAAATTTTAGTTTTGGTACTTACGATAGATTCCGTCTTGAGTTTTGGGGTGGTGAGCCGATGGTTTATTGGAAAACCCTAAAGCCACTGGCTGAGAAAATGAAAAGAGTATATCCTAACGCACAGTTTATGATGGTGACTAATGGTTCACTTTTAGATCGAGATAAAGTTGATTGGTTGCGTTCAATGGGATTCTCTGTTGGTATGTCGCACGATGGTCCATTACATGCACAAAATCGTGGACCAGATCCACTAGATGAGCCAAAGGCTAAAGATGCTGTAGTTTATGCTCTAAAAACTATGGGTCAAGGTAGATTCACTTTTAACTGCGTATTAACTCGTGAGAATGTTTCTATTGCTGCAGTTAGAGATTTTATTTGTGATAAATTAAATCGTAAAGATTTAGGCTATGAGCATGTAGGGGTTGATGAAATGGAACTTCAAGTAACTACTGAAGAACTAATGTTACCTTATGATGAATCTGGTATGGCACATTCTTTGCAAACTCCAGACGAAAAGAAAGAAATTCTACACGCACTTTTCTGGGAAACTATTAATACCAGAAATCAATTTAGCTGGACTGTTAATCAGAAAGTAACTAGCTTTTTTGAATCTCTAGTATATCAAAGACCTGCTGAAGTTATTGGTCAAAAGTGTGGTATGGATAAAGAAGATAATATTGCCATTGATATGAAGGGTAATGTTACTACTTGTCAAAATACATCGTCTTTAACCAAGCACAATTTGGGTAATATTGATGACTTAGATAATGTTAGATTGACTAACTCATATCACTGGTCAACTAGAGCTGAGTGCCCATCATGTCCAGTAGTTCAGTTATGTCAAGGTGCTTGCTTGTTTTTAGAAGATAAGTACTGGACCCAAGCATGCGAAAACTTATTTTATTATAACTTAGGAATCTTAGCTAGTTCGCTATTCGTTCTTACGGATGGTTTAATTCTTACAGAAATACAAGGTGAGAAGATTAGGTTTGATGGTGTTACTTCTATTCCAGTTATTGACATTGATTTTGTGAAATCTGGTGGTAAGAGTAAATCTTGGAAAGTACGCAAGCCAGTTAATATTCCTATCGTAACTGTACCTACAGTCCCACAATAATGGCGTTTTTAGATTGCAAAATTTGGGAACTTAACCAGTTTCCAAAGTTCGGTAAGAATCTTAACAAGTATACGCTTGCAAACGTATATCACTACAATTCAGAGACAATTGTGTATCAAAGCAATAATTTTAATATACAATTGCCTGAATTTGAGGTAAAAGGGACTCGCAGACAATTAAATTTTATAAATAACTACAAGGATGTCCTGATTAAGGATAAGATTCCAGTAGTTATGCTTATTAAAGTTAATGGAATTGAATGCTGGGTAGCTGACACATCGATGGCAGACTATCTAATTTTTAGAAAAAATAAAGGAGATGTAAGTGGAACAAAAACACGTTAAATGGGTTATCGCTCATGAGCCAATTGGTTTGTTTCTAAAGGTAGCAGATTCATTCGCTAAAGAAGTTAATGAACAAACTGGTGGAAAATTTAACATTGAAGTGTTGTCACTTTCTGACTATGCTACAAAATATAACGATGGTAAGAAGATCACCAAGAATGAACTAATGGAATTAGTCAATACTGGCGCAATCGAAATGAGTCATATCTACACTACTTGGTTAGCTGACTATAATAAAGATCTACATGCGTTGGATCTACCATTCTTATTCCGTGACCATGACCACGCTGATGCCGTTTTAGAAGGTTCAATTGGTACTGATTTATTAGCTGGTGTTTCTAAGCAGTCGAATATCAAAGCGATGTCTTTCACTTACTCTGGTGGCTTCCGTGTAGTTCCAGCGAATTTCCGTGCTGATACTGTTGCAGCTTGGGAAGGACAAAATGTTCGTACTAGCCGTAGTCCAGTTGCTGTTGAAACTTTCAAAGCACTTGGCGCACTACCAAATAAAGATATTGCTCTTGAAGAAATGAACGAAGCAGCTGATGCTGGTGTTATCTCTGCTGGTGAATCTACATATGTACGTATTTTCCCACTACAACAGAATGAAGCATTCGCTGTAGTTAATGATACTGCACATAGCTTGTTCTTGACTAGCATTATTGTAAACCAAGATTTCTTCAAGCAGTTTGATCAAGAAACTCAAGAAGTTATGGCTACTGCTGCATTTAATGCTGCTCGCAAAGAGCGTCGTGAATCAGTTGCTGACATTCCAAATATCTTGGCTGAGTGTAAAGCTAAAGGTGTTGAAGTTGTTAAGATGTCTGCTTCTGAAGAGCAAAAGTTTAAGCAAGTAACTTCTTCTGTATATGAAAAGTTCCAATACTACTTTACAAAAGGTTTAGTGCAAAGTATTCAAGCACAGTAATTTGTAAGTGATAAATATAAGGGAGCTACGGCTCCCTTTATTTCATTTGAGGGTATTATGCTACAAGTTTTATATTACAATGTGTTTTCAGTTCCAGATAAGATAGAATCTAAGGAAGTTCTTCCTTATTTGTCGAAAGAATATACCCCAGAACTATTTCAGAAATATAGAAATTTTGGAATGGATACTCAAAACCTTGTATACGATAGAACTAGCACTATACCACATTATATCAATATAAAACCTAATTTGGCACCAATTCCAACTACAAAAAGTTTTAGTAAATCTTTTGAGCAAGTTATTGAAGAAAGGTGTGTTGAGTTACTTTCTTTGGATAAAGTAATTAATGTTGTTTGGTCTGGTGGGATTGATAGTACCTTAGCTCTATTTGCATTACTAAAGTTCGCAAATGATAAATCTCAGATTAGAGTATATGGAACGTATTCTTCAATATTAGAATCTGGAGATATGTTTGATCGCTATATTTTGCCGCTGGGTATTGAATATAAAATATCAGTTACCAAAACAAAAGAATTTGAGGAAACCGATCAAATTTATGTAACTGGATTTATGGGCAATCAGTTGTTTGGACCAACAGATGATTTTTCTAAAAATTCCTCAGTGACTTTATTTCACCATCAGTTTAATTATGAAGATCCATTGGCACATTACAGTAAGTGTATAACTGATGAAAAGTTGGAATTTTTAAAACCAATGATAGAAGCCAGCCCAAAGAAAATCGAGACTGTTAGAGATTTGAGATGGTGGTTCATTTTTAACCTAGACTGGTATACAGCAAAATTTGATGCTCTAGTAACTACTAATAATCGTGATAATGTTTATCACTTTTTTGATACTGAAGATTTTCAAAGATATGCAATAACTACAACCAAACCATTTACTAAAGAAGTTGGCAATCCGCTAACTCATAGATGGGAGATGCGACAGCTTATAGAAGAATATAGTGGCAACGCACACTATTCTTGGAATAAAACAAAAGGGGTATCGAATCTTTCAAATTCGAACCCCTCTTGGATGTTTTTATTGGAAGATTATAGTTTAGTAACTAGCAAACCCAACCATAACATTAAAGAAGACTTGCGCTTGGTCGGATAAGTTAGTTTCTGTATATCTTTGTAGGTATCCAGGAGTAATAATAACTTCACCAACTTTACCTCTTAGCCCGAAACTTGTTCCAACTAAATTCTGTGAAACTTTTTGGCGAATAGTTTGTACTGCACCACGAGTGTCTGCAAAGTAAGTAAATTGTGGGTATTCTCCTGTGTTTAATACAAAAGTGAATACTAGTGGAGTATACTCATATGCATGCAGAGGTATATGTTCTTTAGGTTGCTGGAATAGAATATTAGATCCAGTAATCTGCGGTAAATAGTTTAGCTTTTCATTGAGTGGAATTGGCTCATTTCTAGTTTCATTTGTATCTGCTTTGAATTCAGCTAATTCTTGGCAGATATCGTAAATAATTTCTTTGAATTTATCAACAGAAGGATGTTCTAATGTCATTATATCTTCTGTAGGTTTTGTAGAAACAAGTTCAAATAAAGAATCTATTAATTCTTGAGTCAAGCCGTATTCATAACAACGAATTGATGTTGGGAATATGACTTTTTCGTAAGTATTGACTATTTGACTGGTAGGCTGAGTAGTATCCATGGTATCTCCATAATAGGTTAAATATCGCTTCAAAGAGCTCAATCTATTTATACTATTGGCAACCAGCGTTTCAAAATTCAATAAATAAGTATGTATATTGGGAGAAATAAAAAGTGGCTACAGTAACAAACCTATACGTTGATCAAGGTGCATTTTTCAGAACATACGTGACAGTCGCCAATACTGATGGAACACCATTAGATTTGACTGGGTTCACTGCAGCTTCTCAAATGAGAAAGTCATATCAGTCCTCGACTGCTTATAACTTCACTACTTCTATAAGTAATCCGACTCAGGGTAGAGTTCGAGTAGAACTACTATCAGAGCAATCAAGGGTAATCCCAGCAGGTAAGTATCTATATGACATAGAAGTTAGATCTTCAACGGGAGAAAGAACCAGAGTCGTAGAAGGTATTGTTTTGATCAACCCAGAAATCACAAAGATTTAATATGGCAGATATTATAGCAACTGTATCCGACCCATATGGTAATACCACTGATGGTGGAGCTACAGTAGTAGCCAGCCAAACATCAGTAGCACCAAACACGATAGAAAATCTGTTAGATGTTGACTTACAGTCACTAACTAACGGATCAATTTTAATTTACAAGAATAACACTGCCAAATGGACTGCATCTGTAAACTTAGATGCTCAGAACATGGAAGGCGGAGAATTTTAACGGAGACATAAGATGGCATCTATTATTCGCATAAAGCGTTCATCAGTTAGTGGAAATCCAGCAACGCTGGGTGCTGGTGAATTAGCGTACTCAGCATTACCAGACAATGGTTCAAATGGTGGTGATCGTTTATACATTGGTTTTGGTGCAGAAACTTCAGGTAATGCTGCTAACCATATTGTTATCGGTGGTAAATATTTCACCGATATGTTGGATCACGCAAAAGGTGCGACCCTTGCAAACTCTGCTCTTATAACTGATGCAAATTCTAAATTAGACCTATTATTAGTTGATAACTTATCGCTAAATGGTAATACTATTAGCACCACTGATACTAATGGAAACTTAGTTCTTGCACCAAATGGAACTGGTATTGTTAGTTTAACATCAAGCAATGCGTCTACTAGTACTACAACTGGTGCATTAGTTGTTTCTGGTGGTGTTGGTATTGCAGGAAATTTATGGCTTGGTGGAAACATCAGCGATTCTGGTGCTTTAACTATTAGCACTGGTTCAAATGGTGATTTAACATTAGCACCAAATGGAAGTGGTAAGTTAGTTCTTAACAATCCATATATTGATGGTACTACTGTAACTCTTGCTGAGTACATCTATGATACAGTTGGTGGTGCTGTTACTGGCGGAACTGGTATTACTGTTACCAATAATGACGGTAGTAATACATCTACAGTTTCTATTACTAATACTGGCGTAACTTCTGGATCATACGGTTCTACTACAGCAATTCCAGTTATCACTGTCAATGCCCAAGGTCAATTAACTGGCGTAACAACTGCTTCAATTACCACAACTCTTGGTATTGCAGCTGATACAGGTACAGATTCTATTGCTCTGGCCAATGATACATTAACTGTTGCTGGTGGTGAAGGTATTGATACTTCTATCAATTCAGCAACAAATACAATCACTATCGCAGCAGAAGATGCTACAACATCAAATAAGGGTGTTGCGTCTTTTGAAACTGCAGACTTTAATGTAACAAATGGTGCCGTAGAATTAAAAGATACAGTTGTTAAAACTGTTACTACAGATACTGGCGCACTAACTCCTGCTACTCATGGTTTCTCTATTCTTGGTGGCGAAGGTATTGATGTAACTCACTCTGGTACAACAATTACTGTTGCAGGTGAAGACGCTTCTACAACAAATAAAGGTGTAGCATCTTTCGACACTAATAATTTTACTGTTACTGCTGGTGCAGTTGCTGCTAAAACTATTACTCTTGGTTCTTCTACTTTAACACTTGGTTCTACCACAACTTCTATCGCTGGTGTTACTGAGTTAACAGTTGATAATTTAAACTTTAATGGTAATACAATTACCTCAACAGATACTAATGGCAATATTATCTTATCCCCAAATGGTACTGGTAAAGTTGATATTTCTGGTTCTATTCTTACAGGATTAAATGAACCTGTAAATCCAACAGACGCAGCCACTAAGAACTATGTTGATACTGTTGCTGAAGGTCTACACGTACACGAAGCTGCTAAAGTAGCAACAACAGGAACATTGGCTACTCTTTCTGGTGGTTCAGTAACATACGCCAATGGAACTGCAGGTGTTGGTGCAACTCTTACGCTTTCTGCTGGTTTAACTGCAATTGATGGTGTTACACTTGTCAATGGCGATCGTATCCTTGTTAAGAATGAAGCAACCCAAGCACATAATGGTATGTATGTTCGTACTAGTGCAACAGTACTTACTCGTGCTTCTGACTTTGATACTGCTGCTGAAATTGGTGGTGGTGACTTTACTTTCGTTGAACAAGGTACTACATACGGAAATACTGGTTGGGTTCAGACATTTGAAGTACTAACTGTTGGTACAGACACTGTTATTTGGCAACAGTTCTCTGGTACTGGTACATTTACTGCTGGTGCTGGTTTAACAATTTCTGGTACAGAGTTTAATGTTATTGGTACTGCTAATAGAATTACAGTAAATCCTGATAGCGTTGATATTGCATCAACTTACGTTGGTCAAACTTCAATCACTACTCTTGGTACTATTAGTTCTGGTACTTGGCAAGGCACTATTGTTGCTGGTCAATATGGTGGTACAGGTGTTAACAATTCTGGTAAGACTATTACTCTTGGTGGTAGTTTAAGTACTATTGGTGCGTTCACTACTGCATTAACTGCAACTGCTAACACTGCATTAACATTACCTACTACTGGAACTCTTTCTACTTTAGCTGGTTCCGAGACATTAACCAATAAGACTATCCAAGGTGCAGTGGTTACTGGTGGTTCTATTGATAATACACCAATTGGTGCTACAACTAGATCTACAGGTGCGTTTACAACCTTAGCTGCAAATGGTGCAGTAACATTCACTAGCACTACTGATACTTCTGCTGTTGGTAATGGAGCGTTGGTTCTTTCTGGTGGTTTATCTGTTGCTAAAGCAATGTTTATTGGCACTAACATTACTGGTGCTGGAGCAGCAACTTCTACTCTCGATGGTTTCAACATCGATGGTGGAACGTATTAAATATTGACTAAATAGAATTAGTCGGCTGGGGTTCTTACCCCAGCTTTAACCTTTTTAGGAAGATGAATGAGTAACAAAATTATACTCAAGAAATCATCGGTCGTAGCGAAAGTTCCGCTGACCAGTGATTTAGAATACGGTGAATTAGCATTAAACTATGCTGACGGTAAACTGTATTTCAAAAATTCTTCCAATGCAGTACAATCCTTCTCTTCTGCTACGGCAGACACGTCTTCATATGTTACCTTAACTGGTACACAAACCCTAACCAACAAAACGCTTACCTTTCCAGCAATTGATAACATTAAGACTGGCTATACTTCTACTGTTGCTGCTGGTGGAATTACCCTATTGCATGCTGGTAGCAATCACTATCAAAGATTTACAGGTAATAACATACACACAGTTATTCTTCCTGTTACTAGTACTCTATCAGCTGGTGTTTCTTATACGATTGAAAATTCTGCTACTCCTGGACATAATTTAACAATAAACTCTTCTGGTGGAAATCTAGTTGCGACTGTAATTCCAGGAACTACTATTACATGTATGTGTATTGGCACTACATTAACTACAGCAGCAGATTGGGATCCAGAATATACTGAATTTGCTGCGGTTACTGGAACAGGTTCTGTAGTTTTAAACACAAACCCTACGCTAATAGTTACCGATACAGCATTTACTTTACGAGACGATGCTGATCCTACAAAACAAGCACAGTTTCAATTAAGTGGAATTACTGCTGGCACAACTAGAACTTTACAGCTACCAAATGCAGATACTACTTTAATGGGAACTGCTGGTGGAACTTTTAATGGTGCTGTTGGTTTTAATACCACAGTTATTTTTCACAATACAACAGCAAGTATTACTGCGTCTGCATTAACAACGGGTTTATTAACTTTAGGTGGTGCAAGCGGAACTGGAACAATGACCTTTGGTCAATCCACAGTAAGCCAAACAACTAATATCCAAGCTGGTGCAACTGCATCAGGTTCTACCAAGACACTAAACATTGGTACATCTGGTTTATCAGGTTCTACTACCAATATTGCTATTGGCTCTGCAGTTTCTGGTGCTTCTAGCACAACTACTGTTAATAATATACTTGCAGCTCCAGGACAAATTCTTACTGGTGGTCCAAATACATTTGTTCGAGATTATGCTTCTGGATTTAGCACTACACATACCCCAACATTACCTCAAGAAATAGGTAGACTTACTCTTAATGGTGACTCTCATAACATTTCAATTATAGGCGAAATTCGAAGTGCTACTGGATCAACGAGTGGTGTTACTAGATTTGTTTTACATATACGATCAAATACACTTCCTTCTAAATCATTTCAGTTATTCGAAGAAGAAATAACAAATCTTGGGCAAATAATTCGTGTTCGTGTTTATGAAAATACTGCAACTGGTCTCGTTGTAATAGGTTACTCTTCCACAAGCATAATTCAAAATATTGGATGGTCTTTAAAAGTTCAAGAGCGTGGCAATTATAATTATTTACAGCAAGTTAGTGCTCTTACTCCAATAGATACTACATCGCTAACTGAAATTGTTACAACTTCTACAGTTCGCACTTTAACAGGATCGTTATCAGTAGCAGGGCAATTAACATCTACTGTAGCAACAGGTACAGCACCATTAGCTGTTACCTCTACAACTCGTGTAGCAAATTTAAATGTGGCTACAGCTGGTACTGCCGATACGCTAACAAATGCTCTAACTATCGGCACTGGTTTATCTGGAACATCATTTAATGGTTCTGCTGCAGTAACTATTGCAATTGATTCAACTGTTGCTACTCTAACTGGCACACAGACTTTAACGAATAAAACAATCGCTGCTGGTTCTAATACTATCAGTGGATTAACTAATGCTAATCTTTCTGGTACTGCAGGTATCACTAATGCAAACTTGGCGAATAGTTCTGTCACTATTGGTTCTACTGCAATAGCACTTGGTGCTTCTAGCACTACTATCGCTGGTCTAACTTCTGTATCATCAACGAGTTTTACTGGTGATTTAACTGGTAACGCATCTACTGCGACCACTCTACAAACTGCTCGGAACATTAATGGCGTATCATTTAATGGTTCTGCCGATATAACAATCAATGCTGTAGACTCTACGGCAAGAATAGCATCTTCATTAATTGGTGCTGCCAATGGTGTTGCGCCACTTGATGCTACTTCTAAAATTTCTTCTACATATCTTCCGTCATATGTGGATGATGTATTAGAATATACAAACTTAGCAACATTCCCAGTAACAGGCGAAACTGGTAAGATTTATGTTGCATTAGATACTAATAAAACTTATCGATGGTCAGGTTCAGCATACATCTTTATAACATCAGGTGCAGTTGATAGCGTAGCTGGTAAAACAGGTGTAGTTACTCTCGTTAAGGCTGATGTTGGATTAGGCAACGTAGACAATACTGCGGACTCCGTTAAATCAGTTGCATCAGCAACGACAGCAGGGTCAGCAGCAACATTAACAACTGCTAGAACTATTAATGGTGTATCATTTAATGGGTCAGCTGATATTACTGTTACTGCAAATACAACTAATTCTTTAACAATTGGTACTGGATTAAGTGGTACATCGTTTAATGGTGGTAGTGCTGTAACGATTGCAATTGATTCTAATGTAGTCACGTTAACTGGCACACAAACATTAACAAATAAAACAATTGCTGGTGCTGCAATATCTGGCAGTTTAATTCCAAGTGCTGATGCAACTTATGATCTAGGTTCTGCTGCATACAAATTTAAAGATCTGTACCTTTCTGGATCGAGTCTATTCTTAAATCAGACTAGTATGCAAACGCATGCTTCTGGTATAGTGTTTAGTCATAGCACTAATACTACAGTTATTCCAATCGGTGGTGGTGCTCATACACTAGTCACTCTAGCTGGTACTGAAACTCTTACAAACAAAACTCTTACTAGTCCTAGTCTTACAGGAACAGTAGGACTAACATCAACTACCTTGTTTTCAATTAATGGCAACACAGGTAATAATGGACAATTTCTTGCACGTGGTCCAACTGGACTTACTTGGACAGGTGCACCAACAGCATCGCTAGTTACGCTAACAGACGTTTCTATAAATAATGCACAACCCCAACAAGTTCTAACATACACAGGTTCAGCTTGGATTAATGCTGAGTCAAATGCTGTAGTTGCTTCTGCTGTTTTTGCAACTTCGCAAGCAGATCTTGGATTTGTTTATGATTCTGTAGTAAACATTCAAGAAAATTTAGGCAGTGTTGCCGAGATTGCATACAGCATTTACGATTTAGGGGTTCTAAGTTTTACAGGTATTATCTCGTTAAACAATATTGACCAATCAGTCAAATCTGACTATATTGGTTATTCGATTATTTTTGGATTCTAAGGATACACGATGGCACGTCAGCTAATTGAAAAGTACATATTTACACCAAATGCTCCAGGACTTGGCACAGTAAAGTTTCCAGGCAAGGTTGATTTAACTCAGCTGTTAATTATTGCCAACAAAACTCAACAAACTAATATCTACGCTCTTGGCGATCCAACCAAGAATGGTAGTATTACGTACGATGCGTTTGATACTACGTTTACTGGCGGAAGCAATCAATTCTCTGAACAAGTTGGTGCAAGTACAGTAACATTCTTTGCTGATACAGCGTCAATGTTATCATCAGACAGACTTGCAATCTACTCAGACGCTCCAAAACAAATAGGTAATATTGTTCGTCCATACGCTTTTGGTGTTGATGCTATTGAACGTCAACGTGTTGCAATGCCTCAAGCATTAATTGATGCTGACTTTGAGTATGGTTTGCAACCAACCAAGTGGCAGAACTATTCTGATATTCGTGGTATCCCAGGTATTTACGAAAAACCAGGTCTTGACTTGTTTATGACTAATATTACGTCAGATGGTGGTAATCCATCCATTATGACAGTAACTTGCTCATCACCGCACGGTATGACAGTTGCACAACCAGTAATTATATTCGGTTGTGCTGGTGTATCCAATGCTGCACGTGCTGAAGGTGCGTTTGTTATTTCCAGTGTACCAAATGATACTAGCTTTACGTTTTTCGCAAAAGGTATCGTTGGTGTAAATGGAACTTCCGTGTTTAACCAATCAACTTATGCTAGACGTGGTGGTTTTTATACAGGATCAAGCCTACCAATTACAGGGTATTCTTCTAACAATCAATCCCCATCTATTATTACTGTTACTTGTTCTGCACCACATGGTTTGGTTGCAGGATGTCCCCTAGTTAATATTGTTACATCTAGTGGCGTAAACCATACACTAATGGGTGGTAACTTTTTCGTTGAGTCTGTTCCTTCAACAACTACCTTTACCTTTACGGCACGTGTTGGTGGTGCAGTTGCTCCAGCTGGTATTGTGGCATCAACCTTTACTCGTTCAGATGCTTACGTTCAGCACAGACCATTTGACGGTGGTATCAACATTGGTACATTCCTACCTTCTCATGGTGCTTCAGTATCACGTCAAACTAAAAAGTATATGCGTTACCAGTCTGGTAAAGGTATTCTTTGGACATCAGGTATTTTATTTAATCCTGTTATTAACTTAGATCAAATTTCTGCAAATTCAACTGCTGTTGGATCTATTATTACAGTTTCCACTGAAATTGACCATGGTCTACAAGCAGGTGCCACTATTCAAATTGCAGGTGTAGTTACTACTGGGTACAATGGTATTTACGGTGTAGGTAGTATTGTTAATGAATCTACATTTACAGTTAATGCTACCACTATATTGGGCAGCACAACGGCAGTTATTACAAACTTACCACGTGTTACGGTTAAGAACTGGGTTGGTGCCAGTACTCGATGCGGTCCATTCGATGATCAAAACGGATTATTTTGGGAATTTGATGGTCAAGAACTAGCAGTAGTTAAACGCTCTGCCACTTATCAATTATCAGGGTTTGTTAATGTTACACCTGGATCACAGATGGTAACTGGTAATGGATGTCGCTTTACACAACAATTAAAAGTTGGTGATAGTATTGTCATTCGAGGAATGACTTATCGTGTTGGTGGCGTTATGGACGATAATTCAATGAGTATTAATCCAGAGTATCGTGGTGTTAATGCTTCTAGTGGTATTAAAATTGCTTCAGTTCTAGATCAGCGTGTACCTCAATCAGAATTTAACGTAGATAAAATTGATGGTTCTGGAATATCTGGATACGCAATCAATATAAACAAGATGCAAATGTTGGGTATCTCATTCTCTTGGTATGGTGCTGGTTTTATTGACTTTATGTGCCGTGGTGGTGACGGTAATATGATTTTAGTTCACCGAATGAAACAAAATAATATTAACGATGAAGCGTATATGCGTACAGCCAACACTGCTGTTCGTTACCAAGCTATTAATGAATCTGCAAGAGATCGCCTTGCAGCAACAATGACCAGCACTCAAGATACAATAGTATTGCACGATGCACGTAGATTCCCTTCTACTGGTGGTGTAGTTCTGGTGGAAAACGAATATATTACGTACACAGGTAAAGCTGGTAATACTTTAACTGGATGTACCAGAGCATCTACGTTCACTATGTTTATCGGTGGTTCAAATAAAAACTTTTCAGGTGGACCTGCAGCAGTTCACTTAGTTGGTAATGGATTTAATTCTGTTACACTAATTACGTGCACATGTTCACCAATTATCAATCACTGGGGTTCTTCTTATATTATGGATGGTAACTTTGATACTGATCGTGGTTACTACTTTAACTATGCAGCAACAGAAAACTCAATATCTGCAAATGCTTCAAAAACTGTATTTTTCTTGCGTTTAGCTCCTTCAGTTTCCAACTCAATTGCAGGAAACTTTGGCGATAGAGATCTTATCAATCGTGCACAATTGTTACTGCAGAGACTTCAAGTTCAATCGGATAGATCTGTTCAAGTTTACGGAATTTTAAATCCAGGCAATATTGATGCTTCTACCCTAACATGGTCTGCAGTTAATACTGTTGCATTGGGTTCACAACCATCTTTTGCTCAAATTTCCACAAGCAGTAGCGTTGCTGCTACTCCAGGTGAACAAAACTTTTCAACGCTAGGTCAGCCTGCAGGATTCTCCGAGATTGACTTGTCAAACCTTAAAGAATTAACCAATTCAGCAATTGGTGGATATTCAAACTACCCAGATGGTCCAGACGTCTTGGCAGTTGTAGTTAAAAACCTAACAGCAACTGCTGCTAGTGTAAACGTAAACTTATTCTGGTCAGAAGCACAAGCCTAAATATATCAAATTAGAGGAAAATTATGTCAACCCAAGTACAATTTAGACGAGGAACCACTACTCAGAACAATGCGTTCACTGGCGCAGCTGGTGAGATTTCCGTTGACACTGATCTTAAAACCATTCGTCTACATGATGGAACTACTGCTGGTGGTGGTTCCACTATGCTTAACAACACTTCTTCCCAGACAGCGTTAAATAAAACATTTAGTACTGGTTCTGTTTGGCAAGGAAATGCTGTTGGTTTAGCGTATGGTGGAACTGGATCTGCACTTAATGCTGTTGCTGGTGCGGTGGTTTATTCAACTGCCAATGGTCTTGGGCTTAGTGCAGCAGGTACTTCTGGTCAAATTTTAGTTTCTGGTGGTCTTAATTCTCCAACATGGGTTCCAACATCATCTATCTCTGCAGGTTCATCAACCTTAGCCGCAACTGCTACCAACATTGCTGGTGGTTCTGCTGGTCAGTTAGTTATTCAAGCTGATACAGGACTTTCTTCTTTCATTACTGCTGGTCCAGAAGGTACATTCTTAAAATCAGCAGGTGCTGGTTATTCTCCTACTTGGGCAGCTGGTGCGGTTACTATTGGTTCTACTACTGTTTCTCTTGGTGGTACAATTACTACTATTGATGGTTTAGATATACTTAAAGCTACTGGTACTAGTCACTGGACATTACCAGTTGGTACTACTGCACAACGTCCAGCATCTCCTGCGACTGGTATGATTCGTTATAACTCATCCCAGACTACGTTTGAGGGATATTCTGCTGGAGCGTGGGCATCTCTTGGTGGTGTTAAATCTGTAGATGGGTTTACCTATATTGTTGCGGAAACTTCACCAACTAATTCAAATGGTGATTTAGATTTCTTTGCAGAAAATTCAGCAGGAAACGCTGCTCAACAAATTGGTCAATGGAATAGAACTAACTTAAAAGATTATACTGGTACACTTGTTGGAACACAGACTACTCAAAACGTGTTCAACGCAACTGCTACTACTATTAACTTTGGTCAAGCTGCAACTACTATTTCTATTGGTGCTACCACTGGATCAACTACTATTAGAAATTTAATCTCCTCTACTTTAGGTATATCAGGTGGTCCAGCTACTCATACTACTGGAACATTTAGTGGTGCAGTATCTGCTACAGGTTTCCAAACATCTTCAGACGTTAGATTAAAAACTAATATCATAGATAGTTCTTATGGATTAGATACTGTATTACAACTACGTTCAGTTAAATATACCAAAGATGGTAAAACTGAAGTAGGTCTTATTGCTCAAGAAGTTGAAACAATTATTCCAGAATTCGTTGGTCAACAAGATGACGGTATGAAAACTGTTAATTATGGACAAATGGTTTCAGTTCTAATTAAAGCTGTGCAAGAATTAAAAGCAGAGGTAGATACTCTAAAAGCCAGACTAGGAGAATAAGATGGCGGTTGTAACATCAAGAGATGGTTTAAAACAATATGCGCTGCGAGCACTTGGCGCACCTGTGCTTGAAATCAACGTAGACGATGATCAGTTAGAAGATCGTATTGATGAAGCAATTGATTACTGGCGTCAGTATCACTGGGATGGTATTGAAAAAGTATACCTAAAACATCAAGTCACTCCGCAAGATATCACTAACAAATACTTGCCAATGTCAGATTTAGTTTGGGGTGTTACTCGTGTAATTCCACTAACTATGGCATCATCATCACAACAAATATTTGATTTACAATACCAGTTACGTTTACATGACTTGTATGACCTAACATCAGTGTCAATGATTTATTACAATCAGGTAATGAGTCACTTAGCCTTGTTAAACGATCAATTAAATGGACCACAAACATTCCGTTTCAATAAACTACAGAGCAAATTGTACGTTGAAATCAATTGGGGTACTGAGGCCAAGGTAGGCGATTGGATCGTAGTTGAATGTTATCGTGTGCTAGATCCTGTAGAATATACTAAGGTCTGGAATGAATCGTGGTTAAAACATTACGTTACTGCATTGTTTAAGAAACAATGGGCAACCAACATTAAAAAGTTTTCTGGCATTCAACTTCCAGGTGGTGTTACTCTAGATGGTAATGCACTCTACGATGAAGCTGTTGGAGAAATAAAAGAACTAGAAGATGAGCTAATGAACAAATCAGCTCCATTAGATATGTTCTTAGGATAAGCATGACCACAACTAATGTCTACTTTTCTCACGGTACTCGAAACGAACAATACCTAGTTGAGGATTTGATCATTGAGTCGTTACGTATGTACGGTAACGAAGTTTATTACATTCCAAGAACATTAGTTTCAAAAGATGAGATTTTAGGTGAAGATCGTTTATCGGAATTCAAGACAGCATTTCCAATTGAAATGTACTTTGAAAATATAGACAACTTTGCTGGACAAGGTGCGTTTATTCAAAAGTTTGGTCTTATGGTAGAACAGTCTGCCACTCTAGTAGTTGCACGTCGTCGCTGGGATCAGTTTGTTGGTAGATATGAAGTTAGTATATTGCCACTTAGACCAGCCGAAGGTGATCTAATTTATTTTCCACTATCCAAAGGATTGTTTGAAATTAAGTTTGTTCAACACCAAGATCCTTTCTACCAACTTGGTAAGTTATACGTTTATAAATTACAAGTTGAGCTGTTTCAATATAGTTCTGAGCGTATTGATACTGGCATTTCTACAATAGACAATTTTGAATCGCTAAAATCATTTACTACTAACTTAACTAGAAGTAACTTTGGTGAAGTTACTAAGATCAATATGGTTAATAGAGGTAGTGGTTATACAACTGTTCCAGATGTTACAATAACCAATGGTGGTGGTCGTGGCGCAACAGCAGTGGCTGTTAGAGGAACTGGCTCCGATTCAGGTAAAATTGTTAGAATTGACATTACCAATCCTGGAAGTAGCTATAATTCTATCCCAACAGTTACAATATCTGCCCCAACCAGTGGCGTTACTGCAACTGCAACAGCAGTAGTTGAAGTTGATATTGATAAAGTTGAATCGTTTGGTGACAACAATAAATTTAAAGAAGAATCTTCTGGTATTGTTTTCAATGAGAATAATCCGTTTGGAGATGTAATTTAATGTTAAACAATCAAGTTTTTTATCATGGGATTATTCGTAAGACCATTGTTAGTTTTGGTCGTATGTTTAGCAATATTTACATTGATCGCAAACAAGGTGACTCTGTTACAGGAACAACTATACAACGATTACAAATTCCGCTGGCATACGCTCCAAAAGAAAAGTGGTTAGTTAGAATTGATTCTGATCCAAACTTAGAAAATAATACTTACATATCGTTGCCACGTATGTCATTTGAAATAACTGGATACTCTTATGATCCAGCAAGAAAGTCAAATAGATTACAAAAGATTACTTGTGGTGCTGGAACAAATTCAATGAAAGCTGTATTTGCTCCAGTTCCTTATAATATAGATATTACCCTTTATATACTAACTAAAACTCAAGAAGACGGATTACAAATTCTTGAACAAATTCTTCCTACCTTTACTCCAGAATATACTCTGGCAATTAAAGCTGTAGATGAAATGAATATTGTTCAAGATGTTCCTGTTATCTTAAATAGCGTATCAGTTCAAGATGATTACGATGGTGATTTTCAAACTCGTAGATTTGTAACCCATACATTAAATTTTACTCTAAAAACAAACTTGTTTGGTTCTACAAATACTCAAGGTGTCATTGATCAAGTTAATGCAAATATTGGAGAGAATGAAAACTTCTCTAATCCAAATAGAGTTTATCAAGCAGTAGGAAATCCCGCTACTGGAATAGTGACTCAAGAAAACTGGGAAGACAATTTTTAAAATATGGCTCAAGTTTATAATGCTAATGCGAATCTAAAAGCTGCGGGAGTTTCGGTTCAGTTTACTCCCGAGCAAGTTCAAGAGATTATTAAGTGTACTACAGATCCAATATACTTTATAGAAACGTATTGTCAAATTGTTTCGCTTGATCGTGGTTTAATTCCATTTAAGCTGTATGAGTGTCAAAAAGAAAAAGTTAATATAATCCATAACAATCGCCGTGTGATTCTTATGGAAGGTCGTCAGCAAGGTAAGACAACTACTAGTGCTGCTTATATTCTTTGGTATACATTATTCCAAGAAAATAAAACAGTGGCTATTCTTGCAAATAAAGCCACTGCTGCCAGAGAAGTATTATCTCGATATCAGTTAATGTTTGAGCACTTACCTG
>Ga0315905_10000463_pt1 | contig 44174 bp, 36 predicted proteins | sample LakEriMetagenome_5_FD_203522 | JGI IMG/M metagenome (GOLD analysis project Ga0315905, IMG submission 203522) | Freshwater fungal communities from buoy surface, Lake Erie, Ohio, United States - Buoy 4 MA121 | ecosystem: Environmental > Aquatic > Freshwater > Lake | place: USA: Lake Erie, Ohio...
TTTCCGCTTTCACGATAGCATTTTCTTTTTTTATATGGCAAATTTATGCCACCGCCCCTAGGCAATGTATGTTAGTCAACCCTTCATCATAACATATAATATTTATGCAAGAGGTCTATTGTAGTAAATGTTCCACTGAAATGGCTTTATAGCGGCCTAAATAAAGCGCTTCAATGACGGCCAAACGAATCCAGAGGGCTGAAAATGTTCTTAACCACTCGTTAATCAGTTGGGTCGGGGCTAGTCCGTGCAGATCAAAGCAATAGGCGGTCAAAAGAGAAACTGTCAACAAGACATTGGGATTTTCCTGCGCTTGGACTAAGGTCATAGTAGTTATTTTGCGTAATGCTTAAAAGCTTAACGTATCTTATTCTTTCTTCATTTAGTATTAGATACGGGTTTGTGAGGAGGTTCAAAAAGTCATGATCAAACAATTCAACGTTTTCGGGACGTTTTTGGCCTTTGCAATTACCCTAGCTGTTGCCCAGGATGTCCCCACCCAGATCGCGAGTCTCCCCCATCAATCGATGACGATCGCCCAGCAGTCTAAAAATCGGGCTAAACTAACCATTTTGCGGTCTTGGCATGGTTTGATCGTACGACAACAACGCTCCTCTGGCCAACTGTTGGCACCGTTATCCCTGGTCAAGACCTAACTTTTCCACTGGTAGTTTGAAACTGATAGTTTGATCGGTACTAATCTTCGCCAATGAACCAACTCCCCAAGGCGATCGCCACCAACATAACCCCAAAACTCAGCCCCGTTCCTAACCAATGGAACAATTGAAACGGCAGAAAAATTACGAGATTGGAAAAAAACAAATTAGCCAGCAAAAAAATAACAATAATCCAACTTAAGTTCATTGACAATCAAATTTAAGAAGAAATTTAAGCCGAAATTTAACTACCCGTTCGATCTAGGGCGGCCGGGGACAAGACTCGATTGAGTTTGCCACTTTGATAGCCTTCTAAATCCAAGGTGATATAGGTAAAACCCAGGTCTTGAAAGGTTTTTACCAACTCAGGCAGGGCAACGGTTTGCATAAAGGCCAGAATTTGTCCTGGGGGTAATTCAATGCGGGCGGTGTGCTGTTCGGATCTGACCCGCACTTGGGGATAGCCTAAACGACGCAGGTAAATTTCAGCCCGTCCCACCCGTTGTAATTTTTCCACCGTAATCATTTCGCCGTAGGGAAACCGGGAACTTAAGCAGGGTTGGGCCGGTTTGTCCCACCAGGGCATCCCTAATAATTTTGATAATTGACGCACTTCCAGCTTCGTGATCCCCAACTCGGCCAACGGCGATCGCCCTCCCCGTTCTTTAGCTGCTTGAATACCGGGACGATAATCGCGCAAATCATCCCCATTGACCCCATCAATCACATAGCTATAGCCCCGTTCGAGAGCCAAGGGTTTTAGGGTGTCGTGGAGTTCGCTTTTACAAAAATAACAGCGATTTTCCGGGTTAGCGGTGTAGTTGGGGTTGTCCATTTCATGGGTTTGCACCAATTCATGGCCAATGCCGATCCACTGGGCTTGGGCTTGGGCGTCTTCCAACTCTTCTGGCAATAAGGACGGAGAAACAGCGGTGATCGCCACAGCCCGATCGCCGAGTACATCGCAGGCAACCTTGGCAACCAAAGTACTATCAACGCCGCCGGAATAGGCAATTAAAGCGCGGTCTAAACCCTGAAAAAATTGCCGTAACTGTTCAAGTTTGGTTTCTAATGCGGTCTCTAACATGGCGATCGCCAATCTCAAGAAAAGAACATGGGCTAATAATTTAAGTCGCCCGCTCCTGTTGTAACACTGTTACGGGGGACAGGCTGCGGTAGGCATTGCCCGGTCGGGGATGTTTCTGAATTTCATCCTTGATACTATCCAGGTCAACATAGCGATCAGAAACATTAATTAAGCTATCACTGGTCATGGATCTGAGGCTGACCACCTCAATGCGAGCACCCCGGTAGCTGATGGCATCCGCTGCGTAGGCTAAATCTCCATCCCCACTCACAACAACAGCGGTATCATAGGAACCCACCAAGGACATTAAATCCACAGCAATTTCCACATCCAAATTGGCTTTTTTGGAACCATCCGGTAACTGAACCAAATCCTTGGCGATCACCCGATAACCATTGCGACGCATCCACAATAAGAAACCCTGTTGTTTTTCGTTACTGCGGTCAACCCCGGTGTAAAAAAAGGCCCGTAAGAGGCGAGAGCCACCGGTTAAGCAATGGAGTAATTTTGTATAGTCAATTTCAATACCTAATTGGAGAGCGGCATAAAAGAGGTTTGAGCCATCAATAAAAATGGCAACTCTGCCCCGATTTTCTAGCAGTTGATCCGGGGTAAATAGGGCATCCTGTTCAAATTCCTCAAACATAATTTTTTTATAATCGGTTTTAAAAAAGTTTAAAAAATTGTAATTTAAAGCGTCTCTAAATTAATCAGTAGAATTCCTGATCAATCTTGATCGGCTTCTGGCAATTCCAGCTTACTAAAAATAGGTTGGGCCGGGGGCAAATGGGCATAGGCTGAAAATCGCCCCCAACTCTGATGAAGATTAAACTCTTCCCCTTGCTCCAACGGCGATCGCCACTGGTCAAAATCCCGGTCAAAGCCCAACTGTTGGTAAATTTTCGTACTCAAACCAGGGGTAATGGGGGAAAGCAAATACCCCGCCAAACGAATTGATTCCAGCACACTATAAAGAACTTCTTCCACCTCCCGTTGATTGCCTTGTTTAAATAGCTTCCAAGGAGCCATGTCGTCGATGTATTTATTGCCCGCCCGCACCAGGGTAAAAATCGCCTCACAGGCTTGGGTAAAGGCTAATTTTTCATAGGCGGTAATCACCTGTTCCCCTAAATGGCTACCCAAGACTTTTAACGGGTTGTCCGGGGGTAAATCCGTCGCCGTTAGCTGTGGCCCTTGACCCTGACAATATTTTTTGACCATGCCTAGGGTGCGGTTAAGCAAATTACCTAAATCATTGGCCAGATCCGCATTAAGGATAGTAATAAAACGCGCTTCATTAAAATCCCCATCTTTGCCAAATTCGATTTCTTTGAGGAAATAGAAACGGAAGGCATCGGCTCCATAACGCTCAATTAAAGCCAGGGGATCAACGGTGTTACCCAGACTTTTGCTCATTTTGTGGCCATCTTTCGTCAAAAAGCCATGACCAAATACCTGGTTTGGCAAAGGCAACCCCGCAGATAACAACATCGCAGGCCAATAAACGGCGTGGAAACGCAGAATATCTTTGCCAATCAGATGCAGGTTAATCGGCCACCACTCCGCCAACGCATTCTCTAATGTGGCGGGTTGTTCCGGGTCGAGCAGGGCGGTGACATAACCTAACAGGGCATCAAACCAGACATAAATCGTATGTTTTGAGTCTGTCGGCAGGGGAAAGCCCCACGCTAAATTTACCCGTGAAATGGAAAAATCTTGCAAACCCTGTTGAACAAAATTCAAGACTTCATTGCGGCGGCTGGGGGGTTGGATAAAATCCGGGCGATCGCCATAAAGCTGTTCTAGGGCTTCTTGGTAGCGGGAAAGTCGAAAAAAATAATTTTCTTCGTCGCGCCATTCCGCTTGCCGGTTGGGGTGGAGGGGACAGTAGTTATCGGCCAATAGATCCCGCTTTTCTTTAAATTCTTCACAGGCGACACAGTACCAACCCTGCTGCTGGTCTAGGTAAATATCGCCGTTGTCCCAGACCCGTTGGAAAAAGTCGTTAATGATCGCCTGATGGTTGGGGGCGGTGGTGCGACTAAAGCGGTCATATTTAATATTGAGCGATCGCCAGAGGGATTGAAATTGCGCCACAATTTGATCACAATGGGTTTGGGGATCAAGGTTTTGGGCTTCGGCAGTGCGCTGGATTTTTTGACCATGCTCATCTGTTCCCGTAATCAGCAAAACGTCATACCCCTGCAATCGTTTGAACCGCGCCAAAGCATCAGCGGCCAGGGTGGTATAGGCGCTACCGAGGTGGGGAACATCGTTAACGTAATAGAGGGGCGTGGTTAAAGAAAATTTAGGAACCGAGGATTCAATCATTCTTCAAAAAAGCATTGATTAAACTTTATTAAATCATTTAATTCATCAATGGAGAAATTTAAATTAGTTTCCTAACGTTTTTCAGACTTAAATTTCCTATGCAATGATAGATTTTAAAGCTGAAATAGTTAAGCAAATATGTTCACATCGGTCAGAAATTCTTATCGATGTCCCCACCTAAGGAATTAGAATCATTCTCAAAAATACGATATTAATTAAACCTTACGAATTCTGAATTTTACCAATCCAAATGACTGCGCTTAGGCTTTGATCACAATGTCTTAATATATTTTAGCTTGGGGGGCTTGGGCCACCGTCAGAAAAATATCTGGATTTTGCATCCCAATCATCCCTATTATTACGACCAACTTGACGAAGATCAAGATTGACTAAAATGAATCTCGATCAGATCAAAATTGACTAAAATAAACTTCAATCAGCCTTGCTAGCCTAGTAAACCCCAAAGGAGCGCCGAGAAATAATCGCTCCAATACAATATGTCCCTTGCTCGCAGTTCAGCGCCTATTCCTAACCTTGAGTGGGTCATTAATCGATCGCCGCTACTCCTCTCGGTGGAACTTGACCTCAAACAGGCGATCGCCATCCTGTATCAAGCCAAAGCGCCCTGTGGTCTTGTGGTAGCGACGGATCAGACCTTGGTGGGGATTTTGACGGAACGGGATATTGTACGGCTGTGCGTTGAAAATCAGCATCTGGATGGCCTGGCGTTGCGGGAGGTCATGGCTCAACCCGTTGTGTCCTTGGCGGAAACTGACTTGAATAACGAGGCAGACCTTGGGGATTGTCTTGCCCGCCTTGAAACGCCCTACCTCCCCCTCGTAGATCAGCAAGGACTGGTGACGGGGTTAATCGGTCAAGCCAGGGTTGAACAGGTTTTGGCACTGGTGCAAGAACAGCAACGGTGGCTAACCCGTTACCACTTGGCGGAACAGGCCAGCGGCCAGATTCTTTACGAATATTCCTTGACTACTGACCGAGTCACTTGGGGGCCGAATTTTGAGTCAATGCTGGGATATGCTCCCCCTTGCCAGCCCCCGAATAGAACAGGGTGGCAGGCGATCATACACCCGAATGACCTAGGATATTTTGAGTTGGCGATCGCCCAGGCCTTGGGGCAAAATACCCCTTTCTGTTTGCAATACCGGGTTCGCCACCAAGCCGGTCATTACCTCTGGTTAGAAGACTGTAACCAGTTCATCAAAGATAATCAGGGTCAGGCGATCACCGTGGTGGGAATCATCAACGATATCAGCCGACACAAAGAGAATGAGCTAAAACTCGCCGCCAGTGAAGCAAGCCTGCGAGAGGCCCAGCGGTTGGCAAAAATTGGTAGTTGGGAATTGAATATCGCTGATAACACAGAAAGTTGGTCTCCAGAAATCTATCATTTGCTGGAGCTTGATCCCCAGCAGGTTTTCCCTTCCTCTGAGATGGTATTGGCAAAACTCCCCCAGGAAGAACGACAGAAGCTTCTAGAAAGGCATCAAATCCATCTTCAAGATAAATTGCCCTATGAGTTAATTTATCGTTATCCAACCCCGGATGGTCGTCAAAAGTATATTTGGGACCGGGTAGAAAGCGTCTTTGATGATCAGGGTCAGCCAATCCGAACCAGGGGAACCTGTCAGGATGTGACGGCAACCTATCGTTACCAAGCTATTCTGCAACAGTTGGTGGATGGTACAGCATCGGTAACCGGGGAAAACTTCTTCAACGCTTTGGTACAGCACCTAGCCCAAGCCCTGGAGGTGGAATATGCCATTGTTGCCATCAATCACGGCGCACCGCGTAGCGGATCTCTGCGAGATCGCCTGCAAACCCTGGCCTGGGTTGCCCATGGGGAACTACAGCCTACGATGTCCTATCCCATCGCCCAAACCCCCTGTGAAATAGTGGTTTACCAAGGGGAATATTTTTGCGCTAGTCAGCTACGGGCAAGGTTTCCTGAAGATCCAGATTTAAACACATTAGAAGCCGAAACCTACCTAGGGATGGCGTTGCGGGGGGAAACGGGGGAAATCATTGGCCACCTCTGCGTTTTGCATACCCAACCCTGGGCAGTAAATCTGGTTGATGATTATCGGCAAATCATGCGGATTTTTGCTGCCCGCGCCAGCGTGGAGTTACAACGCAATTTAGCCAATGAACAGTTACAGCAATTGAATCAGTCTCTGGAGGCAAAAATTGTTGAACAAACCCACTTACTCGCAGAAACAGCCCAGTTCCAGCAGGCTATTTTTGACAGTACAGACTATTACATTGTGACTACCGATGTGGATGGCGTGATCATGAGCGTTAATGCCGGTGCAGAACGCCTCTATGGCTACGCGGCAGCAGAGTTAATTGGCAAGGCAACCCCATTGATTTTTAACGATCCCGAAGATCTGCCACGACAGGCCGAGATCCTTACCCAAGTAGTCGGCGACAATGTACTGCCTGGGATGAATCTGTTTTTGGAAGCTGTCAGAAAAACGGGGCGATTAGACATCGAGGTTATGACCCAACACCGCAATGGGCACCGTATTCCTCTGGCATTAACCCTTACGCCGCTTAAAGATGCGGATCAAATGGTGATTGGCTTTTTGGGGATTGGCAAAAATATTAGCCGGGAGAAGTCAGCTATCCAAGCGTTAGAAGCCAGTGAACGCCGTTACAACGTCCTCGTTGCCGCCTCCCCGGTGGGTATTTTTCAAAACGATGTGGAGGGAGCATGTGTCTATGGCAATGACCGTTGCTTTGCTATGACGGGGCTAACGCCAGAAAGTGCGCTGGGAATGGGATGGGTGCAAACTATTCATCCGGATGATCGGGACTGGGTAATTCAAGCTTGGCAAAAATTTGTTCAAGATCAGAATCCCTTTAATGAGGAGTATCGCTTTGTCCTTCCCGATGGGTTGATCACTTGGGTGATGGGTCAAGCTGTGGTGGATCGGGATGAAGCTGGAAATGTCGTCGGTTATCTAGGATCCCTCACCGATATTACCCAACGGAAACAGGCAGAATTAGACCGGCAAACGGCGATCACCCAATTAGAAGAGGTGGTGCAACAATTACAGTTAGCCCAGCAAGCAATCGGTCAAAGTAATCGCTTATTAAAGACAATCACCAAAGCCCAAGCTCAATTTATTATTGCCGCTGATCGCCTGACCATTTTTGAAGAATTACTCACGGATTTATTGGATTTAACCAACAGTGAATATGGCTTTATTGGGGAAGTGTTATTCCGGGATGATGGCACAGCCGTGCTCGAAGAAAGTTTGATGAAAATTAAAGGAGTTCCCTATCTGAAAGCCCACAGTATAACGAATATTGCTTGGGATGAGGCAACGCAAAAACTTTATGAAGAAAACTACCAAACGGGCATGGAATTCACCAACATGAATACCCTTTTTGGGGCTGTGATCATGACCGGCAAGCCCGTAATCGCCAACAGTCCCCGTACAGATCCTCGACGAGGAGGCACACCCAACGGTCATCCGCCCCTTGATGCTTTCTTGGGATTACCCTTTTTCCGGGGAGACGCATTGATGGGCATGGTGGGCATTGCCAATCGTCCGGGGGGCTACGACGAAGAAATCATTGCCTTTCTCAATCCTTTTCTCATCACTTGTTCTAATCTCATTGAAGGCTATCGCGGCGATCGCCAACGTCGTCAAGCCGAAGCCCAACTCCAACTCACCAACGAAGAACTGCTGCGGGTCACCCGGCTAAAAGATGAGTTTTTGGCCAATATGAGCCATGAATTGCGAACCCCCCTCAACGCAATCCTCGGCAATACGGAAATTTTAGAAGACGAGCTTTATGGCCCGATCAATGCCCAACAGTTGACCTCCCTCCATACCATCACCAAAAGTTCCCATCATCTCCTGGCCTTAATTAACGACATTTTAGACGTAGCCAAAATTGAATCGGGGCAAATTGAATTACATTACAGTGCGATCGCCATTTCGACCCTCTGCCAGACTTGCGTCGCGTTTATCACCCCCCAAGTCCTGAAAAGACAGATCCAACTACAAACCCATTTCTCCTCAGAATTACCCAATAATTTCCAGGGAGATGAGCGACGGGTGCGCCAAGTCCTCATTAATCTGCTCAATAATGCGGTGAAATTTACCCCGGAGGGTGGCACTATCAGCCTCACCGTTTCCCTCCAAGCCCCCAAACCGCCGAATACCTTTCCTTGCCTACGCTTTGCGATCGCCGATACGGGCATTGGTATTACCCCCGACAATCTCACCAAGCTATTTCGCCCCTTTATTCAGATCGACAGCGCCCTCAATCGTCAATATGAAGGCACGGGTCTTGGCTTGGCCTTGGTCAAACAAATTGTGGAACTCCATGGCGGCGAGGTGGGCGTCACCAGTCAATGGGGGGAGGGGAGTTGTTTTACCGTTGATTTCCCCTACAATCCTACGGAGTAAGCCAACGCATTCGCCCCACCATTACTGTCAATTCACCGATTTATCTTTGTTTATGAGAAAACTCTATTTTTTACTGCCGGGGCTGGGGGGAAAGTTTGCCTGTGGGGGGCTGTGGGCGGAACTGAAAACCCTGAAATTGGCCCAGGCAGTTTGCCCGGCGGAGGTGGTGACTTACAAACGGCGAGAACCCAATACTTTATTCCTAGATGAATTACTACAAAGCAAAAATTTAGCGGACAGTATTTTTGTCATCAGTTGGGGCTTTGATATTCCCAAATTAGCCCAAAAGTTGGCGGGGCATAATCTGATTTACCATGCCCACAGTTCTGGCTACGGGTTCAATTTACCGGCTTCAATTCCCATCATTACCGTTAGTCGCAATACTTTGGGTTATTGGGGACAACGATCGCCCCATTCTTTGCTCTATTATCTCCCCAATCACATTTCCGAAGAATTTGTTGACCTCAACGGCGATCGGGATATTGATGTGTTAGTGCAAGCCCGTAAGTCTTCCCATTATTTATTGCAGCAATTAATTCCCGCCCTACAAAAAGAGTGCCATGTACAGGTTATTGACCACTATGTCCCCGATTTAACGGCATTATTTAACCGCGCCAAAGTGTATCTTTACGACTCCGCTGAATATTGGGCCCAGCAGGGGGTGAGTGAAGGCTTTGGCTTGCAACCGATGGAGGCGTTGGCCTGTGGCTGTCAGGTATTTTCCAGTGTGAATGGGGGGTTATCCGATTACCTTGATCCCGGTTTTAACTGTGAAAAAATTGCCGGTTACGCCCTGGAGTTTGATCGCCATCGCATTTTAGCCACGGTGAATGGTGAACAGTCTTGGCATAAGCTGAACTCCGCTGTGTTGGCGGAATATCGTCAGGAAAATATTACCCAGCGATTAGCCGCTATTTTGAAGGATATTAATCAATTTTTTGATTTTTACCCCCAACAATTAACCCCCATAGCCCCTTTAACCCGCCAACGAATTTTACAATTGCAAATGCAAACGTTTGTTAAAAAGCTTTCCCAAAGATTATTCAAAAAATAAATTTATTCTCCTTAACCCACTGCCCTAGAGTGGTAACCAACATTACGGCGATCGCCCCGGTCACCCCCTGAAGAAACCTGAGCGATTGGGGCTGAATCATTAGTTTTTACAGGTTTGGCTTGGCGATGAATGCGAATTTTTTCGAGTTTCGGCCCCTCTGCTGCCACCACCGTAAAAGAATAATTGGCATAGGTTAAACTTTCGCCCTGCTGGGGAATCCGTTGCCATTCATAGAGCAAAAAGCCACTCAAGGTTTGGTAATTATCATTGTTTGGAAAACTAAAGCCCAAAATATCATTCAATTCATCGAGGGTAATCTGGGCTGCCACCACAAAGGTTTGGGAATCAAGCATTTGCAAAATCACCGTATCTTCGTGTTCCTCTTCCACTTGGGTCGGATCGAGAAATTCTTTGACCACATCCTGCCAACAGACAAAGCCCGCCGTTCCCCCAAATTCATCCACAATGATCACGGCTTTCGACTGGGTACGCTGCATTTTTTGTAAAAGTTCGGGCAATGGCAGGGATTCAGGCAAAAAACGGGTGGTTTTGATCCAGGCTTGAAGGGGGGTTGCCCAGTGGATTAAATTCTGCTGTAGGGGTAGGGCCAAATCCTGAAAGTCAATTAATCCTTGAATGTCATCGAGGGAATCTCCTTTAACTGGAAAAATCCTGTGACCCGTTTGGCTAATTAGGTTAAGCAAATCGCCATAGGTGGCATCGGCGGCAATAACGTCAATATTGGTGCGGGGAATCATCACATCGGCAGCGGTGAGTTCTCCAAAGGCCAACACATTTTTCACCAAGCTACGCTCAATCGGCTCCAATCCTAGGGCGTCTCCCTCGGTGTTGATAATAAATTTCAGTTCTTCGGGGGTAACGTGGTGAGACCAACTGGCACGGGTAATTTCCACATCGCCTAAATGTAACAGGGCTCTGGTGGAGTAATTGACCACTTGGCTAAAGGGGGTGGTTAGTCGGGCGATCCAATGGAGCGGGGGCGCGAGGGCACAAGCAAGCTGTTCGGCATAGATAAAGGCGAGGGATTTTGGGCACAGTTCCCCCAGCACAATTTGTAAATAGGCGATCGCCATAAAGGCCAACAACAAAGCCAATACATGGGAAAGGGAGGCAGCATTGCCAAAATTTAGGGAGTGTAATAAGGGTTCTAACAGTAAAGAAAACGTACTTTCCCCCAACCAGCCCAGGGCCAGACAGGCAAAGGTGATACCAATTTGGGTGGTGGAAAGCAGGCGATCGAGATGGCGGTGAAAATATTGCACCTGCTTAGCGGCGGCATTACCGGAATCGGCCAGTTGTCTAATGCGCGATCGCCGTGTGGCCACAATCGAAAATTCCGCCGTCACAAAAAATGCATTAATGCCCAGTAACACGAAAACTAGCAGCAGACGGTTAACAATCTCGTTCATTGAAGGTGTCAAAAATAACAGTTGCCGGGGAATGAAAAACCATTCCAGTCATCAACCCGGCGGGGGATTCACATTGATTTCAGGGTCAGGCAGAATCCCCAGGGACAAGGATGGGCAATGTCGAAGCCCTGAACCAAGCTTTTTTGCAAAACTCACAGTTGTAAACTCACCACGGCAAAACACATCAATAACAACGACACAACTTTTCTCAGGTCGAATTGACGCCTATGGGGAAGGGAACTGCTCATAAATAAGGGAAAGGGGACAACGAACTTCATTATTGGGGTTAAATCCCCCCAAAAATCGTTCGATGGGAACAATGATTCCCACAATCCGCCCCCACAAAGGAGACTAGGGTGTTAACCGGCGGATTAGTTCTCGATCATATCGTGATTTAAAAAACCTGCAAGTACCCCAATGGGTTCAGTCCGTGGGCAAAGAGACGGAAAAAACCCATGCTTGAGGGGCTTAGCGGTTGTTATAAAATTGCAAACGTCCGATGCCAAGGTCTAGGCCTACGGGGGAGGAACCGGCGGGAAAAGCTTGCACTCGAAATTGATACACTCCCTCTAAAGACGGGTTTTGTTGGGCAAATAGGCCAATGGTCACCGTATTGCCGGGGGAAACCGGCGGATCCAAGCTGATTACCAGGGTTTTGCCATCATTCCCCCCCGCAACAATTTGATGGGCTAAACTGGCGCCGCTTTGGGGAGGATTGCCCAGAAAAACCTCAGTTTTGGTTAAATCAAAATTAATCGGATCACCACTCACCTGCTGATGGATACTGACTTGGCCGAGGGCTTCAATTTCCCCCTGGGGCAGGGCAATGGTGAAGTAGTATTTGGCGTTAGGCTCGTTGATGTCGGTGTAGGGCGTATCCACACTCACTAGGCTGGGGGGGTCTCCGGTGAAAAATGTGGCATTGTCTGGAAAAGGAACGGTTTGGGCCTGAATGGCGATCGGGTTGCCAATCACAAACCCCAGGGAAACAAGGGGAAACAGCAGAGATGAGATGGTTTTACGCATACGCTTGGAATTAATCGGTGTTGTAGGGGACAAAACTGCCTTTAATTAAAAGTGTGGGTGAACGACGCACATTTTTCATACTGGCTTAACTGTAGACAAAAAAAAGTTCCCCCGTGTCAACTCGATAAAAAACCTTGGGATTTAGATGGTCTGTGTCACAATTAACGCGGTATCAATAAAATAAGACATTCGTTAACCCAAGGTTTTCAAGATGGAATTACTCTATCAATGGGCCTGGCTGATTCCCGTCCTGCCTTTGTTTGGGGCAACGGTGGTCGGCATTGGCCTCATTTCTTTTAATCAAGCCACCAATAAGCTCCGCCAACTGAATGCGGTCTTTATCCTGACCTGTTTGGGGGCTGCCCTGGTCATGTCCGCTGCCCTACTGTGGGATCAGATCCAAGGTCACGCTAGCTATTCCCAAATGATTGAATGGGCAGCAGCGGGGAATTTCCACCTCGAAATGGGTTATGTGATCGATCATTTGAGTGCCCTGATGCTGGTGATTGTGACCTCCGTGGCCCTATTGGTGATGATTTACACCGACGGTTACATGGCCCATGACCCTGGTTATGTGAGATTTTATGCCTACTTAAGTCTATTTGCTTCTTCAATGTTGGGCCTGGTCATTAGTCCCAATTTGGTGCAGGTTTATATTTTTTGGGAGTTGGTGGGGATGTGCTCCTACCTACTGATTGGTTTTTGGTATGACCGCAAAGCGGCCGCCGATGCTTGCCAAAAAGCCTTTGTTACCAACCGAGTCGGGGATTTTGGCCTATTACTCGGTATCCTCGGTTTGTATTGGGCAACGGGGAGTTTTGATTTCGGAGTGATTGGCGAAAAGCTTGAGAGTTTAGTCTCATCCGGGGCCATCAGCGGGGCGATCGCCGCCGTGTTGGCCATCTTGGTCTTTTTAGGTCCCGTGGCCAAATCCGCCCAATTTCCTCTCCATGTCTGGTTACCGGACGCAATGGAAGGCCCCACCCCCATTTCCGCCTTAATTCATGCTGCTACCATGGTCGCCGCCGGGGTTTTCCTTGTTGCGCGGATGTACCCCGTTTTTGAACCGATTCCCGTGGTAATGAACACGATCGCCTACACAGGTTGTTTCACCGCCTTTTTGGGAGCTACCATCGCCTTAACTCAGAACGATATCAAAAAAGGCCTAGCCTACTCCACCATTTCCCAATTGGGCTATATGGTCATGGCCATGGGCATCGGCGCCTATTCTGCGGGGTTATTCCACCTAATGACCCACGCCTACTTCAAAGCCATGCTATTCCTTTGCTCCGGTTCTGTGATTCACGGCATGGAAGCCGTAGTTGGTCATGATCCCGTTTTAGCCCAGGATATGCGAGTAATGGGGGGATTACGGAAATATATGCCCATTACCTCCACCTGCTTTTTGATTGGAACCTTGGCCATTTGCGGCATTCCTCCCTTTGCAGGCTTTTGGTCAAAGGACGAAATCTTAGGCTTAGCCTTCCAAGCCAATCCCTTACTGTGGTTAGTGGGTTGGGCCACCGCTGGCATGACCGCCTTTTATATGTTTCGCATGTACTTCATGACCTTTGAAGGCGGTTTCCGGGGCAATGACCAAGCTGCCAAGGACGGAGTTTTACGATTTTATGGGTTAATGCCTAACTTTGGCCCCGGTGCCATGAACGTCAAAGAATTAGATCATGAATCTGACCACGGCGATCACGGCCATGGGTCTGAACCCCACGAATCCCCGTTAACCATGACGTTTCCCCTCATGGTCCTAGCGATTCCGTCTGTTCTTATTGGCCTCCTCGGTCGGCCCTGGGCCAATCAATTTGAAGCCTTTATCCATGCCCCCGGTGAAGTGATCGAACAGGCCGCTGAATTTGAATGGACAGAGTTTTACATCATGGCGGGGAACTCCATCGGCATTGCTTTAATTGGCATTACGATCGCCTCATTGATGTACTGGCAACATAAGCTAGATCCCAAAGTGCTCTCCGATAAATTTCCGGCCCTATATCAATTGTCGTTAAACAAATGGTACTTCGACGATATTTATGATCGCCTATTTGTCCAGGGTTCCCGACGTCTGGCTCGCCAAATCATGGAAGTGGACTACAAAGTCATTGACGGTGCGGTTAATTTAACGGGTTTAGTCACCCTCGTTAGTGGGGAGGGCTTGAAATATCTAGAAAATGGCCGCGCTCAGTTTTATGCCTTAATTGTTTTTGGCGCAGTCTTGGGATTTGTTATTGTCTTTAGCGTTACTTAGCTCTCCAGACAAGAGTGAATTTCGACGATGAACCATTGTTGAGCAGCATTCAAATTTAAAATCATAAAAAAAGCGACTAACCTGGGCTTTCGGCCTAGTTGGGTCGCTTTTTTATAGAGGAAGAAAAAACTCGGCTAGGCCGAGCAATATCACTTAATCAGAACTGAATAGAATGACCTAATGCGCTAAATCACAAGTCAAGGGACAAGCCGCAAATAAGGGCTTATGGATTAAGTTCGTTTCACCATGGAGCCAACTCAACCATTTCACTTCTTGGGGATGAATGCCTTTTACAGTAAGCATTGCCGCCCCGGTCAGCACCATTAGAATCGTACCACCAAACAAACTACTCGCCACCAACAGCACCGCACTCACGGGCAAAACAGACTGTAAAATTACCGTCGCCAAAACACCAATTGTTGCCATGACCACCACTAAGGGGAAACCGACGACTAATAAACACACTAATAACGTAAATGCCCACACAGAAAAGCTCTTCATGAGGGTGAACGTGTAGCTCACCCCGGCTCCTTCCCTTGATGAAAGTTCCATAACTATTAGCTCCAACAACAACAATTTTGATTCACAAATCCCTTTTGAAAAACTTTAACCATTGAAGCTTTTTTAAAGGGCTTGTGAGTCCAGTATAGGAAACGCCTGGGCAAATCTGAGTATTTTTAACAATTGTTTACATTTAGTCGTTGACATTTCAGATTTCTTCTTTCAAGCAATGCCCTTGGTTATGTAGATAGATATTTGTCTTTGCTGTTTTTGTCTGGCTTTAAACGTAAATAGAGCCATGAAGCTGCCATTTTCCCTTGATCCTCTTACTTTAAGTGCCTGTGTTTAAGGCGGCTGTTTTGGGGCGACAAATCTGGTTTTTGAGTTTTGTTTACATTTCTTTACAATTACACTGGGTGCTCTCATGAAAGCCTCAAAATTACTTGGGTGTTAAGCCTGGTTGAAAAAAATTGGTGCTTTGGCAAAATTGATTTAGTTAGGGCTTGTTGAATTACGTCGATTTGTTAAAGAGATGATAGGAAGTCCCCAGACCTCCATTAACCTATAGGTAATCGTCAAGTTTAAATTTCGTGGTTTACTAACGATCCTTGGCTGGCGGTTTTCTTTCCCTGGCTTTATCTGAAATTGGTGAAATAACGTCCATGACCCAATCTCCCCGTCCTTCTGTTCCGCCGTTACCCCCTTTGCCCACGCCTGGGGCGCGGCCTGCCCCCCCAGCCCAGGAAAGTATGGCTCCAGAGACCCAATTCATGATGGCCCCACCGCCGGTCTCGCCGCCCTTGAATCGCCAAGCGCCTCCTCCGATGCAGTCGGCAAGCCCTGTTGCCCACGCGACTATCGGGCGATCGCCAGGGCAACCGAGTTTAGAGGAATTGATTCGTACCGCCTTTGATGAAGGGTTTTCTGATGTCCACCTGGGGGTGGGAGAAATTCCTAGGATGCGGGATCGGGGGGAAATGCTGCCCCTAGACTATGCCCCAACGGATCAACCGACGTTTATGAGTTGGCTCCGGGAAATTCTCAGCGAAGACGAAATCCAGCGCTTTAAACGGGAATTGGAATTTGATGGCGCGACCCAATATGAATTTGCGCGGGTGCGGATTAATGTTTTCGAGAGTCTATTAGGCTCTTCCATGGTGCTGCGGCTGATTCCTTTGAAAATTTTGACCATGGAACAGTTACGCCTGCCGGATATTTTACGCACCGTTTCCGATTCCCATAAAGGTCTTATCCTTGTTACCGGGCCAACGGGTTCCGGGAAATCCACCACCATGGCGGCGATGGTAGACTACATCAACAAAGAACACGCCAAACACATTATTTCCATTGAAGATCCGGTGGAATTTGTGCACCAAAGTCGCCGATCCTTGGTCAAACAGCGGGAAGTAGGGATGCATACCTTGTTATTCGATAACGCCCTCAAAGCGGCGCTACGGGAAGACCCTGACATTATTCTGATTGGGGAAATGCGGGACAAAAGCACGGTCAACACGGCCCTCAAAGCTGCCCAAACCGGTCACTTGGTCATGGGAACCCTGCACACCAACAGCGCCATTAAGACCCTAGAACGGGTTTTAACCCTTTATACGGCGGAGGAACAACCGGCCATGCGAACGGCGATCGCCGAATCGTTAATTGCCATTATTGCCCAGGGATTATGCCGTACCACTGATGGCAAACGGGCCGGTTTTCACGATATTTTGATCAACACCGAAACCGTGAAAGACTACATTCGCCAAGGTAAATACGATGAAATTGCCGAGTTGATGCGGGATGGGGAATACGATGGCATGATTACCGCCAACCAATCCCTGTTTAACCTCTACCAAGAAGGACGCATTACGGAGGAAACGGCCTTGAGTCTAGCCCCTGTTCCCAACGAAATGGCCATGATGCTGCGGGGACGGATGTAGCCTTGGTGAAGTATGCCCTGGTTCACGAATGGTTAACCCCCCAAGCCACGGGAGGCTCGGAATTGGTGGTTCAAGAAATTTTGCGGCATATTGAAGCGGATCTCTATGCCCTGATTGATTTTGAGTCCCGTAATCCGGAGAGCTATCTTTATGGCCGCACCATTGGCTCCACCTTTTTGCAGCGCTTTCCCTTCGCCGAAAAGGGTGTCCAAAAATATTTGCCCTTCCTGCCCCTGGCGATCGAGCAACTGGATTTAAGCCAATATGACGTTATTTTGTCGTCGTCCCATGCCGTGGCCAAAGGGGTTTTAACTGCCCCCGATCAAGTGCATATTTGTTATTGCCACACACCGATGCGCTATGCCTGGGACTTAACCTTTGATTACCTTAACAACAGCCAAGCGGGCCGGGGATTGCCGGGGATTTTGACCCGTTATTTACTCCACCAACTGCGTCAATGGGATGTGATTTCTGCTAATCGAGTTGATTATTTTTTGGCCAATTCCCACCACACCGCCCGCCGTATTTGGCGTTGTTATCGTCGCACTGCCGATGTGGTTTATCCGCCGGTTAACTTGGATCGTTTCCCTTACCATCCCCAAAAATCCGATTTTTTCCTCACCGTTTGTCGTCTGGTCAGTTACAAGCAAATCAAACTCATTGTCCAGGCCTTTAACCAATTGAAATTGCCCTTGGTGGTGATTGGGGATGGCCCGGATTTAGACGCATTACAGGCGATCGCCGAACCGAATATTCAGCTTTTAGGTTCCCAACCCGACGCAGTGGTGGAAGACTACATGGCCAAAGCCCAGGCTTTTGTTTATGCTGCCTGTGAAGATTTTGGTATTGCCCTCGTCGAAGCCCAAGCCTGTGGTACTCCGGTCATTGCCTTTGGTAAAGGAGGGGCTTTGGAAACCGTGATCGATTATTATCAAAACCCAAAAACCGCCACAGGACTTTGGTTTCGCCAACAAACCCCCGCTTCAATCATCGAAGCCGTTGAAACTTTTTGCGAAATTAAACATCAAATCAATCCAGAGAACTGTCGCCTGCAAGCGAACCGTTTTTCTTCTAAAATATTCAAAACGTCATACCTGACGTTAATCGAAAAATACTGTCAAGATGTTTTTAATTAAGCAAACTGGCAGCCCCAGTCCCAAAATTTTCAGCTAAAGATCGCAAAAATTGCCATTGGAGGCTTTATGATTGGGACTATTATGGTGTGATGTGTGATGGAGTACGATGACTGCTAATAGTTCACCGATCTCTGTTAAGGCTCTCCGAGCTTTAATGCGGCGCGGATTTTATCCTACGGTCTCTCCGAGAAGGTATCAAAGTTCCCGTTCTAAGTTCCTGGAAAAGGTTCTGGCCAAACGGTTATTCGATATTGCGTTCTCCTTGTCGGTATTAGTTCTGTGTTCCCCCCTTTACCTGGCGATCGCCCTGATGATTGCGGTCAGTTCCCCGGGCCCTATTTTTTATGTCCAAGAACGGGTTGGCCGGAGATTTAAACGTTTCAAGTGCATTAAATTTCGGACAATGGTGACCAACGCCGACGAGATCCTCGAAGCGTTGATGGCCGACTGTCCCCAGACCCGTGAAGAATTTGAGAGCAATTTTAAATTGCGGGACGATCCCAGGATTACTTGGATTGGCAAATTTTTGCGTCTAACTAGCCTGGATGAATTTCCCCAATTTTGGAATGTCCTAAAAGGTGATATGAGCCTGGTTGGCCCCCGCCCCCTGATCCCCGATGAGTTACAAAAATATGGCCGCCAAATCAATCAAGTGCTGAGTATTAAACCGGGCTTGACAGGATTGTGGCAAGTCTCAGGGCGCAATGATATTCCGTATCCTGAAAGGGTGCAAATTGATGTTTATTACGTCCATTACCGCACCATGACCCTGGATTTGCTCATTATTGCCAAGACATTAGGGGTGATGCTTTTTCCCAACAATAACGGTGCTTATTAATCGGGCGATCTAGAAAAATAACTGACGGTTCGCTCATTTTTTACAGGCAGCGTCTATTTTTTCAAGTCCCCACTACCTGTAGGGGCATAAGCTGACGTTATACTCTATATCTGGAGTTTTTCAATGCTGATGACGCTACTGATAGCGTTACCAAACTAAGAGAAATAAATCAATTATTTTTGCTTTTTCGCGGCTATAAACTAAATTTTTTCTATCTAAACGATCAAGAATCCCTGTCCAAACTCGTTGAGAACAGGGATTTTTATTGGGAAGCAAAAGTTAGCTTGCCATCTTTACCAAGCTGGTTGAAATTGCCAAATAATCATTTAAAGCAACTGATCAACCTGTTTAGCAGTTTCAAAGAAGAAGCGCACATTGTCTTCCGGTGTGCCCACCAACACCCCATGACCAAGGTTGAAAATATGTCCTCCGGTTCCGGCTTTACGCACAGTGTCAATAATGCGGGCTTTGATGAAATCTTGGGAACCAAATAAAACACCGGGGTCCATATTGCCTTGGACTTTCATGGTTTGGCCTAACCGTTGCCGAGCATCGGCCATATCCACCGTCCAATCCACACTGACAATGTCCACACCGGATTTGCTCATGCGTTCTAGAATGCCTGCACTGCCACTGATGTAGAGAATCAACGGCGTATCGGGGTGGGTTTGCTTGACCAAATCGACCACTTTTTGTTGATAGGGCAAAGCAAAGGTGTCGTAATCCTGGGGACTAAGTTGGCCGGCCCAGGAGTCAAACAGTTGCACAAGCTGAGCGCCACAATCAATCTGATACCGCACATAGACGGCGATCGCCTCAGCAATTTTATCGAGGAAACTGTGGAGCAGAGCTGGCTCAGAAAAAGCCATTTGCTTGATCACTTTGTAATCCTTAGAACTTTTGCCCTCAATGGCGTATGCGGCCAACGTCCAGGGAGCGCCCACAAAGCCTAATACTGTGGATTGGTTGCCTACTTCCTGACGCAGTGTTCCCAAAATCGTCTTAATAAAGGGCAATGCCGTTGCCGGATCTAGGGGATGGAGTTGATCGACCTGGGCTTGGGTGCGAATCGGTGGATCAATAATCGGTCCCTTACTTTCGATGATGTCAAAGGGAATGCCAATACCGGGTAAAGGTGTCAGAATGTCGGAAAACATAATCACACCATCGGGTTGAAAGGCCCGCCAGGGTTGTAGGGAAATTTCGATCGCCAATTCGGGATTTTCGGAGCGTTCCCGAAAGCTGGGGTATTTATCCCGTAAATCACGATAAACCTTCATATAGCGCCCCGCCTGCCGCATCATCCACACGGGGGGACGTTTAACGATTTCACCTCTAGCGACCCGCAAGAGATAGGGAGTATTATTTGCGTCTGTCATTTTCACTCCAAATAAATTGATTTTGTTAAAATTACGCCTTTGCTAGCTTATCATTTTGGTTGGTCGGCATCGGCCCTGATTCTTGTCCCCCTTGGGTTACGGAAAAAAAGATCAAAACCTAAGGATGAATACTGCCGTCTGGCATCACCGTTTGGGCTAAATTGACGCCGCTGATATGGCTATTGCGAAAATTGACATTGCGTAAATCCGCCCCCCGTAAAGACGCATCCACTAAATTAGCGCCTTTTAAATTGGCACTCACTAACAACGCTCGATGCATCAGAGCATAGTCAAAACTGGCATTTTGTAAAATCGCCCCTTGAAAAATAGTATGCCGCAAACAACAGCCACTGAGGTTAATTTGCTCCGTAAGGGCGATCGATTGCAGGTTGATTTCCGATAAATTGACCAGACTTAAATTCACCTCTTTCATTAAAGCCCTGGCTAGGTTCGCCCCTTTCAAATTGGCGCGGCTGAAGTTTGCCCCTTGGAAAAAGGCTTCTTCTAGGTCACTATTACGTAGTTGAACCTGGCTCAGATCGGCTTTATATAAATTGGCATTACTGAGATCGGCTTTGCGAAAGTCCGCCCCACTTAAATCCGCTCGACTCAGATTCGCCCCGCTTAAATCCGCGCCCGTAAAATCCGCCCCACTTAAATCTGCCCGTGCAAAATTAACGCCCAAAATTTCTGCGCCAACCAAGCTGGTTTCCAATAAACTCGCCCCTTGCAAATTAACTTCGATCAATTTAGTTTGGCTGAGTTTTGCTTGGGATAAATTTGCCCCGGTGAGATTACATTGGTGCAAATCCGCCCAACTCAGATCCGCCCAACTCAGATCCGCCCCCGTCAAATCTGCCCCGATAAATTTAATGCCCATTAAACAGGCATTGCTGAAGTCCGCCCGTTGTAGTTGGGCATAGCTTAAATCACTGCCACTGAGGTTGGCGTATTCTAAGGATGCACGGTTGAGAAGAATTTCCTTGAGGTCTACTTGAATCAGGTCGGCGTGGTGGAGTTCAGCACGACTAAACTCTCTGACACCTTGCCCATATTGCCAAAGAAGTTGCTCGATTTCCATATACAACCAAGGGGGATGGGATGGGGGCGCAAAAAAGCGGGGAGGAGGATTGTGATGGACGATCAGGGGCAGAAAGTCTACTAGGCCATAGCCTGAGACCATTGGAGGTAGGGTAAACGAGTCACTGTGGCGGCAATGTTAGCCTGGTTTTGGATTAGTTGGCCGCAGGTGTCCCATTGTCCTTCGATTAACATTTGTTGGGCGGCGGGGGAAAGAGATATTGCCAAGGTCTGATCGTTATAGGTGACAGTCAAATTGACTAGATCGAGCTTGACGCTTAAATCGGGCTGGGCAATGATCGCCTGTTGGAGGGCTTGAATGTCTTCATGGTCGGTGGTCACACAGGGAATCCCATTGGCCAAACAATTCCCCGCAAAAATCTCTGCAAAACTTTCGCCGATAATGGCCTGAATGCCCCATTTAATAATTGCTTGGGGGGCATGTTCGCGGCTGGAACCACAACCAAAGTTACGATTTACCACCAAAATTGTGGCGTTTTGGTATTGGGGCAGATCAAAGGGATGTTGGCCGGATTGTTGTTGGCGATCGTCGGCAAAAACATGTTCCCCTAAACCATCGAAGGTGACACACCGCAAAAAGCGGGCGGGAATAATGCGATCTGTATCAATGTCATTTCCCACCAAAGGGAGGGCAGGGCCCTGAATTTGTTGAACTTGGCTCATAGTTTTGGGGGGGAACAAGTGAGGGGTAATGGTCATTTTAACAGGCTTGAGATCGAGGGGATTTCTCGAACGCTGTTAATGGGGATTGGTCGCAAAGGCGATCGTTTCGGACTTCGTATTGAGATCGACCGGGTTAGGGAAATTCATTGGCTCAGCTAAATCTTCGGGGGCGGGGGGACGACATTTTAACGTTGCCTCAATAAACCCCGCAAACAACGGATGGGCCTGATTGGGACGAGACCGGAATTCGGGGTGAAACTGACAGGCAATGAAAAATGGATGGTGGGGATATTCGACAATTTCCACTAAACGCCCGTCGGGGGATGTGCCACTGACCACAAAGCCGGTTTCTAAAAATTGGGTGCGGTAAGAATTATTAAACTCATAACGGTGGCGATGGCGTTCATAGACCACTTCCTTTTGATAGAGGGAAAATGCCAAGGTATCGGGGGCAATACGACAGGGGTACAAACCTAAACGCATCGTGCCGCCTAAATCCACTACATCCTGCTGTTCTGGTAAGAGGTTAATGACGGGGTTAGGGGTTTCTGCTTCAAATTCGGCGCTGTTGGCTTCGGGTAGATGGGCTACATTTCTGGCCCATTCAATCACGGAGCATTGCATTCCTAAACAGAGTCCTAAAAAGGGTAATTGCTTTGCCCGTGCATATTCGATCGCCTGGACTTTCCCATCAACGCCGCGAATGCCAAATCCTCCCGGTACGAGCACCCCGTCCACATCGGCGAGAAATTTTTCGGCTCCCTGGGCTTCAATTTCTTCTGCACTCACCCAGCGCAAATTTAATTTACTATCACAGGCGATCGCCGCATGGCCCAGGGCTTCCACCACCGAAAGATAGGCGTCGCTAAGTTGAACATATTTACCAACCAGAGCGATGGTGATCTCATGCTGGGGCGATCGCATTTTTTCCACCAAGGATTGCCATTGTCTTAAATCCGGCGATTGGTTGTCCATGCGTAACAACTCTAGGGTTTGTTGGGCCAGTCCTTCTTGCTCCAAAATCAACGGCACTTCATAAATACTGCTGGCATCGGGGCAAGTGATCACCGACTCCACCGGCACATCACAAAATTCCGATAATTTTTCCTTCATTCCCGGATGTAAAGGGCGATCGCACCGACAAACCAACACATCGGGTTGAATGCCAATGGATCGTAATTCTTTAACGGAATGCTGGGTCGGCTTGGTTTTCATCTCTTTGGCGGCCGGAATCCAGGGAATTAAGGTCACATGCATGTAAATAACATTGTGTCGCCCCACCTCCTTGCGGAATTGCCGGATCGCTTCCAAAAACGGTAACGACTCAATATCCCCCACCGTGCCGCCGATTTCAGTAATCACCACATCGGGATTGGTATTTTGGGCTACCCGTAAAATTCGTTCTTTAATTTCGTTGGTGATATGGGGAATAACCTGCACCGTTCCCCCCATATAAGCCCCCCGCCGTTCCTTATTGATCACCGCCTGATAAATCGATCCCGTGGTCACACTATTCAACCGGGACATGGAGGTATCGGTAAAGCGTTCATAGTGCCCCAAATCCAAATCCGTTTCTGCGCCATCTTCGGTCACAAAAACTTCCCCATGCTGAAAGGGACTCATGGTACCGGGGTCAACATTGATATAGGGATCAAGTTTGAGGATGGAAACCGAATAGTCGCGGGATTTGAACAAGCGCCCTAAACTAGCTGCCACAATGCCTTTGCCGATACTGGATACAACGCCCCCAGTGACGAAAACAAATTTGGACATTGGGCTAACACTCCTTGCGCTAAATTCCCGCCTATTTTAGCTTGATTTGCTGGACTGAATACGGGCTTTTCGGAATAGGATCAACGAAAGTCCCCTCATTATTGCTTGGGAGTATTAGCCCCATGACTGATTCGTCACCGACCCTCATCTGGCTCCAAGAACGCACCGAGTTAGGTCAACTCGATCCCGCAATTTTAATGGCGATCGCCGCCCAGTTAACGGACTTTCAGTTGACTGAGGGGAAACCTTTGTTAGAAACGGGGGAAATGGGGCAAGCCGTCTATATTTTGCGCCAGGGTCAATTGGAATGTGGATCGGGCAAAAGTTGCTTATTGCCGGGATCGGTGATTAACTTAGGCGCGTTCCTCACGGATTTGCCGTTGGATCACAATTTGATGTCCCTGAGTGACTGTGAATTTTGGCGTTTATCGGGGGAAACCGTACGGCAATTACTCCAGGATTATCCCCAAATTAGCCAATTATTTTCCCAGCAATTAATTCGGGAAGTGAAGGAACTCAGTGCCAAATTGTCCTTTGAACAGGAACGGCAACGGATTTTACGTCCCTATTTAGTTCCTGCCGCTAAACGGGCCATTATGGGCAAAAGTCGTTACGCCCAAAAGTTACGCACCGAAATTAAAAATGCTAGTGAAAGTAAAGAGGCGGTGCTGGTGTTTGGAGAGCCGGGCCTTGAGAAAGATAATACGGCTGCCTTGATTCATTTTGGCTCACCCCAAGCCCAACAGGAGGTCATGATCAAAGTTAATTGTGCGCTCTTGTCTGCCAGTGGCGCGGAATTATTTGGGCACAACGGCGGCAAACCCGGTATTTTAGATGCCTTGGGTCGGGGCACACTGCTCTTAAACAATATTCAAGAACTTAATCCTCTGTTATTACCGGCGATCGCCCATTTGATTGGGGAAGGTCTCTACTATCCTGTCAGCCAACCAGGGGCAACCTTGGCTCCCGAAAAAACGAGCCCAGCCAAAATCATTGCCGTTGCCGAAAATATCATCCCAAAACTGACGCCCCTGTTTCCCATTACGATTAAAATTCCGCCCCTAAGGGTACGAAAAACAGACATTGATGACTATGTTCAATATTATTTGTCATTAATTTGTAAATCGAAAGGTATCACCATACCAACCCTTGCCCCCGAAGCCTTACGACGTTTACAAGTCTACGATTTTCCCAATAATTTGCGGGAGTTAAATAATCTCATTGAGCGGGTTGTGACCCAATTACAAGGGGATACAGTCATTACCGAAGAAATTATTTGGCCATCCCAAGGCAAAAAACAACAATTTCGCCTCAACTTACTGAATCGTTATCCCCAATTTCGGCAATTTTTACGCAGTGCTTGGTGGCCCGATCGCCTTAATTATGGCTTTACCGCTTTTGCCTTTCCGATCATTGTGGCCATCTTATTTCTGGGCCCCCAAACCCGCGACACTAACTTTACTTTGAACTTATTTTGGGCTTGGTGGTGGCCATTAGTTTTATTCGGTTTTCTCTTTGTGGGACGGTTATGGTGTGCCGTTTGTCCCTTTATGATTTACGGCGAAATCACCCAAAAATTATCCCTCTGGTTGTGGCCACGAACGTTGAAAAAATGGCCGAGGCAAGCGGCGGAAAATTGGGGGGGCTGGTTTTTATTTGGTTTATTTTCCTTAATTTTGCTCTGGGAAGAACTCTGGGATTTAGAAAATACTGCCTATCTTTCAGCTTGGTTATTATTATTAATTACTGCCGGTGCAATGATCTGTTCTGCCATTTTTGAAAAACGTTTTTGGTGTCGCTATCTATGTCCCATTGGTGGCATGAATGGGTTATTTGCTAAGTTGGCGATCACAGAATTACGAGCCCAACAAGGAACCTGTTCAGCGGAATGCAGCACCTATCAATGTTATAAAGGCGGACCCGAAAAGGGTGAAGGTCAAGCCACCGAAGGCTGTCCTTTAGGAACCCATCCGGCGCAATTAACCGATAACCGCGATTGTGTGTTGTGTATGACCTGCTTGAAAGCCTGTCCCCACCGCTCGGTGGAAGTTAACCTCCGTCCTCCGGCGATCGGTCTCTTAACCACCCATACTCCCCGCTCCTATGAAGTGGCATTGTTGTTTTTATTATTAAACAGTGTCCTGCTGCGACGGTTGCCAGAATTTTGCCAAACCTGGAATTTATCCCCTGTAGACACCTTTTTTGACCATGCAATTTTGTCGGGGGCATTACTATTTTTACCCGCATTGCTACCGCTATTAGCCTATGGGTTAATCCCTGCACCTAAAGTTGGTCAAAAAATTTCTTTTATCACCTTAGCCTATGGGTTTTTACCATTAACCTTAGCGGCAAATTTTGCCCATTATTTACGCCTAGGATTAGGGGAAGCGGGCCAGGTTTTAACCCTAATTCCTCAAACATTTAATCTTGCTTCACCCTTTGAGGTACCTTCCCTAGTGGCAGATCCGGCGGCGATCGCCTTTTTACAAGGCATGGTTCTATTAGGGGGAGTTGTCTGGTCAATTTTCCTTACCCAACAATTAAGCAAACAATCCTTCTTAAATCTCCTACCGAATCACGGAACATTAATCGGGTTGACGATCATCTTTTGGGGCATAATTGTATAGCTTCTTAGTCCGAAACAAACCAACCGCTACACCCCAGAAATCTGGCTCGTCGGAATTTCTGCTATTAAAAATGGCGGCTCTACCAAACTTTAACTGCACACAATACCTGCTTTTCTTGATTGTCAAAAATTTGGTAAATATCGGTCAAAATTAAGCTAACAAACTGGCATTCTTCAGGTTGCCACCAATGAATAGCATAATTAATTTAAACCACTCTTGGCAGGGCGCAATAGTTTTTGCTTGTGTCTTGTCGGGCATACATCCCTTTGTATAACCATACTTCATGTAGCATGGACAGAAGGTTAGGTTAAACCCCTAGATAACCAAAGAGCCATTGGTTAAACGATGAAGTTGAATCTGATCGGGGGAATGGATTTCAAGCAAACTTTGCACTGGACAGGCTTGCCATTGATCCTCAAATAATGGTTCCGAGGCAATGATCACCCCATCAGGACAATGCTCACTGTTGGCTAACCAATACAACGTCGGTTCAGGCTCCCGGTTAGCATAGCGGCAAGCCACCATCTGTTTACCATCGGATAGCAAAATATTGGCTGAAAAGTAGGTGTTAAACTGCTGGGCTAAATCGGTCAAAATTCTTAAGGCTGCGGCTAAAGCTTGGGCTAAGGTTAAGTCAGGCGATCGCCGAATCGTATCAAGGATCAAAGCAAAAATATGCTCAGAATCCGTGGTTCCATGAATTTGCTGATAACTTTGATCACTCAATAAATTGCGCAAAGGACGATAAAGGGTCGTGCGAAAATTGTGAATGAAGCCATTGTGGACAAATAATAATTTTTGCTCGGTAAAAGGCTGGCAGTTGGTTAAGTCCACCACTAAGGGCGGCGTGGCGCTGCGGACATAGCCCACAAAACAACCGGAATGAATATAACGACTCAAATGGGGCAAATTAATATCGCTCCAAATCGGCAAAATATTTTTGTATAGATAAGGTTGGGGGTCTAGGGCTTGATCAAACCACCCTAGTCCAAATCCATCGGCATTGAGTAACCCCGCTGTCATTTGTTGAGGTTGATAGCTCTGGACAATGAGCGAATGGTCGGGCTGATAAATTAATTGCTCTGGCTGTAATGGCTTTCCCAAATACCCTAACAAACGGCACATAGTCTCTCGTTTCTGGCACTGAACGGTGATGGTAAAACTTTATACGTTTAAGAACCGATCTCGCCAAAGAATTAAACTCCAATCCTTGACACAGCAATTTTTTTAGCCTTTTGACTATCCCACTCCCTGAAATGTCGGTTAACCCCAGGTCGTCCCCCTCTCAATCTCCATCGGCGTTATACTGACTATCATTTCTCAATTCCCTTTTAACAAAACTTTTTTTAAACCTCGGTATCAATCCTGATCAAAACCAATGGTGAAACCCTTTCGGTTAAATGAACGACAACAACAAATCTTGCGGGCTACTATCCAACACTACATTGCCACCGCTGAACCTGTTGGTTCCCAAACCCTAGCCCAGGAATATCAATTCACCGTCAGTTCCGCCACCATTCGCAACGCCTTGGGGCAACTCGAAAAAGCTGGTTTACTTTATCAACCCCATGTCTCGGCAGGGCGTATTCCCTCAGATTCGGGTTACCGCATCTATGTTGATAACTTACTGACCTGGAGCGATCGCCAAACCCAAACTGCTAAAAAACGTTTAGAAAGCCAACTTCAAGGGGATAACTGGCATTTTGAAGCCCTCTTGCAGCGTATGAGCCAAATTCTTGCCAGTTTGAGTGGTTATATTGCCCTGATTACCTTTCCTCAAACGGAAACAGTGCAATTGCGTCATCTCAAATTAATGCCTCTATCTGACCAACAACTATTAATGATTCTGGTCACCGATGCCGGTCATACCCACTCCGTTGCCATCCATTTACCCGATGGAATTAAGCAAAAAGACCCCACTGAATTAGAACATGAATTAGAGATTCTTTCTAACTTTCTGAATAGTCAACTCCAGGGCAAACGGCTATCGGAATTAAGTCAATTAAATTGGCAGGAACTGGATCAAAAGTTTAACGCCTATGCGGACTTGCTCCAATTGCTCCAACAACAGTTAAAACCCTTATTAAAACAACGAACGAACCTGCCTTTGGTGGTACACGGAGTATCTAACGTCATTCGTCAACCGGAATTTGCCCAACTAGAGCAAGTTCAAATGCTTTTATATTTACTGGAGCAAAAACAAGAAGAATTATCGGCGTTAATTTTTGATGCCGATCGCCATCCCGAAGCCGCAATTTATCCCAAACAATCCCCTTTAAATTTCGGTCAAATTCCCGAATCCCGCCCCATCGTTAACCTCCGCATTGGCTCTGAAAATCCCCTCGAATCCATGCATCCCTGCACCCTGATTTCGGCTTTTTACCGACAACAAGGGGTTCCCGTCGGCAGCGTCAGTATGTTGGGCCCGACGCGGATGCTCTATCAACAGGCAATTCCTCTGGTGGAGCAAGCGGCGGAATATTTATCAGACGCGTTAAGTCGTAATTAATTTCGTTCCTGGTAAACAGTTTGACGGACGGGGGCTTGTTTGAATGAATATATATAAGTCCTGCGCCTAGGCAACGAGCCTCGATTAATCATCATTCCCTAACCTATGACCACTAAAATTTTAGAAATTGAAGATTTAACAGTCAGCTTTGATGGCTTTAAGGCGCTCAACCACCTTAATTTTTCGATGAATGCAGGGGAATTGCGGGTGATTATTGGCCCCAACGGCGCGGGCAAAACCACTTTTTTGGATGTGATTACGGGCAAAGTTCAACCGACGGAAGGACGAGTGTTATTTCAGGGTAAAGATGTACGAAAAATTCCTGAATTTCGCATTGCACGGTTGGGAGTGGGACGAAAATTTCAAACCCCTAGGGTTTATCTCAACTTAACCGTGGCGGAAAATTTGGATTTGGCCGTCAATCGTGCTAAGTCAGTGTGGGCCACTTTGATGGGTCGGGCGACGGCGGCAGAACAGCGGAGTGTGGGAGGATTATTGGAAACCATTGGTTTGATTCCTAAAGCCCATTTACCCGCCGATTTGCTGTCCCACGGTGAAAAACAACGGTTGGAAATTGGCATGTTAGTGGCTCAATCGCCGACGTTGTTATTGGTGGATGAACCGGTGGCCGGGCTGACGGATGAGGAAACGGAAAATGTGGGGGATTTGTTGATTGCGTTGGCGGAAAGTCATTCCATTATTGTGATTGAGCATGATATGGAGTTTGTGCGGCAAATTGCGCGGCAGGTGACGGTGTTGCATCAGGGGTCGGTGTTGTGCGAAGGGTCGATGGATCAGGTACAAAATGATCCCAAGGTGATTGAGGTGTATTTAGGAGAAGCGCCGAGTTTGTCCCCCCAACAGTTGACTATTCTGCGGACGGTGGCGGCGATCGCCGATGCGGATGGCAAAATTTCAGAACCGGAAATGGCCATTATTTTGGATAACCTCAGTCGGGTATTTGAGGGAGCTGAAACTGACCCCGCCCATCTACGCCAAGAGCTACAGGATTATTTATTGCAGGAAGTGGAAGTGGATTTTTCCCGCTTACCGGAGGAGTTACCCAATCCCGAAGATCGAGAATTAGTGCTGCGGTTAAGTCGGGAAATTGTCGCCGTTCATCGCCAAACCCCAACCACCGATTATCTAGAATGGGATGCCTATCAACAATTACTGCGAGGGCTGAATTTACCGATGTCAGCAATTACCTCAGTGCGGGATGAAGGTTTAGGCTCTGAAGCGGAGGAGTTAGACAGTCAGCCTCAGGCCGATCTGCCATTATTTTAGTCAATTTATCAATCAGGTTTAAAATCCCCTTTAACCCGTTTGTTGCGTCGGTTTGATTAATCCTATTTCGTCCCTGGTAAAACCCTTATGTTGCAAATTTCCGACTTGAACGTGTACTACGGTGAAAGCCATATTTTGCGGAATGTGGATATGTCGATCGCCCCTGGGCAAATGGTTTGTCTAATTGGACGTAATGGCGTCGGCAAAACAACTCTACTCAAAACCATTATGGGCTTACTGTCCCCCCGCAGTGGTCAACTGGTCTACGGTGATCGCCCTTTAAATTCCGTTACGCCAGATCAACGGGCGCGGTTAGGCATTGGCTATGTGCCCCAGGGTCGAGAAATTATTCCCCGTTTAACAGTGCAGGAAAACTTGATTTTAGGACTGGAAGCCTGTACCGATAAACGTCAAAAACAAAAGGGTATTCCCGACGAAATTTTTGATTTATTCCCTGTTTTAAAAACCATGCTTTCCCGGTGGGGCGGCGATCTCAGTGGTGGGCAACAACAACAATTGGCGATCGCCAGAGCCTTGATGGGACAACCCAAATTATTACTGTTGGATGAACCCACCGAAGGTATTCAACCCTCGATTATTTTGGAAATTGAAGCGGCAGTTAAACGCATTATCGCCGCTACAGGTATTTCTGTCTTACTGGTAGAGCAGCATTTACACTTTGTCCGCCAAGCTGACCGTTATTACGCCATGCAAAAAGGGGGGATTGTGGCCTCCGGGGAAACCCAAACCCTGAGCCAAGAAGTCATTCAGAAATTTTTGGCGGTTTAAACGGCCCCTTCCCCGTGGCTGATTCTGTCCGTTAGTCTGCCGATTGATGATACATTTCTCGCAAGTACCCAAATTATTTTTGAGAAGTGTGTGGCATGAATGTAATTCCAACGGCGATCGCCGACGTATTTATCCTAGAACCCAAGGTGTTTGGGGATGAGCGGGGCTTTTTTTTCGAGAGCTATAACGCCAAAGTCTTTGCCGAAAGTGTTGGTATTGCCCCCACTTTTGTCCAAGATAACCATTCCCTTTCTCGGCGGGGCGTGTTGCGAGGCATACACTACCAAATCAAAAATCCCCAAGGTAAATTAGTGCGGGTCACTAGGGGAGAAGTCCTAGATGTGGCGGTGGATTTACGCCGTAGTTCCCCCAGCTTTGGGCAATGGGTCAGTTGTATTTTGAGTGGGGAAAATAAACGGCAATTTTGGGTTCCCGAAGGTTTTGGCCATGGGTTTGTGGTGATGTCCGAGGAAGCGGAATTTTTATATAAAACCACCAACTATTACGCCCCGGAATATGACCGCACCATTCTTTGGAATGACCCGGATTTAGCCATTGATTGGCAACTCACAGAGGAACCGATTTTGTCCGCCAAAGATCAGCAAGGCACATTATTCAAGGCCGCCGAGGTTTTTGCCTAACCGGATTTCAGCCGCTGGCGCAGAACGCTTCCCCCCGCTAACTTGATTCCCCTTAAACGGCGATCGTGCTAGATAATGGGAATATTTTGGTGGCGCTAGTGAACCTCACCACTATCCCAGTATTATTTCCCATTGCCCCTTATTGTTAGCCCATTATGCAAACGTCTCCCCTGCCCCGTCGTACCAAAATTGTTGCCACCATCGGCCCCGCGACCCAAAGCAAGGAAGTGTTGAGACAACTCATTCAAGCGGGGGCAACCACCTTTCGGCTCAATTTTTCCCACGGTGACCATAACGACCATCAAAAAAGTATCCGCTTAATTCGTCAAGTAGCTTTTGAATTAAACCAGCCCGTGGGAATTTTGCAGGATTTACAGGGGCCTAAAATTCGGGTCGGTAAATTTCTCAATGAAACAGGTTCAGTCAACTTAAAAAACGGCGATCCCTACACCCTCACTAGCCGATCCGTTCCCTGTGGGCAAACCATTAGTTCGATTAGTTATGAGTATTTAGCGGATGAAGTTCCTGCTGGGGCGCGAATTTTACTCGATGACGGCAAGTTGGAAATGTTGGTGGAATCGGTGGATATCGCCAATCGGGATCTTCATTGTCGAGTGATCGTCGGCGGTAATTTATCGAGTAATAAAGGGGTTAATTTTCCGGGGGTTTATTTATCAGTCAAAGCCCTGACGGACAAGGATAAAGAAGATTTAATGTTCGGGCTAGATCAAGGGGTGGATTGGGTCGCCCTCAGTTTTGTGCGTAACCCCCAGGATATTGATGAAATTAAAAATTTAATTGCGGCGGCGGGAAAATCCGTGCCGGTGATCGCCAAAATCGAGAAACACGAAGCGATCAAAGACATGCAGGCGGTGTTGGAAAAATGTGACGGGGTGATGGTGGCCCGGGGGGATTTGGGGGTGGAGTTACCGGCGGAAGATGTACCTATTTTACAAAAACGGTTAATTGCGACGGCTAATCAATTGGGTATTCCGGTGATTACGGCCACCCAAATGCTGGACAGTATGGTCAGTAGTCCCCGTCCGACTCGGGCCGAAGTCTCGGATGTGGCTAATGCGATCCTTGATGGTACTGATGCAGTGATGCTTTCCAACGAAACGGCGATCGGTAAATTTCCCGTCGAAGCGGTGGCGATTATGGCCAAAATTGCCGAACGGATTGAACAAGAAGAAATTCATTCTTCCCAAGGGGCGGCGAGTAAAACGTCAATTCCCAACGCCATTTCCAGTGCGGTGACCCATATTGCCGCTACATTGAATGCCGCAGCCATTATGTCCCTGACCAAAACAGGATCAACGGCTCGCCATGTTTCCAAATTTCGCCCTAAAACCCCAATTTTGGCCGTGACGCCCCATGTGGACGTATCTCGTCAATTGCAATTAGTCTGGGGCGTAAAGCCTTTATTGGTGTTAGATTTGCCCTCCATTCAGGAAACCTTTGAAGCAGCGATTAATGTCGCCCAGGAAAATGATTTTCTCCATGATGGCGATTTAGTCGTGATGACGGCGGGAACGTTGCAGGGGGTGGCAGGTTCAACGGATTTCATTAAGGTTGAAGTGGTCAAAGCCATTCTGGGCCGTGGTGTGGGCATTGGTCAGGGGGCGGTCAGTGGCCGGGCTCGGGTTGCTAAAAAAGCGAGTCAGATCAGCCAGTTTACCCAGGGGGAAATTTTGGTGTTACCCTCCACCAATGCGGATTGTGTGGAAATGATGCGGCGATCGGCGGGCATTATTACCGAGGAAGAAAGCTTAACGAGCCATGCAGCGGTAATCGGTTTACGGTTGGGCGTTCCTGTTATTGTGGGGTTTAAAGGGGCAACTCAACAGATTCGAGATGGGGCAATTCTCACTATTGATGCCCAAAAAGGGCTGATTTATTCCGGGGCACTGTCCAAAACGGCTAAAAATTGATCAGAAAACACTTATGCGTATTTGGAAATTAGGTCTGGTTGCTTTTGTCCTCAGTTGTTTATCGTTACTGGGAGGTTGGGGCATAGCCCACGCACTCACCCCTAATTCCTTTGCCCCTCAACCGACGATAGCCCAAAATATTCCGACTAGTGCAATCAAAAAAGGTCTAGGCCCCGTCATTCCTGAAAATCCCCGCTCCGTTGACCCCATTCCCACCCGCTACATTCCGGGGTTTGAGTCCTACATTGAAACCTGTTCAGGTTGCCACATTGCCCTACCGCCGGAGGTCTTACCCCTGGAATCTTGGCAAGAAATTTTACGTCGTCCCGATCAGCACTATGGCATTAGTGTCCCCAATATTAACCGCTTTACCCAGTTGCTAATTTGGGATTACGTCAGCACCTTTTCCCGTCCGTTACCGCCCGATACCCCCGTGCCGATTTACACGGAAAAATCCCGTTATTTCAAAGCTTTACATCCCAAAGTCCCCCTCCCTGCGGAAATGACTGCCAAAACCTGTATTACCTGTCATCCCCAAGCCTCCTTGTTTGATTTTGTAACCCTAACGCCGGAATGGAAAGATGCCCCCTAGTGAGAATCGCTAAAATAAAAGGGCCTTTCCTTGTTGGTCTAGCAAAAAAATATGTACCAAACCGCTGCCCAATTTGCTGACACAATGCCCGATGCCCGTCGTTTATTGAGTGATGAGCCAGAAATGGAAAGCTCCTTACATTCGGCCCAGTTAATGTTGCTGGTGACTTGTTTAGATTGGCTTTGGCGAGATAAAACAGATTATTTTATTGGTGCAAACTTAACCATTTACTTTAGCCGTCAACAATTAAAAAATCGTGATTTTCGTGGCCCGGATTTCTTTTTGGTTAAAAACGTGGACAATTCCCCCCGGCTTTCCTGGGTCGTGTGGGAAGAGGACGGTCAATATCCCAATTTGATTATTGAATTGTTATCGGATAGCACGGCGAAAATTGATCGCAGCTTGAAAAAACAGCTTTATCAAGATCGCTTTCGCACCCCAGAATATTTTTGGTTTTCCCCAGATAGTCTCGAATTTGAAGGCTATCGTCTTACCGGACATCGCCATGAGCCGATTCCCTTAACCAGCGACGGCAAACGGTGGAGTGAAGAACTAGAACTATTTTTAGGCATCGAAAACCACCAACTCCGTTATTTCACCCCGGATGGATTGCTGGTTCCTACTCCCCAAGAAGCGGCCCTCCAAGCCCAACAAAACGCTGAACTTGAAAAACAGCGAGCCGATCGCCTAGCGGCTTATTTACGCTCCCAGGGTATTGATCCCGATCGCCTACCGAGTTAGGACGGGTCAAGCCCAAAGAGATCGCCATGATCAACTGGATCAAACGGGGAATAGTTCTGATATTGTGCGCTGGTATCTGGATTTTGAGCCAAGGAATGAGTATGTTGAGCGATCCGTTTTTGCAAGCACCGACCCCCGAATCGGTTAACGTTGTGTGGTTTACGGAATTTGAAGGCACGGCCCATTGGCTGGAATTGGGTCAACCCATCGAGACAAAAATTTCTGCCACCTCTCGGCAACTCAGTCGTTTACGGGAAGACGAATTTTCCTATACTTTACAAACCTATTCGGAATTAACTTACCGTCCCATTTGGCGACATGAAGTTGAGGTAAAAGAACTTAAGGGCAATCAGGTTTTACCCTATCGCGTGGTCAGTCAAGATGGGGAATTGGTTCAACGCAGTGAAGTATTTGCATTACAAAGCAGTCCATCCAAGGGTCAACCGTTGACAATTTTATTAACCTCCGATCATCAATTAATGCCCATGGTGGCGGCCAATATTCAGCAAGCAGCAGCAATTTATGGCAAATTTGATGCCGTTTTCCACGCCGGGGATTTAGTCAATGTGCCAGATCGCGCCTCAGAATGGTTTGACGATTGCCGGGGACGGTCTTTTTTTCCGGTGCTGCAAGGCAAAGGGTCAGTACAGTTGGGGGACAGAATTTACCAGGGGGCGCAAATCTTGCAAAATACGCCAATTTTTCCCTGTATTGGTAACCATGAAGTGATGGGACGAAATTCCCCCAGCGAACCGCTACATTTACAGTTTAAAAATCCCCAACCTAGGGCCATTGCTGAAGAAAATTATTTAACCCAACAAACGGAATTTAATCCAGATTATCCCCAACCGAATCCCCCTTTCGATCCCGACCTTGCTGCCCAATGGATCACCGATCAGTCCTTTAATTTTCAAACCTACCAAGAAATTTTCACCCTTCCCCCGACTTCCGCCCCTCAAAAACAATATTATGCCGTCACCTTTGGGGATATTCGTTTGATTTCCCTGATGGTGACTAATGTTTGGCGTACCCCAGAAGAAAATCCCAAAATTGCGGGGCGTTACAAAGAAAGTTTGGAACAGTTAACAACTCCGGAAAACTGGGGCCACGGACAATTTATTTTTGAACCGATTACCCCTGACAGTGAGCAGTACAACTGGTTACGATCAGAACTCGAAAGTTCAGACTTTCAACAAGCAAAATACAAAATTGTCATGTTCCACCATCCCCCCCACAGTCTGGGCGGCAATATCACTCCCCCCTACACCGATCCCCAAGCTTATGAGGAATATGCTCCCGATGGTACGATGCGTCACCGCCGTTATCATTACCCCAAAGATGACGATTACATTATTCGAGATTTAGTACTTTTGCTAGAAAATGCCGGAGTGCAATTAGTTTTTTATGGACATTCCCATTTGTGGAATCGTTTCCAAAGTCCTAGCGGCATGCATTTTTTAGAAACCTCGAATGTGGGCAATAGTTACGGCGCTCACGTTGGCGATAATCCACGAAAAATGCCTGCGTTTGTCGATCACCAGAATGATCTTCCGGTGGGGAATCCCAATGGGTTAGATCCGATCACACCGACCATTGCCCCTTTATTGGATCAAGCCGGTCAGCCTTTACCCTACATTGCCAGTAACGAAATGACAGTGTTTACGGTGTTGGAAACGGCGACGGGACTGGTGAAAAGTTATTATTTTAATACTCGCCAAGGGAATGCTGAAGTGACTTTGTTTGATCAATTTCGCTTAAGCCATGACTGAATTGACCACCGTCGCCGGGGCTGATCCCAATGGTAAATAAATGGTCAAAATTTCTTCTAAGGGCGAACCATGAAGCGGATCTCTGGGCGATCGCCGACGCAGGGTTAACTTACCGCCCAACAATTGAAAAAGATTTTTCGTCACATCCCAATTCAAACTTAAACAGCCCGTTTCGGGTTGAAACATTAACAAATCTCCCAACGCTTTAAGGGGATTACTTTGATTGGGGGATTGAGTATGAAATTGCACCTTGAGTTGATCGCCAGCAGTACTAATTTGTAGGTGAATTTCGCCCCCACTGCCCAAACTTCGCACAAACTTTTCAATCAAGCCACTCAATACTTGATCCAGCAAACCGGGATTACTCCACACTTGCGGTAAATAGGTCGGGATCTCGACGTGTAAATTGACGTTGTAGCGTTTGGCTTGGTGTTGCCAACGGGGAATGGCCGCTTGGAAAACTTGTTCTAAGTAAGTAGTCGTCAAGGGTACAACGAGTTCTGGCAAAGGATTCGATTCTAATTCCGTGGCCCGAAAAATTAAATCCATGCGACTGATTTGATCGCTACATTCGCGGTCAATGGCTTCGATGCGTTTTAAAACTTCCGTCGATAAATCTTTGCGCCGTAATAACAGCCGAGTCAGGGTGCGAATACTGGTCAACGGTGTGCGAATTTCATGGGTCAAGGCTTGCAATAATTCCACTTCGGGCAAGGTTTCTGGCTCATCCATGGGCACAAAAACGGGAGCGGGGGATTCCCTCGGCAGATCTGGTAAAGCATCCAACCATAATTGACTAAATTGGCTCACTAAGCGGAAGTCCGGCGGTGGTGGGTTGAATCTCGCCAAAACTTTTTCTAACAATGGCAACTCAGGACTAAAAATGCTCTGAAACCGCGATCGCAAACTCCACCACGCTTGTTGTAATAGTTCCGGGTCAAAGCTCCAATAAAACTGGGGCAGGTCTGCTTCGTTTTTACCCAACAGCAAGAGAACGCCAAACTGAGGGGTCATCAGCCAACAAAATTGTTCTTGAGCCAGGGGATCTTGGGGAAACAAGGGAAATTCTCGCACCCGTTGGGTCTCTAAACAGGCCGGGGTATCACTGGTTAAACAGGGTAAGGGCACAAATCCTTGCCAGGCATTGGGGGTGGCGATGCCTTGATAAAACTGGGCTAAAAGCTGGGGATCACTGAGAATTGGGCTTGGCCCCGAAAGACAAACTCCCTGAAATTCTTGGGGATTAGGGGTTAAGGTTTTTTTCAGTAGGGTTTCAAGGGCAATGATCGCCCCAAACCATTGTTGTTGCGCTTTGATCTGGGCCTGATGAGGCGATCGTGAAGATTTTGCCCCATCCGTGTCGGGGGAAGCAAATAACTCACTTAATTGTAAATAACCGCCATTAACCAGAACCATTACCCTACTTCAGCCTTGGTAATAAAACATTATTTATCTCTTCCCTGATAGTAAACTCATTAGCCTTTGGCCCTTAGGGGTAAAACCGAACCTAGCTAACGGCGATCGCCGAAACGGAGTAAAACATGACCCTCTTAGGTTAGTGTTTTGATTTATTCGCCATAGTGTAGAAGAGAGGAAAAGCGTATGATGTAAAGATTGAAGGAGAAATGAGTGATGAAAATAACTGAGCGAGAAGAGCAAATTATCAGGATACAGTCCCAAAACCGATATCGTGAAATTAATGAAAGCCTAGAAAAAGACCTGCCAGTAGAGGCAACCCGTGTGATGAAGGCGACAGTGGAGGCATCCCTTATCGAAGAAGTGAAAGCTCACCGAGAAAAGTGCCCAGGAGGTTGTGCGCGTCGTTCAGGATATTATCAACGCAGTCTGGATAGCCAATATGGTCGCATTGAGAAGTTGAATGTTCCCAAACTACGTCAAAGAAATGGAGAGAGTGTGGTCAATTCTGACTCGCTATGAGCGATTTCTGGGCAACTTGCTCGACTATTGCCTGGGTCTATATGTGATGGGATTATCCCTGAGGGATCTTCAAGAAGCCCTCTATGGGTTACTCGGTAACGTATTGTCTGTAAGTGCAGTAAACCGTATTACTCTCAAAGCAGAGAAGCAAATGAATTAACATTGCTATGCTGCAATTGAAGATACGGCACCGATTTTGATTGTGGATGGGGTATGGATAAGTATTCAATATGGGTCGGAGGAGTGGTGGGAGGACAAAGCCGGTCATTGTCGTAAACTTCGTCAAGCTCAAGACAGTGTAATTTTAGTCGCTATGGCTATCTGGCCTGATGGAACGCAGCAAATTTTGCACTATGAAGTAGCATCTCAAGAATCTCAAGAGCACTGGGAAAACTTCTTTGAGAATCTTGTGAAGCGCGGTTTCAATTCAGAGCAAGTTAAATTGGTCGTTAGAGACAGTACTACACGATCAGGCTAAGCATGACCGCATCAAAACACATGGTGAATAAATCAAGACACTAACATATCAGGCTGGCCCGACCCTTCTTCAATAATCTGGGCAGTCCATAATTTAGTTCTTAGCGATTTAGAAAATTCAGACCAACATGGTTTAGCCTTACTTCTAAACGTGAGGTGAGCAAGGTTTTACTTTGACCTACATGACACTATTCTTTTTCGCACACGAGCAAATAATGAGCATAGAGGGGATGCTTAAACTTGCTTGATGACTGCACAGCAAAGCCCATTTTTTCTATCCTTTTTATCAAATTATTAGAGCCAACAAAATGTAATTTATCAAACTTGGTCATCAATTTATCATGAACCAAGTTCCAGTAGTACTTAAAGACAGGGCGGTCATCCATATCTTTGATCAATAGCTTGCCACCCTGGGGTAGGATATTGTGAATGGTTTTGATTAACTCATCTTGTTGTTGATATGTGACATGATGCAACAAATCCATCAGAATTATACAATCAACTTGATCGATATTGACCACGTCGCTTTCTGCGAGTAAATTTTTTTCAAAGAATTTAACATTAGGTATATCTTGGGAAATTATTTGAGCAATCCTTACTCTTTTACTATTCAATTCGCTACCAATGACATTGCGATTGGGGGCGGTTCGAGCTAAATATATATCCAAAAGTCCATAACCGCATCCAACATCCAGTATATTTCCCGATGTTGGAACAAATTTAGCAATTTCTTCTAAAGGCAAAATTAGAATTCTCAGGTAATTATACAAACGAGGCAGAATTAGGGGGTAGCTATTGATAATGGAAATTAAGTGTTGACTCATTTTGGCTTCTCCTAAAATAAAATGTATGCTTGATCAGTCAAATATTAGAAATTAGGTTGTTTTTATGAAAATTAATTACAAAAATAATTTTCTATTCGGCGATTGTGATTGTGGGAATCTTGCCTTTAAATCCAGCCCGTACTCTAGAGCTAAAGCTGCCAATATTGCAATCATGGGAATACTAGCAAAGTGATAGCGATCATTGGAAATAATTACTACATGAACTCCGGCCAAATAGACCCAGATCACTACCGTTGGATGGATAATCACATTCAACCATCCATGTTGTTTTCCTAAAATGATAATGCCAATTAATGACAACCCTAAAGCAAGCAACCAATATAATTGACTAATGATCTTTAATGGCAATAAAATACTAGATCCATAACGAGAAATCAAGCCTTTTTTATTCCAAGCCACGCCAATACTTTCCCGACTATGGGTATCAATTAACCTGATGATACAACGTTGAATAAATACTAAGGGCTCTTCTTTAATATACTCTTTAGCTAGAGACTTCAAGTATTGATTTCTTTGGGATTCATTCATTCCTTTTGTTTCTTCTGGTAGTGGCATATAACCACCTTTAGATTTGGGATTGTTCCCCATCCACAATACGGCACCATTATTAGTGGAAAGTAGGGTAAACTGTCCGAAAAGTTGCGTGTTGCGATAAGACCAAGGGGCAATGATTATGGCCATGATTAGAAAAATGACCAGGGTCGCTGTAACGGTCTTAAAGATTTCTCTGGTTTTGATGACGCGAAAAAATAATAGCAGAAAAGGGATTAATAGTGCCGTGGGTCTAACATAGCAAGCTGCTGCCATAATCACTCCCACTCCAACAGCCCGTGATCGCAGGGTAAAATTTTCCTCTAGCCATATCCACAAACTTACCATAAGTAAAAAAGTAAAGATTAATTCACTAGCTAAGACGGTGGTAAACTGGATTTGAGCTGGCCAAAATGCTAAGATAAAGCCAGTTAAAACAGCAGTTCGGTGGTCGAACCACTTTTCGGCTAAATGCATTGTCACCCAAATAGTTCCTGCCGCCACTAAGAGGTTGAAAATAATTATTGGCCAGTAGTGATGACCAAAGATTTTGTAAGATACTGCATAGATAAATGACGTTCCCGGAGGCCAGTATGCTGTTAATTCGTTGACACCCCAGCCAAAACCATTTCCCTTGGCCAAGTTTTGGGCAAACGCATCGTAAGCATTGCTATCGGATAAGGGGACTACGGGAACCGCGATCGCCCATAAGATACGCAAACCTAATCCGACTAGAATGGGTAATAAGTAAGGATAATTTCGCTGCCAAAATAATTTAACGTTATTCATGAACTAAGTGACTACCTTGATAAATTACAGTAAAAGGTTGGTTCTTTAGGAAGCATACCATCAATTTTTATAGCCGTCTTGAAGGAAGTGTTACAGCGGATCTTGAATCAGTTTGATATGGTAGCATCGTAGGGACACTTTGATCTGGGTCTTGTCTAGTGAAAATGGCTGTAAGGCTTACTCTGTAGGACGAAAGCTAAAACCCTTTCAGGGTAGGCTGTCCCGCCCTAAGTTGGTACCCGTTTGATACACAGAAAGCGGATGTAAAGCGGACTCTATAAAGAGTTTACTGTGCCACTCGGGTGCCGTGATCGCTGTAAAATGGGGATCTAACTAGGTAAGCTGTCTAAACGTGGGGCTTCTCATAAATGACTTCAGATAACTATATCTCATGCATTTCCCATAACTCTTCCCGGGCAGGATAGGGAATTTGCACCCATTTCCCCCATAACTTTTCCCACCACCGAGGAGGGTGAGGTAATGAAGAAACTTGAATAATATGACAGTCTGCACTCCATCCTCCCATAACATCGGTATGAAAGCTATCTCCAATAACCACCGCATTTCCTGATTTTACCTCCAAAGCCCTTAACGCCTTTCCAAATACCCAGGGTGAAGGCTTATGAGCTGGATTAATGCCTTTGATATTCAGACGTTCTGACCAATAGAGAAAACGGTTTCTTCGCTTCCCATTGGATAGAATAAAAAATTTTAATCCTTTAGATCTTGCTTCTTGAATCCATTGCTCAGCACCGGGGGACAAGAAGCGATCATCTTCTGAGACAATGGTATTATCTAGATCCAAGATAATTCCTTGGATGCCTTGATTAATTAGTTCGTCTATAGGAATACGAGCAAGGGTTGCATACCGATGATAAAAACGTCTTCGACTCTTCATGAAATAATGCCGAGATGCTTGCAGTACAGAATTAAAAAAATGGTTATAATCCATAAGATTACTGTTAAGAGAATTGAATAATCTGTTAATAAAATTTCCTCCGGTTTTTCTGTTTTCTCTTCTATCGCATCAGGATCACTAAGAAGTTGATAACGAAATAATCCATATAAAACGAAAGGAAAAGTTAGGAGCATCCATCGTGTTGAAGCTCCTCCTAACATTGGGCCAGAGCACCAGATTGCATAAGTAATAATTGTCCCAGATGTCACAATTCCTTCCATTCGCTCCAGAAATTTATGAGTATACTGTTTCAGAACAGATCGAGTTTTTCCATGAGAGCCACTCATTTTTCTCAGTTCAGCTTTTCGCTTTTCGATACCCAAAAATAACGCAAGCATAGCAGTACATAAAATGAACCACGAGGAGATATGAATTTGATTGGCTACACCACCGCCTATCGCTCTCAACACAAACCCAATCGCAATAGACATAATATCTAAAATAACGACTCTTTTGAATTTTAAGTTGTATCCTACCTGTAAAAGAGCATAGGTCATAATTGTTAAGCCTAGGTCTTGTGAAAGTATATAACTACCCACAATTGCCAACCCCAACAGAATTGCTGCCATTAGAGTAGCTGTGGGAACTTTAACCTTTCCAGATGCGATAGGGCGTTTACATTTAGTAGGGTGCTGACGATCTGCTTCGACGTCGATAATGTCATTAATTAAATAAAAGCTACTAGATATAGAACAGAAAAAAACATAGGTCAGTATTGTTTTGAATAGTGTTATTGCATCGATTTGGAATGCAAACAACGGCGCGGCAAAAACAATGAGGTTTTTAGTCCACTGTCTGGGTCGAAGTGCCTGGATATAGGGAGAAATTATGGTTGATTTTTGGCGTTGATTAGAGCGTGTCATCAATTGTTCCCAAGAGTAAGGACAACGAGATAAATTACACCTAGAAAGTTCCGGAAAAACTTATTATATAATAACCTAAGCGGGTGATTGAGAAGTAAAAAAACACAAGTCAATGCAGGGCAAACGCATACCCACTTAAATTGGGTGTAATCCAGGAATTTTAGTATCGAAAAATACCAAATATTGGTCTTTATTGATTTTATTCTCATTATTCTTGAGAATTTGAGAATATTATTGACAGTATGCGTTTGCCCCGCAAGTCAATGAATCTGTCAGCATTCACACTAAGGATGAGTTAACAAATTTAGAGGGAGAGTAGAACACCGGCAAATGAGTCTTGTAGGTCTTTTCACAGTCAATGGGACATTGGAGTTTTGACTATTTTTAAAATACGCTATCCTTAGCGCTTTTTCTTCAAAAAAACACTGTGTATAGCGCAAAAATTCATTTAGTCAAAACTCCAGCTCGGGACCGGTTTGGAACAGTACCCCTGAATCTCTGCCGGTTTCAAGAACTGTGTCGCTAAACTATCAGGAATGAGCCGTTGCCACTGAGCGATCGCACTCTGGACAAAGTCAGCAGGTAACTCTTCAGTGCCAATTTCAAAAAGGACGGTTTGCAGCAGCATAATGGCAATAGGTCAAAAAACACACAATCACTATTTTTAACTATATCAGGCCTCTCCCAACCCTTTCTTCATAATCAGAGTAAAAAAGGCGACGGGCGGAGCGCTAAAACTCCTATCCCCGTTGCCTGCAGCGGGGATAGGAGTTTTTCCTAGAAGTTACGCATTGACAAAAGTCCCTACTTGTGAGTAGGCATGTTTTAGTAACCTAGGCTACATTTTTGCTTGGATTACAGCGATACTTTTCGTCATTAGACCTGTTCAAATACATTGCGATGGACGGTTCAAATGTCTTTATTTTGTTCATGCACATTAAGTGCTCGGGCAAAAATATTTACCCATAGTAATGCTTGTGTAGCTCTTGTAGAGCATGGCTTTTAGGTTTGTCTGATGAGTAATTTATTTTGCATGACTACTTAGGGAAAATTCCACAATGCGTAACTCCTATTTCCTACGGATCGTACTACCGCCCTACAGCTTGATCCCACATTCCGGGGTTTAGAGGGGAGGAAAAAAATAGGTCATAGGCACCGAAAACGATGGCGACGACAACGGTTTCAGGCTGAAAAAGTGCAAAATATGAAGTCACTCATCAGTCAAATTAGCGACCTGGGTAACGGCGTGAAAATAAAAAGACCAACAACAATAAAATCC
>Ga0315905_10000464_pt1 | contig 44156 bp, 54 predicted proteins | sample LakEriMetagenome_5_FD_203522 | JGI IMG/M metagenome (GOLD analysis project Ga0315905, IMG submission 203522) | Freshwater fungal communities from buoy surface, Lake Erie, Ohio, United States - Buoy 4 MA121 | ecosystem: Environmental > Aquatic > Freshwater > Lake | place: USA: Lake Erie, Ohio...
GGGGTATGCCTAGCGCTCATTCAGCCCTAGTGACAGCCCTAGCAGACGGTGTAGGACAAACTTTAGGTTGGGCATCTCCAGAATTTGCTCTAGCTGGGGTTTTTGCTATTATTGTTATGTATGATGCTGCTGGTGTCCGTCAAGCTGCTGGTAAGCAAGCCCGGATACTTAATCAAATGATTGATGAATTATTTCATGAAAAACCGGACTTTTTTCAAGACCGTCTCAAGGAATTATTGGGACATACACCAGTTCAAGTTATTGCTGGTTCGGTTTTAGGTGTAGCTATTTCTTGGTTGGCGAGGGCTGTATATTAGTCCTTTGTCAGTAAACAAGGATATTACTCTTACACAATAATCAGATTTTTAGGCAAATTTTGTCTAAGTCTTCCAAAAATTAGAACTTTATGTAAAAATTTAATAAGTACAATTCAGGTGTTAAAATCATGCCGACGATTTTTTCTACCCGCAAGCTATTGGGAATTATACTCATTGGGTTAATAGTGACTTCCTGTAGTGGGGGTACATCTAGTAATACTGGGGGTAACTGTCAAAATCCAGATGATATAGCCTCTGATGGTAGTCGTTGCGGTGGTAGGGCTGCTAGTGTACGTCCTGGTGGAAACTAAGTTTTACTATAATCGCGGATATATTGTCAGATTATACAGCGTTTTCCGCACTGATGAGGTACAAAATTGAATCATCAAACTCTTGTGGTGTGGGCATCTTGCCCGCTAGATATGTACCTTATAACACCGGGAAGTGCTGTATATCATATAAAAATCAAAAAATGATAAATGAAAAAAATCAATATTTTTCCTCAAATATCATTACTAGAACGCTATTTAATCTCTCAATTAATAACCCCTTTATTATTTAGCATTGTCATTGTGACTGTAGTTGCGGAGTCAATTGGTATTTCCTTTGAACAATTTAGATTTTTGATGGAGAAAAGGTTATCTTTTGATGTTCTTATATATCTTCATATCCTAAAATTACCAGAATTTATTATTTATTCTCTACCTATTGCCATTCTAATGGCAACTATTTTTACCTATCAGAAGCTATCAGAAAATAGTGAAATTATTGCTTTACAAAACTGTGGACTTAGTTTATATAGATTAGTATATCCTGGGTTAATAATAGGTTTATTATTAACTATTTTGATATTAATGTTGAATGAAGTAGTTGTTCCTCCAGCTAATTACAAAGCAGCAATTACTCTGGAAAAACATCTAAATATTATTAGAGAAAATCTGAGAAATCATGATATATTTTACGTGGAAATATCCAATGATAAGACAGTTAATTTAGGTTCTAAAAGAAAATATCTTAAATACTTATTTTATGCAGAAGAATTGACCAACATAAAAATGAAATCTGTAGTTTTATTAATTAGAGACACCGAAAGATTAAAGATGATTATTAACTCTGAATTTGCAGAATGCTATAGTGAAGAATATTGCTATTTTTATGATGGTACTAAAACTATTATTAATGCCAATGGTTCTTATGGAAAAAATCTAAAATTTGATAAAATATCTTTATATTTACCGAATATATCTTCACAATTTAAGGCAGATAGAGAAAAACTTGATCATAGAGAAATGAGTCTATATCAAGCTTATCAGCAATTGTCAATTTTGGAAACAGCGGGCGATCGCCAAAATTTTCTCAAACTACAAGTTCACATTCAAAAACGGTTCACTTCAGCTATTTCCTCCACTGTATTCGCCTTTTTAGGGTCAGCCATAGGCATTAACACAAAAACAAGAGTAAAATATAATAGCTTTGGCTTGACTTTAGGTATTATTCTCATTTACAATATGTTTCAACTAATTACAGATATTTTAGTTGTATCAGAAAATATCTCACTTGCTTGGGTTTGGTTACCAAATATAGTTGGTACTGGCATTGCTGGTTATTTACTAAATAAGAAAAATTCGCTATTAATTTAGTCAACATCTTACGCAAAACATACAGCGTTTTCCGCTCTGATGAGGTACAAAGTTGAATCATGAAACCCTTGTGGTGCGGGCATCTTGCCCGCTAGATATGTACCTCATAACACCGGGAAGTGCTGTAATATCAAGGAACAATTGAGCGCAGTAAAACCACTTTCCGACGGACAACGGACAACGGACAACTGACAAATGACAACGGACAACTGACAACTATCAACGTACAATTGAGCGCAGTAAAACCACTTTCCGACCATCTGCTAAAATGGCCACAAATCCGGTTTCACTGAGTTTTTTTAATGTATTGTATGCTTCCTTTTGATTGGTAGTATAAACTGCCAGTAAGTAAGGGCGTTGTCCATAGGATACAAAACCTACGTCACCTCCTACAGCCTTTCGCAGACTACTAACCATTTCTGGACGGTTAAAATAATCTACCAGAATTGCATAACCTTCCCCCAATATTTTGGGGTTGTAAGTGATTTTTGGAGTTTGTATATTTGGTATTGTTTGTGGTAGTTGGGTCGCTGGTTCTGTTGCACGAGTGGTAATAGTGGCAGATAAACCAACTATATTTTGAATATACCTCGCCAAACGCTTGGCATCATCAATATTTGTAAAACCACCGACTCGCGTTACTATTTGGTTATTATCTTTACAAACAATTGTTTTTTGCTCAGTCGGTAATGCAGCACGCAACTGCTTTTGATTTTCCGGTGTCGGACTCAATACTAATAATAAATATTCGCCTACATTTGGTTGTTGACAATTAGCAAAATTTTGTTGAGCAATAACAGGATGAATATTGCTAATTAAGGGGGCAAATGCTAATAATAAAACACCCGATAAAGTTGGTAATTTTCGCATAATATCATAATATTGATAATTGATAATTGGGGAAAAGGTGAAATTCTGATCTATTCCCTATTCCCTGTTCGCTATTAAGAAACGCTGCTAAGAGAGGCTATTGCATTAGGTATAGCCTGAGAAGGGGCTGAAAATTCTCCAGTAATGACATACTCTAACCGTAACTTTAGCCAGGTAATGAATTGAGCATTAGTGGAAATAATTGCTGCTGCTGGTTGAGGACATTTCTTTTTAATATCTTTCATTTCTGGTGCTTCTAAAAAAGCAGGTTGCTTAACTAACCAAAAATCAATTTCTTTTTCTTGTTCATGATAGTGACGAGTCCGTTCTTTGAGAACTTCATCTATTGGTTCTTCTTCTATGAGAAAGTGTTGACTGGCCAAAACGTAATAATATTTTTCCATTTTCTGTGTTTACTGACTAATTCATAATTCTATGGTAAGGCGTTAACATCCCCGACTTCTGGTATTGATTCATCATTCACTGACATCATGAAAAAAGAAGTCGAAGATGTAATAATGGTACAGTATTGACGCTGTACCTCGAACAATTAACTTTTCTTTAATCCCTGAAACCAAGAACCAAAGGGACAACCACTGCTTTTATTGTCACTATTTTCTATTTTGCCACCTGCTGTCAACTTTTCCAAGAACAGGGCATTATCAAAATAGTGTTCCAAGGCAACAATTTTTAAATCATCGGTAACATGGGCAACACTCATACCGATCATTTCCACTGTTTCCCCCGTTGGTGCATAATCTTTATATTTACCCTGAAAATGTCCCCAGTGTCGCCATTTGAATGTAACATGAGGCGGACCTGAATAAACTGCTAATACCTCCCAGGGAAATCCTTGGGGAAAGGTACTATGAAAGATATCATGGGATGATTCAAAACTTTCTTCAGAAGCTTTGTAATGTTCAGAGTCAGCCATAAATAAATTATAAGTACCTTTCGCGCCTAATTCAGCAGCGGTATATTCTTGGCCTCCATTGCTACTCACCCGGAATTTGTCATTAACGACAGATAACCACTGTTGGGGGTTGGTTTTCCATGAAACTTCCATTTCAAAGGTTCTGACTAGGTTTTCCACAATTGCTTCTAGTGTACCTTCTAAATGATGCTGAATACTCTCTTTAGCTAGGTTCTGCTGAGAACGGGTATAGTCAGGTGGCTTTTGATAGCGCCATTGGGCGTCTGTACTGGCTGCAATTACCTTAGCTCTGTCCTGTACCCATAGGGGTAAGTTATTCGGTGTAGAAGTCATAAAAGTTTCAAGTCTGACTTTAATTTAATTTACAGGATTTCGCAACTAATACTCCCCAGTAGCAACAGGTAAAAGATCAGAATTTTACCCAATTACCAATTACCAATTACCTCCCATTGCTGCTTTCATTTCTCGAACTGCTCTTTCTATACCTACCAAAGCGGCTCGACTAATGATAGTATGACCAATATTGAGTTCTTCCATGCCTGGAAGCGTGGCCACAGGGTAAACGTTCCAGTATGTGAGTCCGTGACCAGCATTTACCCTTAAACCGGCTTTAATGGCTTGTTCACAGCCTTGGGCTAATAAAGCTAGTTCCCGCTGACGAGTTGTTTCGTCTTTGGCTTCTGCATATTGTCCCGTATGCAGTTCAATAAATTTGGCTTTTACCTTGACAGATGCTTCGATTTGTGGTAGTTCGGCATCTATGAACAAACTTACGGGAATGCCAGCATTTTGCAGTTTATCCACTATTGCCCCTATTCTAGCAGTTTGTCCGACAATATCTAAACCACCTTCTGTGGTCACTTCTTCCCGCTTTTCTGGTACTAGGGTAACATAATCAGGTTTAATGTCTAGGGCTATGGCTAACATTTCCTCGGTCGCAGCCATTTCTAAGTTTAGATGAGTTCTGACGGTTTGCCGCAATAGTCGCACGTCTCTATCTTGAATATGTCTTCTATCTTCGCGTAAATGGGCTGTAATACCATCTGCACCCGCTAGTTCTGCTAGTAATGCTGCTGCTATTGGGTCTGGTTCTACTGTGCGTCGAGCTTGACGGATAGTAGCAATATGATCAATATTTACACCGAGTGTAGGCACGTCTGGTTTCTCCTGCTTTACTGTCTTTTACTGTCTTTAAATGTTGATTTTAGCGAAAATACTCAGATTTTTTAATTTTTTAATCTTTTAATTTTTAAATTCAGTCTTGACTCTATTTTATTAGACTAAAAGCTATGAAAAAGGAAATTTATTCCCCGGTGATTTATGGTAGAATTATAAAGCAAATTCACGCCCTAATTAAATAATTAGATCCCATCAAAAACATAAATTTATTTTTTTGAATCTTTGCCCCAAATAGTATATTATGTCATTGACCAATCATCCCACTATTTTCTCCTTTTTTTCCGGCTCAGGATTCCTGGATTTAGGCTTTGAAACCACAGGTTATAACATCGCTTATGTTAATGAAATTTTCCCGCCATTTATGTCAGCTTATCGCTATTCACGGGAAATTCTTAAACTTCCCCAACCTGAATATGGATATCATCAAGGAGAAGCCGCAGACGTAAGCAAATTAGTAACAGGAACACCAGCACAACGACTAAATGAATTAGTCAAAGATTCCCGCAAATCAAATAATATCATAGGCTTTATTGGTGGTCCACCCTGTCCAGATTTTTCCGTTGGTGGTAAAAATAAAGGACATTTAGGGGATAATGGTAAACTTTCATCTGCTTATATCGAATTAATTTGTCAAAATTTACCCGATTTCTTTTTATTTGAAAATGTCAAAGGTTTATGGAGAACTACAAAACACCGTCTATTTTTTGAAGAGTTAAAAATCAAATTACAACAAGCAGGTTATATATTAACAGAACGTTTAATTAATTCCATAGAATACGCTGTACCTCAAGATAGAGAAAGAATTATTTTACTAGGTTTTAAAAATAATTTTCTCCAAAATATGAAAATCGAATATGAATTTACCTTTCCTTGGGAAAAATATATTTTATATCCTCAAAATCAAGTATTTGCTTATCCTTGGAAGCAATGGGAACTATTTCAAGAAAATTCTTTAATTCCTTGTCCCGAAAATATTCCTCAACAACTAACCGTTGAATATTGGTTTAGAAAAAATAACGTTATTAACCATCCCAATGCTCAACATTATTTTCAACCAAGAGCAGGTAAAATTAAATTTGCTACTATTGCAGAAGGAGATGATTCTAAAAAATCATTTAAACGTTTACATAGGTGGCGTTATTCTCCCACAGCTTGTTATGGTAATAATGAAGTACATTTACATCCTTATAAAATTAGGCGTATTTCTGTAGCAGAAGCTTTAGCAATTCAATCTTTACCCGCTAATTTTTCACTCCCAGAAAATATGTCACTTACGAATATGTTTAAAACTGTTGGTAATGGTGTACCATACTTAGCAGCGAAGGCATTATCTCAAACTATTATTGACTTTTTAAATACTGATTTTTCAGTCTAAAATACTCAGTTTCTCAGAGAAGTCGAGAATCTGGCAATATTATCATTTAAGATGACTATACATAGTCTAATATATAAGAAATACTTTAATTTTGATCATCAACTCTACACCAAAATAAAAACGATGGCACTAGACTATCCAAATATTGATATTGCACCATTTATTGACCACTCTCTGCTATTACCAATCGCTACCCCAGAACATATAAGTAAATGGTGCGATGAAGCATATAGATATAATTTTGCTTCCGTTTGTGTAAATCCCTGCTATGTCAAGCAAGCAGCAGAACTACTGTATAAAAAAAATCCCCGAATTTGTACGGTCATTGGTTTTCCCAATGGTGCAAATACCTCAGCCGTGAAATTATATGAAGCTAAAGAAGCAGTAGATAATGGCGCTACTGAATTAGATATAGTTATTAATTTAGGGTGGTTAAAAGCCGGGAAAACAGACGAAGTTCACCAGGAAATTGCCACAATTTGCGAAGAAGCCGGACAGCCTGTTAAGGTAATTTTGGAAACCAGTCTTCTTACTGATACTGAGAAAAAAATAGCAGCAGAATTGGCTATGGATGCTGGTGCAGCATTCTTGAAAACCAGTACAGGTTGGAATGGTGGTGCAACTGTAGCAGATGTTAAACTTTTAAAAGAGATAGCAAAAGATCGGGTAGGAATCAAAGCATCAGGAGGTATTCGTACACACAATGAAGCTTTAGAATTAATTATGGCTGGTGCGACTCGATTAGGCACATCCCGTGGTGTAGATTTACTTCGTCAACGTAATAACCCGGTCGAGGAATAGATAATATGACAAATTTTTTACTAATGACCAGTAACTAATGAGTAAAACCTACAAAGCAACTGGTATCAATCTCAAAACTCAGCCCCTGGGCGAATCGGATAAAATAGTCACAATTCTTACTCAAGAATTTGGTTTAATTCGGGCAGTTGCGACGGGGGCGCGTAAACAAAATTCCAGTCTGGGCGGTAAAATGGGGATGTTTGTGATTAATGAATTACTAATTTCTCTAGGTAAAAATCTCGATATAATTATTGAGGCTCAAACTATTAAAAATTATCCGGGTTTATCTAAGAATTTGGGTAAATTAGCTGCTAGTCAATATTTAGCTGAAATAGTATTATGTCAATCTTTAAGCGAACAACCCCAAATAGAAATTTATGAATTATTTAATAAATATATTCAGCGTATAGAGGATATCCCCAGAACAGAGACGAAATGTGTAATTGCTTTTTTAGTTCAAGGTGTATTTCAGCTTCTAGATTTAGCGGGTCTAAGACCACAAGTAGAATTTTGTTGCTTAACACAGCGGTTTTTAACTCCAGACTGGAAAAATCCCCATTGGCAAGTTGGATTTAGTATTCCCTCTGGTGGGATAATTTGTTTAGAGGCCTGGAAAAATTTGCAACAGCAAATAGAGCAGGGAAAATGGGAAGATCGGAAAATGAACGGAAAAACAAAGACAAATGTTCCCAATACCCAATCCTTGGCCTCTGACCCTAGTGATAAAACGGTTTTCTATCAGCAGGAGTTACCAATTGTTTCTTACCTGTTGAACGGAAAGGAACTGTTTATGCTTCAACATCTCTCGGAAATAGAGATAATACAAATAGATGCAGCCGACTATTCTGGATGGTTAGCTGTTGAGCAAGTTTTACGTCAGTATGTCCAGTATCATTTAGGACAACCTATTCACTCTGCCACTTTGATTGACTCTTATTTTGCCACTAACCATGATGCAATCGTCTGATTTAGATAGAAAAAGCCGAACTCACTCACCTAGCGAAGCTAAAAAAAACCATAGATCATCAGATCATAATCTTGCTTCTTCACCTAAACTAAGTCATATTCATAGTTCAGAAATGTCACTCAATAATATTTCTGAATCTGGAAATTTCACATCAGAAATTCCCTTGACTGATATCCCTAAATCACTAGAAATTACCGAGATAAATGGCAAAATTAATTGTGATCAGGATCAGGACTTAGTATCAACGGAAATAATACCAGAAACTTTACCAATAATGGATAGTGGTTCGGGAGGTCAAGATTCAAAAAATCATCAACAAGCAGGTTTTTTACCTGTATTAAAAAATCAGAATTTCCTGGCTCTTTGGGCAGGTCAAGTTTTTTGTCAATTAGCTGATAAAGTTTATTTAGTATTAATGATCGCTTTGATTAATAGCCAGTTTCAAGCTAGTGATCAAAGTATTAGCGGTTGGGTTTCCGCTTTAATGATGGCCTTTACAATTCCCGCAGTATTATTTGGTTCTCTTGCTGGGGTGTTTGTAGATCGTTGGTCAAAAAAAGTTGTTTTGGTAGCATCAAATATTTGGCGTGGTATTCTGGTTTTACTCATTCCTGCCCTATTATGGTTTACTCATAATTGGCAGCCTGTGGGAGTTTTACCAGTGGGTTTCTTGATTATTTTAGGTGTGACTTTTTTAGTTTCTACCTTAACACAATTTTTTGCACCAGCCGAACAATCCGCCATTCCTTTAATAGTAAAAGAACAAGATTTACTGTCTGCTAATTCTCTTTATACAACAACAATGATGGCTTCTGTAATTGTTGGTTTTGCAGTCGGAGAACCAGTTTTAGCATTAGCAGATAAACTGTGGATACAATTAGGTGGTAACGGTGGCTTGGGAAAAGAAATTTTCGTCGGTGGTAGTTATGCGATCGCTGGGTTAATATTATTATTAATCCAAACTAACGAAAAACCTCACCCCCCGGAGACAGAATTTCCTCACGTTTTCTTGGACCTACGCGACGGGTTACGTTATCTTCAAGAAAATCATCGCGTCCGTAATGCTTTATTACAACTAATTATCTTATTTTCTGTCTTTGCAGCCCTCACTGTTCTGGCTGTTCGCATGGCAGAAATTATCCCTAATATCAAGGCCTCTCAATTCGGCTTTTTACTAGCCTCCGCAGGTGTTGGTGTTGCTGTGGGGGCGACAATTCTCGGCCAATTTGGTCAACGTTTTTCCTACAAACAACTCAGTTTTTGCGGTTGTATCGGCATGACAGCCTCTTTAATTGGTTTATCATTATTTACAACCCAACTCTTACCCGTACTCCTATTTATAGCCCTAGTGGGCGTATTTGGCTCTTTAGTCGGTATACCCATGCAAACCGCAATTCAAACCGAAACACCCCCAGCTATGCGCGGTAAAGTATTTGGACTGCAAAATAATGTGATTAATATTGCTCTATCCCTCCCCCTGGCTTTAGCAGGTATAGCAGAAACTTTTATCGGCTTAAAAGCAGTATTTTTTACCCTAGCCGTCATCGTCCTATGCGGCTGTCTCTTTACCTGGTACAATGCTGGTACATCTGAGGATGCTAAATCATCAACAACTGCATCAAAATCATGAATTTATGCTATACTTAGTCCAGTCAAATAGAAAATATTTGCCTGGTTGAAAATAAACTCAATAATCAGTTGACTAAGTTGTGATAAAATAAATCTTTCATAACTTTTTAATATTTATCATCAATAAAGTTATTTATTGAATTTTTAATTTTACCGATTATTTAGTTTTTCAATTACCTGTAACTGAATTTTTATCATCACGAAAATTCTGTTATCACAACTGCATAATCAAAACAGTATAGTTGACACTCGCCTTTTTTATAGATAACCAAAAAATGCGTATAGCTTGGATTGGAAAAAAAACGCCCTTTTGTGGTAACGTCACCTACAGTCGAGAAATTACCAACGGCTTATTAGATAGAGGACATGAGGTTAGTTTTCTACACTTCGCTCAGGAAGAAGCCACCACGGACAACTGGCCGAATTTTCAAGAAGTTCCCCTACCATTTATCTACAAGTCCCAGGTTTACACTATTCCCTCTTTTAAAGCAACTAAAGTTTTGAAAGATTCCCTCAGAGAAATTAAACCCGATATAGTCCACGCTTCTCTGACTTTATCAACTCTTGACTTCGTTTTACCAGAAATTTGCGAAGAATTAAATTTACCCCTAATTGCAACTTTTCACACTCCATTTGCAGGTAAAGGAGCAAAATTATTATCTAGTACCCAACTCCTAGCTTATCAACTCTATGCCCCTTTTTTAGATCATTATGACCGCGTAATTATTTTTTCCCAAATTCAAAGAGAATTACTCTCAAATATGGGGGTACGAGAAAACAAAATTGCTGTAATTCCTAATGGTGTAGATACTATTAAGTATTCTCCAGGAGATTCCCAAATTAAAGCAGAATTTGGCGCTGAACGCTTATTTGTGTATCAAGGAAGAATCGCTCAGGAGAAAAACGTTGAATCTCTCTTGCGTGCTTGGAAACAGTCAGATATGGGAATTAATACAAAATTACTTATTGTCGGTGATGGTCCATTAAAACCTTCTTTAGAGTCATTTTATGGGATTGAATATGGGATCATCTGGTTAGGATTTATCGCTGACGAAAATCGCCGCATCGAAATTTTACGGGGATCTGATGTATTTATTTTGCCTTCTTTGGTAGAAGGTCTATCCCTATCCCTATTAGAAGCAATGTCCTGTGGTTTAGCCTGTTTAGCTACTGATGTCGGCGCTGACGGAGAAGTTTTAGAACGGGGTGCTGGTGTATCCATTAATACTAGCAGCGTGCGATCGCAGTTAAAAACTCTCTTACCACTATTTCAAGATCATCCAGAACTAACAACATTGCTAGGACAAAAAGCCAGAAAGCGGGTATTGGAACGTTATACCCTGAATGATAACATCACCCAATTAGAACAGCTTTATTATCAAGTCCTCGCACAGCGACCTTTAACACTGAGTTGGGGTGTTTAGATAATGTCATTCATTATCCCCCCTTGACAATCAATAAACACATCTAGCAGAGACGTTTCATGGAACGTCTCGACAATGGTTATAGAAAACTGCACCTAACTCTAGCTACTTCTAGAGGAGGAGGATATTTGTTATTTATTCATTTATGTTAAAAAACCATATTTAATCTATTTTGTCAAGTCGTAATTTCCATGTCTTTACAAAAATTAAGATTTCCGTTACATTACTTTACATAAAACCTAAGTTCATCATAAACATTTTTAACTTAAGTTTTCATAGCGACTAATAAACACATAATCTTGGAGATTCCAATTGTGGCATTAACTATCCAGTCTGCTCAAACTATTTTTTCTAATACTCAAGTTCCTAGTCCAATTCCCGCAACTATAGCCTTGTTTGATCAACTTAACGTTGATGATAAATTAGCTTATCTTTGGTACGCTTATACTGAAATGGGTAAAACTATTACTCCCGCAGCACCAGGAGCAGCACGTTTACAATTAGCCGAGGGTTTGCTGAGTCAAATTAAGCAAATGTCCAGCGAAGAACAAACAAAAGTTATGCGGGATTTAGCTAGTCGCGCTGATACTCCTATTAGCCGTTCCTATGGTTTCTTCAGTGTAAATACTAAACTAGCGTTCTGGTATGAATTAGGAGAATTGATGAAACAGGGAATTATTACTCCTATTCCCGTTGGTTATCAAATGTCTCCTGGTGTAAAATTTGTATTAGAAGCTACACAAAAACTTGATCCAGGTCAGCAAATTACCGTATTACGGAATACTGTAGTAGATATGGGATTTGATACTTCTGAACTCGGTCCTAGTAGTTATCCCAAAGCAGCTACAGAACCTGCTTTCCAACGCACAACTCCAGTCATTTCCTCGGTGAAAATTGACGGTATTACAGAACCCGCTGTGTTAGGCTATATTGAAGCCATGAATGCAGATAATTTTGATGCTGCTATTGCGCTATTTACTACCGACGGTGCGCTACAACCACCATTCCAAAAGCCCATTGTTGGACGGGAAGCGATCGCTAAATATATGCGCGAAGAAGCACAAGGACTAAACATGATGCCGCAACAAGGTATCTGTGAAGTGCAACCAGACGGTTCTAAGCAACTGAAAATCACAGGAATCGTCCAAACTCCTTGGTTTGGTGTTACTGTAGGTATGAATATTTCTTGGCGGTTTTTGATCAATCCTGAAGGAAAAATATTCTTTGTAGCCATTGATATGCTGGCCTCTCCTCAAGAACTCATGAACCTACGTCGAGTTTAATCAAATCAAGAGGCTGTTGACAATAAAGTTTGCACTAAACAGTTTTAACAGCCTCCAAACTGGCAAATTATAAAGTATAAGGTATTGACACTAGGCGAAAAATCTGTTATTATAAAACCGATGAGGAAGAACTATCTTATAATATTCAATCTTTCCCCAAAACAGACCAACCCAGACCTGTAGATTGTTCATAAATCCGTTTCAAAGTATTTACATCCCTTACAGAAATCAACGGTGGGTTACGAACTTGAGAAAAATACATAGTATCAGTTGGTGACAAACTATGACCCCAAATTCCCAAAGCATGGCCAAGTTCATGACGGGCTGCGGACAATACATAATCACCAGTTTGACTAGGACTCAACAAAATTGTAAACCTGTGAGATAAAATATTATTTGCAGTATATAAATCAAAAGTCGTTAAAGCCGAACGCGCACGAGGTATTTTACTATTAGGTTCAAGTTGTAAAGGTGGCACTTTACGAATAATTTTAATATCAGCAATATCAGATTTTTCTACTACCTGTAAAGGTAAATAAATACTCCATTCTTCAACTGCTTTTAAAACATTATTAACCCATATTTGTGATTGTTTTTCACCAATATCTTTTGGTGTTTCTATATTCACCTTTACCGGAAAACTTGACCAAATTAAATAACCAACTTTAGTAGATTTGATTTGATCAAAATAATCACCACTATTTGTTTTATCGTGCCATTTTACCAGAGTTGGTGGTAAAGAATGGTGTTTTTCAAGAACAGATAGAGAATTAGATAATTGAAAATTTCTCTCCTGTTCCCTGAAAACAGCATTAACTGAAAAATCAGTAAAAATAACTAACAGTCCTGTACTTATTACTAAAATCAGAACTGCCATTAATCGTCGCCAAAATCGTTGATTTTGGGTAATTTTCCCCATTCTCCCCATTGTCATTTGCAACTACTTGGGCAACCAATTAGCACTTAAAACCACAGTCAAACCCAGAAAAACCACCGTTAACGCCCAAGTAACTCTATTTAAAGTATTTTCGGCGCTTTTGGTACTTGTGAACAATTGTGCTTGTCCACCAATAGCACCAATTCCGTCACCTTTAGGACTATGTAACAAAACCAGAACAATTAAACCAAGGGCGGAAAATGCCCAAATACCTTGTACGATGTTAGTAATTGCCATATTAAAAATGTTGGTGATAAGAAGTCATCAAACAATAAGGGATTTAGCTAAATTGGCGGTTAGAAACCGCCAGGACTAAACTAACATTTTACAATTTTACAAGCCCACCTGTACAGGAGTACGAGTTAATTGTAAATCATATTCTGCGGCTTTCAGTAATGATCGCCCGGTCATTTCTTGGGGTTGGGATATTTGTAAAATATCCAGAATAGTTGGGGCAATATCGGCTAATTTGCCATCATTTCTTAATTCCACATTTGTTCCATATCCCGGTATTTTGGCCTTTTCACCCTCTACCAAGATTAAAGGAACTGGGTTGGTAGTATGCGCTGTCCAAGGATTACCGCCTTCATCTAGCATATACTCAGCGTTGCCGTGGTCAGCAGTAATAATTGCCGTACCACCAGCTTTACCAATTGTATCAATCAGACGACCCAAACAACGATCCACCGTTTCAATAGCTGTTACTGTAGCCGGGATTTGTCCCGTATGCCCTACCATATCAGGGTTAGCATAGTTCATCACTACTAGAGAATAGATGCCCTTTTTAATAGCAGCGATCGCTACATCCGTCACAGCTTGTGCTGACATACCCGGAGCTTGATCATAAGTAGAGACCATTGGACTACTGACTAATTCCCGGTCTTCTCCTACACAAGCATCCTCCATTCCTCCATTAAAGAAATAGGTGACATGAGCGTATTTTTCCGTTTCCGCAGTTCTAAACTGTCTTAAACCACGGTTAGCGATAACTTCACCCAGAATATTAGTCAGGTTTTGAGGCTCGAAAGCCACAGAAACAGGTAATTCTGGATCATATTGGGTAAAAGTTACAAAAGAAAGCGGCAAAATTGGCCGTCTTTCAAAACCGTTAAAAGTTGTACTGACAAAAGCTTGAGTTAGTTCTCTAGCACGGTCAGGACGGAAGTTAAAAAATATTACCCCATCACCCGATTCTATCGCCCCTGGTTGCAAACGGACAGGGAGAATAAACTCATCAGTAATACCTTCAGCGTAGGATGTTTGCAATATCTCTCCAGCCGAGATTCCATTGCCCGTACCGTCTGTTGTCATTACATCGTAAGCGCGTTGAACTCGATCCCAGCGATGATCACGATCCATGGCATAATAGCGACCACTAATAGTAGTAATTTCACCAATACCAATATGCTCTATGTATTCTTCTAGTTGCTGGATGAACCTGATCCCATCTTTTGGTTTCGTGTCACGGCCATCAGTAATCGCATGAACACAAACTTGTGAAAGTTGCTGTTCCTTAGCTAAGTCAAGTAGTCCCAATAGATGGGTAATATGGGAATGCACCCCCCCATCAGAACAAAGTCCCACTAGATGCAACTTGCCACTAGTGGAACGGACTTCCTGGCAAATTTTCACCAGGGCTGGGTTTACCCTTAAAGAACCGTCTTCTACAGCATCTGAGATCCGTACCAGTTCTTGTGGTACGACTCGACCAGCGCCAATGTTCAAATGACCAACTTCCGAATTGCCCATTTGACCTTCTGGCAACCCTACGGCTTTTCCTGATGTGCGAATGAGGGTGTGGGGATAGGCAGCCCATAAACTGTCCATAATCGGAGTTTTGGCAGCGCTAATAGCGTTTCCTCGCTTTTCCTCACAGTAGCCCCATCCATCTAGAATGACTAGCACCACAGGAGCAACAGGTGCTTTGGTCATAGTAAAATCGCCCTTTACTTTTTGTAATACTTGAATGATACCATTGCTAATCGTTTATGGAAGTTAAATTCTGCCGATTAATTTCTGATATGCCAATGGTTATCATGTTTCATCCCATCAAAACAGCTTTTGTCGCTACTAGTAAGGATTGTGTAAAAGCAGAATATCCTTCTGGACAGACAGTTTTTATTATTGCTAAATCAATCTGTTTACCCAAATTCCAGCGAATTTGTAGCGGGCGTTGATTGCTAGTATCTTCAGATAAATACGTTGATTGGGAAATTGCATTCTCCAAAATATTTTTTGTATTGTCTAAATCTTCTAAATTTTCCAGTTTTTCTAACTCCACACCTAAAATAGTCGCAACAGTTTGGGTATCAGCAAGTAACCACGTCTCGAAATTTCTAATTGCTAAACCTCCAGCAGAGCGATCGCTAATTGGTTTTTCGCTAATATCTAAATGATTATCACGAATAGCAGCCAAGGCACTTTCTAAGTCTTTTCGTCTTTCATCCAGTTTATCATCTGCATCAACCACAATGAGGATCATGTCTACATCCTCTGGTTTCCACAAAATAACAATTTGCGCTAGATATTTTGGATCTAAAATTGAATGTCCAGTCCGTAAAGTCCGTTTTTGACTTTCTTTAACTGATGGATGTCTTTGGATGAAATCACAATCAGGAAATCCAGCATTTTCAAGTTCTCGTCTAATTAAAGTATGCAGTGCGCCCTCGCTTGTTCTTTCAATTACTTTCCCGCCATCTTCTGGTTTAATATAAGGAATACTTGCACCCAATTCCGCTTCCCCTTCAGCAATTAGCCCAATCCGAATCCGACGGCTCATTCTGGATTTCCTCCGAACACATTTGTAAACCAAAGTTCACCTAATGCCCCATCATAAGCTTCTAAAGCTTTTTGAAATCGGACAGAATCTATAGGTAATTTATGAACTTGAGTTTTACCTTCTTTATCTAATTCAACTGCACGGACTTGATGGGGTTCAACATAATTTAGTAAAACGGGAGAATGGGTTGTAATTAAAACCTGAACAGGTTTACCAGTTATTCCTTCAGTGGAAACAATTTTTAGCAACTCCATCATTTTATGCAGTAACCAAGGATGAACTCCGTTTTCTAGTTCTTCAAAACAAATAATACTGGGAGTGTTTTCTTGATACAGCGCAGTTAGAAAAGCCAAAATTCTCAATGTTCCATCAGATATGTCAGATGCAGGGATATGATGTTCTGAATATCTATCAACTAATTCCAGTGAAAAGGTTTGATTTTCTCCACGGGGTAATACAATTTTTTTGATATTAGGAACAAGCCGCGTTAAACGATCTTGCAATTCATCAAAACTGTCACGGTTTGCTAGTAAAATATCAAGTAAGGTATTTGCAATTCCTTGTCCTGTTCTATCCATACTCCCACTTGATGAAATTTTACTAGATAGATAAATTGGCGCAAAATCGTAAACATTAACTTTTTTTATATCCTTGAAAAGACGAGAATTTGAATAGTGATTAGAAACCAAAAACTCTCTTAGTGGATTAGCAGTTTTACATATGAAATCTATACTCTTTTCAATATTCTCTACTTTAATTCTTCGCTCAGGATAATCCAGATGAACTGATATATCTAAATTTTTTTGAGATTTTTCAGAAGCAGTGGTTTTTGTTGTTGTCAAAGAACTAATAGCAAAGGAAAGATAATCTTGTTTTCCATGCCAGAATTTAGATTCGATACTTGGCTGAATTCTACTTAGACTTTTTAAAGAATCCGAGAAAAGGGTTATTATTTGCTTATTACTTTTAGTATCTATCAGCTTTTGCATAAAATTTGATAATACAGCCAGTGCTTCACAAATATTCGATTTACCAGAACCATTAGGACCAATAAATACAGTCAATGGTTCTAAATCAACTTCTGTATCAAAAAGGCTTTTGTAGTGTTGAACTTTTAATTTAGATAACATCTCTTTGAAAGTAAATTAGCTCTTGCGTTGTTTTTATGGTGACTGATAATTCATTGATGATAACATTAGATATATTATAGACATTCTAGGAGTTTAGCAATGCTTGTGAGTATTAAATTAAGTTTCCTTATAATCTTTCCCAACTTGCAACTAACAGCAAAACAAGTATTTGCTTCCGTGTGTACTTTCACCTGAATATAGGAAACAAATTGATCAAATTTTTAAACTTACCATCATCGTAGACTAGGTAATCTTCAAAAGTAAAATGCTTTAAAGTTGTTTGCATCATATATTCCTAGCTAGATTTGCACTTCATAACTAATCTAATGTAAATTGCTAGTTAAAAAACAGGTGAAAGAAAGCCAGAATCACAATCAGTCACCCATCTACCGATATTACCTACTTTCGTTTTGCCCCAGCTTTAGCAGCTTTGGCCGCTTTTTTCGCGGCTTTTTCCGCTTCTGCTGCTGCCAATTCTGCTAATTCTTTTTCTTCGGCTTTCTTATCTAGGTAATAGTGATAATCCCCTAAATAAACTCGAAATTCACCATCACGAATTTCCACAATTTTGTTAGCTACTTGGGAAATAAAATAACGGTCATGGGAAACTACAAGGGCTGTACCATCATAATTTTGTAAAGCCTCTTCCATCATTTCCTTCGCTGGAATATCTAAGTGATTGGTAGGCTCATCTAAAATGATTAAATTCGCTGGACGTAATAGCATTTTTGCTAATGCTAACCTAGCTTTTTCACCTCCACTTAATGCCCCAACTTTCTTAAATACAGTATCACCAGTAAATAAGAATCTTCCTAACAGTGTGCGAACTTCTTCATTTGTCCATTCGGGAACTTCATCATGAATGGTTTCCATGACAGTTTTATTTAGATCTAACGCTTCCGCTTGGTTTTGTTCAAAGTAACCAGGAATAACGTTGTGATCTCCTAATTTAACAATCCCTTCTGTGGGTTTTTCCACACCCATAATCATTTTCAAAAGTGTGGATTTACCCGCACCATTAGGACCTAGAAACGCTATTCTATCTCCTCTTTCTACTAACAGATTTGCCGATAAAAATAGAATTTTATCCCCATAAATATGGGTTAAGTCCTTAATTTCTACTACTTCTCTACCGCTACGAACAGCATCAGGAAAACGGAAATGTAGGGTTCTGACTCCCCCTATAGGTGCTTCGATGCGTTCAATTTTATCTAGTTGCTTTTCTCTACTTTTCGCCTGGGTACTGCGGGTAGCACTAGCGCGGAATTTATCTACAAATGCTTGTTGTTTTTCTAATTCTTTTTGTTGACGTTCATAAGCGTTCAACTGTGCCGATTGATTTTCAGCTTTTTGTTGTAAGTATGATGAGTAATTACCCAGGTAAGAACTAGAAACGCCCCGTTCAGTTTCCACAATTTGGTTACAAAGACGATCCAGAAATTCCCGGTCATGGGAAACTATCACCATCGGGGTAATTAAACCTCTGAGGTAATTTTCTAACCATTCAATAGTTTCTAAATCTAAGTGGTTTGTCGGTTCGTCCAATAGTAACAAATCGGGTTTTTGGAGGAGAATTTTACCTAAACTCATTCGCATTTGCCAACCACCGGAGAAGGCACTCACTAGGCGATCGCCATCTTCCAATTGAAAACCCATTTCTGGTAATATCTTACCAATACGGGAGTCTAAGTTATATCCGTCCAAAGCTTCAAATTGCCGCTGCAACCTGTCTAATTTGTGAATTAATTCATCTAACTCTTCTGGATCAGCAGTTTCCATCTCACGAGGTATGTGAGACAAAGCCAACTGCACCTCGTTAGCTTCTTTAAATACAGTCCAAAACTCCTCCCTAACTGTGCGAGTGGGATCAACCTCAAACTCTTGGTTAAGATAAGCTATATGTAAACTAGCCGGACGAATAATTTCCCCAGCAGTAGGTTCAATCTCCCCAGAGATGATTTTCAATTGGGTAGATTTTCCCGCACCATTAACACCAACTAAACCAATACGATCTCCTGGTTTGACTTCCCAGTTGATATCTTTAAGAACTTCGCCTGTAGGATAAATTTTACTGATATGTTCTAGTCGTAGCATGAAGTGTCTCTTGGGTAGGAAAAGGGGCAAAACTAAAGCCGTATTCAATCTTAACAAAAATTAACGCAATATTTACAAGTTTTTTGACTATAAAAATAAATTTTCTCCTTGAGAATCCCCGACTAATGCCAGTTTTCGTCTTATTTGAACTATATTCTCCTTCTTGAGACATGAAATTCTAGCCGATCCTTCCAGATATGTGGTACATTTACTGGAAAATCATTATCAAAGTCCATATTTTAACTTGATTCTGGCAGCCAATACTCACGTAACTGACAGCATTTATTACATGATAAATATCCAGAATATTACTGATAGCCAGTGTGGCCTAGACCTAAACCTAATTATTGCTTATGGGTAATTCATTAATTACCCCCGGTTTTCTGGTTTTTTGCGTAAATTGTATATGATGAACTTTTGGATTAAATAATTTCTTAATCAAGAATTATAAATCTTAGATTTTCTTGGATTTGTTTTATTATTGCTGATTGTCAAATTATTTCTGGTTTAATCGCCAAATTGATAGTTAGTTATTTTTAGCATTAACCATTAAGATGGTAAAGTAACCATGACTAACATCTCAAACCAATAAAAATGGTCTCCAGATGTTGTATCTAATCATATTGACAATATTCACAGTTATAAAAAATTCTCTGCGTCCAATCTGGTAATCGTTAGTGGAGAAACTATGCACACAGTTGTTCTCGTTCTAGTTCAAGTGCTAATTGTTATTGGACTCTCAAGACTTGTAGGACTGGGATTTAAAGTAATTAAACAACCATTAGTAATTGGTGAAATATTCGCCGGGATTATACTTGGTCCATCATTATTTGGTTTAATTGCCCCTGATTTAGCACATCATCTATTTCCATTAGAAACAATGCCTTATTTGCACCTTTTATCGCAAATAGGGCTAATATTTTTCATGTTTTTAATTGGGTTAGAATTAAATCCCAAATATCTGAGTGGTAACTTAAAAACTGCCATTCTTATTTCCAATTTCAGTATTATTGTTCCTTTCGCGTCGGCATTTGTATTATCTTTCCTACTGTATCCTTTAGTTTCCAGTAGTAACGTCAATTTTGCCCCTTTTGCTTTATTTTTAGGGGCAGCAATGTCAATTACGGCCTTTCCTGTTTTGGCGCGAATTATTACTGAAAATAACTTACAGGGAACTCGTTTAGGCACATTGGCTTTAACTTGCGCCGCAGTAGATGATGTCACGGCTTGGTGTATTTTGGCAGTAGCGATCGCCTTTGCTCGTCATGGTAGCATTGATCAACAAGCAGTTCTCACTATTATTGAAAGTATTGTTTATATTGGCTTCATGTTCACCGTTGGACGTTGGTTTCTCAAACGTTTGAGTAAACATCATCATCGAACTGGACGCTTAAGTCAATTGGTTCTGGCTGTAATTTATATGGGAGTTGTTTCCTCTGCATTAATTACAGAATTTATCGGTATTCATCTGATTTTTGGCGCATTCCTATTAGGCGCAGTCATGCCCAAAGATGAGGAATTAGTCAGAGAATTAGCCATCAAAACTGAAGATTTTGTTCTCATCTTTCTGTTACCAATATTTTTCGCCTACAGTGGTTTAAAAACCCAAATTGGTTTACTTAACAGTCCTAAATTATGGCTATTGTCAGCCCTGATTTTATTAGTAGCAATTGGCGGTAAATATATTGGTGCTTATGTAGCAGCTAGGTTCAGCGGCATTGACAAACGAGAATCTTCCGCCCTGGGTTGGTTAATGAATACTCGTGGTTTAACCGAGTTAATCGTCTTGAATATCGGGTTAGAATTAAAAGTAATTACACCCTTGCTTTTCACCATGTTAGTAATTATGGCCTTGGTGACAACATTCATGACTTCGCCATTACTAGAATGGACATATCCCAAACGCCTGATTAGATTAGATATTGTTGAACCAGAAGCAGAAACTCCACCAGAAACCCCACCAGAAATTGAAATTAGTGAACCCTATTCATTACAATATCGGATTTTAGTCCCAGTAGCTAATCCCGACACCCAAAAAGGTTTGTTACAATTAGCAGCAGCGATCGCTATCAACAACCGACAACCCGCCGTAGTTTATCCCCTCAGTTTCATTGAACTAGAAGAAGATTATAGCTTTGAGAGTAGCCCCAACGAAGCCGATAGACTCATAGCCGAACGTCGTCAAAAACTAGAAGAATTAATCGCTACCCTAGAACCACCAGAAACACGCTCCTATATCCATCCCATAGTTCGGATATCTAGCAATGTCGCCAGAGAAACAGCACAAATAGCCGCCAAAATTGTCATGTCAGATTTAGTTCTCGTTGGCTGGCATCGTCCCGCTTTTAGTAACAATCGTTTAGGGGGAAGAGTTGGACAAATTCTTAGCACTACACCAGTAGACGTGGCCGTATTTGTAGATAAAGGTGGGGACGCTAGTGAAAGTTTATTAGTTCCCTACTCCGCCAACATTCATGATGATTTAGCCCTGATCATCGCTTTGAGAATGCTCATTAACCGTGATACTTGCATTTTACAAGTTTTACAGGTATTTAAAGGCCATCATACCCCAGAGGAACTAAGTTATGAACTTAACGCCATGATCGGGCAATTACCTAAGAGTGTCCGCGATCGCATTCAAATCAACACCGTCACCACCCCAGACCCAATGCGAACCGTAATTGCTGCCTCGAAAAATGTTGATTTAACTATTGTTGGTACTAGTCGTCTCTGGGGAATTGAACGTCAAACACTAGGAAGATACACAGATCAACTCGCCATTCAATGTCGTTCTTCTTTACTCATTACCCGTCGTTACAGTCAAATTACCTCACATCTGACCTCCCTCTTACCAGCAATTAATACCCAGGAAACAATGCCCTAAATCCTCAAAATATCCCCAAAATCCCTCATTATTACCCAATTCACTCTTGTAGTGCGGGCATCTTGCCCGCTAGATATGTACCTCATAACACCGGGAAGTGCTGTATATACCTCATAATACCGGGAAGTGCTGTAATTCCCCAAACAACCTACAGAAATTCCCATGATCGAATTTGCCCAATCCCTAGCCAAAAATTTATAAAATTTGTCAAAATAGAAATCAGCAGTTTCAATTTTTAGATATGAGCAATACAAGTAATTTTCCTGAAGCTTTCCGTAAAGCTGAAAATCAAGGAATTGTTGGACCAAATGTCATTGCTAACGCCCTCCCCTACGTCGGTGGTGGATTGGTACTAACTGCCCTGGGAACTTATGGTGGTTTAGGTATTATCCGCACTAATCCCGGACTGTTTTTTCCTACTTTCTTAGGAGCAGTAATTCTCGAATTAATTTTGTTCTTCGTTGCCCAAAATGTGGCATCAAAAGGTAACAAAGCCCTAGCACTACCTCTGTTGGGTATTTACAGTCTATTATCTGGTTATACTCTCAGCGGCTTAGTCTTTGTAGCTTTGAAAACCCAAGGAGTAGGTATTCAAGGTATTGGTATTGCTGCTCTTAGTTGTGGTCTTACCTTCATTGTTGCCCGAAAAATCGGTTCTAACCTTTCGGAAGCAGACGGTATGGCGTTGACAAAAACTATCAGTCTAGGCATTATTGCCTTATTGGTGGTTTGTCTTCTTCAATTTGTCTTTGCCTTATTTGGTGTTTACACACCCAGTTGGTTAGAAATCGGTATCTCTGGTTTAGGTGTATTTCTCTTCGCGGGAGCATCAGTAGTTGATTTTTACATCTTGCCTCGTACTTACCGCAATGATGAATATTTACCGGCTGCTTTGTCAATGTACCTCACCTACATCAACTTATTTGTTTTTATCTTACGTTTGCTTATTGCTATCAATGGTCGTGATTAAATATAAGTAGGTAGAGGAAACTTAAACTTTGCAGAAAAGGGGAAAAGGGAAAGAAAAATCTTTCTCCTAACCCCTATATTTAAAATCTTTCCGTATCTTGAGGAGTTCCCACAGCCCCAGGTTGAGATAAAAAGAAATTTTGAGCCGATTCATTTTGATATATACATCTAATATCGGGCTTTTCACTGTTTAAGTCCCCTGTAAAGCCAAAGGTATTCAAACGATTTTTACATTCCCTGACCTGATCTGAAGTCACAAGTTTTTTATTTTCCAAAATTGCCCAGTTATTTTGACGAATTACACATCCAGGACGGATATTAGGCTGGGCAACATAAACATTAAAAGGATTAAGAGTGACAAATAATCTAGCATCCATCACCATTGCACTAGCTCCATACTGGACGCAAATCTCAGGATTTGGCGCTTTGGTGTCAATGAACTCCCGGGAGGCCACATTTGATGAACTCAATGTAGTTGTAGAACTAAATGCAATCCCAATTCCAATTCCCAAAATCAGCACCCCCCCAAAAATGGCAATGCTGGCGAAATTAAAAATCGGAGATTGAAAAATAGAGGCTTTAGGGGTGTTAGTTGGTCTATTGTTAGAAGATTTACGTCTCATTTTCGCTTTATTACCTTCACGCCAAATTAGAAAGATTTGGTTGATTTTCCCTGATTCACTATATTGTTTTGATGTCACTCTTCCCCGCCAGCAGTCAGTCAAACGACAACTGACCACTGACCAGTGACTACTTAACTAGCTAACAGAGTCTTTTCCAGAGGTTTCCAGCGGAAAGTGCGATCTCCACCTCTCTCAATTACTACTTTAACCCTTGGTTCTAATTTGGGTAAATCCATTAAATACTCAACTTCCTGATCAGACAAAATATGTCCCTCAATGATCCACAATACTAACCCCTTAGACTTAGGAGGTAATTGTGCTAAATGAGAATCGAGTATTGGTGGTAAATAATATACATCACCCACCGCAGCACCACTACCAGTGCTTTTTTTACCCAAATGCGGCGGCCTCACACCATGAACCTGAGTCAGATACGCAGCCACGTCACCTAACCCTCTAGCAGTAATATGCAGGCCAACATAGCCAGCAGCCCGCAAACGGCGCAAATAGCGACCTTCATAGCCTCCTTCTAGGGGAACATAAACACCCAACGCACCAAACTTCTCCAAATTGCGGATGAAACCGTTACCAGTGGTAATTAAGGCCATAGATTTTCTTCCTATCCCATCTCAGATATCTCTATTATTCACTCTCTACTAGTAGATTAAGTTAAATGAAACTGCATATTTTCAGCAACCTGGAGAATTTCAAACTAAAATCTAGGCCAAATCACCCCCCTATCGCCATCCTGTAATATATCTAAAAAAATACTAGACAAAAAATGGTTAATGGTTTACAATGTTAGATTGTGACCGAATAGTAAATTAGATAGCCATCTTATTTTAGAGTTACCAGCCAGTCCCACTATCTGATATTCTAGTTAGTTCCCTCAGAAGAATAAATTAGCTGATTCAGACCAGAGACTGCTAAACTAAAAAAGCTTCAGGTCAAACCAAGAGCCAAAATCTTATTTAAGCTCCCACAGCAAATCACTCCCGTAAATCCTAAAAAATTAGGCCAGACCTCAAACAATAGTTTAAACTATTAAGAGAAGTAGTTCCTGAACAATAATGTTGGTTTTATGGCATTATGTTGATGGTCAGGAAACGGATACTGAGGGTCAATGACCACTTAAGTCCCACTACAACGGTAGAGTGCCAGAGCAACTGCTTGGACGAAAGCATTGCTGCACACAGCGCAAAGCAATCAAACCTCGCATTAGGTAGAAGTAACACCTTCTCAATAGGGTAGGAAACTATTCCTGTGATGGTGATTAGATTAGGTAAGTGAAAATAAACAAATTCACTAAAACAGAAAGGGCAAGAATTGTTGCGGTGCCAAAAATTTGCACTGATTAACACCAGTTCAAATTTCTGAAGGTATAGTTTACCCTCAAGCAACCGTGACAAAACTTCCAATTCGATTTCCATTAGTCAAATTAGGAAGGAGAACCAGTAACTGTGTCTGTAGGTATTCTCGGCACCAAGCTGGGCATGACCCAAATCTTTGATGAAGAAGGAGTATCTATTCCTGTCACCGTCATCCAAGCAGGTCCATGCACCGTTACACAAGTTAAAACAAAACAGACCGACGGTTATGCAGCCATTCAAGTTGGTTATGGTGAAGTTAAACCCAAGGCACTGAACAGACCATTGTTGGGACATTTGGCTAAATCATCTGCCCCGGCTGTCCGTCATTTGAATGAATATCGCACCGATAGCGCTGGTGATTATGCTTTAGGTCAAGAAATTAAAGCAGACATTTTTAGTGCTGGTGAAATTGTAGATGTAGTTGGCACAAGTATCGGTCGCGGTTTTGCCGGCAACCAGAAGCGTAACAACTTCGGTCGTGGACCTATGTCCCACGGTTCTAAAAACCACAGAGCGCCAGGTTCTATTGGGGCTGGTACAACTCCAGGCCGTGTTTATCCTGGTAAAAGGATGGCAGGACGTTTAGGTGGTACTCGGGTCACAATTCGCAAACTGACAGTAGTAAGAGTAGATACAGAACGTAACTTAATCATCATTAAGGGAGCTATTCCTGGTAAACCAGGAGCTTTAGTGAACGTTCTCCCAGCAAAGAAAGTTGGTAAAAAATAGTCATGGGTCATTAGTCATTGGTCATTGGCAAAAAAAGACAACTGACAACTGACAACTGACAAAGGGCAACTGACAAAGGACACAAAGATGGTAGAGAGTGTAATTAAAAATTGGCAAGGAGAGCAAGTTGGCGAAACCAGCTTTGACTTACGAGTTGCCAAAGAAACAACAGCGGCGCATATCGTACACCGCGCCCTAGTCAGACAAATGACCAATTCTCGCCAGGGAACTGCCAGCACTAAAACTCGTGCCGAAGTTCGTGGTGGTGGTCGTAAACCCTGGCGGCAAAAAGGCACAGGCCGCGCCCGTGCAGGTTCTATCCGTTCACCATTATGGCGTGGTGGTGGTGTGATCTTTGGACCTAAGCCCAGAGACTTTAACCTACAAATGAACCGCAAAGAACGCCGTTTGGCATTGCGGACAGCCTTTATTAGTCGTGCTGAAGACTTAATAATTGTTGAGGAATTTAGCAACGAGTTACAACGTCCTAAAACAAAGGAACTCGTGGCCGCATTAGCTAGATGGGGCGCTGCACCAGAACAAAAAACACTGTTGATTTTGTCGGAAATTGCAGAAAACGTGCTTTTATCAGCCCGGAACATTGAAAACTTAAAACTGATTCCTGCTAACCAGTTAAACGTTTACGACTTACTCCATGCTGACAAAATTATCGTCACATCATCAACCATAGACAAGATTCAGGAGGTCTACAGTGTCTAAGCTAGTTGCTACCCGTGACCTACCCGATTTAGTGCGTCGCCCCATTCTTACCGAAAAAGCGACCATGCTGATGGAGCAAAACAAATATACATTTGAAGTAACTCCTAAGGCCACTAAACCACAAATCAGAGCCGCCATTGAAGACCTATTTGCAGTTAAGGTCGTCAAAGTCAATACTGCTATTCCTCCACGCAAGCAAAAACGTGTAGGTAGATTTATTGGTTATAAGCCCCAATATAAGCGAGCTATTGTCACCGTTGCTCCTGGGGACGAAGAAAAAATTAGAAAAGTTCTCTTCCCAGAAGTCTAGAAATTTTAGATTAGAGATTTGAGATCAGAAACAATCTAAAATCTAAAATCTAAAATCCAAAATTGATTAATCCAAAATTCAAAATTCAACTATGGGTACTCGTTCTTATCGCCCTTATACCCCCAGTACTCGCCAAGTTACAATCTCCGACTTTGCTGAAATTACCAAAACTGAGCCAGAAAAATCATTAACTGAATCAGTTCATCGTCCCAAAGGTCGGAACAATCAAGGGCGGATAACCAGCCGTCGTCGGGGTGGCGGACACAAACAACTTTACCGCATTATTGACTTTAAGCGAGATAAGCGGAATATACCTGCGACAGTTACAGCCATTGAATACGATCCTAACCGGAATGCGCGGATCGCTTTGTTATTGTACGAAGACGGCGAAAAACGTTACATTTTGCAACCCAATGGCATGACTGTAGGCACAAAAGTGATTGCAGGACCTGATTCTCCCATTGAAGATGGTAATGCTTTGCCACTGTCAAATATTCCCCTGGGTAGTAATGTTCACAACGTGGAAATGACTCCAGGTAAGGGCGGTCAAATCGTCCGTGCTGCTGGTGCAACAGCCCAAGTTGTCGCTAAAGAAGGTAACTATGTAACTTTGAAATTACCTTCAGGTGAAGTCCGCTTAATTCGCCGTGACTGCTACGCCACCATTGGCCAAGTCGGTAATACAGACGCGAGAAACCTGAGTGCTGGTAAAGCCGGACGGAATCGCTGGAAAGGCCGTCGTCCCAAGGTTAGAGGTAGCGTCATGAACCCTGTGGATCACCCCCATGGTGGTGGTGAGGGCAGAGCGCCTATCGGTAGATCCGGTCCTGTAACACCTTGGGGTAAACCTACATTAGGTGCTAAGACCCGTAAGCGCAAAAAAGCCAGCACTAAGCTAATTATCCGTCGTCGCCGCAAATCCTCTAAACGTGGACGTGGTGGTCGTCAGTCCTAGAATTTTAGATTTTAAATTTTGGATTTTAGATTGGGTCTATTTTTAAGCTTTCAAAGTTTTTGAAGCCTAATATGGGACAGCTTAGTTATCCAAAATCCAAAATTCAGAAATTGAAAATCCAAAATCCAAAATCCAAAATTGCACTATGGGTCGTTCTTTAAAAAAAGGTCCTTTTATTGCTGATCATCTCCTCAAAAAAATTGAGAAGTTGAATGCAAAAAATGAAAAACAAGTGGTTAAAACCTGGTCGAGAGCTTCGACAATTTTACCCTTGATGGTAGGTCATACTATCGCCGTTCACAATGGACGGCAGCACGTTCCTGTATTTGTCAATGAACAAATGGTAGGTCATAAATTGGGAGAATTTGCTCCTACTCGTACCTACAGAGGTCATGGCAAAAGTGACAAAAAATCAGGGAGATAATCGCATAAATTATGGCAACTGATACTACTGAAGTGAAAGCGATCGCCCGTTATATACGCATTTCTCCCTATAAAGTGCGCCGTGTACTTGATCAAATTCGCGGGCGTTCCTACCGAGAAGCACTAATCATTCTCGAATTTATGCCCTATGGTGCTTGTGAACCAATATTAAAAGTTCTCAGAAGTGCCGCAGCTAATGCCGAGCATAATGCTGGACTAGACCGGGGTGACTTGGTAATTAGTCAAGCCTACGCTGATCAAGGTCCAGTGCTAAAACGGTTTCAACCCAGAGCGCAAGGTCGAGCTTACCAAATTCGTAAGCCAACTTGTCATATAACTGTTGCGGTTTCCGCCAGCGCTACTGCTGACTAAACAGCTATATAGGCACAAGAAAATTGCGTACAGTCAGAAATTTTAGAGGAAGCATTTGTGGGACAGAAAATTCATCCAGTCGGCTTTCGACTGGGTATAACACAAGAACACCAATCCCGTTGGTTTGCAGAACCTGACCGTTATCCAGAACTTCTACAAGAAGACTACAAACTCCGTCAATACATTGAACAAAAACTAGGTAGATACGCGCAAAATAACGCCGGTATTTCCGAAGTGAGAATCGAGCGTAAAGCCGACCAAATTGACCTAGAAGTGCGGACAGCCAGACCAGGTGTGGTTGTAGGTCGTGGTGGTCAAGGTATTGAATCATTACGGTTGGGACTGCAAGGGGCATTGGGTGGTAATCGCCAAATTCGCATTAACGTAGTCGAAATCCAACGAGTTGATGCTGATGCCTATCTAATTGCTGAATACATTGCCCAACAATTAGAACGTCGCGTTTCCTTCCGTCGAGTTGTCCGTCAAGCAATTCAACGGGCGCAAAGAGCAGGAGTACAAGGAATTAAAATCCAAGTCGGTGGTCGCCTCAACGGTGCAGAAATTGCCCGGACAGAGTGGACCCGTGAAGGCAGAGTTCCTCTCCATACCTTGCGTGCTGATATTGACTACTCTGGCTGCACAGCTAAGACAATTTACGGGATTCTCGGTATTAAGGTTTGGGTATTTAAAGGAGAAATTATTCCTGGTCAAGAACAGGCTCCCGTCCAACCAGCTAGAGAACGTGACCGTGACCGTGACCGTGGAGACCGTGAACGCGAACCCCGTCGCCGGCAACAACAACGTCGCCGTCAACAGTTTGAAGACCGCTCTAATGAAGCCTAGTAATGGTCAAGAGGCAAGAGGCAAGAGGCAAGAGAAAAATCAATATCTCCCTATTACCTATTACCTAACAACTGACAACCGACAACTGACAAATCATGTTAAGTCCTAGAAGAACTAAATTCCGCAAACAACAACGCGGACGTATGGAAGGTCTGGCCAGCCGTGGCAGTACCCTCAACTTTGGGGACTTTGGACTCCAAGCCCAAGAACCATCTTGGATTACCTCACGGCAAATCGAGGCCTCACGTCGAGCAATGACTCGTTATATTCGCCGGGGTGGTAAAATCTGGATTCGGATTTTCCCAGACAAACCAATCACCATGCGTCCTGCTGAAACCCGGATGGGTTCTGGTAAAGGTAATCCAGAATTTTGGGTAGCCGTAGTCAAACCAGGCCGGATTATGTTTGAAATCGCTGGCGTTGCTGAAGAAATTGCCCGCGAAGCTATGCGCTTGGCTGACGCTAAGTTACCAATTAAGACCAAATTCATTGTACGCTCTCAACCACAGGAGCAGGAGTAGGTTATGCCTCTTCCCAAAATTGCGGAAGCTAGAGAACTAAATGACGAACGACTGGCTGAGGAAATTGTTGCCGTTAAAAGACAACTATTCCAGTTGCGCTTGCAAAAGGCTACCAGACAACTAGAAAAGCCTCACCAGTTCAAACACGCACGCCACCGACTCTCCCAATTGCTGACAGTAGAAGGAGAACGGAAACGGGCAGCAAGTCTTTCAGACCAAGAGCAAAAGTAGAAGATTATGGCAGTCAAAGAACGAGTTGGCTTGGTAGTGAGCGATAAAATGCAGAAAACTGTGGTAGTAGCCATAGAAAACCGCGCTCCTCACCCCAAGTACGGCAAAATCGTAGTTAAAACCCGCCGCTATAAAGTTCACGACGAAGAAAATACGTGCAAAATAGGCGACCGGGTGCGGATTCAAGAAACTAGACCCCTGAGCAAAACTAAGCGTTGGCAAGTTACGGAAATCCTGAACACCAAAGCTAAAGCGTAAACAGTTGTGTTATAAAATACAACAACCCCAAAAGAGAGACCAGTTGTGATTCAACCCCAATCTTATCTGAATGTCGCAGATAATAGCGGTGCTAAGAAACTAATGTGCATCCGCGTATTAGGTGCAGGTAACCGCCGTTACGGTGGCGTAGGTGATAGAATTATCGCCGTTGTTAAAGAGTCTTCACCCAACATGGCTGTGAAAAAGTCTGATGTTGTAGAAGCAGTAATTGTACGTACACGCAAGGCTATTAATCGGGACAGTGGCATGACCATCCGTTTCGATGATAACGCGGCAGTGATTATCAACAAAGAAGGTAATCCTAGAGGAACACGGGTATTTGGTCCGGTGGCTAGAGAACTGCGCGATAAAAACTTCACTAAAATTGTTTCTCTCGCTCCGGAGGTGCTGTAATGGCAAAGCAGCCACAACCCAAAGTTTTTTATAAAATGCACGTCAAAACTGGTGACACTGTGCAAGTCATCGCCGGCAAAGACAAAGGTAAAGTTGGTGAAGTGATTAAAGCACTACCACAACTGAGCAAAGTTCTTGTCAAAGGTGTGAACATAAAAACTAAGCACGTGAAACCCCAGCAAGAAGGGGAATCAGGGCAAATAGTCACGACTGAGTACCCCATTCATAGCTCTAATGTGATGCTCTATTCTACCAAACAAAACGTTGCTAGTCGCGTCTGCTACACTTTCACCGCTGAGGGTAAGAAAGTGAGAATGCTCAAAAAAACAGGTGAGATTTTAGATAAATAAACTGGTGAATGAGGATGAGATTTTAGATTTTTCACCAAAATCCAAAATCCAAAATCCAAAATCCAAAATCTAAAATTCCCTGACCAAGCCCAGGGAATATAAGGACAAACACTATGGCAACCACAAGACTCAAAACCGTATATCAAGAGACAATTACTCCCAAGTTAATTAGTCAGTTTCAATACACCAATGTACATCAAGTGCCAAAGGTGACTAAGATAACTGTAAATAGAGGTTTGGGAGAAGCTGCTCAAAATGCTAAATCACTAGAGGCATCCCTCAGCGAAATTGCCCTGATTACTGGACAAAAACCCGTAGTAACACGGGCAAAGAAAGCGATCGCAGGCTTTAAAATTCGTCAAGGTATGCCCGTGGGGATTATGGTGACACTCAGAGGCGAACGGATGTACGCCTTCTTAGATCGTCTGATTAACCTCACACTACCTAGAATTAGAGACTTTCGCGGTGTCAGCCCCAAAAGCTTTGACGGTCGTGGTAACTACACTCTAGGTGTGCGCGAACAGCTAATTTTTCCAGAAGTGGAATACGACAAAATTGACCAAGTCCGAGGTTTAGATATTTCTATTATCACCACGGCAAAAACCGACGAAGAGGGCCGCGCCTTATTAAAGGAAATGGGAATGCCCTTTCGTGATCAATAAGTTCATCTAAAGAGGGAACGATGGCGGCTAACGACACAATTGCAGATATGCTAACGCGCATCCGCAATGCCAATATGGCAAAACATCAAACTACGCAAGTACCAGCTACAAAGATGACTCGGAGTATTGCCAAGGTATTGCGGGAAGAAGGCTTTATTGCGGAAGTTGAAGAAGCAGGAGAAGGGGTAAAGCGTAACCTAGTTATTTCCCTGAAATACAAAGGTAAAAATCGCCAACCATTAATTACTGCCCTCAAGCGAGTCAGTAAACCCGGTTTACGAGTTTACTCCAACAAAAAAGAATTACCAAGAGTGCTAGGCGGTATCGGTATTGCCATTATTTCTACATCCAGTGGGATTATGACTGACCGCGAAGCACGCCGCCAAAATCTAGGCGGTGAAGTGCTTTGCCACGTTTGGTAATCGTCATTGGTCATTGGTCATTGGTCAGTGGCAAAACAACGAACAACTGACAACTGACAAAAAACAACTGACAAAGAACAAAAAATCATGTCTCGTATTGGTAAACGTCCAATTACCATCCCCGCCAAAGTGCAAGTGGCGATTGATGGTGTCAAAGTAGTGGTAAAGGGTCCAAAAGGTGAACTTTCCCGACAACTACCTAACAATGTCATCGTCTCCCAAGAAGGAGAAACATTGCTAGTTACCCGTCGTGATGAAACCCGGACTTCTAGACAAATGCACGGTTTGAGCCGCACCCTAGTGGCCAACATGGTAGAGGGAGTATCCCAGGGTTTTCAACGTCGCTTGGAAATCCAAGGGGTCGGTTATCGCGCTCAAATTCAAGGGCGTAACCTAGTTTTAAACATGGGTTATAGCCATCAAGTCCAAATTGAACCACCAGAGGGAATTCAATTTGCGGTAGAAGGTACTACTAATGTCATAGTCAGTGGCTATGACAAGGAAATTGTCGGCAACACAGCCGCGAAAATTCGCGCCGTTCGTCCACCTGAACCCTATAAAGGCAAAGGTATTCGCTATGCCGGTGAAGTGGTCAGACGCAAAGCTGGTAAGACTGGTAAGGGTGGTAAGAAGTAAATATGAAACTTACTCGTAGAGAATCAAAACAGCGTCGTCATCGGCGCGTTCGTGGTAAGGTTAACGGTTCGGCCGAACGTCCCCGTCTGGCTATATTCCGATCTAATGAGCATATTTACGCTCAGGTGATTGATGATACCAAACAAGAAACTATAGTAGCGGCATCAACCGTAGAACCAGAATTAAAATCCAATATCGCTTCTGGTGCTAATTGTGAAGCATCAGTGCAAGTTGGTAAATTAGTAGCCGTACGCGCCCTAGAGAAAGGCATCACTAAGGTCGTTTTTGACCGGGGTGGCAACCTCTATCATGGTCGCATTAAAGCCCTAGCCGAGGCGGCACGCGAGGCTGGTTTAGATTTCTAAGTCCGTCAGTAGTCAGTAGCAACTGACAACTGACAACTGACAACTGACAACTAAAAGAGAACATTGATTATGGTAACCGGTCGTCGTAAAGCAAGCCGTGCGAAAAAAGAAGAAACCAACTGGCAAGAGCGAGTTATCCAAATCCGCCGGGTGAGTAAAGTCGTCAAAGGTGGTAAAAAACTTAGCTTCCGCGCCATTGTCGTCGTCGGTAATGAGCGTGGACAAGTTGGAGTCGGAGTTGGCAAGGCCTCAGATGTAATTGGTGCAGTGAAAAAGGGTGTCGCTGATGGTAAAAAACATCTAATTGACATCCCGATTACTAAATCCAATTCTATTCCTCACCCCATTGATGGTATTGGTGGTGGAGCTAAAGTCATGATGCGTCCAGCCGCACCAGGTACAGGCGTAATTGCCGGGGGTGCTGTACGGACTGTATTGGAGTTAGCAGGAATACGTAATATTCTGGCTAAACAATTAGGTTCAAACAATCCCTTGAACAACGCTAGAGCCGCAGTTAACGCTCTATCTACCCTGCGGACATTAAGTGAAGTTGCTGAAGATCGCGGTATCGCCATTGAGAAACTCTATATTTAGTCACCCTTTGTATCAGATTCTCAATCTCAAATCTCAAATCTAAAATCCCCAATCACAATGAGACTGAACGATGTTAAGCCCCAAAAAGGCTCGAAAAAACGCCGTAAGCGCGTAGGTAGAGGTATTTCTGCTGGACAAGGCGCTAGCGCTGGTCTAGGGATGCGTGGTCAAAAATCCCGTTCTGGTAGTGGCACAAGACCAGGTTTTGAAGGTGGTCAACAGCCATTGTACCGCCGGATACCTAAACTCAAGGGATTCCCTCTCGTTAATCGGAAGACTTACACGATCATTAATGTAGAGAAGTTAAATGGTTTACCTGCTAACTCAGAAGTAACTCTGGAATCTTTAAAAGAGGCTGGTATTTTAACCGCTGCTAAGGGTCCATTGAAAATTTTGGGAAATGGGGAATTAAATGTTCCTCTCCAGGTAAAAGCCGCTGCTTTCACAGGCCAAGCTCGTACCAAAATTGAAGCTGCTGGTGGGAGTTGTGATAGCGTATCGTGGCGTAGAGCCACAGCTGCATAAAAGATGAAGGATGCGGGATGAAGTACAAAAGATCAAACACTGGAAACTTCACACCTCATACTTCACACCTCATACTTAAAAGGTAAAACTCCATGATCAGTCGAGACAAAGCCCCAACGGCTCAAGAAACTTTTATGCAAATGGCACAAGCAGCCGGACTAAGAGGTAGGCTGCTTGTTACCGTAGGTATTTTAATTTTAGTTCGTCTGGGCATCTTTTTACCTGTACCAGGAATTGATAGACCTAAGTTTTCTGAAGCTATATCGGGCAATAATTCCATCTTCGGCTTGTTGGATATATTCTCTGGACGAGGACTCTCTACTTTGGGGGTCTTTGCTTTGGGGATTTTGCCCTTTATTAATGCTTCCATTATCATCCAATTGCTCACCGCCGCTCTGCCCTCTTTAGAAAATTTACAGAAAAATGAAGGGGAAGCAGGTCGGCGGAAAATATCACAAATTACCCGCTATGTGACTGTAGGTTGGGCAATTATTCAAAGTGTGGCTTTTTCGGCATTATTCCTCCAACAATTCGCCCTCAACCCAGGTCCGATATTTGTGGCAGAAACCGCAATTGCTCTCACTGCTGGTTCAATGTTCGTGATGTGGGCATCAGAACTAATTACGGAACGGGGTATTGGTAATGGTGCATCTTTGCTGATTTTTGTCAATATTGTTGCTTCTTTACCCAAGGCTCTCGGTGATACCATTGACTTGGTACAGGTGGGTGGACGGGAAATTGTCGGCCGTGTCATTGTTCTTGTACTAGTTTTTATGCTCACTATCGTGGGTATTGTGTTCGTACAAGAGGGTATGCGCCGCATCCCTATTATTTCTGCCCGTCGTCAAGTGGGTAGAAAGGTTTTAGCAGAACAGCGCAGTTATTTACCCCTACGTCTTAATTCTGGGGGGGTAATGCCAATTATTTTCGCAGCAGCAATCCTAAGTTTGCCGCTTTTAATCGCCAATTTTACTAAAAATCCCGAATTAGCAAACATTGTTAATACCTACCTGAGTCCTAGTGGTTCTGCACCTTGGGTATATGCCCTCGTTTACTTAATTTCCATTGTTTTCTTTAGTTACTTCTACTCTTCGTTGATTCTCAACCCTGTAGATGTGGCTCAGAATTTGAAAAAAATGGGTTCTAGCATTCCCGGTATTCGTCCCGGTAAGGCTACTAGTGAGTATATTGAACGGGTGACAAATCGCCTCACTTTTTTAGGTGCTATCTTTTTGGGTTTGGTGGCAATTATTCCTACCGCAGTTGAAAGTGCTTTGAAAGTACCAACTTTTAAGGGACTAGGTGCAACATCTTTGTTAATCTTGGTCGGTGTGGCAATTGATACTGCTAAACAAATTCAAACTTATGTTATATCTCAGCGATATGAAGGAATGGTGAAACAATAGTGACGCGATTAATCTTCTTGGGACCACCGGGAGCAGGTAAAGGAACTCAAGCTAAAATCTTGGCTGAATTTTTACAGATTCCCCATATTTCTACAGGTGACATTTTACGCCAGGCTATTCAGGAGAAAACAGATTTGGGTATCAAAGCCCAAGCTTATATGGATCAAGGCGAATTAGTACCCGATAAATTAGTAGAGGATATGGTTGAGGAACGTCTGAAAAAATCAGATGCTAAATCAGGTTGGATTTTAGACGGCTTTCCCCGTAAAGTTACACAGGCAGAGTTTTTGGCCAAATTACTCGAAAATTTAGGACAGGGTGGTGAAAAAGTAGTCAATCTGGATGCACCAGATGAAATTGTTGTGGGTCGCTTACTCGGACGCGGACGCAAAGATGATACTCAAGAGGTGATTCGTCGCCGCCTAGAGGTTTATCGTGATGATACTGCACCCTTGATTAATTATTACAGCCAGCGGGAAAAACTCCTCACCGTCAACGGTAATCAGTCCCAAGAAGAAGTTTTTACTGCTTTGCAAAATATCATAGCTGCTTAAAAGAAATAGGGACAGCATTCTATGTAGGGAGAAGGAAAAAACTGATTTCCTCCGGCCTATTACCTGTACCCTGCTTTCTCGGACAGGCGCAAGTCAATTTTAGCTAAGATATATTCATAAACTGTTGATATATTTCTCCAATTGTGTTCTTTATGCCCATGAAAGTGTACAAGGATAACAGGAGATTGTTGAGTTGAGGAAAAAACTTGTCTAAGCAAGATCTAATTGAAATGGAAGGGACCGTCACCGAATCTTTGCCTAATGCAATGTTTCGTGTTGACTTAGATAACGGCTTTAATGTCCTAGCACACATTTCTGGGAAAATTCGCCGTAATTACATTAAGATCTTACCTGGCGATCGCGTCAAAGTTGAATTAACGCCCTACGACTTAACCAAAGGTAGAATCACCTATCGTCTACGGAAGAAATAAATCTATGTAGAGAATTCTACCATAAATCAATTGGTCTTTTTCTAGTTACATAACTGAAATATTTCTTCTAGAAATGCTATAATCTACTATTTGGAGTCAAATTTAAAAGGCATGAAAGTCAGAGCCTCAGTTAAGAAGATTTGTGAGAAATGTAGCGTGATCAAGCGTCGTGGTCGCGTTATGGTGATTTGTGAAAATCCCAAACACAAACAACGTCAAGGATAGATCCAAATCTATCAAAGTTGAAAACGGGACTAAAGGCTTGAGGCCAGATCACGTTTTACTAACTGCAATTACGAAAACAATAGGGAGAAATTCATTGTGGCACGCATTTCCGGAGTAGACCTTCCCCGCGATAAGCGCGTTGAAATCGGTCTAACATACATTTACGGAATTGGTTTAACTAGATCACATCAAATTCTCGCGGCTACTGGTGTAAATCCAGATACCCGCGTCAAAGACCTAAGTGATGCTGATGTCACAGCCCTCAGAGGCGAAATCGAAAGCAACTATCAAGTTGAAGGGGATTTACGTCGTTTAGAAGGGCTAAATATTAAGCGTCTAGTTGATATCGGCTGTTACAGAGGTCGTAGACACCGCATGGGCTTACCTGTACGGGGACAAAGAACTCGGACCAACGCCAGAACCAGACGTGGTAGAAGACAGACAGTTGCTGGGAAGAAAAAAGCTCCTGGTAAATAATTTTTCTGAACTTGCGGCTATGGGCAAGTTGTACCTTAAATTTACTCAACAAATATGGCCAGACAACCAACCAAAAAAACCGGGAGCAAAAAACAAAAACGGAACGTTCCCAACGGCATTGCCTACATTCAATCTACTTTCAACAATAGCATTGTCACGATTACCGATCAAAAAGGAGATGTCATCTCCTGGGCAAGTGCTGGTTCTAGTGGATTTAAAGGGGCAAAAAAAGGAACTCCCTTTGCAGCACAAACCGCCGCTGAAAGCGCGGCTAGACGAGCCACAGACCAAGGAATGCGGCAAATCGAAGTCATGGTTAGTGGACCTGGTGCGGGCAGAGAAACTGCTATTCGGGCGCTCCAAGGTGCAGGACTGGAAATTACACTCATTCGGGATATTACCCCAATTCCCCACAATGGTTGCCGTCCACCCAAGCGCCGTCGAGTTTAAACAAAACTATTTTGGCACGAAAGCCTGTAGGTTGAAGCTCGGGAAAATAATCAGCAATACCCTGTATGGCTGGTAATTTTGAACTATTTTCCCCAAGGGAGTACCTATGCAATTTAGACCCATGGGGTAAATAAGTTCGCGTCAAAAAGCGATAATCAGCTTTTCCCCCAGGTTGATCAACTTTGTGGAAACCAAAAACAATACCTGTAGGCTAAATTAAGATATCAAATTTAGGCGATAATTGCCAACTGTCAATTGTCAACTGGAAAATGAGGCAATTAATTTACCCTTATAGCAGCACCTTAAAAAGGGAGGCTACTCCATGGCGCAGTTTCAAATTGAATGTGTAGAGTCTAATGCCGAGGAAAGTCGGAGCTATTACAGCAAGTTTGTTCTCGAACCTCTAGAGCGAGGACAAGGAACAACTGTTGGTAATGCGTTGCGACGGGTGTTACTTTCTAATTTAGAAGGAACATCAGTAACAGCAGTGAGAATTGCTGGTGTCACCCATGAGTTTGCAACAGTTCCGGGTGTACGGGAAGATGTACTGGAAATTCTCATGCGAATGAAGGATGTCATTCTCAAGAGTTATTCCACTCAACCCCAAATTGGTCGCTTAGTCGTGAATGGACCTGCTACGGTAACGGTGGCACATTTCGACTTACCTAGCGAAGTAGAAGTGATTGACCCAACCCAGTATATCGCCACCGTCGCTGAAGGTGGAAAACTGGAAATGGAATTTCGCATTGAGAGAGGCAAAGGTTATCGCACTGTAGAACGAGGCAGAGAAGAAGCCACATCTTTGGATTTTCTGCAAATTGACTCAGTGTTTATGCCGGTACGGAAGGTCAACTATAGTGTGGAAGAAGCTCGTGGCGATGGTTCTTTGAAAGACCGACTCCTGTTGGAGGTATGGACTAATGGTAGCATCTCTCCCCAAGAGGCACTATCATCAGCCGCCGGTATTTTGGTAGATTTATTCAACCCTTTGAAAGATATCTCCCTAGAACTAACGGATATAGGTTCAGACTACCCAGATGACCCCACAGCCCAAATCCCAATTGAAGAGTTACAGTTGTCTGTAAGAGCTTACAACTGTCTAAAACGCGCCCAAGTCAATTCTGTAGCGGACTTATTGGATTATACCCAAGAAGACCTTTTAGAAATCAAAAACTTTGGTCAAAAGTCAGCAGAAGAAGTAGTAGAAGCTCTACAGCGACGCTTGGGTATTACCCTGGCTCCAGAAAGAAGCTCCAAAAGTAGCTAAAGCAAAACTCAATAAATAAAACTTCATTAGTGCATTATTATGCGTCATCGTTGCCGAGTCAAACAACTTAGTAAGCCAGCAGACCAACGTCGCGCTCTCCTCAGAGCTTTGACAACAGAGTTGGTACGCCATGGTCGGATTACTACAACTTTAATCAGAGCTAAAGTTGTCCGCAGTAAAGTAGATAAAATGATCACTTTAGCAAAAGATGGTTCTCTAGCAGCCCGTCGTGAAGCTTTAGGTTATATCTACGACAAAACCCTGGTTCATGCACTATTCGAGCAAGCTCCTACTCGGTATGCTAACCGTCAAGGAGGCTATACTCGTATTCTCCATACCGTACCCCGTCGCGGTGATCATGCTCAAATGGCGATTATTGAACTAGTTTAAGGTTATTGGTTATTAGTCATTGGTCATCGGTCATTAGTCAGTAGCCAAGAAAAACCACTGACAACTGACAATTGACAACTGACAACTGACAACTGACAAACAACTATGTTAGAAAGCCGCCAGCATTATCCCACTCAGCGAGTAGCCTTAGTTATTCAGTATCTAGGTACTCATTTTCACGGCTGGCAAAGACAAAAAGGACAGCGCACTGTTCAAGAAGAGATAGAAACAGCTATAGCTACTGTTTTAGGGTATCATGTAGCACTCCACGGCGCAGGTAGAACTGATTCTGGAGTCCATGCCGCCGCTCAAGTCGCTCATTTTCAAGCTACAGGTTTAATTCCCGCACATAAGTGGGCAAAAGTTCTTAACAGCTATTTGCCCCCGGATGTATTGATTAGGGCATCAGCAGCTGTAAGTGAAAGTTGGCACGCTCGTTTTAGCGCAGTTTACCGACGATATCGCTACACAATATACACAGAAGAATTACCGAATTTATTCGTAAAACCCTTCAGTTGGCATTATTATTATGCAGCCTTAGATGAATCCTTAATTACATCTGCTCTGAAACCACTGCTGGGAAAACACCATTTATCTGCCTTTGAGCGGGCTGGGTCGGTGCGATCGCATTCCTGGGTAGAAATACAAGCAGTAGAATGTCGTCGTAGCGGATCCTTTATCCATATTGAAATTCAAGCGAATGGATTTTTATATGGCATGGTAAGGCTGTTAATAGGCATGATAGTAGAAGTGGGTTCTAGACAACGGACAGTAGAGAATTTCACCGAAATTTGGCAACAAGAACGGCGAGAAGAAGTGAAATATTCTGCACCCGCTCACGGACTATGCTTATTGAGAGTCGGTTATCCCGATTTTCCCTTTCCACCAAAAATATGGTATGACACCCAACCATATTTAGTCATGAATAATGACAACTGACAACTGACAAAGGACAAAGGACAAAGGACAACAAATGAGTAGTAAAACCTACCTTCCCCCTCAAGCATCTCTTGAGCGTGATTGGTACTTAGTAGACGCTACAGATAAGCGTCTGGGAAGACTAGCCAGCGAAGTCGCTATGATTCTCAGAGGGAAGAAAAAAGCCGAATATACTCCCCATTTAGATACAGGGGATTTTGTGATTATTATCAATGCTGAGAAAGTGGCAGTTACAGGTAAAAAGCGCACTCAGAAAATTTATCGTCGGCATTCTGGCCGCCCCGGTGGCATGAAAACAGAAACCTTCGCTAAGTTGCAACAGCGCTTACCAGAAAGAATCCTGGAACACGCTATTAAGGGTATGTTACCTAAAAACAGTTTGGGCAAACAATTATTTACCAAACTAAAAGTCTATGCCGGACCTACCCACCCTCATGCAGCACAACAACCTAAAGAAATCACCATTAGTACAATTCCTGGAGAAAATTAATGCAGGTAGCAGAAGTTAATAGCGGTCGCGCCGTTTACTGGGGTACTGGTCGTCGTAAATCCTCAGTCGCCAGAGTTCGTCTAGTTCCTGGTGCGGGTAAAATGACTGTTAATGGTAAGGATGGAGAATTGTATTTCCAATTCAATCAGAACTATTTAGGAGCTATTAAAGCACCTTTAGAAACATTGGGGTTGGAAAATGAATACGACATCGTTGTTAAAGCTGAAGGTGGTGGCTTAACTGGACAAGCTGATTCTATCCGTCTAGGAGTAGCCCGCGCTTTATGTGAGCTTGACCCAGATAACCGTTCACCTTTGAAAACAGAAGGGTATTTAACTCGTGACCCACGAGCTAAAGAACGGAAGAAATACGGTTTACATAAAGCCCGCAAAGCACCTCAATACTCCAAACGTTAATCACTTTTGGATTTTGGATTTGGGGTTTTTCTCCACCAGCGCAGCAATATATATTGTCTATGAGGGGATAATAGAGATATATAATAGCAAGGCATAGTCTAAGTCCTGGGATTTATCTCACAATCTAAAATCTAAAGTGTCAAAATTTATATAGATTCACAAGACAAAAAACAATGGCTAAACCTGATATTCACCCTCAATGGTATCCAGACGCTAAAGTCTACTGTAATGGTCAAGTAGTTATGACCATTGGCTCTACTAAGCCCGAACTCCACGTAGATGTTTGGTCTGGAAATCACCCCTTTTACACTGGTACTCAGAAAATGATTGATACTGAAGGCCGTGTAGAACGCTTTCTCCGTAAATATGGTATGTCCAGCGCTCAAACTGGTGACGATAATCAAAAGTAGCGGGTTGGCTATAGCTGTTTAAGCGAGTGCATGGCGGAAGCCATAGACGACCCCGCACAGCGCTGGGTCGCTTCTCATTTTATGCTTGAGCCAACTTGTTATTTTTTAGGAGCATTTATAGTCATCATGGCAGAATCATACTTACGGTCGAAACTTAAATCCGTTGAACAAACCTTTAATGAATTAACACGCCGTTTAGCTGATCCTGATACCGCTAGTAATCCTGATGAGTATCAAAAAATTGCTAAGTCTCGTTCTTCTTTGGAAGAGGTGGTTAGTACCTATGAAACTTGGAAAACAGCCCAGGATGAATTGGTAGGGTCCCGTCAAATACTCAAAGAGTCTAATAGTGACCCAGAGTTGCATGAAATGGCCGCATTGGAAGTTAGCGAACTAGAAGAAAAGCTAGAATATTTAGAAAGTCGCTTAAAGGTATTGCTGTTACCCCGTGACCCCAACGATGATAAAAACATTATGTTGGAAATCCGCGCTGGTACGGGTGGTGACGAAGCAAGTATCTGGGCAGGAGATTTGATGCGAATGTATTCCCGGTATGCTGATACCCAAGGTTGGAAGGTAAAGTTAGTCAGCGAGTCCTCTGGGGAAATGGGCGGTTATAAAGAGGTAATTCTAGAAATTCAAGGTGATAGTGTTTATAGTAAACTCAAGTTTGAATCTGGTGTACATCGTGTACAGCGCGTACCAGCAACGGAATCTGGGGGAAGGGTCCACACTTCTACCGCTACTATAGCGATTATGCCGGAAGTGGATGAAGTGGAAGTCCATATTGATCCGAAAGATATTGAAATGAGTACAGCCCGTTCCGGTGGTGCGGGTGGACAAAACGTGAATAAGGTGGAAACAGCCGCTGACTTATTTCACAAACCTACAGGTATTCGTATTTTCTGTACAGAAGAACGTAGTCAGTTACAGAATAAAGAACGGGCGATGCAAATTCTCCGGGCTAAATTGTATGAATTAAAACTGCGAGAACAACAGGATGCTGTAACTTCCATGCGGAGATCCCAAGTAGGTACAGGTTCTCGTTCGGAAAAAATTCGTACCTACAATTATAAAGATAATCGGGTGACTGACCACCGTTTAGGTCAAAATTTTGGCCTTAATCCTGTCTTGGAGGGTGATATAGAAACCGTGATACAGTCTTGTATATCTCAAGACCAACAAGAACGGTTAGCAGAATTAGCCGCCTCCGGTTCTAGCAGCTAATTAACTTCATTAACTTCCTAAATATCTTAGAAAACCGCTTGTTGTTATTTGTTGCACTTACAGGCGGTTTTCTTATGGGAAGGGAGATGAAGATTTGTTTACAGGAATAATATTTAGCGATATAGTTAGTAGTATTTCGTATTAGAATAGCTAATCATCAAACAATAAAATTTTTAGAGGTGTAAATGAGTGAAATTCCTCTCTGTAGCATATTAATGTCATCCCAATTACCCCTAGATGACATAGAATCTTTAGAAACATCACTATCTTTCAGTTCAATCAAGGTACAAAAGTCACAAAACCGAGTGTTTGGTGCAGATGACATAGTTTTTGTGGCTACAGTAGTGGGAGGGATAGCAGCAACAGCCAATTTGATTGACTATAGTATCAAAGTCGCTAAGGTGATCGCTAATTGGCGGCAAAAATTGCGAGAAAAAGGGATAGAACCAAAAGGCAAGTTACAACACCCAAAACGTCCTTATCTTGACTTAAGAACCGCTACCGATGAAGAAATAGAAGCATGGTTGTCTCACAAGTAGCTGTAAAAACCCCCCTTAATCCTGGGGTAGAAAAACTTCCCAAACAAGATAATTCCTTGAGTAATCAAATTCTAATTTTGTTTTCAGCCCCTTTACTGAATGAAGACTTATCACCAGTAGAGAATTTATCAATTCAGCAAGAAATCGATGCCATCGCTTCAGTATTAGAGAATATATCTCATCCTCTAGCAGTGGAAATAGTGGCAAAAGTAGCTACTTCACAAACATTACAAGATGTGTTTTCTAGTCGTGTTAAACCACTAATTATTCACTTTATTGGTCATGGTATGAGAGAGGGGAATAGTACAGCCCTAGTGTTAGAAAATCAGGTAGGAATGACTCGTTCTTTTAGTGAGGAAGAGTTAGAAATTGCCTTATCAAATCAGCAACAAGCACCCTG